>Ga0075424_100007344_pt1 | contig 10681 bp, 9 predicted proteins | sample SoiMethybrSBSTD3_FD_75301 | JGI IMG/M metagenome (GOLD analysis project Ga0075424, IMG submission 75301) | Bulk soil microbial communities from a Populus tree surrounding site in Tennessee, USA - Soil MetaG P. TD hybrid SBSTD3 | ecosystem: Environmental > Terrestrial > Soil > Tree plantation...
GCAAGCGCGGTGCTGGCACGGCATGTTCAATCTTCAGTGGGTGCACGGCCGTGATGAGGAGGGGATTGCGGAGGCCGCGCGCGCGGTCGAAGTGGAGCCGCTGGCCGCGTACCCACGATCGATGTTCGCGCTGGCGCTGTCCGGCGCACGACGCCACGGCGCGGCCGTGGAAGAGGCCCGTCGGGCAGCGGACCTCGATCCCGATGCGTACTTCTCGCAAATCATACTCGCGGCGGCGTACCACGGGGCCGGGCGACTGGCGGACGCGCTGACGGTGTACGAGCGGGCGCTCGCGATCTCGGGCCGGCACCCGTGGGGCGCCGCAGGGCAGGCGGTCGTCTATGCGGATGGGGGGAGACCCGACGAGGCGCGGGCAATCCGCGAGGAGCTCGTGAGACGATCACAGCGAGAGTACGTCCAGCCCACGACCCTCGCCATGTTGGCCGCCGCGGTGGGAGCGCGAGATGAGGCCCTGGCGCTGCTGCACCGGGCGTGCGATGAGCATGACCCGTTTCTCATATTCACGCTCTACGGCGTCCCGACCACGGCGCGGCTCCGCGAAGATCCTCGGTTTGCGGAGATCCGGGAGCGGATGGGCTTACCCTCATCGCTCTAGCGTCGCAAAACCTGGGGACGAAACACAGCGCGCCGGACCAGTCCTCTGGCCCGGCGCGCAGCAACCTGCTTCGCGAAACGGCTCGGTCCTTAGTGGACCGTAATGCCCAGCCCCAGCTGGCCGACGTTCGCGTCGCCACCCGAGTAGGTCAGCGCGTACCCGTTCCAGTACGGCGTGAGACTGACGGTGCGCCCGATCCGGATGTCGTATCCGAGGCCGAGCAGCGCCGCCCCACCCGTCTGGCTGGCGCTCCCGAAGCCGTTGATCCCGGCGCTTACGGTGCCGAGGCCCAGACCACCGGTCAGGAAAAAGCGGCCGGTCGGCGACGGGTAGAAACGAACCGCCGCGGTCACAGCGGCGACCGTCAGCGACGAGCCGTTTTCCGACTTGGTCCAGCCGTTGGTCGAAACGCCGAGCAGGAGTTTGGGGCTCAGCGTGCCGCCGAGCGAGATGTTCCCGCTCACGGAGCCGGTACGGCCACTGCAGTTTTGGCAACCGAGTGAGCCATAGCCAAGACCGCCGCTGAACCAGAACCCATGGCGGAGCTGTGGCTGCCGAGGCTGAGGTTGCTGAGCAAGCGCACTGCCCGCGAGGCAGGCTGTGATCACTGCCAGCGCAAGGGCCGTGCGGGGAAGCGTGCCCTTCATGTGACCTCCAAGAAGTGGTGGGGCTCAAGGGCGCACTGTCCATCGCCTTGCCCGTACGACACGGCTGCGCGCAAGGGGGCGGTGAGCATACGGTTGCGTGCCGGCGGCCGGATGTGATGTGCGTCACCAGGCCCGAGAACGGCCTGCCAATAGGCCGCGATTCCCTATATTGCGACCCCCGATTCTAGAGGCGCTGCGTGACGCTGCCCGATCCCCACCCTCTCCCCGACGACACCTGGGCGGTCGACGAACGCTCCCTGACGCTGTTCGTCGATGCACTCAAGCAGCCGCCGGCCGAACGCGCCTGGTACGAGCTGCGGCGGGAGGCAGAGCGGATTGCGCTCGTTCCCGGTTTCGACCGGCTGATCACGCTCGACGCCAACGCCATCAAGGAGCTGCCGCACCAGATCGACGTGGCCCAACGCGTCCTGCGCGACATGGGCGGCCGCGCGATCCTCGCCGATGAGGTGGGCCTCGGGAAGACGATCGAGGCGAGCATCGTCTACAAAGAGCTCGCGGTCCGCGGGCTCGCCCGGCGCGCACTGATCCTCACGCCCGCGTCACTGGTGGGTCAGTGGCAGGGGGAGCTCGAAGAGAAGTTCTTCGAGCGCTTCGACACCCCGACCGATCCCGACGACTGGCAACGCGTCACGAAGGCGATCATTTCACACGACCGCGCGCGCGCGCGCCGGCACGCCGAGGAAATCTTGAGACATCGCTGGGATCTCGTCATCGTGGACGAGGCGCACAAGGTGAAGAGCCACCGCGGCGCGACCTACCAATTCATCGAGCGAATCGAGCGGGATTTCATCCTGCTCTTGACCGCGACGCCGCTCCAGAACGACCTGCGCGAGCTGTACAACCTCATCACCCTGCTCCGGCCCGGGCAGCTCGGCACCTGGCAGGAGTTCAAGAGCGAGCACCTGGTCTCGGGCGACCACCGCCAGCCGCGTGACCCCGAAGCGTTACGCGCCCTGACGCACGAGGTGATGATCCGCACGCGGCGCTCGAGTGTGGTCGACGACTTGAACCTGCCGCCGCGCCGGCCGCGGCACCCCGAGGTGAAGCTCACGCGCGCCGAGGCGGACCTGTACCAACGCACGACCGACTTCCTGAGACGGCTGTACCGAGAGGGCTTCATCCAGCCCGCCGAGCAGGAAGAGACGGAGGATGGGGCGCCACGCAGGCGTACAAAGAAGGGCATCCTGCAGCTCGCCGTCATCCACCTGCGCCAGCGGCTGTGCTCCTCGTCGCGGGCGCTCGCCGAATCGCTCGCGCACCTGGCCGAGAGCGAGCGCATCAGCCCACAATACCGCGTCATCGCGCAGCGGCTCGCCAAACGGGCGGAGGGCATCAAGACCCACGCCAAGCTGGACGTGCTGACCAAACTACTAAAGGAAACGCCGGATCGGGTCGTGATCTTCAGCGATCACCGCCCGACGATTCAGCTGATCGAGGAGCGGGTGAAGAAGCTCGGCCGCCAGCCGATCGTCTATTGGGGCGCTCACTCGACCGCCGATCGGGATAAGCGCATTCGCGCCTTCCACGATGACAAGCGCAGCGTGCTGATCGCCACCCGCGCCGGCAGCGAGGGACGGAACCTCCAGTTCTGCAACGTGCTCGTGAACTACGACCTGCCGTGGAACCCGATGGTGGTGGAGCAGCGGATCGGACGGCTGCACCGTATCGGGCAGACGCGCGAGGTCCACATCGTGAACCTCGCGGCGGCGGGGACGATCGAGTCCTACATCCTCCGGCTGCTCGACCAGAAGATCAAGCTGTTCGAGTTGGTCGTGGGCGAGCTGGACCTGATCCTCGGCGAATTCGGCGGCGCGCAAGAGTTCGAGGGCCGGCTCGCCAAGGAGTGGCTCGCCGCCGAGAGTGAGGAAGACTTCGCGCGCCGCGTGGAAACGATGGGCGCCGATATCGAGAAAAGCAGCGCCGCGGGAAAGGAGCAGGAGGAGCTCAACTCCCTCATCGCGCCGGACGACAACGCCATGCGGCTCGAGCGCCGGTTCGAGGCGCTGTCGGTCCCGGGGCGCCTGCGCCTCGGCCTCGGCACGAGCCAGGTCGTCAAGACCACGCGCTGGGAATCAAAACGCCACCGGCTCGGCGTGCACGTGACGGAACTGCTCGAAGCGCTCGAGTCGATCGAGCCGATCGGAGGCGTCACGACCGAGCAGCGGCCGGCCGGCACCCACCCCGAGTATGGAGACCTGGTCCGGCTCACCGGCCTGACCAGCACCGGACGCACCATCACGCTCGTGGCGCAGGTGGACCGTCTTCCGCTCGCGCTCGTGGACATCGAGGCTGACCCCAAGTGAAACGCCGCCCCCCCCGAAAGCCCCGAGGCAAACGTCACCCGAAGAGCGCGGGTAAACCCACGGCTCGGCGCTTGCCCGTAAACGGGCCTGCGGCGGCCGACGCCGATCCCCTGGCCGACGCGCGCATCCGGCCGCTGCTCGAGCGCTACTGTGGGCTTGCCGGCGTGAAGCAGACCGCGCTCGGTCCCGACCACTCCAAGTTGAGCTTGCCCCAGGCCGAGCGACCGTTTTTCAGGGACCGCGAGCGCTTGAGCGTGGCGTTCTCGCTCGACGCGCTCGAGCGCGACCCCGACGCCGAAATCGCCGTACTCGGCAGTCCCTTCCTTTCCCAGCTGATCGAGGCGATCCGCGCGCGGGCGGCGCGCCTCTCGCTCGGTCTGATCGCGCCGTCCTCACCCCGTGTCCCCCTCTCCCCTGGCGAGAGGGGGGGCCAGGGTGGAGTCGACCTGCCGATTCCCGTGCGGGACGGCACGGTCCAGTCGGGCTCTGCGAAGCTCGCCGTGCATCCGGTGGGGCGGCTGGTCGCGCGCGTCGTGTTGCGCGCCGGGGCGGGTGTGGAGGAAGCCGTAGTCGAAAGCGACGTGTACGACCTGGCGGCCGGCGCCAGACTGAGTGATGATCTGGCCGTTGCGTTCCGGGACCTGGAGGCGGGCCGGGTGGAGCCCGCGGATCCGGCCGACGCGGGCAAGGCGTCAACGGTCCCGGCCCGGGAGCCGGGGGACTTGCTGCGGCTCCTCTTGAGCCATCTCCAGGAAAAGTCGGCGGAGCGGGTCGCGGCGCGACGCGCTGCCGCGGAGCAGGCCCTGACTGCGGAGCTCGGTCGCCTGGACCGGTACTTCGAGTCGATCCTCAAGGAGCAGTCGGACCCTGAGGCCATTGGCACGGTCACGGCGCTCGCCGAGCGTCGCCGCACCGAAGAGATCAGGCGCAGCCAGGTGAAGGCCGTCGTGCATCCGTTGCAGCTGATCGACGCGACCGTCCTGATGCAGCGCGCCGAGTGGCAGCTCGAGTCCGCGCACGGGCGCCGCGCGACGTTCAGCGCCCAGCGGTCCCTCAGTGGTGAGTCGGCTTGGGGGCTCGCGTGTCCGCACTGCGGCCGTCCGCCCACGGCCCTGGTGATCTGCCGGCACGACCACTGCGGCTGCGAGGCGTGCTCGTCCCGCTGCTCGGTCTGTGCCGAGGACTTCTGCGCCGACCACGGCATCGCGCAGTGTCGCGTGGACGAGCAACCGGCGTGCGACGAGCACGTGCGCGTCTGTCCTTCGTGCCGCTTGCAGCACTGCACCGCCCACGAAGGGGTCTGCGCCGAGGACGGGCATACCGCCTGCTCGGCGTGCCTCGCGCCGTGCGGCAGCTGCGGCCGGGTCGTGTGCAACCGGCACGCCGAGCAGAGCGGCGCCGATGCGCCGAAGGGAAGCCGGCGTCTCTGCTCGGTGTGCGTCAGGTACTGCGAGGGCGGCAGCAACGAGCCGGTCGGCGTGGACGAGGTCACGCAGTGCGCGAGCTGCGGCAAGTCGGTCTGTACGGCGCATCAGGCCGCGTGCGTGGTGGATGGGCAGGTGCACTGCTCGCAGCATCTGCGCCGCACCGACAACTCGCGGCGCCTGGTATGCAGACAACACCGGGCCGGCTGTGTCGAGGAGGCGATGGCACTGTTCGCATCGGACGAGGTCGAGCAATGCCCCGTGTGCGGCAAGGACGCGTGCGCCCAGCATCGCGCGGCATGCGGCTACTGCGGCCGGCACGTGTGCACGGCCGACCTGGAACAGCCGTCCCGTCGCTGCGCGACCTGCGCGCAACTGGCGACGATCGCCGAGCCGCCGGAGCACGTGGTGGCCGCCGCGCGAGCCGTGACGGGCGCGGGCGCGCCAAGGGCGTCCCGCGCCTGGCGGATCGCCCGCGACAAGAGCCATCTGGTGGTCGAGCTCGATCTCGGATTCCGTCGGAAGGCAGTGTTCACGGTGCGACACGGTGACAAGGTGCCGGACAGCGTCGTGAGGCATTCGTTACTCGGAGCAAAGCGGCGGAAATGAGCGCGTCGTTCGGGATCCTCCGCGTGGCTCCCTTCGCCGGATTCGTTCAACGGTTCGACGACCTCATCGGGTCCGCGACCACGATGTCCCTCTACTTCATCCATTCGCGTCGCTGGCGTGAGAATCACGACGCCGCGATCAAGGCCTTGGTTGCTCGAGCGGGCACCACCCTCGAGGTTTTTCTCCCCGATCTCGAGAATCACGAGCTCATGTACTCCCTCGGCAAACACTTCGAAGACGGTCCGCTGATCCCGGCTCTGGTCGGGGATGCCTACCGCTACTTCGCGCGTCTCGCGAGGGACTTCGGCAAACCCGCCCACATATGGCTGTTCGGGCGTTATCCGACGTACTCGTTCTACAAGTTCGACCAAGGCGCGGTGATTGCCCTGTATTCCAACACGGCTGCGAAAAAGGAGCTGCCGGCGTTCGAGATCACCACGGACTGCATTCTGGCAGAGTTCCTGGCGGCGGATATCGAGGACCTCAAGAAGGAGTGTCGGAAGCGCGCCCCGCAGGATCTGGAAACCGTGATCGCGAATGCCGCTCCGGCCTAGCGGCAGAGACATCACCCGCCGGCGACTCGGGAATCAGTTGCTGCTCGCGCCTACCCTCACCCAGCCGGCTGCGGTGGTACAGCGGCTCGGCGCCGTTCAGGCGCAGGACTACGCCGGCGCGAAATGGGCCGTCGCAATGCGGACTCGGGGGAATGTCGTCGATGCGGCCGTCGAGCGGGACCTGAGCAATGGGTCCATTCTCCGTACGCATGTGCTGCGCCCCACCTGGCACTTCGTCACGCCCGCCGACATCCGGTGGATGCTGGGGCTGACCGCGCCCCGCGTGAAGGCCGCGATGGCCTACTATGACCGGCAGCTGGAGCTCGACGCCGCGGTTTTTCGCCGCAGTAATGCCGCGCTCACGCGCGCGTTACGCGACGGCAAGCAGCTGACGCGTGCGGAGCTCGCGCAGGTGCTGCGCCGGGCCCGCGTCGACGCGTCGGGAACTCAGCGCCTCGGCCATCTCATGATGCGCGCGGAGCTCGATGGAGTGGTGTGCAGCGGGGCACGGCGTGGCAAGCAGAGCACGTATGCCTTGCTCGAGGAACGCGTCCCACGCACCCCCGCGCTGGATCGCGATGCGGCACTGCTCGAGCTGACGACCAGATACTTTGCGACGCGCGGACCGGCAACCTTGCAGGACTTTGCCTGGTGGTCGGGCTTGACGCTGGCCGACGCCAGAAAGGGAGTACAGGTCGCCGGGCGTAGCCTCGAGCGCGAGATTATCGGCGACGAGACCTATTGGTTTGACCCATCGGCCCGACCGCCACCCAGGCGATCGGTGAGCGCCTATCTGCTGCCCAACTATGACGAGTACTTCATCGGCTTCAAGGATCGCAGTGCCATCGGAGAACGGTTGAGCTCAAAGGAGATCGCGATGGGACGCGCCGCCCTACTGCCACACGTCGTCGTCGTCGACGGCCAAGTGGTCGGCGGGTGGAAGCGAGCGCTGTCGAAGACGACGGTGGTGGTCGAGTTGAGCCTCGTGGCTGGGCTTAGGACAACAGAGAGGAAAGCCGTGGTGGCAGCCGCGCGGTCGTTCGGCCGCTTTCTCGAGTTACCAGTGGAACTTCGCGGCGTCGGCGGACGTGGGTAGACGCGGCAAGACCAGCCATCCCGCGTTCGATGCGCGCGACCCGCTGCTCGACGCACGCGCGGACGGCGAGCTCGACCTGCACGGGTTTGGCGCGATCGAAGCGCGGTCCGCCGTGCGAGGGTTCCTCGAGAGCTGGCGGCGCCGCAAGGCCGGTGCCCTGGTCCATATCATCACAGGGAAAGGGAAGGGATCGGCCGGCGGGCCCGTGCTGCGCGGCCTGGTGAAAACGCTGTTGCAGGGGGAGCTGCGCGGGATGGTGAGCGAGTGGGGGTTGGACGATGGCGAGGGAGGATACCGGGTGCGGGTGCGGGGTAAGAACGACCCATGAGTCCGTCACGGAAGCAGCGCTCCCAGCCGCCCGCGCAACGCCGCCCGATTCGCGTCGTCCCGATGCGCGGTGCCGGCGGGCTCGTCGCGTCAGCGACTCTGGTGGCAGCGCCCCCGACGGTGCAGCTCACCTATCGAGGTGGCCCGCTCTTGACCGCCGTCGAAGTGGTCACCGTGTATTGGGGAGCGGCCTGGAACGAAGCGACGGCGCAGGCCACGGCGCAGAGCCTGAACGCGTTCTTTCAATTCGTGGTCGCCAGTTCTTACATGGACCAGCTCGCCGAGTACAACACGCCGCAGCAGAAGATCGGGCGCGGCCGCTACGCGGGTACGGCCCGCGTCATCGACACGGCACCCGGCGCGAGCGTCACCGACAGCGCGATCCAGCAGATGCTCGAGGGGGAGGTGGCACGCAAGTCCGTCCCCGCGGGGACGGCGAACAGGCTGTACTTCGTCTTGCTCCCGCCGGGAGTCACCGTGGTGGCCGGGAGCGAGCGCTCCTGCCAGGCGTTCTGCGGTTATCACGACCGCTCCGCAGGCGGCCTGTTCTACGCGGTCGTCCCGTACCCCAATTGCGCCGGGTGCCTCGCTGACCTGCAGCCGCTCGACGCGCTGACTTCAGTCTGCTCCCACGAGCTCGCCGAGGCGATCACCGACCCGGTGCCCGGTCAGGGATGGTACGACGACACGAATGGCGAGATCGGCGATGTCTGCGCCTGGCAGAACAAGAAACTCGGAGCCTACGAGGTGCAGCTGCTCTGGTCGAACCGCGCGAAGGCGTGTGTCTGAGTCATCCATACATGTCGTGTGTATCGGCCCTGGCCAGCTCCACCAGGAACCCCGCAATCTTCTCGCTCACCGCGTCCACGTACCTGCGTCCCTTCTCGGACGTGGCGGCCGCGGGATTCCCGACTCCCGTATCGTCTGTCACCTGGCGCCACTGCCGCGGCGCCCACGCCCAGCCCTCCCGTAGCCCCGCGATCGTGAACCGGCGCGCCGTGCCGGGACCGGCCTCCGACAGGGGCCGGACCAGCTCGGGCCCGAGGTGCAGCATGACGCTGGTCTCGAGCTCTCCAGCATGGTCCCCCAGATCGGCGAAAAACGCCTTCGGATCCACCACCTGATACCAGTTGACCACGCACAAGAACAGGGACACCGCCGGCTGTAGCTCCCGGATCATTTGACGGAAGTCGTTCCCGCCGTGTCCGTTCAAGATCACGAGCTTCGGCACGCCCTGGCCCGCGAGCGCCGTGGCCACGTCGCGCAGCACCAGCGCCTGTGTGCTCGGGTTCATGTTGAGACATAGCGGCAGGTCGAGCTGGCCGGTGTTCACGCCGAACGGCACCACAGGCAGCACCACGACCCGGGCGCCCCGGTCCCACGCGATGCGCGCCGCGAGCCCCGCGATCCGCTCGGTCTCGACGTTGTCGGTCGAGTAGGGCAGGTGGCGGTTGTGCGGCTCGCACGCCCCCCACGGCAGCACCGCGACCTCGTAGCGGGCGTCGCCTACGTCCTTCCACGTCAGCTCGTTCAGGATGTATGGACGAGGGGCCATCAGCGCTGCACGGCTCGCGCCTTGGCCAGGTCCTTCCAGCCGACTCGTACGAAGCCTTGCTGGCTCAAAAAGTTCCGGAAGGACTCGCTCTTGACGAGGTCGAGGTCGGCCTGTCTCCAGGCGGCGCCCCAGTCGGGGTGATCCCACGTGGCGCCCCGCATCTCCTCGTCGTCCCAGGCGAGGTGCACGATGAGCTGGTACACCCCCGGCGGGAGCGGGGAGAGCATCCGCTCGTAGGCTGCCTGCCATTCGGTGACCGGGACCCCCGGCGTCATCTCGAGGATCCGGTCCACCAGGACTTCCGCCTGGGGAATCTCCGCGCCCGGTGGGTACTCACGGCTGTGGTCGAGGAGGACGGGCACGTCGTATTTGCGCCCCAGCCCCCGGTAGACCTTGATCAGCGCGGCGGTGCCTCCCACGGTGCCCATATGCGCGTCCAGATGTGTAATCCGGATGCCGGCCGCGAGCGCACGGTCGACCTGGGACCGCAGCTCGCGCTCCGCCTCTTTCGGCCGGGCCTTGGCCAGCACGGCCTCCTCGAGGAGCGGGAGGTAGCCCTCGTCGTCCAGCAGGCTCGAGACTTTGTCCACGGGGCTCACGGGACCCCAGCGAAACGGCGTCCACTCGCTGTTCAGCGCCAGGTGGATGCCTAGGTCCGCGTCGGGGTGAGCCCGAGCCCAGCGGGCCACCTCCGGGAACCAGGGGCAAACCACCAGGATGCTGGCCGACGTGATCCAGCCCTTCTCCAGGGCCTCCAGGGTCGCCCGGTTCACGGAATGGGCCATCCCCGCATCGTCGGCATGGATCACGAGCAGGCGGGCGTCCCGCGGGTACCCGAGTCGCTCCTGAATCGTGGTCGGGGAGGTCGGCGCCTGCCCGAAGGCTCGCGCCGCTACGAGAGACGCCAGGACTACCCACCGGGCGCAGGGTCGGAGGTGCGTCGCAGTTCTCAACACACGAAAAAGATCGTCGTCAAAACTGCGGTCGGCCAGCCCGGACCCTAGCGGCGCATTTCCGGACGTATCGCGTCTGCCGGGGCCCCTTGCGAGGTTTCCATTCGCGGCGTATTTCCTAACTCCGTTGGCCTGCAGCAATGGACTGTCTGCGCCGTAGGAGGGCAGGCAACGTGGTGTTGACGACGGATCGCGAGCTGATCACCAAGCAGGGCCTCACGGCCATGCGACGACCCGCAGGATGAGGGCGCCCCCATGAACGACATGCTCCAGCGTCAGCGTTGGTTCGGGACCAGGCATCTCCACTTCCTCAGTGCGGTGGGGCTGAGTGTGCTGTTCGCCTCGACCGTGTGCGGAATTGCACTTGGCCAGGGGCCAGCGGCGCAGGTCGAGGTCTCCGGCAAAGTCACCACGCCGGAAGGTCATCCCATTTCCGGCGTAGCCGTCCACGTCCGGGGGAGCACGACCAGTACCGCCACCGATGCGCAGGGGAACTATACGATCTCGGCTCCGGGGGATGGGGTCCTGACGTTCAACCTCATCGGGTTCCGCGGTACCGCGCAGGGCATCGCCGGA
>Ga0075424_100007347_pt1 | contig 10678 bp, 12 predicted proteins | sample SoiMethybrSBSTD3_FD_75301 | JGI IMG/M metagenome (GOLD analysis project Ga0075424, IMG submission 75301) | Bulk soil microbial communities from a Populus tree surrounding site in Tennessee, USA - Soil MetaG P. TD hybrid SBSTD3 | ecosystem: Environmental > Terrestrial > Soil > Tree plantation...
GTGATCTCATTGAGCCACGCGCGCAGCGCCTGGCCGATCGCGTCGGCATGGTCCTCCTGCAGGTAATGCGCGCCGGGGCCGAGATCGATATGGCGGCAGTTGCGCAACTCGGCCGCGAAGGCTCCGGCGGCTGCAGGCGAGATCAGAGCCCCTGGGTCTCCTGAGAACAGCAGCTTGGGATAAATCGAGGCGCGCAGCGCCGCGTGGTCGCACTCGCTCATGGCGTAGAGATCGGCGGGCTCGCCCGCGATCGGCAATTCACGCGGCAGAGCGAGAATCGGCCTGCGCGACTGCGGTGTGGGAAATGGCGCCCGGTAGCTGTCCATCTCCTCCTTGCTCAGCGTGCGCAGGATCGAGCCCGGCAGCACGCGTTCGACGAAGACGTTGTCCTCCAGCACGAGCTTCTCGCCCTTGCCGGGCGTGCGGAACGCCTGGAACAGCTCGCGCGCCTGCGGCCGCTGATGGAACGCATCCCAGCTCCGCATCGGCTGGATGAACTCCATGAAGGCGAGGCCGATGATCGACTGCGGAAATCGGCCTGCCCGGTGGAACGCGAGCGCCGTGCCCCAGTCCTGCGCAACGATGGCGCATTCGCGGATGCGCAGCGCATCGAGAAAGGCATCGAGATAGCGAACGTGATCCGCAAACCTATAGGCGATGTCGGGCTTGTCGGACTGGCCGAAGCCGATCAGATCGGGCGCAATGCAGCGCGCGACCGGTGCAACATGAGGGATGATGTTGCGCCAGATGTACGAGGACGTCGGATTGCCATGCAGGAACAGGACGACGGGGCCGCTTGTGCCTGCCGTCACGTAGGACATGGTCGAGCCGAGGATAGCGATGGCGTGGCGTGTCTGCTGTGGCGTCATGACTGCGGACTCCTGAACACGGTTGCGAACACGATGGCCTTGAAGCGCTCAAGCGGAGCCGGGCTGCGATCGACCTTCATGCGCAGGATCGCGCCTTGCCAGGCCGCGAGCAGGAAGTCGGCAAGCTCATCGGCGCTGAAGGTCGTGGCGATCTCGCCCGCCGCCTGGCCCTGCGCAATGCAGGCCGCAAACGGTGCGCGCCAGCGCACGAAGAGCTCGGCGAGCTTCGCCCGTAGCCGCTCGTTCTGGCTGGCAAGCTCGAGGCTGAAATTGCCGATCATGCAGCCGCGCGCCCATTCGGCGTCCGCGAGCTTGTCGGTGATGGCGTCGAGATAGCGCCGCAGGCGCTCGGTCGATGACAGCCCATCGTCCGCGAGCGCCTTGTCGACCAGTCCGCTCACATAGGCGAAGTAGCGGTCAAGCGCCTCGCAGGCAAAGTCCTCCTTCGACGGAAAGTGATTGGTGAAGGAGCCAGGCTTGGCACCCGCGGCCGCCACGATGTCGCGCACGCCCGCAGCGGCGTAACCGTTCGCCCACAGGGTGCGCACGCCGGCATCGAGAAGCTGTTCGCGAAGGGATGGTCGAGGCATGTTGGGATTAATACGTACGTACGTATTAAACGTCAAGAGTAATTTTCGTGAAGGTCACTCCTCCCCGAATTTCCAAGACAGTTCAGGCTATTGACGTGCTGCCGGTCGCACGAAGCCGGGCTCCGTGGCATCGCTCCCAGCGGCGAGCGCCCGCACCGCCGCGAACAGGTCGCGCACCTGCTGCTCGGGCACATTGCGGGTGATGAACACGAGCCGGCTCACGCGGCTCTCGTCCGGCCAGGTCGCCAGCTCGATCGGCGGGTGGGAGAGATGCTGTACCACTTGCACCAGCACCGGGCCGCGGCAGCCCGCAATGTTGAGAAAGCCCTTCACCCGCAGAAGGTCGCCGCCGCGTAGCGCCATCAAGGTCTCCATGGCGCGCGCGAACGCGTTGAAGTCGAGCGGCTCTTCTTCTGTGATGACAAAGCTCAGGATGCCGTCGGAATGCTCGGCTTCCGCCACGAAACCCGAGCGCTCGGCGGCGCCCGGCTCGGTGAGGCAGCGCGGATCGAGCACGCCGTCGACCGCGATCTCGATCGGCGCCTGCTTGTTGAGCGTGCGCAGATGCGCAGTGAGGCGCGCGGGTTCCTCCGGATCGGCGAGATCCGACTTCGTGATGACGATGCGATCAGCGAGGATCGCCTGCTTGCGTGCCTCTGCCGACCAGTCGAGCGTCGATACCCCGCTGACTGCGTCGACGGCTGTGAGCACCACCTCGACGAAGAACTCGGCCCCGAGCGCGCGGTCGGTCGCGAATGTCTGCAGGATCGGCCCCGGATCGGCGAGCCCCGAGGTCTCGATCAGCACACGCTCGAACGGCGGCAGCGCGCCGCGGTCGCGATCCATCACCAGGCGGCGCAACGCGACCTGCAGATCGGAGCGCGTGATGCAGCAGACGCAGCCATTGCCCAGAAGCGCGACCTCGTCCGTCGTTCCGCGCACGAGCGCGTCGTCGATGCCAACCGCGCCGTATTCGTTGATGATGACGGCAGTGGCGCGTCCTTCCGGCGTGGTGAGGAAGCGACGCACCAGCGTGGTCTTTCCCGCCCCCAGGAAGCCCGTGACGATCGTGACCGGCATGCGGGCGCCGCGCGCGCGTTTCTGCCGCCGCCCGAACGGGCCGAGGTCGCGTGATGGGAAGAGGTCGAGCGTGGTCATGTGGGGGTGCTTGTAGCTGGCATGTTAGGCACGTTCGTATTGGCTGCGCTCGAATCGGTCAAATCGTGATTGCCATCACTTCAAAAGAAGCATTCTTCTGGCAAGGTTTTCCAACATCGACACGGGAGAGAAACATGTTCAGCGCGGAAGTCGGATTGATTATCTCGGTCATCGCCGGTCTTTTACTGGCGCTGGTGATCTTCGGGATCTTCGCGAGGAACAAATGGGGCATCAACACCGGAACGGTCGTATGTCCCGGTTGCAAGACCGCTCAACCCGCCTTCCGCAAGCCCGCTTCTCTCAAGCAAGCGCTTTGGGGCGGTTACACCTGCCCGACTTGCCATCGCGAGCTCGACAAATGGGGCCGCGAGGTTTCAGTCTGATCGAACATCAGATTGATTAAAGAGAAAAGACCGCCGCGTGGCGGTCTTTCCGTGCGTCTGTGTTTGCGCTCAGCCTGGCGTTAGAAATCCATCTCCAGGATGTAGAGCCCGCCCGAGAAGCGGTCGACCGTGTAGACAATCTCGCGCTCGTCGACGAACACGTCGTTGAGCTGGATCGAGTTCACCTTGGTCATGCGTGGCGCCGGCGGCACGAAGGTGGCGACCTCTCTCGGCTGATAGGGATTGGAGAGGTCATAGGCACGCAGGCCGCCGTTGAAGAACGTGCCGATGACGATCTCCTCCGACTTCCACGAGTTCGGGCCAGGCGTGTTCTCGTGGATGTTATGGGCGCCGAAACGGCCGCCGCGATCCTTGTAGTCATCCGGATTCGGCAGCGGGCAGGTCGAGATCGGGATCGGATTGGCCTCGTTGCGGTTGTCGAGAATCCAAATGAGCTTCGGCCAGTCGACCGCGTTATCGCTGGTCGATTCGTCGGTCATGACAAGCAGATTGCGTTCGAACAACGGCAGGACCGTGTGGGTGAAGCCGGTATAGGGCGGCGAGTTGTCGAAGCGACAGATCGGCTTCGGCTTCGACTTGTCGGAGATGTCCATGATGAACATGCCGGCATCGATATAGGCGAGGTACATGCGATCGGGGCGCTGCGGATAGACGTTGGTGTTGTGCGCGCGGTTGCCCTTGTCCATCGCGGGCTTGGCGTGGCGGGCGGGCGGCGGAACGTTGTCGCCCTCGCGCGTGCCGGGAAGCCACCAGCGGCCCACTTCCACCGGCTTGGTGGGATTGCGTACGTCGAAGCAACGGTAGATCTGGTCATCGAGCGGATGCGTCGGCTTGAAGTCGGGCGCGCCGGAAGCCATGTGGACGTATTCGCCGTCGCAGAACCAAAGCTGGTGCACGCCGCGCGAATAGTCGCCGCCGCAGTCGACGAATGCGATCGACTTCGGATTCTCCGGCACCGAGATGTCAAACAGCTCGAAGCCGGCGGGCTTCTGCCCAACCTTCTGGCACTGATAGGCGACCGCCATGATGTTGCCGGCGATCTCGAGCGAGTTCGAGCGCATGTAGGGCTGCGGCAGGTCGGTCTGCACCACGACCTTGGGCTTGCGCGGGTCGGAGACGTCGACGGCGGTGAAATTTTTCGGCGCGCTCTCGTGCGCGAGCCAGATGATGCGGCGGCCGTCCGGCGCGACCTGTACCGCCATGCCCTCGCCCATGCCCCCGAACCCGTCGAGCTCATGCTGGGCCAGCAATTTGAAATTCCAGCAGATGGGCTCGTAGGTGCTTCGCAGCGGGCTTTTGTCAGTCGCCGACATAGGACTCTCCATGGGTTACGGGCGGGGCTGCACTTAGCGCGTTTCGGCAGCCGAAGAAACCGGCGAAACGGCCTAACGTGCGGAAATCATTGATCTGGCGCAAAGCCGGGATGGCCCTGCTGGTCTACCTGTGGCTGACCCTTGACGGGGGTGTAGCGCGTCCGTTGGCGCTGTGTTAGATTGTCGCGGCAGAATACCTTTAGGTCATTCGCCCTGAAGAAAGAACAAGGGAGATTCGCATGGGACGGAAGTTGACTGCATTCGTGGTAGCCGGTGGCTTGATGGCGTTAGGCGGCGCGGCGATTGCCCACCACTCCTTCGCAATGTTCGATCAGGAAAACCCGATTGAACTCGCCGGTTCGGTGCAGGAGTTCAAGTTCACCAGCCCGCATACGTTCATCCTGCTGAAGGTTAACAAGGACGGCAAGGATACGGTGTGGAATCTTGAGGGTGCGAGCCCGAGCGCGCTGGTGCGCGATGGCTGGTCCAGCAAGACCATTAAGCCGGGCGATGAGCTGACGATGAAGATCGATCCGCTCCGCAGCGGCGCTCCGGGCGGCGCTTGGAACGTCAAGAACACCAAGACCAAGGAAGGCAAGGCGATCACGGCGACGCACTAGCTCTCTGGAGCGGTTAGATCGCTCGACCTTCGGCCGCCGGTTGCGGTCAGGGAAGAATAAGTCATGCCAATGCGAGGTTCGATCAGCTTGGTTACGCTGATCGGAGCGCTGTGCGCCACCTTGAACGGTGTACGGGCGCTTGATGAGACAAAGTACCCGGACTGGAAAGGCCAATGGGTCAGAGCCAACAGCGCTGAAGCCGCGGCATGGGACGCTCGTAAGCCCCGGGGGCTGGGTCAGCAGCCCCCCTTAACTCCCGAATTCCAGGCCATTTTCGAAGCCAATCTCAGGCAGCTCGCCGCCGGCGCGAAGTCCAGCGACCCGACAGCGCGCTGCATTCCGGCTGCGATGCCGCGCGTGATGATGGCGATCCATCCGATGGAGATCGTCATCATGCCGGACACGACCTACGTCATGGTCGAGACCTCCTCGACACTGCGGCGCATCTTCACCGATGGACGGGCGTGGCCGAAGGAGCGCGAGCCAAGCTACGCGGGCTTCTCGATTGGGCAATGGGAAGACACCGATCGCGATGGCCGTTTCGACACGCTTGCGATCGAAACGCGCTGGATCAAGGGACCACACAGCTACGACGACAGTGGCATTCCGCTGCACAGCGACGAGCAGGCCATCATCAAGGAGCGGATCAGCCTGGACAGGAGCGATCCGCGCCTTCTGCATAACGAGATCACGACGCTCGACAACGCGTTGAGCAAGCCCTGGACGGTGACCCAGAGCTACCGGCGCGTTGCCGCTGCGCGGCCCACATGGACCGAGCGCGTCTGCAGTGAGGATGGCCAGACCGTGCGCATCGGCGAGGAGGACTATGCGCTGAGCGACGGGCTGCTGATGCCCGTGCGCAAGGGCCAGCCTCCTCCGGATTTGAGATACTTCAACCAAAAACGAACGCAGAACTAAGGAGGCTCACCGCATCAAGTGAGCTTATCCTCGCCGGGAGCGCCAGGAATGCAAGGTCGGGTCTTGATGGGGGTGGTCTCGCTGGCACTCGCGTGCGCGATTGACGTGCTCGCGATTGGCGACGGCGCTGCGTTCGATGCCACGCGGTACCCCGACTGGAAGGGCCAATGGATGCGGCTTGGCAGCGGCCAGGGCGCCCCATGGGATCCCGCCAAACCTTGGGGGGCCGGCCAGCAGGCCCCGCTCACGCCCGACTATCAGGCGCTGTTCGAAGCCAATCTGCGCGACCAGGCCGCCGGCGGGCAGGGCTCCGATCCCTCTTTCCGCTGCATTCCGACCGGCATGCCGCGGGTGATGATCGCCGTGCAGCCCATGGAGATCGTGATCACGCCCGACGCCACCTACGTGATGCTGGAATTGTTCAGCACGCTACGCCGTATCTTCACCGATGGCCGCGACTGGCCGAAGGAGATCGAGCCCTCGTTCGCTGGCTATTCCATCGGCAAGTGGGAGGACACCGACGGCGATGGCCGCTTCGACACGCTGGTGGCCGAGACGCGCGCGATCAAGGGCCCGCACAGCTACGATTCAAGCGGCATTCCCTTCCACGAGGATGGCCGCGCGATCATTCGCGAGCGCATCTCCTCCGACAAAACGAACCCGAATGTCCTGCACAACGAGATCACCTCGATCGACAGCGCGCTGACGCGGCCCTGGGCCGTGAAGCGCAGCTATCGCAGGGTGCCGGTCAAGGAGCCGATCTGGTCGGAATACGTTTGCTCCGAGAACAACCGGCATGTTCAGATCGGGTCGGAAAACTATGTCATCGGCGCCGATGGATTGTTGATGCCGACCCGGAGAAATCAGTCGCCGCCTGACCTGCGGCACTTTCAGTAGCGGAGTTTTGCGCGGCCATGCGTGACGTTTCTTCCATCGGTGCACTGACGCTGGCGGCCATGCTGTGCGTGACCGTGACCAGCGCGGGCGCGCACGACGAAAAGAAATATCCCGACATGCGGGCGCAATGGACGCGAATCGGATCGGCTGCGTTCGATCCGAACAAGCCCGGCGGGCGCGGCCAGCAGCCGCCGCTCACGCCCGAATATCAGGCGCTGCTCGACCACATTCTGGCGGCGCGCGCCGCCGGCTCGCTCGAAGGCAACATGACGGTCACTTGCATTCCGTCTGGCATGCCGCGGGCGATGATCGTCTATGAGACGATGGACGTGATCGTGCTGCCGGAGACGACCTACATCCGAATGTCGTACATGAACGAGCTGCGCCGCATCTACACCGACGGGCGCGCCTGGCCGGCCAAGATCACGCCAACCTTCGCGGGCTATTCCATCGGCAAATGGCTCGACGAGGACGGCGACGGCCGCTACGACACGCTCGTCGTCGAGACGCGCGGCTTCAAAGGTCCCCGTACCTTCGATGGCACGCCTGGTATCCCGCTGCACTCGGACAACCAGACCGTCGTCGAGGAACGCATTTATCTCAACAAAAGCGATCCTGACGTTCTTCACGCCGATATCAAGGTGACCGATCATGCGCTCACGCGCCCCTGGTCGGTGGCGCGGAAGTATCAGCGCGAGCATAAGCCGCACTGGTCAGAGTACATCTGCAATGAAGGCAACCAGCAGCTGCTGCTCGGCAAGGAGAACTTCATGGTCAGCGCCGACGGCTTCCTGATGCCGGTCAAGAAGGGGCAGGCGCCCCCGGACTTGAAATACTTCAATCAACCGAAGTAGCTGCGCTCAAGAACGCAGCCAGCAGAAAAGGGAGGAGATCATGATCAAACAATGCATCATCGGCGCCGTTGCGCTCGCGGCCGTCTTGGGCGCTGCGACAGCGCCTGGCTTCGCGCACGACGAGGGAAAATATCCCAATCTCAAGGGAGCGTGGGTCAGGGCCGACCGCGGCCAGGCAACGCCTTGGGATCCATCGAAGCCACCGGGGCGCGGCCAGCAGGCGCCGCTCACGGCCGAATATCAGGCCATCTATGACCAGGCGCTTGCGCGCCGGGCCGCCGGCATCAATCTGACCTCATGCCTGCCGCCCGGCATGCCACGCTCGATGATCGTGCCGGAGCCGATGGAGGTCATCGTGATGCCGGACACGACTTACATCATGCTCACCTACATGAGCGAATTCCGCCGCATCTACACCGATGGCCGCAAGTTTGGAGACGACATCGAGCCCGCGTTCTCGGGCTTTTCGATCGGCACATGGGAGGACACCGACAACGACGGGCGTTTCGATACGCTCGTTGTCGAAACCCGCGGCCTGAAAGGGCCGCGCACCTTCGACGACAGTGGCATCCCGCTGCACAAGGACAACGAGACAGTCATCAAGGAGCGCATTTATCTGGATAAGGCCGATCCCAACCTTCTGCATAACGAGATCACCACCATCGACCATGCGCTCTCCCGTCCATGGACCGTAACGCGAAGCTACCGGCGCGATCGCGACGCGGAATGGACCGAGCACCTGTGCGCCGAGAACAACCAGTATGTGACGCTGGGTGATGAGGTCTATTCGATCGATGATGGCTTCCTCTCGCCGACCCGGAAGGACCAGCCGCCGCCGGACCTGCGCTACTTCACACCGAGTCGATGATGCCGACGGCCGCTGATCGCCTCGGGGGCGAGGCGACCAGCGGATGACCTTACTCGTAGATATGAACCGGGGAATTCGAGGGGGCTAACATGCATTTAATTCCGCATTCGTGGGCGCACTGGCACATTCTGGTCAGCCTGTTGCCTTCGGTCGGGCTGTTCTTCGCGCTGTGCCTTTATGGGATAGGGATCTACACCGACAAGGACATTATCAAGCGCGCTTGCCTTATCATTTTTGTCCTGATCGCTCTGGCGACCGTTCCGACTTATCTCTCCGGCGATCATTCGATGACCGCGCTGGCCGGCAATCCCCGGTTCCCCGAGGGTATGGTGAACAGCCATTTCAGTTGGAGCGTCGCTGCGCTGCTCTTTATGGCGGTGACCGGGATCGTGGCCTGGCTCGAGCTGGTTCGCTCCTGGAACGGGCGCCCGTCCCAGAATGCGCTGCATCTGGTGCTGGGGCTTGGTCTGGTGACGCTGGCGCTGATGATGGTCGCGGGTGAGCTCGGCTGGCAGATCAATCACAACGAGCTTCGGCTCGATCCGACCACACAAAAGACCTCGCAGCTATGGTCGCACGCGCACATGATCCTGAACCATTTCCCGACCATTGGATTCGTAGTCGGGCTCGGGGTCTATGTCGGCGCGCTGATCCTCGACAACATCGTCCTCAAACGCGCCGGCCTCTTCCTGTTCGTGGCCTGCGCCATCCTCACCGTCCCGACCTACGTCACCGGCAACGCCTCGATGTGGGCGGTGACCGATCCGCCGATCGAAGGCGTCTCGAAGGCCGTGATCAATGCGCACCGAGATATGGCGCTGCTCGCGTTGTTTGGCATGGCGTTCACCGGCGTCACGGCCTGGATCGAGCTCTGGCGCTACCGGTATCTGGGGCGCTTCTCCAATCTGTCGCTCTATCTGGTGCTGGCCTTTGCCGTCGTAACGTTCGCCATCCTGGCCGAGACCGGCCATCGCGGCGGGCAGATCAACCATCCGGAGATCGTGCTGCCGACCGACGTGCTGCCGACCGATCCGAAGCTCGGCTGGACCCCGGCGATCGAGCTGGCGATCAACCAGGTAACCTGGTTCGTGCCCTGGCAGACGCTGCACTTCTTCGGCTATTCGCTGGTGTTCGGGGTGGCGCTGGTGACATCGCTGCGCGTCCTTGGCTTTTGTAAATCGATGTCGTTTGCCGCCATTCACCGCCTGTTGCCGATCGGAGTCTTCGGCGTGACGATGAATGTGTTCACCGGGATGCTGATCCTGCAGGCGGATTCCAGCCGCTATCTGAACGAGATCACCTTCGTGCCGAAGATCATCTTTCTGACCATTGGCGCGCTTGCGGTGCTTTACTACTCGCTGTCGGAGCGGCTGTGGGCCGTGAAGGCGGGGGAGGAGGCTCCGATGGGTGCCAAGTGGGTGGCAGCCTTGGTGCTGACGTCCTGGACGATCGTGATCATGGGCGGCCGGCTGCTGCCTTACCTTTGATGGAGAGGAAAGCGATGTTATCCGGAAACGGCTTTATCATTCTCATGGTCATTCTGGTCTCGGGCTCTGTGCTGGGGCTGGCCGGTCTGGCCGTCTACTGTCTGAACAAAACTGTCGATCAGAGCGAGGGCTAGCGCTATGAGCTTTTTCGACTGGCTGGCGCAGACGCCATATGTGCAGTGGGTTCAAGAATCGTGGGGTTGGCCGGTAGCCCTGACGTTGCATGCATTCGGAACGGCGACCATCGTGGGCCTCATGGCCATTATCAGCCTGCGCATGCTGGGGTTATTCCGGACGATCCCGTACACCGCGGTGCAGTGGCTGATCCCGTTCATCTGGGTTGCGCTGGTGGTCCAGGTCGCGAGCGGCCTGACGCTCTGGATGACGAAGCCAGTGCAGTATCTGAGCGATGGCATGTTCGAAGTAAAAATGATCTTTCTTCTCGCCAGCATCATTGTGACCGTGATGTTCCAGCGCATCGTCAGAAGTGAGGTATCAAACTGGGATGCGGGCCGAAAAGCCACGCCGCGTGGCGCGCGATTTGCGGTGGCGACCGGCCTGTTGTGGGCGGCGGTGCTGGTCGGAGGGCGACTGACCGCCTATCTCGGCTCGCTTTATCCAAGCTGAGGAGTAGCCGCCTTTGCGAGTGATCTGGCCGTGGCAAGACCGTGGACACGGATGGTCCTGGCTCAAGGCCGGC
>Ga0075424_100007350_pt1 | contig 10678 bp, 6 predicted proteins | sample SoiMethybrSBSTD3_FD_75301 | JGI IMG/M metagenome (GOLD analysis project Ga0075424, IMG submission 75301) | Bulk soil microbial communities from a Populus tree surrounding site in Tennessee, USA - Soil MetaG P. TD hybrid SBSTD3 | ecosystem: Environmental > Terrestrial > Soil > Tree plantation...
CCCGGCGCCTAACGCCGTACGAACGGCGAGCTCGTGACGCCGGGCGGTCGCGCGCGCGACCGCCAGCGTCGCGACGTTGCCGCACGCGATGAGCAGCACGCACGTCGCGAGACCGAGCAGGACGAACAGGGCGGGTCGCGCGCCGCCTACAATGCTCCGGTCGAGCCGCGCCAGCTCGATCGTCCATCCGGCGTTCGACGCGGGGAGCTCAGTCTGGAGCTCGGCGGCAATCGTCGCGGTCTCGCGTCTCGCCTCGTCGATGGTCACGCCTTGTCGCATCTGCGCGACCGCGCCGTAATAGCGGAACTGTCGTTCGAGCGGAGACACGATCGGGCCGTATGTCAGCGGAACCCAGACATCCGTGTTCGTCGGAAACGAAAATCCCAACGGCATGACGCCGATGATCGTGTACGACCATCGGTAATCCATGCGGATCGTGCGGCCGACGACCGCGGGGTCGCCGCCGAACTGGCGCTGCCATAGCCCGTAACTGATCACGACGTCGTCGTGCGACCCCGTCCAGGCCGTGCGGTCGTCTTCCGAGGGGAACACGCGGCCGACAATCGGGCGGACACTCAACACGTTGAAGAGGGCAGGCGAAACGGCAGCCGCGCGAGCCGCCCACGTCTGGCGGTCGTCCGTGAAGAGCATCTCGCGCTCGCCGAAGATGGCGACGCGCTCGAGCGTTCGGCTCCGTTGCCGGAGGTCCACGAGCGTCCCCGGCGACACCCGTGCATGCTCGATGCGCTGCGCCGGATTCGCTTCCCACACGCGGATGAGTCGGTCCGGCTCTGCATACGGCAGCGGAGCGATGACGACCGCATGAACAACCGCGAACACGGCCGTGTTCGCCCCGATGCCCAGGCTGAGGGCGGCGATCGCACTCGCGGCAAACCCGGGTGATCGCCGGAGCGCTCGTGCGGCGTGGCGGAGATCGCGCATGGCGTCGTCGACCCACACGATGCCTCGCACATCGCGGATCTCCTCCGAGACGCGATCCATTCCGCCAAACGCCAGCACAGCGGCTCGCCGCGCGTCCGCCGGCTTCATTCCGGCGCGGATGTTCTTGTCCGTCTCCATGTCGAGATGGAACGCGAGCTCCGCGGACATTCGGCGGTCGGCCACGTCTCGGCGCATCAGCGCGCGGGCCCGGCGGAGCCAGGCACGGACGCGGTCAGTCGGCAGCGGCCGCCTGGCCACGTTAGGCACCCTCGAGGATCAGATCCACTGCGCGCACGTACTGCCGCCAGCTCTTCGTCTCCGCAACGAGGGCGCGGCGCCCAGAGGCCGTGAGCGTGTAGAACCGGGCCGGCCGGTTCTGCTCGGTGGGTCGCCATTCGCTCTCGATCCACCCCTGCTGCTCGAGCCGCTGCAACGCAGGGTAGAGCGAGCCCTGTCCCACCCGGAGCAGGTTCTCGGACTGCTGCTGAATGAACTGGCTCAGGGCCCACCCGTGCATGGGCCCTGAGGCGAGCGTTCTCAGGATGAGGAGATCGAGCGTGCCGCGGAGGAGATCGGTTTCCTGTCGGGCCATGGCGTGCCGAACCTCGAGTTGTCGAGTTCCGACACTAAAGTAGGGCCGTATTGTCGAAAGTCAACAATACGCGCACCACTGGCCATGGGGGGAGCACGTCAGAAATCAAGAACCTCGCATCGCTGTCCAGGGGTGCCTAGGTTAGACCCGCGGCGCGCCGGTTCCCCGCGCGACCATGGAGATCCGGATGGATCTACGCACGCAGTTGGAGTCGACCCTGGGCGCGACCTACACCTTCGAGCGCGAGCTGGGAGGCGGCGGAATGTCGCGCGTATTCGCCGCCGAGGAAACTCGACTCCGTCGCAAGGTCGTCGTGAAGGTTCTGTCGCCAGAGCTCGCCGTAGGCGTCTCGGCAGACCGGTTCGAGCGCGAGATCCAGACGGCGGCGTCGCTCCAGCAGGCGAACATTGTCCCCGTGCTCACCGTTGGCGAGACCGGAGGACTCCCGTTCTACACGATGCCCTTCGTGGAAGGTGAGTCGCTCCGCGCGCATATGGCCTCGCGCGGCGTCGTCTCCATATCCGAAGTCGTCGGCGTCGCTCGAGACGTCGCCAAGGCACTGCAGTTCGCGCACGAGCACGGCGTCGTGCACCGCGACATCAAGCCGGACAATGTCCTTCTCAGCGGCGGTACTGCGGTCGTCACTGACTTCGGGATCGCAAAGGCGATCGCCGCCGCCAGGGGCGGCGATCATCCCGAGCGCGACAGCGCGGCGACGCTGACCCAGATCGGCACGTCGATCGGCACACCAGCATACATGGCGCCCGAGCAGGCTGCCGGTGACCCGAACATCGACCACCGCGCTGATCTGTATGCGTTCGGATGCATGCTCTACGAGCTGCTCGCCGGACGCCCGCCGTTCACGGACCGGACACCGCCCCGCGTCCTTGCCGCGCACATGGGCGAGCGCCCAAGGCAGATTGCCGAGTTACGCCCGGACGCGCCGTTCGCGCTCACGGAGCTGGTGATGCGGTGCCTGGAGAAGGAACCGGACGCCCGACCGCAAAGCGCCGCCGATATGCTCCGTGCGCTCGACAGCGTGACGAGCGGCGGAGCCACTCCGGCCATGCCGGGCATGTTGTTAGGCGCGCACGGCATGCTTCGGAAGTCGCTCGTGTTTTACGCGCTCGCATTCATCGTCGTTGCAGTCGTCGCGCGCGCGGCCATCGTCGCGATCGGGCTCCCGGACTGGGTCTTCCCCGGCGCACTCGTCGTCATGGCGCTCGGGCTGCCGGTGATTCTCTTCACCGGCTACGTGCATCGTGTCGTCCGTCGTACTGCCACGGCGACGCCAACGCTCACGCCGGGCGGCACGGTCGCCGCATCCGTGCCATCGGGGCCGCTCGCATCGCTCGTCATGAAAGCGAGCCCACACGTGAGCTGGCGCCGCACCTGGCTCGGCGGCGCCTTGGCGGTTGGCGCGTTCGTGCTCGTGATCGGCGCGTTCATGCTCATGCGCGCGTTAGGTATCGGCCCCGCGGGGTCGCTCCTCGCCGCCGGCAAGCTCACGGCCCGCGACCGACTCGTCGTCACCGATTTCCGCGTCCGTGGGGCCGACTCGGCGCTCGGCGGCGTCGTGAGCGAAGCCGTCCGCACGCAGCTCGGGCAGTCCAATGTCGTGACCGTCCTCTCGCCCTCCTCCGTCGCCGGCACACTCGGTCGCATGGACCGCTCGCCCACGACGCCGATCGATCTCGCGCTCGCCAGGGAGATTGCGCAGCGCGAGGGAGCGAAGGCGGTCGTGGACGGCGAGGTCACGCCGTTAGGCGCCGGTTACGTGCTCACGCTCCGCCTCGTCACCGCCGACTCGGGTGCCGAGCTCGCATCCTTTCACGAAACGGCGGACGGCCCGAAGGATCTTCTCCCGACGCTCGACAAGCTCGCGCGCAAACTGCGCGGGAAGATGGGAGAATCCCTGCGAAGCGTGCAGGGCGGACCACCGCTCGAACAGGTTACCACCCCATCGCTCGAGGCCCTCAAGAAGTTCGCGGAAGGCGAGCGCCTCAACGATGTCGAGAATGATTTCGACGGGGCCGTGGCGCCGCTCGAGGAAGCGGTGAAGATCGACACGGCGTTCGCCGCCGCCTGGCGTAAGCTGGGCATCGCGTACGCCAATGCCGGTATGTCGCGCGAGCGGCAGGATTCCGCATTCGCGCGGGCGTACCGCTTCCGCGACCGCCTCACGGAAAGCGGCCGCCTCGACGCGATCGCGGACTACGCCGGTGGACCCGCGCGCGACCGCGGCCTCCTCATCCGCACTGAAGAGGAGCTCATCCGGCGGTTCCCCGACGCGGCCGGTGCGTACAACAACCTCGCGCTCGACGTCCAGTCCCGCCGGGAGTTCGCGCGTGCCGAGACGCTGTTCCGTCGTGATATCGAGCTGGATTCCTCGAGCGCACTCGCGCCCGGGAACCTTGTCCGTGTGCTGATCGATCTTGGCAAGACGCATGAAGCCGAGGATGCGTTGGCCTCGCTGCGCCAGCGCTTCCCGAACACGACCCAGCGCGGTCTGACCGACGCAGCCTTGTTCTACGCACGCGGCCAGGTCGACTCGGCCGCCGTCAGGTTTGGCCGTGAACGAGCGTCCCAAGCTCCGATGAGGCGAGCGTTCGCCGCGCGCGGTCTGGCGGGGCTGGCGCTGCGACGCGGTCGCGTCGCTGAGGGCATACGACATCTTGGGGAAGCGCGCGTCGAGGACACGCAGCGAGGAGCACCGGGCTCGCCATTCGAAGACTCGGTCATTGTCTCGCTGATCGATGCCTGGTTCGACACACAACCCACGCGCGCCACGCAACGTCTCGACGCGCTCATCGCTCGAGTGTCGTTCAAGTCGGTCCCCGTGGACGATCGCCAGTACTTCGAGATCGCCTCGGTGTATGCGATGGCTGGTCGTCCCGACCGCGCGCGTGCGGTGCTCGCGCAATTCGACGCCGACGTCAAGGACTCGACGCTCCGCCGCTGGTTCGAGCCGGACCAACATCGCGCGCTGGCCGAGATCGCGCTGGCCGAGCAGCGCCCACGCGATGCGATAGACGAGTTCAGGCGCGGCGACCAGCGGCCGGACGGGCCCGTGGAAGGCTGTTCTATCTGTGTGTATGTCGCACTCGGGCGTGCGTTCGATCAGGCCCGGATGACGGATTCTGCGATCACGATGCTCGAACGCTACGTGACCACGCCATCGTGGATCCGCGGGGACGTTGGCACGGATGGTCTGTACCTCGCTGCAGTCTACAAGCGGCTGGGAGAGCTCTACGACGAGAAAGGTGATCGGGCAAAGGCCGCTTCGTACCTTGCGAAGTTCGTGGAGCTGTGGAAGGACGCCGACCCGGAGCTCCAGCCCAAGGTGCGCGAGGCCCGCGCCAGACTCGTCAGGCTCGGAGACGCCGAACGACGCTGAGCGCGTACCACAGCAGCATCAGCAGAAGCGACGCACACAGCATCGTGACGAGCATCAGCACGGCGATCAGCGCGGTCGCCACGATGATCAACCCGATCAGATTTCGGAGGTCGCGCCATTCCGACAGCGCCGATCGAACGCGCTGCGCGAGCCTAACGCGCGAGTGGTCGCCCGTCAACGCGCCGAGCGCGGCGAGACGGCGAAGGCGCGGCTCTGGCTGGACGCGCATTCGCGCGGCCTGGGTCGACGCACCGGCGAACTTCGAATCCGGTGTGACGGCAACCGGCACCCAGACCGGGAACAGAAAGTGGACGGGCCAGCCGCCGGGCACTTCGACGTCGCAGCTCGACAGCGTCCGCACCGCTCGCGCCAGCGCATCGGGGTTGCGCGTCAGCTGAACTGCCGTGGCGTCGGCGAGGTACCGACGCGCGCGCCACATCGCGCCGAGCCACGGACCGAGCACCAACAGCGTGAACAGATTCGTCGACTCTCGCGCTGCGATCATCCCGAGCCCGATACTCGCGATGAGCGGGATCTGGACGAGGATGATGTAGCACCCGTTCCCGAACGACGAAGGGTGGACGGACTCGACCATCGAGATGAAGTCATCGACATCCTGGCCCGATCCGATGAGCAGCGCGTCGACCATCGCTCGCGCTTCACGCTCGTCCACGCGTCCGCGCGTTGCCTGGTAGGCGAGCCGAACGAATTGCCGGACGAACGCGCGCCGCCGCGCGCTCAACGGCGTCTCGAGGAGCGCGGCGACGAGAGCCCACGTTTCGAATACGGAGAAGATCGTTGCGGCAATCTCGAGGTCTCCGTTGCCCACCGACCCGATGAGATGCGCGACTGTAGCCTGACGCTCGTCACGGTCCAGCCGCTCGAGGAAGCCATTCGTGACGAGAATCGTCGCGTCGTTCATGGTGAGACCGACGGCAACGGCGTTGACTGCGTCCGAGTCGATCACGCCCACGGCGGGCGCGCGTACACCAGCTGCCACGGCCATCTCGCCGACGACGTTCACCACTTGCTGCTCGGCGAGACGTTGCGGGTCGGGCGGTCGCGAATCGAGGCGGCGGAGAAGGGATCCCACGCCCGCACTCCGCGACAGCAACTGCATGAACGGCCATGTCACGAGCATGAGCACGGCGCCCGGCGCGACGTAAATGAGCGCGAGCGCCCGCCACGAGATGGCGGTTTGTTGGCCGAGCAGCTTTCTGTAGAGAGTCGGCCCAACGAAGACCGCGTCGTGCAGCGCTGCCCACTGTTCGGGTCCCAGCGGCTCGACCACGTCGATCAGGTGCGCAACGACCAACACGCCGCCAAGCAACAGCGGCGCGATCACGACACACAGCGGAAGACCCGCGATCGCAACCGCGGTGACGGCGAACACACCGAACCGAACGCTTCGGCGTCGGTTTCGGCGCTGGTCGTCGAGAAAGTGGACCGGACGGCGCGCGCTCGGGGGTATGGCCGCCTACCTCGCGTCCGCTCGCGAATCGATGGACTTCGGGTGCACTACTCGCTCGAAGTCGCGATATGGCATTCGGATCAGCTCCGTGTGCGTGCCGGCATTGAACGCAATCTCCTCATCATCCGCGAGGCTTCGGGTCACGTACGTGTCCAGCCCGTACAGATTGCCGAACGGCGGCATGGCGCCCAGCTCACATCCAGGAAACAGCGTCGCGAACTCCTGCTCGGTCGCGAGCTCGACGTCGTGCGCACCCGTGTTGGCGCGAATCTGGTCGAAGTCCACCTTCTCGCCGGCGGGCAGCACCACGAGCGCTGGTCTGCCATCGATCTTCGTCACGACCGTCTTCGCCATCTCCCTGCCGGAGACGTGCGCCGCGGCTGCGATCTCCTGCGCGGTGTAGGCGCGGGAGTGCTGGATCGTGATGTACCTGATGCCCTCTCGGTCGAGGAGCTCGGTGAGGTTCGTCGTTGCCATCGTCCCTCCTCCGGCGGTGCCGCCGTCTGTCGAAGCCTCGTGCTCGCTCAAGCCCGCGCGGGCCGTCGCGCAGGCAAGCGCTGAACGTGAACGAAAGATGCCACAGGCGCTGGCAAGGCTCAACCGAAGCTGAACGGTGAATGAACGGCGCATGAACGCCGCACGAATGACTCGCGAACGACGCGTCTCCGTGTTGTTCGTGACGTGTCGATGACCATGCGGTGATCCGGCCGTCGCAGACGCGCGGGAGTATTGCGCCCTTCCATTCCAACGGCCGAGGCCCAATGCCCAGACACGCTGCCGTCGTTTCTCTTTCGCTGTTCACCTGTATTGCCGCCGCCGCGTGCAACACCGACGCTCCCGTCAATCCCCAGCAACAGCCGTCGTTCGACATCGGGAATCCCATCAACACCGGGTCCGCGAATCCGTATACGCTCGCGGTGATCGGCGACATTCCCTACGGCGCGCAGAAGCTCGAGGACTTTCCGAAGCTCATCGCGCTCATGAACGCGGACCCGAAGGTCGACGTCGCGGTGCACCTCGGGGATATCAAAGCCGGGTCATCGAGCCCGTGCACCGATGAGTACTTCACCACGATTCGTGGGTTGTTCGACACGTTCCAGGATCCGCTGGTGTATACCCCAGGCGACAACGAATGGACGGATTGTCACGTGGCCAGCAAGAACAACGGCCTGTACACGCCGACCGAGCGCCTGGCGGCGGTTCGGGCGCTGTTCTTCCCGGTGCCCGGCCAGACGTTAGGCGGTCGGAAGAAGCAGTTGCTCACCCAGGCCGACGACCCCGACAACTCGGCCTTCGTCGAGAACACCATGTTCATGGAGTCGCGCGTCGTTTTCGCCGCGCTCAACATCACCGGCAGCAACAACGATCTCGCGTCGTGGGGCTCCCCGCTCCCGGCGGACGCCGCGAGCTTCCCGACGCAGGCCGAGGAGGTCGCAAGCCGGGCCCAGGCGAACACCGCGTGGCTGAACAAGGCGTTCGCCCTCGCGAACACCGAGGATGCGGCGGGTGTCGTGTTGTTCATGCAGGCGGACATGTGGGATCCCACGGCGAAACTCGACGGCTTCGACGCGCTCGTGACCCAGATCGGGACGTTGGCCGCCGCATTCGGGAAACCGGTGCTCATCCTCGAAGGGGACTCGCATCGGTTCAAGGTGGACAACCCGTTCTCCGCGAGCCCGGAGAACGCGCTGGCCCATGCGCTGCATCCTTCCACTCCGGTGGCCGAGAACGTCACCCGGATGGTGGTGGAGGGAAGCGATGGCCGAACGGAGTACGTGCGCCTAACGATCGATCCGAAGCCGACGACGGGGTCGATCTTCTCGTGGGATCGTGTGCCGCTGCAGTAAGTCATTCCGAGCGTAGCGAGGAATCGCGGTCATACCGATAGAGGGCCCTCTACCGGTACGATCGCGATCCCTCGCCTGACGGCTCGGGATGACATGGAGCCTGACGGCTCGGGATGACATGGAGCCTGACGGCTCGGGATGACATGGAGCCTGACGGTTCCGGATGACACGTTAGGGCAAACCATACCCCGGGCCGCGCACCACGCGGCCCGGCTTTGCTCCCGTCACCTTCGCATCCGACACCACCGCCACCCCATTCACGAACACGTACTTCATGCCCACCGACAGTTGGTGCGGCTGCTCGTACGTCGCCTTGTCGATGATCGTGTTCGGGTCGAAGATCATGATGTCCGCCTTCCACCCCTCCTTCAGCTCGCCGCGATCGCGGATCGACAGGCGAGCCGCCGTCGCGCCGGTCATCTTGCGGACCGCGTCCTCCAGCGTCAGCCACTTGTAGTCGCGCACGTACCGCCCGAGGATCTTCGGGTACGTGCCGTACGAACGTGGATGCACCGACTCGTGCACGCTGTCCGGGTCGTAGCCGGCCGCGTCCGTCCCGAACTTCATGTACGGCAGCTTCACCTGCATCGCGATGTTGGAGTCGGACGCGACGAAGATGATCTGCCCCAGCCGATTCCGCTCCGCCAGCGTCAGGTCCATCAGCGCATCGGCCCAGTCCTTGTTCCAGGCCGACGCGATCTCCGGCAGGCGCTTGCCCTCGTACTTCTTGAGCGAGTCCACCTGGAACCCGACCACCTCGACGCCCTGTGGCGTGGCACCGAGACACAGGCTCTCGTAGTTCGAGTTCTCGTCCATCATCTCGGTTTTGATCTTTGCGCGCGTCGGTGCGTCGCGCAGGCGATCGAGCAGTTTGCCGTCTGCATGCGCCCACGGTGGGATGCACGACGAGAGATTGTTGCCACCGGCCGTGTACGGGTACTGATCGACCGCGATGTCCTGGCCCGCCGCCCGCGCTGAGTCGAGCTTGGCGATGACGGTCTTCATCTTCGGCCAGTTCTTCACGCCGGCCGCCTTGAGATGGTAGATCTCGACGGGAACACCGCCCTCCCGGCCGATGCGCATCGCTTCGTCCACGGCCTCGACGAAGCGATCGCCCTCCGATCGCATGTGGGTGATGTAGACGCCGCCGTAGGGCGCCATCGTCTTCGCTTCCTCGATGAGCTCCTCGGTCCCGGCGTAGTTGCCCGGCGGGTAGATCAGCGCGCTCGCGACGCCGAACGCACCGTCACGCATGGCCTGCCTAACGACCGTACGCATCGTGTCCAGCTCGGCGGGCGTCGGCGCACCCTGCGCCATGTTCTTCGCGTACTGCCGGATGCCACCGGCCCCTATGAAAGACCCGAAGTTGACCGACGCGGTGTGACGCTCCATGGCGTGCAGCCACTCGCCGAAGCCCTTCGGCCCGATGAATGACCGGAACAGCGCCGCGTGCGTCGTGTCGCCGGACTTGAGGTAGTCGTTGAACATCGTCTGCGACACCTGACCGGGTGTTTCCCCTTCACCCATGATCATCGTCGTCACGCCCTGAGTGATCATGCCCATGACACGGCTGTCGCCGTACAGGAGCTGCTCCTCCGAGTGGGCCTGGATGTCGATGACGCCCGGCGCGACGACGAGGCCGCGCGCATCGATGCGATGCTGCGCCGAGGCCTTCGCGAGCATGCCGGCGGGCGTTATGCGGGCGATGTGGTCACCAACGATACCGACGTCGCCGTAAAACCAGGCGTTGCCGGTTCCGTCGACGATCCTGCCGCCGGTGATGACCGTCTCGTACGAGTTGGGGTAGGAGGGGGCAGGCGTGGGAGCGCTGGAGGCGCGTGTGCACGCCGCGAGAGCGAGGGCGAGGATGACAATGGGTTTCATGTTCGCGAACATGGCGCCCTGCAATCACAGCCGCAACGCGGTTTGTCGGTGCGCGCGGCGAGCGGTATGTTCTCCGCGCCCATGCGCATCCGGCTCCCGCGGCTCCCACACCCGCTGATCCTCCTCCTCGCCGGCGTGGCGGTCGCGGCGGCGCTCACATGGGTCATTCCTGCCGGCTTCTACGAGCGGCGAACGGATCCGGCCACGCAGCGCTCGGTCGTCATCCCCGGAACATATGCGCGCGCGAAGCCGGCGCCGGTGGGCCCGGGCGGCGCGCTCATGGCCGTGCCGCGGGGGATCATCTCCGGCGCCGATGTCATCCTGACGATCCTGTTCGTTGGCGGTACGTTCGCGCTCCTCGATGCCACCGGCGCGCTCGCTCGGCTCGTCGGCAGCCTGCTCCGGCGCACGCGACGCCCGAGGCTCATCGTCATCCTCGTCAGCCTCGTGTTCGCGACGCTCGGCGCGCTCGAGAACATGCAAGAGGAGATCATCGCGCTCATCCCGGTGCTCCTCGCGTTATGCACGCGCCTCGGCTTCGGTGC
>Ga0075424_100007355_pt1 | contig 10675 bp, 11 predicted proteins | sample SoiMethybrSBSTD3_FD_75301 | JGI IMG/M metagenome (GOLD analysis project Ga0075424, IMG submission 75301) | Bulk soil microbial communities from a Populus tree surrounding site in Tennessee, USA - Soil MetaG P. TD hybrid SBSTD3 | ecosystem: Environmental > Terrestrial > Soil > Tree plantation...
ATTAGATAGCACTGGAATAAAGGTAACTAATAGAGGTGAGTGGCTGCTGCCTCATAAATGGAATGTAAGAAAAGGTTATCTGAAGATACATGTAGCTGTAGATATCAAGAAGAAGAAAATTGTTTCACTAGATGTCACAAGTGAAGAGGTATACTATGGCAGTAGATTAAAAGAATTGGTAGATAATGCTTTAGAAAATAATACTCTGGAAAGAGTAATTGCAGATGGAGCATATGATAGTAATGAAAATTTTCAATATCTTTCTAATAAGAACATTGAAGCTGCAATAAAAGTAAGGAAAAACTCTTCATATGACAGAACAGTAGGTTGCATTCCAAGAAAGAGAGTTGTACTGAATCAGTTAAAGAATTTTGAAAGATGGAAGTCTAAAGTTAAATATGGATCTAGATGGATGGCCGAAACAGTATTCTCATCACTGAAAAGAGCATTTGGAGAATATGTATCTGCAAAGAAATTTCCAAACATGGTCAAAGAGACAATACTAAAAGCATCACTATATAACCTGTTCATTATCGTAAAATAGAGTATGAAAGGAAGTCATATAATACATCCAGTATAGTTATGCAACAAAGCAGAATTCTAATATATATTCATCATAATCGCTATTATTACAATGAATATAACACAAAATATGTATTGGCTGCTGCTGTTCTTATAGGAGCATTATCTCTTGAGTGTATAGCAGTTCCAAGCATAATTGGTATTGCAGCATATGCACAACAGCAGCAACAATCACAAACTAAAAGCATACCAGGACATTTCGTTGCAAATCTATCAGATAAGAATCTCTTTCCTCCTGTAAGTACAAATGCCTCAGGTTAGACCTCCCTTAACCTAACAAGTCAAGGATCCAAAATGGCCGATGTTGTAAAAGCAAATGGTTTGGGTAAAGTTACATCTATATCTTAGAATATACTTTAGGTGGTAGAGCTCGGAATATAATCTTGCTATATGATTCAGCCAAGTCAGGTCTTATGGGAAAGGTAAAATAAATAACATATTTACTTCAGGAAGCTTTGGTGCTTCTCAATTCTTAAGTGATTTTAAAGGAAAACAGCTATCTGATTTGATAAAGACTATGACACATGGGAACATATTTCTTAGAGTGCGTACAATCTCTCTTCCACTAGATCAGATTGGAGGAAAGTAACTCCTAATATAAGTTGAGTTTTTGTTGCAGTAAGTAATCTCTCATTTCAAACCACCACCTTTTTCTTTATTTTGAAAGATACCTACAATATTGGAACAAAGGATTTGCATACCAATATCTTACACGAAGCATGGTCAGTAGAGAAGAAGTGGAAGGCCTTGACCTAATATTGCGGAAAACTTTACAGCACACCACCCTTGCCATCCTTACGATCCTTACCTGTATAGACAGAGTTTAGTTCTTGTATTTGGGATAATCATTACTATAGTACTATGTGGTAAGGATGGTAAGCATCGTAGGCATCGTGTAGTGCAAAGTTTCTGGATTCATTAGGCAATTGTAAAGGTATTTTATCATCTGTTCTTGTTCAGTTCTCTCCCTTCTTAGGTGCAGTATTTCTATCTTTCATAAAGGAGTTGCGTTACTAATACTAGGGATAGAGATCAAAACAAATAAGATAATAACGAACAACATGCCGTTTCCACCAGAGATGATTTGAAGACTGGACAATATGTACAATTTGAGCAACAGTCAATATTTTAATTGTCATTTAGAACTGCGTTTTGCTTCAATTGATGGCATCTTGTACATACCAGAGGTTGTTGTTCACGATGCTTATGAGTTAATATAGTGTCTTTATCTAGGATATCTTTCTTATGGAATATGATCTTATCTATATTATTACTATCTGGAACATGTAGAATAAATGACTCTTTCTCATATCTCATATTTAATGAATAGATTACGAAACTCAGCTCATAATCTCCTGGTTTTTTTACAAGGTATGCTTGACGAACGTTATCATTATCGACCCTTCGTTGATTTATGCCCAGGACTACTTTTATCGTTATTTTATTAGTACTGACTTCCATATCATTTTGTGTAACACAAGTATGCTCGTATACACACAAGCCATCAAAATCTCTATATTCGTTGGGCTCTATTACTACTTCCTTATCGGAAACCCCTACCCACTTAAATTCTACATCATAAAGGTAATCTATGGTATCTTTTACTTTTTTGAAATCATCTTTCTCGTAGCCTATGATTCTATACCACTTTTCTAGATGGACTATACAATTAATTGCAGGCTTGGTGCTATGCACATTTCTGACTCGTATATGATACCAGTACCAATCATCTTTCTGGCCGTTTTCGCAAAGGTGTTTCTCTCTTAAAATTTTATTTATAGAATGTGTATAATAATGCTTGGCAGAATCGTTATAGTCTAAACCGACTTTGTCTACAGGACGTCTTTCTAATACTAATGATTGATCTATTTTTCCACTTCTGAATATTACAAACCTGATGATAATAAATATGAAGATGATGCCCAAAACAAAATAATACAGTGCAGGGGGTGGTATAGCCTTTATTGTTGGTTGTGGTTGGTAAAATAGAAATAGAATCGCCATTGTGCCCAAAAAAACACTAGCCCAACCAAAATGTAGTAGGGAATATTTGACGAGTTTCATTTTTTTGATCTGCTGTTGTTTGATTGACATGATGTATGCTAGGGTTCCTCCAATGATGTGTATTATAGCAAAGAATAGAACAAATTCGGCTAATCTGTTAAAATCATCTGCTATACGAAACGATATCAGTAAAATAAAAAGAAGGATTGTGAATGAAGTGACATCAAAGAAAAAAATTGCAGTATTTTTATATGGCGATATAGAAGTCAGCCGGTGATACACAATCCAATAGGAAACAACCCATGAATAGACTGACACAAAAGATATGATATTTATCAGATTATATGCTTGCTTCGTGCCATCGGAGGTGATCATTGTACTAATAAATTGGCCTAATCCTAAAGCAAGAAAGATTGAAAAATAACCAGTAATAAAGGCCTCCCGTGTATCTTGCGAAATAGGATCGGACATATGTTGAATTATTAGTCATTTGTAGGCTACTTGCATTTAGTCTTAAAGTCACAAAAGAAATATATGATAAAATGACATCTAACATAGTTTGGCATTTGAGGGAATACGTAGTTCATATTGTTCAGAATTATGCTATGAGCATGAGATAAACATAAAGCGATATACAGGAAATGGTCTGATTCTTGCTTGCTCTAGACATAGAAGTAGGTAGTGACATTATAAAAACAGTTTTGACTCCATTAATACCAGAGCTATTGGCACTTGCTGTCGTAGTAGCAATAAGGATAGCACTTGTCTTTGTCACGGGATATTGGCGTAGAATCTGAGAATCAATAGAGAAAGAAATAGTTCAGACATATATAATAATAGAGAGTTGCAGTTAAGCTGACGGCGTGGAAGCTAAGAAAGATGGCCAGTTACCTTCTTTATGTAATTGTCTTCCAACCCTAGACGTGATATTGGAGAAGCTAATACTTTCTATGACTATAGATTATATTATCATAACAAACTTTCTTCAGTTGCACTTGAACTGAATCTTCGCCTACCTGCTATTCCTAATCCTAACATCTCTAATCCATTAATTATAAGAGCAACTGATAGGATAATAGCCAAAAGAGGAATTCCAATACTGACAGGATGCGCCAACACTATGAGAGATAAAATGATGCTCACTATTCCTACGAAAATAAGGACAATTCTTGACCAGCCTGCATGATTCTTATCTACAAAGCCATGTATTAACCTCGCAATACCATTAATCAATAAAGCGATGGCTCCCAAGATTATCAAAAATGCTGCAGACTCGAGTGGATATGCCATAGCTATGGAGGATAATATTATTACTAGTATTCCTAATCCGATATTTACAAGGGTTGAGGATCTGGTGGTGGATGCTGCAGATATTCCACTTGCAATTCTTTCAATCCCAACTATGAAGAGAACTATTGAAAGCAGTACAATAACTGTTGCAATAGCAGATGCTGGAAACGCTAATACTGCTATTGAAAGCCCAATTGAAATTAACCCTAAGACAACTTGTAGAATTCTAAGCCAGCTTGGAGATTTATCTTGTAATAGTGACACTAATTACATGTTTAAGAGATAGTATAAAAGGATTCTTTGAGGTTCTTCATCTATCTGCTGCTATAATACAATGACTGACCAATTCTCTGCAAAATAAATCTTGATGATAATAGTACATTTATTTGGATTTGATTATACTGTATTTCCATATCAATGAATAACAACCATGAATTTGGTAGAAGACAAGTCACTAAGATAGACCACAATCAAAATACAAAAAACACAAAGCGATCATTTCTGAAGAAAATGATTATTCTAGGAACGATACTTGCAGTTACACTAACTGTCAGTACGCTGCTGCTTGAGCCTCTAGTTCCTGTAGAATATTTGATTTATTCTCAGATTGCACAGGTAGTCATAATAGGCTATGTTGTTATAGAGATAATAGGTAATACAGCTTTCAATCTAGCTGTGGCTGCTCAACAATCACGGCAGACAGCCAAATCAATAAAGAGCTTTATGAGGATTGTCGGTTCTGTTGTAATTATTGCTATCACAATTTCCTACCTTAGTCAAAATGCCGCCCTAGCAGCATCAATTGCTACTATATCTGGAATAGTGGTTGGTTTTGCTGCACAAAATCTGATCGGAAATATGATTGCGGGAATGTACCTAACTACAACAAGACCATTCAAAATAGGTGATATGATTACAGTCTTTGGAAATACTGGTAGAGTAGTGGACATAGGGTTATTGTACTGTGTAATCCTAATGGAAAATGGTGATACTGTACGTGCCCCAAGTTCAGCATTAATAACAACGTCGATAATACTGAGGGAAGGAAAAGAGCCTGACTATTCTTATTCGTATATTTGTTGAATTATCAACTATTCGTAAATTAGAATGATGAATTATGCATTGCTAAATTATATTAGCATTCTTCTTGTTCTATAAATGGGTGTATCAATATGACATTATCCATTAATTACATATGACCATAGAAAAGCAGATGCGCTGAAGTAGAGGCAAAACCAAAAAACTTCAGACTTCTCTGACCAAATGATCAACGGATATCGTCCGAAACTGACTAGCATTTATCAGAAGACATAACATGATATTAGCAGCCATCGAGCAACATGTCATTATCATCATCACGCAGGCATAGTGGTCGAGAGGAGCAAAAATGAATTAGTAATACATATATGGTTAGAATCGTCATAGGATAATATTTTGGCAAAAGCCTATCTTACTCCATACGGAGTTGGCCTCGGTCACGCCAGCCGGCTCATGTTGGTTGCAGATAGGCTTAAAAATTGTAATACAATAGTCAAATTCTCCTCGTACGGAGAAGCAGCGAGATACATTTCAATGTATGGGTACAAGTGCATAACAGTTCCACCTGTTGAATTCAGTTGGAGTCTAGGAGGCGATTTTTCAATCAAGTATAGCATTGCAAATATTCCACGCTGGTTTACAAACTTTTCAATACAAGTTAATAAAGAAATCCAGAGTATGATAGGATATAATCCAGATATCATAATATCCGACACAAGACTGTCTTCAATTTTAGCAGCTAAAGTACTAGGAATATCGTCTGTAGTAATTTTAAATCAAGCAAAATTATTACTTTCTCCTCGTCTTCATGAATTTAAGATTGCTAGACTTTTTGAAAAAATCAATGGCGAATTACTCGGTTCTTTATGGTCAATGTCAGATAAAATCTTAATACCTGATCTGCCACCTCCATATACAATAGCAAGCCACAACATATGGGATGTTAGTTCTATTGTAAAAAAAATACAATATGTTGGATTTATGGCACCAGAACTGCATGTTGACCAAGCACAGATTAACAAAGTAGCTCAGTATCTCAGCTTAGATAGATCAAGACCAATCATATTTATTCATATAAGTGGACCAATGCAGACACGAATGACGATTATCAAAATTATAGTAGAGGCATGCAAATGTCTCAGTCGTGAGATACAATATATAGTTTCTGAGGGAAGACCTACAGGGAGTACCCAACCTAAAAAGCTGGCAGGATCAGGATGGTACTATGAATGGTGCCCTGTACGAGACGAAATATTAGCAATGAGTAATTTGCTCATAATTCGTGGTGGACATGTTGCTATATCACAAGCTATTCAGTTCGGGAAACCTATGATTTCTATACCTATAGAAAATCATGGTGAACAGTTAGGTAATTCTGCAAAAATTGCTAAAATTGGCGTAGGAATAATGCTACAAACAAAACAACTAAACACAAAGGTAATCATTGATGCAATTTATCAAATACTTAATCATTCCATATACCAAGACAAGGCAAATGAAATAATGAAATTAACTGATAAATTAAATGGAATCGATAATGTCATAAAGACAATTCTATCTAGTTTGTCAAAAGACATGTAAAAGTCCTTTTCCTTTTCTAATCAACTATGTATGCTGATGGTATATACTGGATGGGACCGACGATTATATTTTATTAATGGCATTTCAATAGCAGCAGCCAGTAATGTCTAATGTAAATAAAAGAACAAGGACACTTTGCAAAGCTACCTAATATAATCACAAATGCCTTATATTTTCTAGGTTCATAACCACCTCAAACAACTAGATGATTTTATCAATCATGTTGAAAGATATATAGATAATGTAACGTGAGAAAAACAAGGTCAACTGACTGTTTTCAGCGAGGTAAATGAGCGATACGTATATACACATATATATTAAGATGACAGGAAGGAACCGCCTTTTTTACCTATGCAGATGACGCTCTCCCATTATTAAGCGATCGTATCATACCGATTAATCTCTGCAGGTCTTCTTCATTTAAGTTCTCAACGTCATCGATTCTGTCTTTTATTAGTTGTTTTGTGTCATCAAGCAGATCTGACTTCTTAGTTTTCTTTAGTTTTGCCTCTGTGAGTTTAGAGCTCAGGATAGGAATAACTGCCCACAGCATTCCAATACCTACGAATGCAACTAAGGTTGCTACTATTTTTCCCCAAAATGTAACTGGGTAATATTCACCATATGCTACAGTAGTAATTGTTTCAACAGCCCACCAGAGAGCCTGACCAGGAGTTGTTACAGTCGCATTTGAATTGCCAGCCTCCGCTAAGTATTCAGCGTATGCCCCAACAATTATAGTGACTGCAGCAAATAATCCTAGCAAAATAATTTCGCTATTCCCTAGCAGTGATACCAGGTTATAGAGCCTAACAGTTCTGAAAAATGCAATCCATCTAACGTCAAAAGGAGAAGCAGATAATAAAACCAGTGGTATCATTGCAGCAAATTCATACCAATGAATTAAAATAAATCTTAGTTTGTGATCGGATTCTTTGATCCTAGAGTAAAAGTCTTTTGCTAACAATATTACAACAAACAAATCGAAAATATATATTAGTAGTCTCTCCGTTCCATTTAGCGGAAACAAATAGTCAAGAAGAACCAATAAGAGAGAAGCAAGGGTTGGTATCGCAGTTATTGCCTTCCAATGTTTATTTATATCCAATAATACAACTAAAGTAAGGTCATATAAAGCAGTACTGAGTCGTAACAGAGAATGAGTAACGTAACTCCACGCCGACCTTTTTAGTAAAATAATTAAAATGTGAAAGAATACATATTGCTCTATTGAAAGCTGCATTAATTCTAATTTGTCTGTTCAACAACTTGGAATCTCAAACTGACTTCAGGACAGATTAATTAATTGTAGCACTTACACAGATATGTGACACTTTCAAATACCTACATAGGTAACACTTTTCTACTTGTCATTATTTCTGTTATGTGATCTATTGAATGTTTGTAGAAACATTTCAGATGATGTTAGTCCATTTATACCTCCATGTTCCCTTTTGTCGTTGTATGCCTTGACAAACATTTCATTTCTTAGGTTCCCCTCATCTCTACTTGATATGTCCTCCACTGAAATGAATTCATTCTTGACTATCTTGTTATATGCCTCTGCTTTTCCTTGCAGTTGGGGATAGAAATTCGGAATCGGTTATCTTTCATGTTGTTATGTTCAGGAAAGCTTCTTCAGATTTTTTCTTCTCTGATGCTTCTGCTAATGTTTTTGTTGTCAATGATGCTGCTGGACTGTTGTTCTTACCTTGAGCTTCTTTAGTTGGCTTAGCCGATAATGTTTCATTAACTGTCGAAGTTATTGATTGTAAAGGTCTAACTTTCGTTTCAGACTTAACTTGTCCTCCTTCTCTGATAGACGAAACGGTTTCTTGAAAGCTCAAAGCCTTTGGCATTACAATATCAATAATCAAAAGATCATACATAACAGGTTGGTTGTAGTTTGAAACTACATCTGCCGGATCAGTAAATGTGTCGACAACTAGCTCAAACAATCCTCCCTTATTCTGCTCATCATCGTTATATTCTTGCTTTGCTTTCTTCAAAGAAAATGAGATATCAGGATCGTCATCTACAATGAGTATTTTTTTCTTCTTGTAGGTTGTTGTATGAGAACGTCGAGAAGAAGACGACACCATTATTAGTATTACTACCTGCAGCTACCACTACCTATAACTATCGCTACTACCTATCAGTTTTGCAACGGCGTTGTTATGGGTCTTACCGGAAGAGTCTTATTTTCAATTCATAATAGTATCATAAGAATTCGGCCATTCACTCATGTTGGCTCAAATCTCGCATCATCTGTTCAACTGTTCTTTTGTTATTTCTCCCTTGGCATACCTTTCCTTTAATATATCATGTATATGTGTTACCGATTACCAATAAAGAAGGGAAAGGGTTGAAATGCAACAATATTTATTGCAACACTCAACTTAGATTGGGAGTTACTTTTCCTCCAATCTCACCTAATGGGAGGGAGATTGTACGTACTCTAAGAAATATATTTCCATCAGTCATTGCCTTTATCAAATCAGATATGTGTTTTCCTGCAAAATCACTTAAAAAGTCAGAAGCAGCAAAGCTCCCTTGAGTCAATAACCCATTTATTTTACCTGTTGGACCGGACTTGACTCCATTATACAGCAAAATTATATCACGACTTCGACCGCCCAAAGTATACTCTAAAGAAACAGAAGTAACTTTATCCAAACCATTTGCTTTTACAACATAACCCATCTTGGATCCCTGGCTTGTTACGTTAAGGACGGCCTGACCTGAGGAGTTTGTATTTACAGGAGGGAAGAGATTTTTACCGGAAAGGTTCGCAACGAAATGTCCTTGTGTGTTTGGTGTTTGTGATTGCTGTGCATATGCTGCGATACCAATTGCGGTTGGGACTAAACATTCGAGAGATAATGCTCCTATAAGAGCAGCTAATAGATATTTCGTGTTAATGTTCATTGTAATAGTAGTATATGTCCTTAATATATGAGGATTTCCATACATGTGGCTTTTTGATCTTAAAATGTATTTTTTAAAGCTCGGGACTTTTGCAGCTGGCCTTTGGTCTATCAGCGATGATCTTTGGGCCAGTTTTCGGGTTGATAGTAGCAAATAGAAAGGACTTAATATAAAGTTGTTGATACCTGGTATAGGAATTACTGCTATTTCATTTGTGCTACTTTTGTTCTTCCACTCTACATCACAAGGCATTAATGGCAGTCTCTTTATTTTTGGTATGGCCGGAGCGCTTTTACCAAATACATTGAATAACACGACCATTGGGTTTACGCCTAAAGAATATACTGGAATTGGCTCAGCTATTACAAATATGATGAGAATTGTAGGAGGCGCAATAGGTCCAGTCGTAACAACTGTAATTCTAGCATCTGCTACAATCCCTATTACTGTTGGTAATGTTGAAACAAGCTACCCAAGTCCGGTTACATTTAACATTCTTTTTGGACTTGGGCTTGCAATGGCAATTGTATGTGTAGTTCTAGCTATCAAAATGAAACGCCTTGCTACCAAGATGAAGCCTTTAACAACCAAGAGTATAATGTGAGGGAATAACAATTTTTTCGCTTGATACAATGTGGGCATCTGAGGTTTTAATACCGGCTATAACATACGAGCATATAATATAAGAGTGAACATTGCTATTGAAGTCCCAAAATCTATATCAATGGGAGTGGGAAGCAAAGATGCTCTGTAATTGTTAAAGCACATTTAGTTTCGACGCTTCGCATGTACTAGTCGAGGTTCAAAGTAATACTTACAATATCTGATAATTACATGAGAAATCTCTAGAGCTTAATTAAACCTCTTAATTAAACCTACACATAATGGCAATAACAGATCTTTAAACTTATTAAGCTGGCCTAGAAAATAAAAGGATGTAATATAGATTGCAAACATTAGAATCTCCTCCTTGGCTTAGAATGCTTCAAATAGTTTTGGGAGGACTATGCATAACATTATCTCTCTCTATTTTAGCGTACATCGGTCTTGCAATATTGACAATCATTTTGATTCTTTCGGTGATTTTGCTAGCTGTTGGAATTGAGAGAATATGTGTTGGGATAGCAATGCGCCGCTCTTCTAGAGGACCTAGTTTAGCTAACATTGTACTTGGTCTGGCAATAATAGCTTTTTCTATAGTACTTATGCAATTCCCGATATTTACATCAGCAGTTCTCGTTATTCTGGCTGC
>Ga0075424_100007357_pt1 | contig 10675 bp, 7 predicted proteins | sample SoiMethybrSBSTD3_FD_75301 | JGI IMG/M metagenome (GOLD analysis project Ga0075424, IMG submission 75301) | Bulk soil microbial communities from a Populus tree surrounding site in Tennessee, USA - Soil MetaG P. TD hybrid SBSTD3 | ecosystem: Environmental > Terrestrial > Soil > Tree plantation...
CCCAAGACCCTCATCACCCCGGCCCTCTTCTCCCGCCCCCTCCCACCCCCCACACCGGGAGAAGAGGGAGACCAGCAAGACGGTTCGGACGGGACCCCCCTCTCCCGGTGTGGGGGGTTGGGCGGGGGCGGGAGAGGGGGCAGGGGGTGAGGTCTTGGGCGGGGGTGCTCGGAGGCAAAGCTCAGAGGCTTTCCCGCACCATCTCCAGCCGCCGCCGCAGGTCCCGTGCCGTAATCGGCCGGCGGGAGGGTGTGCGATGCAGGGCCTCGCGGAAGAAGTCCGCCAGCGCCGGAGATCGGCCGGGGCAGACCTGGGCAAAGTCCGGCACCAGCCCTGAGCGGATGCGCTCGAAGATCTGCGAATTGGTGCCGCTGAACACCTTGCGCCCCAACAGGCACTCGTAGAGAACCATGCACAGGCCCCAGAGATCGAAGGCGGCGTCCGCCGGGTCGCCTCGCACCGCCTCCGGGGATAGATAGGAGAGGGTGCCCACGAAGCGGTGGCGGACGTCGAGCCCCGCCTCGCCGGCTGCCTGCCACACCGCCACCCCCGGGTCGTCTTCGTCGAATTCCTCCTGCGCTTCCTCGTCGCGCAGCTCGAAGATCACCCGGGCGATGCCGAAATCCATCAGCTTCGGCACGCCGTTCCGGGTGTAGCCGATGTTGCTCGGCTTGATGTCGCGATGGAGGATGTCGGCCGCGTGAAGTTGACCCAGGGCGTCGGCCATGGCGATCCCCAGCTCCACCGTCTCCCGCTCGGACTGCCCCTCGCGGAAGACGCGCTGGGCAAGGGTGCCGCCCTCCAGCAGCTCCATCACCAGCATCGGCGTGCCTTGCCAGGTCTCCATGCCGAAGACCGGCGCCAGGTGAGGGTGGGAGACCGCAGCCGCCGTGCGGGCTTCGCGGCGCAGCCGCATCGCATCCTCCGGCGAGACCCGGCGCAGGGTTTTGATGGCCACGGGACGGCCCAGGGCGAGGTCCGATCCCTGGTAGACGACTCCCATTCCCCCCTCGCCGATCCGGTGCTCGAAGCGAAACTTGCCCGGCAACATATAGGGCACCCGCGAGGGCTCCAGCCGGCGGCTGCACGAGCCGCAGAAGACGGTGTACGACGGGTGCAGCGCGCCGCAATTGGAACACTCCCGGGCGAGCTCGGTGACGGCCGGCGCCGGTTCGGGGGGCGGCCCCTCGGGGACCTGCCAGAAGGGCTGCCCAGCCGGCTCGTGCTCCAGCTCCAGCACCCAGGCCGCGCTGCTGGCGATGGCGTGGAGCAGCTCCTTGTCCTCGCCGAGGAAGGGCAGCCCGCTCTTCTTCTCGCCCAACCCCATCAGTCCGAGAAGCGTGCCGTCCCGCGCCAGGATGGGGACGATGAGCCGGAAGCCGCCGTCGACCAGCCAGTGGCGATCCTTCTCCGGCAGCTTGTGGAGGGACGACAGGGGGTTCTCAAGGTCGACCTCCAGCGGATCGCTGGCGTTGGAGGCCACCCGGGCGAGTTGGCTGGAGGCATCCAGCTTGCGCGCCCGGCTGCGCGGATCAGCGAGCATGCCGGAGCGGGGATCGAGCACCAGCAAGGCGATCCCTTCCAGATGAAGCGCCAGGTCGATCTCGCGCGAGATGAGGTTGCCAAGGCTGGCGGAGTCTTTGATCGAGCGGATCCGGTCCACCAGGAGGGTGAGGATCTGGCGGGCGTCATATTGCTCACGAAAGAAACGCCGGTCGATGGCGTCGAGCAGTCGCCGCCGATAGCGCAGTCCGGCGGCGCCCACCGCAGCCACCGAGAGGAGCAACAGCACCCGCGATCCCGTGAACAGGTTGACCACGGTGTTGCTGCGTTGCACGTAGAGGTAGAAGGCGAGGGCGGTCAGGGGCACTGCCACCAGGGTGAGCGCCGAGTAGCGGGCGAGAGCGTATTGCAGGGCGCGCCGGGCGATCAGCCGGACGTCGAGAACCCGGTGGACCAGGACGGCATAGGGCACCGTCACCGGCAGGGTGAGCGCCGGCAGCATCGCCAGGACCACGGTATAGAGGTGCTCGCGCGGGCGGGAGGTCAGGCGCTGCTCGTAGCCGGGCACGAACAGCTCCAGCACGACCTCGGCCACCATGGGACCCAGGGTGAACGCCAGGATCTGAAGGAACACCCGGCCGCGGCGGTGCTCTTCGCCGCGAGCAGCGTTGGCCTTCCAGAGCAGCAGGCCGAAAGCCGCCGCGGTGAGGCCCAGGACCACGGTGTAGTAGGCCCCCTCTCCCCGCTTGGGGCTAAACCAGGCCAACCAACGAACAATGCTCCCGGCCGTACCCAAGAAGGTCTTGAGGGCGAACGAGAGCAGGTTGAGAGCGAAGAGGATCAGAGCGGCTGCCGCGCTCACTCGCACCGCCAATCTGATGCGGCGGCGGACGGGCAGCGACACCGCCGGCTGGGGGAAGTCGCGGACGAAGCGCCACAGGAAGAACGCCATGAAGGCGTCGACCTCCAGGGCGTTCGCCAGGGCAAAGAGGTTCAGGCCGGGGTACGCCTCCGAGAAGAGGGACAGCGGCTTGTTCGACCACGCCGTGGCGGTCACCAGGAAGAAACCACCCAGGGAGAGCGCCCGGCGATCCTCCCTGCCGCAAAGCAGAAGCAGGGCCGCCGTGGCGCCGAAGGCGAGCGGGAACAGCCCGAAGAAAGAGTGGGGAAAAGTCGGGTCGCGGTTGGCGTCGTTGTAGGTGACGAAAAACGCGGCCAGCCCCAACACCAGCTTGAAAGCTGCCAGTGGCGGAACCAGCCGCGCCAGGATGGACCTGTTCAGCACGCCCCCTTCCAGAGCAAGGTCGTCAAAGGATCGGGGGTTTGGGCGGGCAGAGCTGGGTATCCGAGAGGTCTTGCACGGTCGAAGCCGAGTCGTAGACCTCCTGGGGACCGATTGCCGTGGCACCTGCGCCAGTGGCCTTGAGCGCCGCCAGACTGCCAATGGCGCGGATGCGGTCCAACACCTGCAATGCCTGAGAGTCCCATTGCTGATCGATGATCTGCTGAGTGATCGCGTCGAAATACCAGCGGCGCAGCTCCAACGCCGCCGCCTGCGACACTCGGATCGCGCCGGTGCCTTGACCGAACGCGACCCAGATTTGAGCCATGATGCCCTCCTGTGTATACGCCATTGTCTCTCTCCTTGGGCGAATTCTCCGCCCTGATGGTTGGGACCGCCGTCACCGAACGGAGCGCCGGACAATCGCAACGGATACCAGCAGACGGCAATGTTTCAGTAGTAGAGACGATCATAAGCCGGAATTTCTCGTCTCGTCAAGCTTCAGTAATAAGGAAACCAGAGCGCGAGGTTCTGTTTAGACGGAACTACGGCGAGCCGCGAAGGATCGTCGACCGACCGCCGGGCGCTTCAGGTAGCGAGGCGCAGGCGTACGGCGGCCAGCCGACCCTTAAGCTCGCCAGCGCTCGCCGGGCGGCGATTGATCGTGCGGTGCAGGGCCGAGCGGAAAAAGTCGCCCAGTAGCGCGTCGTGCTCCGGGAGGACCTGGGCGAACTCGGGGACGCGGCCGTGGCGGATGCGGTTCATCAGCTGGTGGATGTCGCCGCCGCTGAAGATCTTTCGTCCCAACAGGCACTCGTAGAGGACGATGGCCAGGCTCCAGAGATCGAAGGAGGTGTCCGCCGGCTGGCCGTTCAGCGCCTCGGGAGAGAGGTAGGAGAGCGTGCCCACGAGCTGTTTGGACATCGAGGCCGACGTGGGCGTGTGGTGCCAGAGCGAGGTCGGCGGCAGGGCGGAATCGTCTTCCGGATCGGTGGGCGAGGGGATCTCGGTGTCGCTGCGCAGGTCGAACATGACGCGGGCGATGCCGAAGTCCATGAGTTTCGGAACGCCGTCCCGGGTGTAGCCGATGTTGCTCGGCTTGATGTCGCGGTGCAGGATGTCCGAGGCGTGAAGGTGCTCCAAGGCTTCGGCCATGGCGAAGCCCAGCTCGATGGTCTCGCGGGCTTCGAGCCGTTTGCCGTCGATGCGCTGGGTGAGCGTACCCCCCTCGAGCAGCTCCATGACCAGGATCGGCGTCCCCTGCCAGGTCTCCATGCCATAGACCGGCGCGAGGTGCGGGTGGGACACGGCCGCCGCCGTGCGCGCCTCCCGCCGCAGCCGCATGGCGTCCTCAGGCGAGACGCGGCGCAGGGTTTTCGCCGCTACGGGCCGGCCAAGCGCCAGGTCGGTGCCGCGGTAGACCACGCCCATGCCGCCGATGCCGATGCGCTTCTCGAAGCGAAACTTCCCGGGCAGGACGTAGGGCACGTGAGAAGGCTCCAAGCGACGGCTGCAGTGGCTGCAGAAAACCGTGTACGAGGCGTACAGCCGGCCGCAGTTGGGGCACTCCTTGGCGAGCTCGGCGGCGACGGTCGACGGTTCCGGGAAGGGGAGAACGGCCTCGCGATCCACCGGCTCCTGCCAACTCTTGTGCGAGGAGCCCAGCGAGCGGCTCTGCTCCAGCTCCAGCACCCAGGCGGCGCTGTTGCCGATCGCCCGCAGAAGCTGGCGGTCCTCCTTGAAGAAGGGGAGACCGCTCTTCTTCTCGCCCAGGCCGATCAGACCCAGCAGCGAACCATCCCTGGCGAGGATGGGCGCCACCAGGCGGAAGCCGCTGTCCACCAGCCAATGGCGGTCCTTCTCCGGCAGCTTGGCGAGCGGCGAGCGGGAGTCCTCGAGGTCCACCGTCAGCGGCTCGCTGGCACTGGCGACAAGAGAGGCCAGAGCCGAGGAGGCGTCCAGCCGCCGGCCCCGCACCTTGGGGTCGGTCAGCAGACCCGAGCGGGGCTCGAAAGCCATCAGGGACACGCTCTCGGGGTGGAGGGCGAGGTCGGCCTCCCGGCACAGCAGGTTGGCGAGATCGAGTACGCCGTGAGTGGCGCGGATGCGCTCCACCAGCATGGTCAGTGTCTGGCGAGCGTCGTATTGCTCGCGAAAGAAGTGCCTGTCGATGGAGTCGAGGAGCGTCTTGCGGTAGCGCAGCGCCGCCATGCCCACCGCGGCGGCGCTTCCGAGCAACGGTAGGTTGGGTCCCGAAAAGATCTGAAGAATCTGCAGTGTCCGGTGCAGGTAGAGATAGACCGCCAGGGCCACGAGCGGCACGACGGCAAGGCAGATGGCGGAGTAGCGGGCGAGGGCGTACTGCACGGCCCGGCGGGCGATGAGGCGAACGTCGAGAACGTGGTAGACGAGCACCGCCGATCCCGTCGTGAAGGGAACTGAGCAGAAGAGCGCGAACAGCACCAGATATGTCCAGGTGGGAATGTCCGTCGAGTAGCCTAGAACTGAACGTGCCCCCGCGTCGATCAAGATGTAGATGAGAAGCGGCGCCATGCCCGACAAGGCGAAGATGAAAACCCGCGCCCGGCGAGATTCGGACTCCCCCGTCTCCCGCATCCGCCACAGCAGGAATCCCAGGGCGAGGATGGCGAGACCGAGCACGACGCTGTAGTAGGCGTCGCTGGGCTTCACCGGCGCGAAGCTGCTCAGGGTAGTCCCCGACGTTCCCCATTTCCGGATGACGTTGACCACCAACCGGATTACCCCCAGCGTGAATAGGACGCCGCCGGTCACAAGGGAGACCTGGGTTCCAGCGCTCAGGATTCGCCGCGTCCGGAAATCGACCGGCGGCGAGGGGAACTCTCCGACGAAACGCCAGAAAAAGTAAGGCAGGAAGGCGTCCATGTGGATGCTGCTCAACACCAGGGACGGCAGGCCTAGGCCAGGTGAGCCGACGGCGACTAGCCGCAGGAGGAAGCGGTTCGAAAACGGCGTCGCCAAGAGAAGGAAGAACATCCCGAGATAGGCGGCCCGCCGGTCACGCCGGCCGCCCGCGCGCAGAAGGATCCCGCCGAGCGCGTAAGCGCACAGCGGGAGAAACAGAACGAGGTGAGGAAGAATTGTGTCGCCCGCCGCGTCTTCGGGAGATGGAGCCCCCCAGAAAAGGCCGCAGAGGGCGAGCACGAGCTTCGCGCCGACGAGGACGAGCAGGAGGTATTCCCAATGCTTGCTCTTCAACAGCCGCTTACCTCCCGCGGTATGACAGCCCCACTAGCTGCCCGGCGGATCGGGACAATGCGGACAGTCGGACAGGCTCTCCACCGTCGCGGCGGCAACCTTGAGATGCAGCCTCTTCTGGCGAATCATCTCACGGCCGATCTTCTCGAACTGCTTCTGGATCTTCTCGCCGTCCCCCGTATCCCAGATCTCCTGCGGGGAAGTGGCAACGCCCGGTTTCCTCAACGCGATCCAATCGTAATACCGTTCACGCAGCTCAGACTGCTCCTTGGGGGTCAGCGCTACTCCGGCGCCTTTGCTGACCAGGTCGTAGATCTTCTGAATGATCTCTTCTTGACTCGACATCAGGCTCTCCCAATTAAAAAGTTGCAGGTTGAATGTGCCGCTCGCGCGCTACGGCAAGGGCAGGTTCAAATCCAGCCTCCAAGCATCAAAATGTGTGCGAACACAGGAGATTCTAGGCCATTGACGAGCGGAGCGTCAAGGCGTTACGAGTGACAAAAAGCCCGGAAGGCGGTGCTTCCGGGCTTCTCTTCGCAGCGGCTCGGCCGCTCAGTACTTGACGCTGCAGCCGTAGGGGCGGGTCGTAGCGGGATCGGGACTCTTGCCCGCCTTCTCGGCGTCGAGGCCGTGGCCGACGTAGCTCACGCGCTCGGCCTTGGCTTTGCGGCCCGGAGGATCGTCGTCGATGGCGCCGTTATAGGCGATCTTGCCGTCCTTGTCGACGATGAACATGTGGGGCGTGGTCCTCGCCCCGTAGGCGTGGCCGGTGGCTCCCGTCGGGTCGGACAGAACGGCGTAGTTGATACCGTTCTTCTGATTCCACGCCAGCTCCTCGGCCGGCTTCATGTAGTCGCCGCTGTTCGGGTTGGTGCTGTTGATCCCCAGCCACACGACCTCGCCGTGCTGCTTGGAGAGCTCGATCATCGTCTTTTCCCGGGTGTGGCGGGACGAGACCGGGCAGTTCGGGTTCGCCCATTCGAGCACCACGGTCTTGCCCTTGAGGTCGGCGAGCGAGTAGGTCTTGCCGTCCAACGCCGTCAGCTTGAAGGCGGGGGCGGTGTCGCCGACCGCGTTGCCGGCGAAAGCGGGGGCGGCGGCGAGGCTCAGGATGGCCAAGCTCAAAAGTGTCTTACGCATGTTCAACCTCCTGGAATCGTGTTGGTCGTTGCTGTGGTTTGGGTCGTGGGAAGCGTGGCGGCATTTCGGGGTATCAAGCGGTTGTGGTCGGCCAGCCAGAGGGCTCCCGCGGCGCAGGCCAGCAGGCCCACGGCGAGGATGGCCCGAAGTGCCCGGCCGCTCCCCTCGCGGTGCCGCAGCCAGGCGAGCAGCGCCATGGCGAGCAGGGCAAGCTCGATGAACGCGATGCCCTCCGGGCTCACCTGGCGGGAAAGAGCGTAGAGCACCCAGAAAGCTCCTGTGCCAGCGAGGAAGCCGAGGCCTTCCCGCACGCGAGGCAGCCATCCTCCAGGCGCTGGTAGGGCGCGCACCAGAGCCGGCACGGCGGCGAGGAGCAGATAAGGAAGCGCAAGGCCGAAGCCCACCACGGCGAAGACGGCGGCCACCGTGGCCGGTCCGCGTCCCAGGGCGTAGCTCACCGGATCCTGCAGCAGAGGCACCGGCCAGGCGAGAGCGAGCGGCGTCGCGAACAGGCCGGCCAGCAAGTGGCGGCCCGTGCCGGAGGCCGCGGCGATGACTGAAGATGTGGCTGGCGCCAGCGGCGCCTCCACCACGCCCCAGAGATTGAGGGCCACCACCGCCGCGACTACGGCAAGGAAGGCTGCCAGCACGGGCTCCTGGAGCTGCGCGCCCCAGCCGGCCGGCAGCCCGGCCCGATGGGCGGCGATGGCGAGCGCCGCCACGAGCCAGGCGGAGCCCACGATGCCGGAGGCGGCCGCAGCGGCTCCTTCCCGCACCCGTCCTCGCTCGCCGGCCCGCAAGACGAAGAGCTCGGCCAGGAGCAGGGCGAGAACCGACGGCATCAGGTTGAGCAGCGCTCCTCCCAGGAATGCCGAGAGCAGGAGCCGGGCGAGGCGGTCGGGGCTGGCCGGTGGCTGAGGGACATTTCCAGCTGGTGGCCCCGCGATACCGGTCGATACCGCGACGTCGCGCCGGGCTTCCAGGCTGAAGGTGTGCCCATTGGCGATCAGGTTGGTCACCGTCCAGGCGATTGGCGTGCGCGCCGGCAGGGGCTTGTTCGTCTCCCGCGGCTTCATGGCCACGTGGAAGACCACGCCGTCGGGAAGAACTCTTATCCGCGGCCGGCCAGCCTCCAGGGCGTCGTTCGTTTCCAGAAACAGGTCGGTCTTCCCCGCGTCGGCCCGTGCACCGCGCACACGGACTTCCAGGTCCGGCCCGTTCGTGAAGCCGGCGTCCAGCGACACTTCGGTGGTCACCCCGGCCACCTCTCCGGTCGTCTTCGGCAGCCGGTCCAGCGCCGCCTGGAGGAGAGGCGCGATCTCGGGGTCCGACTCGGGCCGGTCTCCTACCGGTTGGTCCAGGGTCAGCGTGTAGCGGAAGGGGATGCAGTCCACCTGGCAGACCAGGTAGTCGAGATCGGCGGTGATCTTCAGGCTCTCCGGAGCTCCTCCGGCGGCCGGCTCTGCGGGCTTTGATTGGGGAGCCGAGGTGGGAGTCGCCGCAGCAGCGGGTTGAAGTCGCGCCCGCACGGGATAGACGACTTCGTTCTCATAACCGAAGGCGACCAGGCTGCCGGGAAGGTTGAAGCGCAGGGGTGACGGCCAGAGAATTTCGGGCTTGCCCAAGACGTCCGCCGGTTGGAAGGTGACGGCCGGCGGGTATCCCGCGTCGCCGCTGTTTTTCCAGTAGACGTGCCAGCCGGGCTTGAGGCGAAACTGGAGGCCCAACCACACCTCGCCCGTGCGAGGCGCCACCTTCGACGCTGTGACCAGCCGCACTTGCGACTGAGCGTTGACCGACCACTCGCTGGCGGCGCCGCGTGATGGCCGAGGCACTAGAAGCGCCAGCGTGACAGCGGTGCAGAATAGGACGATCTTGGGCGCGGTCATGGCTTAGAGGGCGTAAAGGGCTGGAAAAGCCCAGCGTTCAACCCAAACTTGGGCCGCCGCGGCTAGAATTCCTCCCGCGGCCGGCTTTTACGGGATGTTTACGGCCCTGTGTCCCGGCCCGGCCACCTCCCATGCGAGTCCACTTTACCAACCTCGGCTGCAAATTGAACCAGGCGGAGATCGAGCGCCTGGCTCGCGAGTTTGCCGCTGCCGGCCACGAGGTGGTCGGTACCCTGGCCGAGGCGGACCTCCACGTCGTGAACTCCTGCACGGTGACGGGGACCGCCGCCCGGAGCTCCCGCAAAGCGGTGGGCCGCGGCTGGGGGCGTCTCCGCACCGTCCTGACCGGCTGTTGGGCCACAGAAAGCCCGGAGAAGGCAGCGCTGCTTGCCGGAGTGGACCTTGTAGTGCCGAACGCCGAGAAGGATCACCTCCTCGCCCGTGTCCACGCGGCCTTCCCCGAGGCAGTGCGCGCGGCACGCACCACCACGGAGCCGGCCCCCTGCTCTCCGGCGCCCCGCGCAGATGCCGGCCACACTCGGGCCCTGGTGAAGATCGAGGATGGCTGCAACATGCGCTGCGCCTTTTGCATCATCCCCTTCACCCGTGGTCCTCAGCGCAGTCGTTCCCTGGGCGAGGTCGTGGCAGAAGTGGGGGCTCGAGCTCGCGAGGGCTATCAGGAGGTTGTGATCACGGGAGTCCAGATCTCCGCCTGGCGCGGGGAGACAGACCGTCTGGCGGATCTCGTCGAGGCGATCCTGGCCGGCACGGACGTCCATCGTCTGCGCCTGACCTCGATCGCGCCTTGGGATCTGGACGAGCGCCTCCTCGATCTCTGGTCCAATCGCCGTCTCTGCCGCCATCTCCACCTTTCCCTTCAGAGCGGCTCAACGGCCACCCTGCGCCGCATGCGCCGCCCCTACACGGCCGAGAGTTATCTCGCTCTTCTCGCGCGGGTCAGGACGGCCGTTCCGGGAGTCGCCGTGACTACCGACGTCATCGTCGGTTTTCCCGGCGAGACCGAAGAGGAGTTCGCCGAGAGCCTCGCCACCGTGGAATCGGCCGCCTTCGCCAAGGTCCACGTCTTTCCCTTTTCCACCCGTCCAGGGACTGAGGCCGAAGCGATGTCCGGCCAAATCCCACCGGAAAAGAAGAAAGAGAGGATGGACCGCATGCTCGTCGCCTCAGCTCAGGCCGAGCAGGACTTCCAACGTGGCCACCTGGGCACCCGAGCGACCGTCCTCTGGGAAAGGCCGCGCGACGGCATGGGCCACGGCCTGACCGACAATTACTTGCGCGTTTTGAGCGCCGAAGGGGCCGGATTGTGGAATCGCTTCAGCGAGGTCGAGTTGGTGGGACTGGTGGAGGACGGGGTGCGCGGGGAGATCGTGGCGTGATGGCCGTCGACAACCACCTCTACGACACGATGGCGAGTTCCTGGTGGGACGAGGGAGGGTGCCTCCACATCCTGCGGGGGCTGAACCCAGCCCGCTTCGGCTACATGCGGCGGATCCTGGTCGAAGATCTAAAGATTGACCCGCGTGGCCGGAAGACTCTGGACGTGGGTTGCGGCGGCGGCATCCTGGCCGAGGAATTTGCCCGGCTGGGGTGCGACGTCACGGGG
>Ga0075424_100007360_pt1 | contig 10673 bp, 8 predicted proteins | sample SoiMethybrSBSTD3_FD_75301 | JGI IMG/M metagenome (GOLD analysis project Ga0075424, IMG submission 75301) | Bulk soil microbial communities from a Populus tree surrounding site in Tennessee, USA - Soil MetaG P. TD hybrid SBSTD3 | ecosystem: Environmental > Terrestrial > Soil > Tree plantation...
TTGGAGGCTGTGCTCACCGACATTAAGGGACGTGGGGCAGATGTCACCGTCAATCTAGGCGATTGCGTCACCAGCCCTCTGTGGCCAAAAGAGACCTTTGAAGCTCTCCAATCGCTCGCCATGCAACTGTGCGCGGGAACCATGACCGATGGATCGAGGAACTACCCGACGATAAACTTTCGCCAGCAGGAAGGTTTGCACGGAACGCCTTAGCTTCGGAGCAGAGACGGGCGTTGCACAGCCTGCCCTCCCGCATAAACTTGGAAGCCGGAATTTTGGCGTGCCATGGCACGCCGGATGACGACAGCACGTACTTGCTTGAGGAGTTGCTCGCCGACGGACGTTTCGTTCCAGCACGTCGGGGCGTTCTAGAGACACGCTTGGAAAGTGCGGCGGGGGCCCGCGTAGTGTTGTGTGGTCACAGCCACCGACAAGCTGTCATTCATGGACCGAGTGAATGCCTAATCCTGAACCCAGGCAGCGTCGGATGCCCAGTATTTGCAGACATTCCTGTCGCACCGAACCTCGAATTTCGCTCGCCACATGCCCGTTACTCCATCCTCACCAAGAGAGGTGAAAGGTGGCAAGTTGAACTTCTTGCTCTGGATTACGACTGGGCATCTGCGTCGGCCCGCGCCCTCGCGAATGATCGTCCAGAATGGGCGCAGGCCCTGGCGCTGGGGCATGTCGGGTAGCTGATGAGGCTCACCATTGGCGCCGAGAGCGCGCTAGCGCAACGGCGGCACGAGGGCCTCAGTCGTGGTCGGCTAGGGCGACGCGCCAAGGCGCTCCAACCGCTCCCTGCTGTCCCGCATATTCGGGTCAATAGTTAGTGCCCGTCGGAAGTCCGCAATGGCTTCCTCGGTCCGGCCTAGCGTCTCGAAAATCTGGCCGCGTGTCCCCAGTGTTGGGGCATCGTAAGGTCGCAGCTGCAGCGAACGTTCCGCGTCGGGCAACCCTTGCGCCGCCCTGCCAGTCTTGAAGTAGGACCATGCGCGGTTGTTGTAGGCACTTGGGTGCGCCGGATCGAACTCGATGGCCGCATTGAAATCGGAGATGGCGTGTTCGTAGTCACCGCGTTGGAGATAGGCGGTGCCGCGGCTGTAGTAGCTCTCGGCGTGGGCTGGCCTGATCTCGATCGCCTTGTTGTAGTCAGCTATGGCCCGCTCGAAGTCGCCCTTGCGGAGGTAGATGCTCCCGCGATTTATGTAGGACGGAGCGTTCCGCGGGTTGATCGCTAAGGCTCTGTTGTAATCGGCAAATGCCTGATTGTAATCCTGCTTGCATTGATAAGCGACGCCGCGGTTGTTGTAGTGGGCCGGGTTGCCGGGGCTGATCTCCATAGCCCTGTTGAAGTCAGCAATTGCGAGATCGCAGTCGCCCTTGCGGTCGTGAGCGAGGCCGCGGCTGTTGTAGGCTTCCACCTCGCGCGGGGTGATCCAGATGGCCATAGTGAAGTCGGCTATGGCGCGGTCCTGATCGCCCTTGTCGCTGTAGGCGATGCCACGATTGACGTAGGCCCATGCCGCCCTACCGTATCGACCGATAATGTCTGAACAAGCGCGAATGCGGAGGTCGTAGTCCTTGTCCTGAGCACAGTCCTGCGACGTACCCGCCAGGACCGAGGTTGGTATCGCGACGAGTGCCAAGCAGACGAGCGTCTTCATCATCGCCAAGCCCCCAAACTGCGCTCCAGCCTCAGACCGAGGCTCTAGTCGGCTTACGGGCCTTATTAATGGAGGAAAGTGGCGCGTGACGATGGCACAGGGGGAGTAGTGGCGTCCTGAGGACGTGGACACGTTGCGCACCGCCCTGCTCTCGCCTGGGAGGAAGCCGGCGTGCCGGCGGCGTGGGAGGCTTGAAGCATGCCTTGCTTGGAAAAGTCGCCCCCATGCAACCGACGGGGGGGTGGGGTCGTCGCGACACCGCCCCATGAAGCACATCGAAGGCGAAGTCTACGTAGGCATATCGCTACAACTCAAGGAGCTGCTTGAGCGACACGACGGATTGAGCCGATCCGTCCCTTCACGGAATGGCACGTTGATCGCGCACGATACGAGCGACGATGAGACGAATGGCAACAGCGGCGGCGGGCTGCATTAGGACGAGCACGGATAGCCGAATTGCCAATTCGTCTTCTGTGAAGTTAACAGCGAATAACCCGCGTAAACATTGGGATTTTGCAGTGTCGCTTAAGGTGCGGAACGTGCAGGTGACAAAAGTCTGGTGCTGAGCGGCATGGTGTTGAACACAGCTGCCACCGCGATGATCCCCGCCGCCGCCGGCTACGAGGTCGAGGCCGGCGTGCCGCACGTTGGTGGTGAGCAATGACCCCCCATGCCACCGACGGCCACCCCCCCGGTGGTGGCATCGACCCCCCTCACTACACGACACCCATTCCATTTTTTGCCCCACCCCTTACCCCATCGGTGCAGGTGCAACCACGAGCAAACTTTGATGCTGCAATTTTTCGAGCAACGCAGCGGTGAAGGTAGTTGATGCAACGTTGCAGCGGGCGAGGCTTGAGGCGATGACGTCGCCGACGTCGGCAATTACGACGTCAGGTGCGGACCAGGGCCTAGCGGCTTCCGCGCGCGTGTGCCCATCATGGCGCTGCAGGGTCCGACAATCTTTAGGCGCCGGAGATCTGTCTCAATTGCGCGTGGATCGCATCGGGCACCTCGATCATGTCGGCCGCGATGCGCCTGCGGCGTTCGGCGGCCGAGCGGTCGAACGGCATGCGCACAGGCGAACCGCCCTCGACCGGTCGCGTCGAGCGCACGGCCTCGGCATAGTCCTTGACACTAGCCTTGAACGCCTCGACCGGCATCAGCAAGCCAGGGCTCATGGCGACGAACAGGCAACCGTAGTCGTACATGCCTTGCGGCATAGGCGGCGACGCGCACATTGCGCCCAAGAGTTGCACGACTATCGCGAGCCCGGAGCCCTTGGCCCCACCCCACGCTCGGATCGCCCCTCCATCGAGAGTTGCGACAGGATCTCGCGTCGGTCGGCCGTCGGGCCCGAAGGCGACCCCCTCGGGTAGTTCCTTGCCGAGCCGTCGCGCCAGCACGATCTCGGCGTGCATGATGGTCGAGGTGCCAATGTCCCAGACGATGGGGTCACCCTGCGCCGACGGGAAGCCATAGCAGATCGGATTGGTACCGAAGCGCCCTTCCGTGCCGCCGAAAGGTGCGACCCAAGGTGAGGCGTTGGAGGCTATCATAGAAACAAGGTCGTGCCGGGCGATCCGCTCGGCATAATAGGATAGCATGCCCGTATACCAGGTGCTGTTCGCTCCTATGATCGCCACGCCGTGCGACTTGGCGCGCTCGATCGAGAGCTCCATGGCCTTCCAGGCGACGAGATAGCCGACGTTGTCGCCGCCGTGCACCAGCGCCGAGACCGCAGTCTTGTCCTCAACGCGGATCGGCTCGCGTTTGCGCGGCAACTTGGTAATGCGCTCCGCGATGCTAAGAGCGCGCGGCAGGCCACCGTAGCTGAGACCGCGCAACTCGCAGTCGATCAGATGGTCGGCAATCAGACCCGCCTCCTCCGCCGTGTGGCCAATGGCCTGCATCGTGCGCTCGGCAAGCCAGCGGGCCTCGGCAACGGTCAAATGGGCCATGGTGCTCTCCTGGGTCGGCAACTCATAGGAATGAGAAAGTTTGCAGCGTACATGCAAAGCCTTTTTGGCGTTCTGTGTCGGCGCGGACGTGAAATCACTGCCTCTCGCTCTGTTGCTGATGTGCGCGATGTCCACGAGAGACCTCTTGGCGGGCACCCCGAGATGCGAACTGCGCATTTAGCGCGGTTCCTAGGTCGGCACGTGCGAGGACGCCGCGGCCCTCATTGGCGCGGGTACACGGGACAGATGATCCCGCCTACTCCGACCAGCCGGCTTTACGCAGTCCTTCCAGCATGTGTTCGAAGTCTTTCAGCCCGAACCACGGTGGCCGATGACGCGCATAGTAGTCGTAGCCTGCAGGTGCAATTTTCATGAGCGCTTCACACTCCGCCTGCCGGCCCAGTTGTCCCAGAGATGCCAGCAAAAACCTGTAGCTAGATCCATAATCGGGATACTGCCGTACCACCTGCCGGCTCGTCTCGGCGCACAGGTCAAAGTCTCCGTCGAAATATTGCGAAATAGCGATTTCGAGCATTTTTGAGACGCGTGCCGGACCGCGTGGGTCCAATCTCAGGGAGGTGCGAAGTGATTGCCTTCCCTCTGCACGCCGTCCAGCGAACACCAGGCCACCGCCCTTATTGCCATGAGCTTGGGCACAGTTGCCATCGAGGGACAACCCTTGATCGCAATGCTGGATGCACCCCTCAAGGTCACCCATGTGGAATATCGCACGTCCCAAATGGGCATAGGCAACCGCGAGACCCGGATCGAGCGCAAGCGCCTGACGCGCCAGTCGTTCGCTCGTACGTGCGCCCTCGCTCAGGCTCGTGGTTTGGAAAAGAAAAGCCATACGAGAAGCGATGCGAGCGAGGCCAGCATATGGCGCAGCGAAGGTTGGATCGAGGACGGTAGACTTTTCGAAAAAATTCCGAGCTAATTCGAGATGTTTTCGGTTGTCCATCTCGAGGTGCCAAAGACCGCGGTGATACGCCTCCCATGCATCGAGATGCTCGGCCGATTTACGAAGTGCTCGTTGCTGCTCAGCATCTATGATGGCAGGGCCTATGGCCGACGCAATGGCGGCGGTGATTTCGTCCTGAACGGCGAAAATGTCCGCCAGATTGCGGTCATATCGCGACGCCCAGACGTGGGCGCCCGTAGTTGCATCGATCAGCTGGCCCGTGACCCGAATGCGATTGCCAGCTCGGCGAACGCTGCCCTCCAACACATAGCGCACACCGAGTTCTCGGCTGACATTGCGAACGTCAACCGCTTTGCCGCGAAAGGTGAAGCTGGAGTTGCGGGCAATAACGAACAGCCAGCGCAGTTTCGCCAAGTCAGTCAGGATGTCTTCGGCAATACCGTCGCCGAAATACTCCTGGTCTGGATCCCCAGACAAGTTTGTGAAGGGCAGAACGGCGATTGAGGGTTTGTCGGGGAGGGCGAGTGTGGTTCTTGCCTGCGGGGTGCTTAGGACGTGCCCCGCGCTGTCGACGCGATACACACGAATGGAGGCCGTGATGTTCTTGAGTTGGTGCTCACCCATGTCAACGAATTGGAACTGTAGCTTGCGCTGTACATGGGCAAAAGCCTCACCCGAGATGCAAACACCGCCGGGCTCGGCGATGCCCTCAAGACGAGCAGCGATGTTTACTCCATCGCCGTAGACGCGTTGCTCGTCATGGATAACGTCGCCGAGATTGACGCCTATGCGGTAGCGCATCTGACGTTCCATCGGAATGCTGGCATTGCGCTCGGCCATAACTTTCTGGACGGCGACCGCGCACTCGACTGCGTTCACGACGCTGGGGAACTCAGCAAGGATGCCGTCGCCGGCGGTGTCGATGATGTGTCCGCCATGCTTGGCGATCATCGGGAATACGACTGCTTGGTGAGCTTTGAGGTCGCGGACGGTTGCTTCCTCGTTCGCTTCCATCAGGGCGCTATAGCCTGCAATGTCTGCCGCTAGAATGGCGGCCAATTTCCGGTCAAGTTGATCCTTCCGTGGGCCTTCGCTTGGCATAGTCTCGTCCCCGCCACCGATATAGCGAAGAAGGCTAGCACACTCCCCGGAACTGGTTCCAAGATATCGCCAACCGTCGTTCCACAGCATTAGTGCGTGGGGCTAGGCGATACGCCATCTGGCCTACCGGTGCTAAGCCCTCATCGCCTTCGATTTCTTCAGCAGCTGCTCGCGCCTAGCAGCTGAGGGCCGCGGCCCTGGGTCGCTCGCGGCGGAGATGTTCGAGACGGCACAGTGGGCGCAAGGCTCGGAAGCCGCAACCTCGCTCGCTCAGATGGCGGCGCGATCCGCCAAGGGCTCGCCTCAGCTTGCGCGGCTGGTGCGCGAGCGGCAGGACCTAGTGAGCGAATGGCAGGTCAAGGACAAGCTGCTCATCGCCGCCAAGAGCAAGCTGCCGGCGAAGCGCAAAGCTGATGTCGAGACGGCGCTGGCTGACCGCCTCACCGCGATCGACGCCCGCTTCGCTGAGATCGACCAGAGGCTCGCCCTGGACTTCCCGGACTACATCGCCCTGGCGAGCCCGGCGCCGGTATCCCTTACGCAGGCGCAGGCCCAGCTCGCCGCAGACGAGGCCCTCGTAGTGTTCCTTGACACGCCGGGGGAGACCTTCATCTGGGCCGCGACCAAGACCGACGTACGCTGGGTTAGGTCCGTTGGCACGGCAGCACTTACCCGCGAGGTGGCCGCGTTACGATGCGGCCTAGATGCGACGGCGTGGAACGGCGGCGGAAGTGAGAAATGCGCCAAGGCCCTCAGCGTCCCGCTCGACAAGGCGCCCGGCTCCAACCAACCGCTGCCCTTTGACCAGGCTCGCGCCCACAAGCTTTACACTGCGTTGTTCGGTGAGGTGCAGAACCTGATCAAGGGCAAGCACCTCCTGATCGTGCCGTCCGGCCCACTTACGCAGCTGCCCTTCCAGGTGCTCGTCACCAAGCCGCCAAGCTCTGGGGATCATCGTGCGGTCGCCTGGCTCGCACGGGAGCACGCGATCACTGTCTTGCCAGCCGCGTCGTCCTTGAAAGCCCTGCGGCGCGTCGGCAGGCCCAGCGCCGCGCCAAGACCGATGATCGGCTTCGGCAATCCACGGCTCGATGGGCCCGATGCACGCTACGCGGGCCGTGCCAAGCTCTCCCGTGAGAAGGAGCGGTGCCCCGAGACCCGCTCGCAGCAGATAACGGCGTTCACGGGCCCTAGCCGCGGTGTCTTACAGGTGGAAACGCGGGGAGGGCTGGCCGACGTATTGAAAATCAGGATGCAGGCGCCCCTGCCGGAAACCGCCGACGAGCTGTGTGCTGTGGCCCGGGATGTGAAGGCGGAAGCTCGTGACATCTATCTTGGAACAAGTGCAACGGAGCACGAGCTCAAGCGGCTCAGCGCGAGCGGCGATCTTGCAAAATACCGCATGTTGCACTTCGCAACCCACGGCGTCCTGGCGGGGCAGCTCGATGGCACCCACGAGCCGGGGCTGATTTTGACGCCGCCTGACAATGCAACTGAGGAGGACGATGGCTACCTATCGGCATCTGAGATCGCCGCCCTGAAGCTCGACGCCGACTGGGTCATCTTGTCTGCCTGCAACACGGCGGCGGGGGCCGCGACGAGCGCGGAGGCGCTTTCAGGTTTGGCGCGAGCCTTCATCTACGCACAGGCGCGGGCCTTGCTGGTCTCACACTGGGCGGTCTACTCGGACGCGACGGTGAAGCTGGTCACCACGGCCATCCATGAGATGGCCCGCGATCCCAAAGTCGGCCGGGCTGAGGCGATGCGCCGTTCAATGCTGGAGCTCATCGACAAAGGGGCGCCGCACGAGGCGCATCCGGCCTACTGGGCGCCGTTCGTCGTGGTGGGCGAAGGGGCGGCAGGGCATTAGAGAGCTTACGGGGGAGCAACGATGGCGGAGACAGCAATTGAACTTGAGAGAACCAGACGACTGGAACTCATAAAAGTTTTGTCTCAGGCTAATACTGCTTCCCTTCCGCCCCGACAGCTTCGCGACCTACGTGTATATGGTGGTGCCCAAGGCGTGTGGGTGGACAAGGCCCTCACCTCTCCGGCCACCGGCGAGCCGGATGGTGCAACAGTCGCTATCCTTCACACAGGGCGGCACTACCCGGACGATTTGTCGGAGAGTGGCGTAATCTACCACTATCCAGTGACTGGGCGGTCCGCAGGCAGGGATGCTGCGGAGGTCCAAGCAACTAAGAACGCGATGCGTTTGGAATTGCCCGTTTTCGTAATACTGCCAGGTGCGCACTCCGATACCCAACGGACGGTCAAGCTGGGGTGGGTCAAAGACTTCGATGATACGAGCCGGCAGTTCCTTATCTTATTCGGGGACGCTCCACCCCCATACTCTACGGTTCCTGAGACTGAACCCTTTGTGCTCCAAGAAGAGCGAAGGACGCGTCTCTCGGTGATCAACGCACGTGTTGGCCAACAGAAATTTCGGTTTCAGGTGCTTGCACAGTATGGGCCAAAGTGCGCGGTCTGCGACATTCACCATCCAATCTTGCTCAAGGCGGCTCACATATGCGGCAAAGCAGATCGCGGTAGTGACGACTGGCGTAACGGCATCCCGCTTTGTTCAACACACCAAGATGCATTCGATGCGCATCTCTTTGCGGTCGATCCCTCTAACGGCGTTCTTACCTGCCGGCCGGGAGTATCAAGTAGCCAAATCGGATTGCGAGAGACTGCCCTTACTACGCTTAACGCAAGACCGCACAAAAACGCTCTAGATTGGCGATGGGAGTGCGCTCGGCAGGTATGAATTCGCATGTCGATGACCCCGAACGGGCCGATTGAGAAGCGTCGTTCTGCATCATCGTAAGCGAGCGCGCTCCAAGGCAAAAAGCAGCGGCAGAGCATTTCAGCGTACATGGCCGCGTCGCCACGCGCACCCGCATCGGCATGGCCGAGGGCATGGACAGCCGTGGTCGAAGCGATCCTTAGCCAGCCTGATTGTAAAGCCTTCGTCGGCGAGTTGATCGATGCGCTCACGCGAGAGGCCAAGCCAGTCGGCAACTATCCATCGCGTTGTGGTCGCCCTCCCCGCTGTCGAGTGTCGACAGCGACGTCGGGCGTGGTTTGCGCTGCTGCATGCAGGGTCCATTTAAGAAAAGGGCCGCGTTTCGACAACGCGGCCCCCAACACGCGATCCTGTTGCTACTTACTTGAGTAAAGGATCTGGATCTAGGGCAGCGGATGGTGACGCCTCTGCCACTTTTACTGCCGGACCAGTAACCCATTCCGTGAGGCTGATGCTGTCGATGATCAGGCCTTGGTAGCCCGCCAAGTCACCATGCGACTGGATCACCAAACTGTCTTGACCGGCAATGCCTGTCACATACGCATCGAAAGCGACGAGTTGGTTGCCGGGAGTTGCTTGCCGCGAAGAGATTGAAGCCGCGAGCCTCGTAGCAAGGCGACCAGCGGCCGGGGGAGCTCAGCGGCCTGCATCCCCTGGCGACGCGGCTGTGGCTTGAACGTGGAGCACCGTGGCGACGTGCACTATTTGGCGTATCTCAGCTGCATGCTGGTGCCTGCGCCGCCAGCAGTGCAATCGCCGGGCACAAGCCAGATGCACGGCATCGATATTGTCGGTGTACGGCGATAGATTTCCATCCGCGGTCCTTGCCTATGCTCCTGAATGACCGCTTTAGCGGAGGGTGGATCACTTGCACTGCTACCGTGGGCTTGGCTATTCTTTCTATATCTGTGGTGGGTGTCACCCCGGTGAGTGATCGGAGCCGCGCGGAGATGGGGGCGGGGCATGGGGCGGTTGATAGCCATTTGGCTGGTAGTTGTTGTGTTCGGCAGCACGTGTGGTTGGGCTGGTGCCTTTGATGATTGCAATCTAAAGGCAAACAACACAACCCCAACCCCGGACCAAACCATCAGCGGATGCACTGAGCTCATCAAGGCCGGTATTAAGGCCAGTACGGAGCGTTCCAAGGCCTACAACAATCGCGGCAAAGCTTACAACGAAAAGGGCGATTTCGACCGCGCTATGGCCGATTTCAGTAGGGCCATCGACCTTGACCCGAAGAATGCCTTTGCCCACCACAATCGTGGCCTTGCCTATCACTCTAAGGGTGATTACGACCGCGCGATCGCCGATCAAACCAAAGCCATCGACATCGACCCGAAATTTGCCAGTGCCTACAACAATCGCGGTTATTCCTACGCCGCAAAAGGTGATTACGACCGCGCTATTGCCGATTACACCAGATCAATCGACATCGACCCGAGGTATCTCAATCCCTATAGCAATCGCGGCGTTGCGTACGTGAATAAGGGTGATTTCGACCGCGCGATCGCCGATCAAACCAAAGCCATCGACATCGACCCGAAGAATTCTCTTCATTACCGCAATCGCGGCATTGCGTACGCGAATAAGGATGATTTCGACCGCGCGATCACCGATTACAACAAAGCTATCGACATCGACCCGAAGAATTCTCCTGCTTACACCATTCGCGGCATTGCGTACGCGAATAAGGGTGACTACGACCGTGCGATTGCCGATTACAACAAAGCTATCAACATCGACCCGAAGAATGGCGTTGCCTATGACTTTCGCGGCCGTGCCCATACCAATAAGGGTGATTACGACCGCGCTGCCGCCGATTTCACCAAGGCACGCGAGATTGACCCCAAAATGGCCGCCGCGCACCTCGGTCTTGGCCGGGCGCATCTGCGCCAAGGGGACCTTGACCGGGCGATCGCCGACCTGTCCGAGGCCATGCGGCTCGACGCGAAGGACCCCGAGCCGCTGGTCGAGCGTGGTGCTGCCTACGAGGCCAAGGGGCAGATCGAGCGGGCCATCCTAGACTATCGTGTGGCCCTGGAAATGCCAGCCAGATCCAACTCCGAGCGGCAGGCTCATGATGAGGCACGCCGACGTTTGGGGGCCATTGAGACCCACAAGAGCGAACCCAAACCGGTCACCACTAGCGCTTTGGCGGCAACGCCCACGAGCCGCCGCGTGGCCTTGGTGATCGGCAATGCAACTACGCAAAT
>Ga0075424_100007361_pt1 | contig 10672 bp, 10 predicted proteins | sample SoiMethybrSBSTD3_FD_75301 | JGI IMG/M metagenome (GOLD analysis project Ga0075424, IMG submission 75301) | Bulk soil microbial communities from a Populus tree surrounding site in Tennessee, USA - Soil MetaG P. TD hybrid SBSTD3 | ecosystem: Environmental > Terrestrial > Soil > Tree plantation...
GAAAATCCTCAAGCCCCTCGGGATGAATCTCATTCAGTCCGGAGGGGTCACTGTGGGTAGTGGATCAGAGAAGGTGTCAGACGGATCCGATATCCAACCAGGGTCAGCCCTTGCCGTGCAATTGATTCGTGGGGACCTTGGCGTAGGTGCTAGCGTCACTGGAACTGTTACCTACCGTGATGGAAATAAGATCTATGCCTTTGGCCATCCGTGGCTCTCTGTGGGGCCGGTGCAGTTACCTTTTTCTAAGGCAACAGTCCTGTCATTGCTGCCCAACTTAAATAACTCTTTCAAGATTGCGGCGCCAACCGAACTCGTCGGTTCTATTACGCAGGATCGCTCACAGGGACTTTTTGGCACGGTGGGAGTGTTGCCGAAGTTGATTCCCCTTACCATCAATCTCAAGTCCAGTCGCAACAAGCTGGAAACTTTTAAGTACGAAGTTGCGAACGACCGCATCTTGACGCCACTCCTCATGAATTTCACCATCTTCAATACCATTACCTCAAACGAGCGTGCATTGGGCGAATCGACGCTACAAGTGCAGGGCAAGATCAACGTCAAGGGACAGCCGGAAATCAAAATTGAGAATCTCTTTTCAGGCGAAGCCAATTCACAGCTCTTCGCCTCTCTCGCGGTTGTGCAACCCCTGACTTACATCCTGGGAAGCGGGTTTGATAACGTCGATGTCGAAAGTGTGACCGTGGACATCAAGTCCGTCGACGAGAAGCGAACCGTGAATCTGGATCGGGTCTGGGTCGACCGAGACCAGGTCAAGGCTGGCGAGACGGTTATTCTGTCGGCGTTTCTACGTGCCGGTAACGGTGGAGAACATGTTGAGAAAATCCCGCTCGATATCCCTGCGGACATGCCTAGCGGCACTCTGCTAGTCACCGTGGCCGATGGGTCGACTTTGACGGCAGTGGAGAACCGCTCCTTGCGCCAATCGTTTACCCCTCGTGATCTGGACCAGCTGATCCGGGCAATCAACAACATTCGCAAAAACGATCGTGTCTACGTGCGCCTGCAACGACCCGAACCTTCCGTCGTTCTTCGAGGAGAAGAGTTTTCGACTCTGCCCCCTTCTTTTGGCGCTGTGATTACCTCTGACCGAAGCGCCAGCAGCACTCTTTCAACCATGAGATCCTCGAATCTTTACGAGTATGAATTGCCTTCGACGCCCTATATGATCACGGGGCAGAGAAGCCTGACGATCGAGGTTGTGGATTGAAGAAGTCGTTCGCCTTCCGGACTTCACATTTCCAGCTCAGAAAGTACCAAGGTCAGATGCCTCGGCCCTCGCGTTGAGGAGGGCATTCCCATCTACGGAGAACTGATGAACCGAAATGCTCTATGCTGCCTTCAATCCGTCTTTCTCTTGCTTTTTCTCCAGTTGTTCCGAAACACTCCTGCCTTTGCAGTGAACCCGCAGTTCTGGACTAACTCAGCCTTCGCAGACTTATCCAAGGGCGATCTTAAGGGACTATCGCTCAGCAAGGAGGGCCAACTCTCCCTTGCTCCGAAGTTTGAGTCAGTATTTGACACGGATCAGGCATTGATCTGGTCGGCCGCTTACGATGAGAAAAAGAATCTGTATGTCGGAACCGGCCACGACGGCAAGGTATTCAAGATCGATAGCCAGGGAACTTCGAGCCTCTTCTTTGACGCTGCTGAGCTGGACGTTTTGGCGATGGCCTGGGGAAATGATCAAAACCTGTACGTGGCAACCTCTCCCGACGGCAAGATCTACAAAGTGAACTCAGAGGGCAAAGGAAGTGTTTTTTTTGATCCGGACGACAAGTTTATTTGGGATCTGATTTTTGATGCCAAAGGAACTCTTTATGTCGCCACGGGTAGCAAGGGCAAGATTTACAAGGTTACCAAAGAGGGGAAGGGAGACCTGTTTTATGAGAGCGGACAAACCAATCTGATGTGTTTGGCCCTCGACTCCTCCCAAAATCTGATCGTCGGTAGTGATCCCGATGGCTATGTCTATCGCATCTCCCCGGAAGGGAAGGCTTTTGTCTTGTACGATTCAGCCATGCGCGAGGTTCATGATGTGACATTGGATTCCCAGGGCAATATCTATTTCATCGCCATGAATCCATCAGGCGTATCAGGTTCAAGCGCCGAACCGAAGAGCTCAGGTGGGGAAATGATTTCAGGAGACGCCGCCATCTCAGTGACTCTGTCTGTTCCCGCAGGCCCTGACAGGAAGCCTATCGAGGAAGTTCCTTCCGCCAAACCCCCTGCCGCACGAGCGACTCGCCAGGAAGGCGGTGGCTCAAAGAGCATGATTTACCGCATTCTCAACGACAACAGCATCGAGACTCTCTGGTCTTCGGACAGTGAAGCTGCCTATGCAATTCATCTTCAAGGTGAAGGGAAGCTCCTCTTTTCGACGGGAACGAAAGGGAGGGTTTATGCTCTGGACAAGGATAAGAAACTCACTTTGTTGCTGGAGACGACTGAAGAGCAGACTACAAGACTCATTCCGGCCGGCGAAGATCTGTTTGCATGTACCAGCAATCTGGGCAAGGTCTACCGTTTGGGCAAGGCCGTGAACAGCCACGGCAGCTATGAATCTGAAGTCAGGGATACGCAATCGATTTCCACTTGGGGCAATGTCAGTTGGCGGGCAGTTGTGCCATCAGGGACTTCGGTGAAAGTGCATACTCGATCAGGAAATACCAAAAAGCCCGACAAAACCTGGAGTGACTGGTCTAAAGCCTATGTGAGTGCGGAGGGGGAAGTAATTCAGAGTCCCAGGGCGCGATATCTTCAGTACAAAGCAGTCCTGGAGAGTAGCAATGGAAGGTCTCCACGCCTGGATCAGATCATGATTCCCTATCTACAACAAAATTTCGCTCCTGAGGTGAAGTCAATCAATATCCTGCCCCCGGGAGTGGCTTATCAACGAGCAGCGGGGGTATCAGCTCCCCGCTCCCAGTCTTCCTTAGTGGATCAAGGTTCAGCCGAGGCCTCCGGTGCCAGCGAAGCCATTCCCCAAACCGCCAGCTCCTCGATCCCTCCCAGGCGGGTCTTTCAGAAGGGAGCCCAGTCCTTCTCCTGGGAGGCTGAGGACCGGAACGCGGATGATCTCACCTTTTCGTTCTATTTTCGCGGAGAGAAAGAGTCCGATTGGAAATTGCTGCGAAAAGACCTTGATGAAAAGTTTTTGACCCTTGAATCGGATACGCTGCCTGACGGGAAATACCAGGTGCGAGTGGTCGCCAGTGACGCTCCATCAAATCCGAGAGTCAACGCTCTGACAGGCGAGTTGACAAGCGCTGTCTTCAACATTGATAACACACCTCCCCAGATCCAGGTATCAAGCCAGGCCGTGCAGGAGAGATCGGCGGTCGTGCGGTTTAAAGCGTCAGACGGCGTGTCTGCGCTGCGCAAAGCCGAGACCTCGGTGGACGGCAAAGAGTGGGAAACCGTGTTTTCAGTGGACGGGATCGTCGATGCGAAAAGTGAAGAATTTGAAATCAAGACTGAACCCCTCCCTTCCGGCGAACACACCGTTGCTCTGCGCGTTTATGATTCGAACGGTAATGTTGCCATCGGCAAGGCCGTCGTCCAGGTGAAATGAAAACAAGGGATGTGAAACATTGAATCCGTTTAGCTACGTCACAGCTCGGGATCAATCGGATTTACTGCATTCGAAAACAATGCTCGGGTCGCTGTCATCGGGCGTGCGAGATTGATAGGGTTTGAAGAGCTGGACACTCCTAAATCCGGCGGTTTCGAGCAGCGCGCGAAACTCTTCTGGCTCATAAAGGCGCAAGATGAATTCTTCAAACTCTGTCTCCACAAGGGTCTCTGCCTTGAAGAGCTCATATCGGTTGATCGCCCTGCAAATCCGTTTCTCTTCATCATAAAAACTCAGCCAACTCAACAGGATCTTGCTTGCGTCAAGCCGTTCCACCCATCTGCCACACCATTGGCCAGGATGAGCCGGCCTTGACCTGGGAGTCTCAATTTCAAGTACGAATTTTGCCTCGGGCAACATAAGCTCATAGATGCGTTTGAGGCATTCTCTCGCTCGTAGCGTCTCGTCAATCAGACAGAAAGAACCGGCCGGAATCAACACCAGACCGTACTTTAGCGAGAGGGCCATCTGTTCGACCGATTGCTGATAGAGGATGGGAGTCAGGCCCCTCTTCTTGCCGTTCTCACGGCAGGCCTGGAGCATGTGGGACGATGAATCGACTCCTTCTATGTCGAAACCATGTTCCAAGAGAGGTATCAAGAACCGGCCGGAGCCACACATGGGTTCGAGGATTGGCCGCTTAGCCTTTCCCGCCATCGATAAGTAGAAATTCAACGCGTCGTGGGGAGGCGCGGGCTTCTCGAGATCGTAAAACTCGGTGCAAAGCTTCTTATACCCGTTCATGGCTCTTTTCCTGAACTCGTCCTCGACCGCTCTGTCGACAGAATCTGGAGGCGGTTGGTTTGGGTAGGTGGAAAAACAGACGGAAGCGGACTACGACTTCGAGGTCAATTCGACGACGAAAAAATTTCATCTCCAGCAAAGATTTTCTTTCTCTAAGCAGCGCCGTCTTCGCCTAAATGCTTTAAGCCACATCCCGCGGCCTGGATAGGTCTTTGGACTTAGGCTTGCCTCTTCCCGCGCGCGAGGTTTCACATGGACTGGATCCTGGATGTGACGGCGATTCTCTTGGTGACGGTAGCGTCGATGCGGCTTGGGCTTTTCCTGGCCTGGAGCCTGCTGACCCTGCTTTTGAACTCACTCCGTCCGGTCGACATTGGACCAGGAAATAAGCCTTAGGGCTTCGGCCCTTCTCCTCCAACGTTTTTCTCATCGAATTTTCCTTTCTCAAGCGCCACACCGACGACTAGAAATTCCAAGTCCGATTGAGTATGGTTGTCGAAGCTGTGCGCCTCTCCCAAACGGCAAGGCACCGCATCGCCAGGACCCACTTCCATGGTCTCGTTTCCGACGGTCGCTCGTCCTTGGCCGGAAAGTACATAGTAGATCTCTTCCAACATCTCGTGACGGTGGGCCCCGACGGAAGCGCCTGCTGGAACGACCAGATGATCTACATAACCCCAGTTCGTGCGAAAGACTTCAGGACCTAACATCCTCCGATAGCTCACTGTCCCTTTGCCTCCGTTCATTGAAGCCAGCCCCTTCAGCAGGCTTCGATCCATTCTCACACTCATGAATACCGGCTTGGAATCAAGAGGGACTCCCACTCTGTCATCGTCCAAATCAAAGGCATCGTAGCGCCCCCGCACAGTTCCCACCGCAATATTCATCCATTGAGTAGGCTGGTCCGTCGGGTTATAAATTCCATGAGAACTTCCCATTCGGCAAGGCGCTGCGGCGGGACCGATGAGCTCGGCAGTTCGCCCATCGACCGTGAATTGGGCTCGGTTGTCAAAGATCACGAACATCTCTTCCATCTGGTTGTGAAAGTGATGGCCAATGCCCGATCGAGGCAGGAGTACTCCTCGATGCACGAATATTAGATTGGTGTTGAAATCCGACGGCCCAAAAAGTGGCATCAAAGCGAGCGACCCGGCGCCTCCGTGGACATGAGCAGAGCTTTGGTATTTGGATGGATCGGTATGAGCGATCCGCTGAGCCAGCCCGTTTTGGGCCTTTGAGATCTGCGACATCCCTTGTAGCCCTAACCAGAAGCTCATGAAACCAAGCAGCATGACCTTGGGAAAAACGAGAACTATTTTCTTGAGCATGTTTTGGCTCCTCAACTTCGAGTCAAGTTTCCGCATCTTAGTACCTATTTCTTGGCGAGCGGTTCCAGATTCCAATTGAGAATCCGCGTCTGTGCCTCGTTCTCACTGATTTCTCCATGGCGCAGTTTCCGCTCCAGATCTTTCTGGACCTTGTGTTTTAGCGGGATCTGGCTTTTGGGAAGGATCTCAATATTTGCATAAGCGTTGGAGCCGCCGAGGGAAACGGGTACGCGGTACTCTGCCGTGTAGTTGTGCCTTTGATCAACCGGAATGCCGGAGTCGGCGAGCACAGCTTCGCGCTCCGCTTTGCTGGGTTTCTTCTTCTCAGTACTAAAGAGCGCCTTTGGGTGTTTATTAGGGGAGCTGGGTTTGGCTTGCGACGACTGTGCGGTGGACTTGGCGCTGTCTTTGGCTGAAACGAAAAGCACGAGCATACAAAGGGAAAGAAGAGAAAGCAGGCCGCGGCTCATCGATTATTCCTCAGGTCCAAGGCAGCGCACTGAATACCCTGAATTGATATTTAACACGCAGCCGGTTATCATCATAGATTCGTCTGAAGCCAGAAAGGCGAGCACGTTGGCCGCATCTTCCGGAGTCGATACCGTCCCTCCCAGTCGGCGTTAATTTTCCTCGATCCATTCCTCGTCGCGACCCTCTTCAGCGCGGATGCGCAACTCGGTCGGCGACAGAACCCACCCTGGGATAAGATAGTTTACCCGGACCTTGTCGTTGACAAGCGCGACAACGAGTTCTTCGTAGGGGTCAGAAGCCCTCCTTTTGAGACCAAATACGCAAACAGGTTTCCTGCCCATTCCAAACCGTGCATGGAACCTGTATTGATGATGCTCCCGCCTCCTTGGCGCCGCATGACCGGCACTGAATGGTTGCATAGGAAGAATGGTCCTTTCAGATTCACCGCTATCATTTGATCCCAGAAAGCCTCCGTGGTCTGGTCCAGCGTAGCTTGAGGATAAATCCAGGCGTTGTTGACCAGGACGTCCAGCCTGCCGAACCGATCAACTCTGTTCGATCGCTGCCAGGCACTGGGTTTCCAAACGCACGTCAGCCTGAAAGAAGGTTGCCCGCCCTTTTGTGCGATTATGGAGACCGTTTCTTCTCCGTTTGCCTCTTGAAGGTCGATGGCCGCGACTGGTGCGCTTTCAGCGGCGAGTCGCAAGGCGATCCCGCGGCCAATACCCGAACCTGCCACCGTGACGTGACTAGAGCCACCTTATGGTCAAGCCGATGATTCATGCTGACTCTCCTGAGTGCTGATCGCACGTCGCCTTTTTGGTGTTTCCACGGATGCAAGAAAACATGGTCATTCCTCGATTCTGCCAGACGGCGCCTTGTCTCTAAGAAGGACCTAGGTCTGTTGCACGTAGTTTTGGACTTGGGTCACGATGAGCTTATCTCCCTCTGTCACAAAATGAAAACTGAGATTGCAGATGGAACAATAGATCACATCTGTGGATTCCGTATCAGAGCGAATCACGGATGAAACACCCAGTAAACTGCAGTGCTCACAAAGTTCAAGGCGGGCAGATTTCTCACCGGGGGGCTGACTCGGTGGCATAATTGGGAGAGGGAGGTTGCCGGATGTGGTCTTTTTAAAGGTCAGAAGTTACTGTCTTCTTTGAGAGCCTTGAGAATTGAACTCAATGCCGCAATCAACTCCTCCTTTTCCACGTGGGACTTCGAGAATTTCAAGTCAAGTGTGAAGTCATGGGTCGGAGGGCAAAAATGAAAAACAAAATTCTGTGGCCGGGGCTTATCGCCCTGAACCCGCTCCTTCCTCGCCTCGTCACGCGAGACTTCGCCCTGAGCAAAGCGACGCACGAGCTCAATCATTTTTTCTCGTGATGGCTGCCTCACAATTTGGAGCAACATCGACTTGCTCAGGACTTGAGCCTGCCGGCACTGCTCCTTAATCTCCTCAGGCAGCGTGTTGAGGCTCAAGGTCTCCGTGACGGACGAACGCGCCTTGCCGATCTTCTTGGCGATTTGCTCGTGGGTATAGCCAAACCGGTCGATGAGTGATTGCAGCCCCTCAGCCTCCTCAAAAGCGGTCAGGTCCTTGCGCTGAAGGTTCTCAATAAGAGCAATTTCTGCAACCTCGGCGTCATCCACGTCCTTTTCAATACACGGAATCTCGCGGAGACCTGCTGCCAGACTCGCGCGGTAGCGCCTCTCTCCCGAAATGATCATGAATTGGTTGGTTTCCTGGATGTGCCGAACCAGAATGGGCTCTAGGACCCCCTTTTCCAGGATCGAGGCCGTCAGATCACTCAGATCGCCGACTACCTGTCTGGGCTGCTCCGGATTGACCTCAAGGCGATCAATCGGGATCATTCTCCCAACAGGAGCTCCGCTGCGCGAGCTCAGCTCGTCGACATAGTGGAAATCATGTCGCATTTTGAGAGTCATGGGCAGGCCAGTTTTCTTAGACACGGTCCAATACCTCGTCGGAAAGTTTGAAGTATTCCATAGCGCCGGTCGAATGGGGAGCGAAAGAAAAGATTGCCTCTTTGTAGGCTGGGCTCTCCTCCAGACGGACGCTTTTGGAAATGACAGTTTTGAATACCTTCGGACCAAACACATTCTTGATTTGTTTATAGATATCTTTGGCCAAAACCGTTCTCTTGTCATGTAAAGTGATCACGACCCCCAGGACCTTTAGCTCCGGATTGGGACGGGCCTTTACGCGTTCAACGGTCTCCAGCAGGTCATCAGTCCCTTCGAGTGCGAAATAGGAAGATTGAATGGGAATGAGCAGATGCGAGCAAGCAACCAGGGCATTCACCGTAATGAGCCCGAGCGTCGGAGGAGTATCAATCACCACAAAATCATATTCCTTGCGGACCGCATCCAGCTTGTCTTTCAGGCGGAAGGGGGCGTCAAACTCGCCGACCAGATTACTTTCCAGCTTAGCAAGCGATATGCGCGCAGGAGCAACATCCAGGTGTAGAACAGAGGTGTGCCGAATCACATCGCTGAAACCGACATTCGGTTCCATCAAGACTTCAAATACAGTTTTTTGGATCGAATGGATGTCCAGGAAAGTGAGGGAACTGTTCGACTGCGGATCCAAGTCCAGGAGCAGCGTCCTTTTCCCCCTCTTGGCAAAGGCGGCAGAAAGATTAATCGCAGTGGTCGTTTTTCCTACTCCGCCTTTTTGATTGGCGATCGCCAAGATCATACATTATCCGCCTAAGACCTGTGCCGGCAGGGATCGAGTGAGTATGTCGAGTTCAGAAACATACTGAAATATTAAAAGCAAGACAACGGTGTGCAGATACCCGGGAGACTAACGGTCAGGGTTTTTAAGGCGTACACTGTTACATCTTGTATTTGCCCAAGTCTTCGTCATTGAGGTTTTCGAGCCAGCGTTTGAGCTCTTGACTACTATCCTTCTCCTGGCTGGCTGAGGCGGCCTTCGAACTCTTGATGACGTCTTCCTCGACGTAGATGGGCGAATCCGTGCGCAGGGCTAACGCCAGCGCATCACTGGGGCGGGAATCAATGGAAACCAGTATTCCCTCACGTTCCAGCCAGATGATTGCATAAAAAGTATCGTCGATGAGTTGGCTGACAACCACCTTCCTTACCGACCAACTCAACCCATGGAGCACATTTTTGAGCAGATCATGAGTCATCGGGCGAGGTGTTGCAATCTTTTCGATCTCGAGGGCAATCGCATTGGCTTCATAGACTCCCACCCATATGGGGAGCAAAGCATCTCGTTCCACTCCCTTCAGAATGACAATCGGTACGTTGGTCACTGGATCCATCATGAGGCCACGAATTTTCATTTCAATTTCCATAAATCACCTTTCTGCCTTGCTTTCTCGAAAGACTCGGAAAAAAAGGGAAGCAAAGCAAGTCAACGAACAGATGTTCAGGCCAAGCAACTCACAGCCCCAGCGGGTTAAGCGCAGAGGTGAATTTCATCTCCCAACATCTGTTCTTGGGTAACTGGCCTTCATCTAGAGACCAACTCTCCCTGCAAACTGTGAGCAGAAGAACGTGTCACACGCACCTGAGCCCACTTGCCCAGCAACTCAGGCGGACCAGGAAAGTTGATGATCTTATTTTGCGTCGTTCGCCCCATGAGATCCTTGACATCCCTGCTCTTCCCTTCAACTAAGACCTCGAATTCTTTACCGATGAAACGGGTGTTTCTTTCCAGCTGAATCTTCCGTTGGAATTCCTGGAGAACCGCTAAGCGCCGGCCCTGCTCCCCCTCGGGGACCGCATCCTCAAAGGAATACGCTTCTGTGCCCGGCCGGGGCGAGTACTTGAACGAAAAGACGGAATCGTATCGGACTTCTTCCATCAGCGAAAGTGTGTCTTCGAAATCCGCCTGGCTCTCGCCCGGAAATCCCACGATGATATCTGTCGACAGAGTAATTTCCCGCTTGGCGGCTTTAATTAGCTCCACGCGACGCAAATATTCATCGCGGGTATAGTCGCGTTTCATGCGCCGAAGAACCGGGGTCGAACCAGACTGGACAGGCAAATGAACCTGGTTGCAGATTGAAGGAACCGTCTCGATCACTTCAACGATTTCAGGATGAAAATCACTGGGATGCGGGGACGTGAAACGGACGCGTCGAATCCCTTCAATGGCCCCCACCCTTCTAAGCAGCTCTGCAAAGGAAGCAATCTCGCCGGACGAGTCGCGCCACGAGTTTACGGTCTGCCCGAGAAGCATGATCTCCTGATAACCCTCCGTAGCGAGCCGCCGAACCTCTGAAAGAACATGGAACCCACTTCTGCTGCGTTCAGGCCCGCGGGTGTAAGGCACCACACAAAAAGCACAGTAACGGTTGCATCCTTCCATGATGGTCACGTAGGCCTTAAACGGGTTCTCCCGGCTTTGAGTGTAGGTCTCGAACAGACGGTCAGTATCCTGTGTTACATCGATGACGTGCGAAATCCCTTG
>Ga0075424_100007363_pt1 | contig 10672 bp, 7 predicted proteins | sample SoiMethybrSBSTD3_FD_75301 | JGI IMG/M metagenome (GOLD analysis project Ga0075424, IMG submission 75301) | Bulk soil microbial communities from a Populus tree surrounding site in Tennessee, USA - Soil MetaG P. TD hybrid SBSTD3 | ecosystem: Environmental > Terrestrial > Soil > Tree plantation...
TGCCTTCCTATACCTTGGAATAAGCATGAATATTTTAAGGATTGCTGAAAATTTTCCTTTAATTGCTCTGTCGTTTGTTGCAGTATTAGTTGCCAGAGCGGTGTCTACATATCCTATACTTGCTGTTACCAATAGGCTTACAAGAGAAAAAATTCCTGTTATATGGAGGCATGTTGTCATGCTTGGAGGAATGAGGGGAGCGATATCCGTAGCATTGGTTGCATCGATACCATCAACAGCAGCAAGAGAATTTAAAACCACTCTTGAGACAATCACCTTTGGTGTAGTCCTTCTGTCTTTGGTCATTCAGTATATTGTTCTTACAAAATATGTCAGAAAGGCCTTCCCTAAAGATACTGCCATCGCTGCCAATGTTGATAATACTAATCTGCCTGAAGACTAGGTGGGTTTTGTTTTCTTCCCCTTGGCCATACAGACCTTGCCTGCAAGGCATCCATGCAAAATGTATGTATACAGTTACCTAAATTAAGAATAAGAAGAATAACGGTTTTAGTACGCTAAGGAGAAATTTTAATACGCTGGCATAGTCTTCATCATTATTTTTTATTGTGTGGCGTAGTCCTTAACTGAATGCCACAACATGGACAAAATGTTCCATCATGATACAGGTAAATCTCACATTTTCTGCAATATTTCTTACCGATAAGATAGTTACTTCTACCTACCTGTATTTTTGAATATATTCTCTCACAGAGATTCCTACAAACCATGGGGATAAACACTATGGTATGTATTTCTTTATAATATCTGCAACACTAAACAGGGACCGGGATGGGGTATTCCTCCAATACAGTCCTTGCTTTTTAGATATGGGTTGGTAGTATATTCATTAGTGTGATATATTTAGCTACCTTTATGAAAATTTTTCAGACATGAGATACGGTTTTTCGTTGATTCTATCAGTAAGCATAAACACCGTCTTCTGGTCTACATTGGTCGTATATTTTCATCTCTTTTTTACCATTTTCTGATTTTACTATCATGACTTCAAAGTTAGTCATTTCACACCTTTGCATTTGCTTGCCATATTGAGGTATTCTGTCTCCCGTTCTTCTAAACCGTTCATAATCGACAGGCATCCTCTGATTTTACACTTACCCACGCTCGAGTAGATAACGTAACTAGTCCAGAATCCATTTTATGTCAAGTCAGATTTGATAATAGGGGATACGCATGTAACTAGATAAAGTGAAAAGTAATAAAAGGAAAAAAGAGATAGAAAACCCGTTAATGAGAACAAGAGATGCGAACAAGAGAAAAAGTTATTACGATGGTTTGAACATCTAGAGTAGGCCTTGCACTAAGATAAGTTAACATTAAAAAGTGTGAATATCTTTTTTGGAAATGCCCTTGTTAAAAATAATATTGACTATCAGCAGCGATAGCGTTTCATTGGAATGTTCTGAGAATTACACTTATGAATGGTTGTATGAATGTAGTGGGACTCGCGAGGGTATTGACAAGATATCCAATGCGACGACGCCATCGTTGTTGTCGCCTTTTAGACATAGTTGCTGTTACATGATGGATGGTGTTGATTATACATGTATACCTACTGATGGCGTCGTATAAGGCGACGGTGTTTTCTAGTAACCATGTCCATACAGAGTTATTTTCCACTTCCTGCCCTGAGAGATAGACAACAGAAAATACTTTTAGAAATTGAACAGGCTTTGAAATCAGGTTTCAAGCACATCTTTCTAGAAGCACCCACTGGCTTTGGTAAAAGTCCCGTCGCTGTTGCATTAGCAAGATATCTTGGAAGCTCACATATTTGTACAGCTACTAAGGATTTACAAAGCCAATATTCTAGAGATTTTCCATTTATTCGTGAAGTCAAGGGTAAAAGTAACTTTCCGTGTATTGTAAAGGATGAAATGGGTCTAGACGAAACATGCGAGTACGGTCCTTGTATGAAGGATGATAGTTATGATTGCATCTACAAGACAAGACTGACAGACTACAGTGTTGAAGGGGAAAGTACGAAATATGAAACCATAGATCTGGACGGTGTTGCCAAGAAAAACCATGTTGACAAGCTAAAATCCCAATCAAAGGTTGTAGAATTTGAATGGAAACCCTGTCATTATTATCATCAAAAATGGATCGCAGTTAGATCTAGTCACACCATTTACAATTACAAGTATTTCCTTTCCGATCTTTTCTATTCGAGCAACATACAGCAAAGAAAATTGCTCGTGTTTGATGAGGCGCATACAGTAGAGTCCGAAGTAGCAGATTTTAAAAGCTTCGCGATTTACAGGGATGCCCTTACGCGTCTTCTTCCAAAATTGCAATTTCCCGTAAAGAGGGAATATGAGATCGAAACATGGATAGATTTCGGAATTGATTTGAGAGATGAACTTCTTGGCTTTATTGAAAAAGCCAGTATTGAATTAGAAAATGATAACAAAACCTATGAACCATTTACAGAAAAAAATCTTATCGATGCTTTGACAAAGGAGAAGAACTTGGCTGCAGTTATTGAAGATATGAAATACAATAAAGAAAACTGGATCGTTACGACCGTGGAAAAGAGCACAAACACTCAACTGCAGAAAATAGTGCTTACTCCACTAAATGTTTCGAGTTATTTTAATGATATTCTTGGCACGGGAGCAATAACTCTGTTTATGAGTGCAACTATCCTAAGCAAAGATTATCTCTGCAAAGCTGCAGGACTCAAATCCGATCAAGTAAAGTTTATCCGTGTTGACCACTCAGAGTTCCCCATCAAAAATAGACCAATTTATCTAATGAACATTGCCTGGCTCAACGCAAAAACAATGGGTCAAAGCTTGCCAGCCATTGCCAATGCTGTTAGCAACATTATGAGTATACACAAGAATGAAAAGGGAATTATTCATACAACCTCGTATTCACAGCTACAATTCATAAGGGATAATATAAGCAGGGAAAATGCGACTAGACTTATAGAAACCGGCCCGAAGTTTGATCGTAACGAGATACTCCAAAAACATACGCAGTCTGCAAACCCTACAGTGCTTATATCTCCATCATTATATCTGGGCGTAGACTTAAAAGATTACCTTTCCAGATTTCAGATCATAGTAAAAGTACCTTATCCTGATCTCACTGACCGAAAGGTTTCTGCAATGAAACAAAGAGATCCAAAATGGTACACCTGGAATACTATCCTGAGGTTAGTTCAAGCATATGGTAGAAGTGTTAGAAGCAAAGATGATTTTGCCAATACATATATTCTTGATAGTAGCATCTCATATTTGCTAAGGGATGCAAATGAAATGCTGCCAAAATGGTTTTCAGACGCGATAACTCAAAGATTATAATCATATATATGACTTGTCATAATGGAATCATTCGTTAAGTGCATTATGCTAAATAAAACAATGGTACAAATTTATTGAGCTACTATTGATGATGGTCTTGCTTGTAGAACAGCATTCAAATCCTTTGTCTGACCATTCCTGTTTATAGTCAGCTTTACATTACTACCAACAGATTTGTGCATTTCGATATAGTTGATAATATCGTCTATACGTTTCACGGTACGTCCATCAATTGCTGTTATTATATCGCCAATATGTGTGTTAGGACCTATTATATCCCGAGTCGTTCCTTTTAAACCCGCTTTGTCTGCGGGGCTTCCAGATTGAATCGAGCTTACTACCACTCCTTTGTAATTTACTGGTAAACCTGCACTCTGTGCTACATCAGCTGTCATGCTGCCACCGGATATTCCAAGCCAAGGATGATCATAGCTTCCTTTTTGAATTAATGTTGGTACTATCCGAATTATTATATTTGACGGAATTGCAAATCCTAATCCAGAGAACCCTCCTGTACCAGAAAGTATAGCAGTATTCATTCCAACAACCTGTCCTTGCATATTCAGTAGAGGCCCACCTGAATTGCCAGGATTAATTGCAGCGTCCGTCTGAATTCCATTTGGTATGGAAAATCCCGTATCCTGATTTGGGAGTAACCGTCCGATTTGGCTTACAATTCCTGTCGTCATGGTATCGCTAAGCCCAAATGGATTACCAATAGCTATTATCTGCTCTCCTACCTGCAATTTTGATGAATTTGCAATTGCAAGAGGAACACCGCTTTTTTCAGCTGAGGAGTAATTATTATCCGTGATTTGTAGAACTGCAACATCACTAGATGGATCATTTCCTATCACATTTGCTGTATAGGTATTTCCATCTACAAATGTGACATCAACTGTTTTGGCTCCACTTACTACATGACTATTTGAAATAATATGTCCTTGCTGGTCATAGACGAATCCAGAACCCAGTCTAGATTGTTGATCTACTGGTGGATTACCATTGATAATAATTTGCATACCGTTACCCTTGCTAGTTATCTGTACAACAGAGTTTTGCACTTGCTTGAAGATATCAGTTAGAGAAGAAGAATGTGGCGAGCTTCGAACGGGTAATGCTACGTTTTTTATCGGCAGATTCTGGAAGGCTGCTTGTTGTGCATTAACTATATGATGGTACCGTTGTTGTACCATATCTTTGGCATATTTGACGCCATAACCACTGTTACTAATATTGGTGGTGACGGATTGAGCCATGACGGTGGCTCCAAAGACAACAGTTATCGAAATCAAAAACAATAATATATTTTTATTCATTACGAGTCTCAGTATTAGGAATGATAATCTCTTATAGGTGTTTTTCCTACCTGTGCGAACAGCTACCCTGATCCATTGCCCTATATTTTGCCTAGTAACGGTAGAAGACAGATATGATCTCTATACTCCTCAACCTTCAACCTTCATAACGACTGGTATCAGGATTGACGACTTAGTCACGGTCATACATACATACATACATACATATATACACCAATGCATATGCGTGTTCATAGTTCTCCGATAATATCGTAGGAGGAATCTCCTGTCCTTGCAATGGAAATATTAGATAGTCTATCAAAGCTTGTGCGATTATTATTGCAAACCACTAATAGTCACATCTTTCGATACAAGATACGGAGTCTAGTGGTTTTTCAATGTTTTCAATGCTTTGCCACACAGCCTGCAAAAAATACGTCGCAAGTTAAACAGCGAACAAAACAAGTATTTTTTCTGAAAAAAGATCATGCTCATGTCCGATAACGCCGCTAGTATAAAGCGTATTCATGTTAGTGGGGTGTCGTCGTCCTGTCCTGGTTTTTTCATGGATTACAGGAATCGTTAGTAATTTGAATTTAAAGCGCTTCTAAACCATGTTAATTGACAAGGTTAATGAAACTATCTTGGTGTGTTCTAACCATTCTAACCATCTATTTAAGATATATAATCACTGATCTGATAGTTGATAATATCAAATTAATTAACTATGTTAATCTTTATCTAGCTGATAAACACAAAGAGCAGACATAGAGTACTATACATGAGACAAGATGATAGTAATAGTAATAATTATGACGACAGCCTTGTTGCATCTCGTCATGGCGTCCTGACATTAATTGAAACTTTTGTTGAAAATATATTTAAAGTAAGGAAAACACTTTTTGGACTTTCCATTTCAGCCTTAGTATTGGCCCCACTTGCAATCGGACTCTCGGTTTTTTTGTTACAAGATCCTTCATTCTTTGCTGTTATTCAAATAGAAAATGATGAATTTGGACTGGTTCTTAGCATATTGTTGGGTGCAATTATTATTATCTCTTCATTATGGTTAGTAGCAGGAGTCAAACAGTATCGCTCCATAAGTTCTTGGAATAGGAGATATGATGAGTATGTAAAGGATAAAAAGGAAAAAGACAGGAGGGTGGGCGCATTATCAGGCGTAGGAGGATTGGATAACGATTACGATGATGCGGGATTTGATGATAACAGACCCTAACTTTCTTAGCTAGTCTACCTCACTCAGTAGGTGTTAATCAAGCGTTACGAGTTATAACTATGATGACTCTTCACAATCATGCTACGACTGTTCTGCAAGATGCAGGATCCCTGATGAAGGTTATCTATCGCAATAAGGGCTAGCAGTCGTTGTAGACTCATTACAAATACTTTGCTGACTGTGGAAGACCTTTTGTTGACTAACCGATACATCCTAATTGTACTTGATGTTTAAGGAAAACTGAGTCTATTTTGGAAAATAGTAAATGCGACAAATGCAATCTAATAATTCATCCTACATTTGCAGGATACCATAAATGTGGTCATGCAAACTGTCCTATTTGCAAAAACGCGATCGTAAATTCAGGATATTGGTACCATATTAGATCACACCCGGGACATGAGAACGACAGCCCTCCTCCACCAAGGAAAACTATTGAGAACAAGGAAAAACGTCCAAGTTACGGTAGTAGGTAATGGACAATCTCGCGGTTAATAAATTGGTTATTATTCTATTCGCATATGCTCCCCACTGTGACATAATGGACAATCCTTATTCGCTCTAAATTCAAGGTTAAAGACGACCCCACACTTTCTACAAACCTCTAAATGTTGTACCATATGCATAAACCTCTGATGCGATAGTTAAGTATTAGCATCAAGGGTAGATATTACATTTGAGATATCAAATGATGATTTTCTGGAAATTCTAGAATGTTCTCGCTAGTACTTCGCTGATCGAACCGTCTGCACAAGATAGTAAACCAACTTAACTTATCACCACAAGGGATTAATTCGGAAGTGCGTAAGCGCAGGTAAGCTTCGAATCCAACATTATGGTCTGGCGATACATATTCGACTTGGATAATTGAATGATGTACCAAAACCGATTCATTCATCATCGCATTTTCTCTGCCTTTAGGGTGATTGACTAACTGTTCTTCATTTCTCACAGTTATATCAGCTAAGAATCTGCACGGATATGATCATTAGTAGGATATTATACAATCCCGCTGATTCGGCAAACAAAATCATCAAAGGTTTACGACGCTTCAAAGGTAGGTTGCATTCAGGTTCTTTTGAACACCATGCAGACGATCCACTTAAATAGTATTAAATATGCAAAAATTTGCATTTATATTATATCTTAAAACATGTCAAAGTATGTCTAATAAAATTGAAACAATCAATCCCGCGACCGGAAAGGTTATTGCGACTTATGATAACATTAGCAGCGAGGAGGTTAGTCAAAAGGTCAAAAAAGCAAAGGCAGCTTTTGGAAAGTGGGGGAAACTGGATATTTCTGAACGAACTGCCTATATAAGGAGCCTAGGGAGGGTAATGAGGAAAAACAAGGATGAATATGCAAGACTCATTACAGAAGAAATGGGTAAGCCTATAAGACAATCAATGGCGGAAATAGAAAAATGTGCATGGGTTTGCGATTATTATGCTGACCACGCAGAGACTTTTTTGAGAGATGAATTGATTCCAACTGAATTTCGTAAAAGTTTTGTTTCATTTGAACCCCTCGGGGTAGTCGCCGGTATTATGCCATGGAACTTTCCTTTCTGGCAAGTGATGAGATATGCCGTTCCAGCATTAACAGCAGGCAATGTAGGAATTCTGAAACACTCAAGCGTATCATTAGGAAGTGCAGTAAAAATCGAAGAGGCGTTCAAAGATGCAGGATTTCCCGAGGATGTGTTTCAATCCGTCATAGGGGATTACAGAGCAGGCGAAGCGCTAATACAATCACAAATTGATGCGGTTTCGGTTACTGGAAGTGTTAGTACAGGAAGAAGAGTGGCAGAACTTGCAGCAAAGGATTTGAAAAAAGTTGTGTTAGAATTGGGCGGAAGTGATCCCTTTGTGGTTCTTGAAGATGCAGATCTCAACCAGACTGCACATATGGCAACTCAAGCGAGGCTCCTGAATACTGGTCAAAGCTGCATTGCTGCAAAGAGGTTTATTGTTGTAAAAGAAATTGCTGAAAAATTTTCCAAATTATTTGTAGAAAACACAAATGCGGAAGTTGTTGGCAATCCCATGAATTCAAAGACAACTGTTGGACCTTTAGTTAGGGAAAATCAAAGGGACGCGTTGTCAAAACAGGTAGAAGATTCAAAAACTAAAGGTGGTAGGATTCTGACAGGGGGTAAGGCAGTCAATGGAGATGGATATTTTTATGAACCAACCATAATTTCAAACGTGAATCACGAAATGGATGTAATAAGAGAGGAAGTGTTTGGACCGGCAGCTCCAATCATTGTTGTCACTAATGAAGAGGAGGCTATAATAGAAGCAAATAATACTGAATTCGGTTTAGGGGCGAGTATCTGGACAAACAACATTGAACGAGGCACGTATCTTGCAAGACGAATTCAGAGTGGCATCGTCTCAATAAATGAAATGGTAAAGTCTGATCCTAGACTTCCCTTTGGCGGAACCAAATACTCAGGTATTGGCAGAGAGCTATCTGAATTTGGTATTAAAGAATTTGTTAATATAAAATCAATAGTAGTAAAAGATATTACAAGTAAGCTCCTTGTAGAGTAGAAAGACCTATTTTTATTAACGTTCCTTTGCGAATCAAAATTTTTTTGATTGCTCTCTCTTCCTGTAACATGGAGCAGCGGACTCATGAATTCTATGCTATTCTATGTTGAAAGTATATTAAAAATATCATTGAAGAGACTGACCATACCGCAGGTGACCTAGCAAAAAGTGTCCATATATTCCTGATTTTACATGCTGACTACTTTAGTCTAAGGTTATGAACGATAAAGCGTTCCAACGTTTTGTGAATTTAACATGCATATATTCACCCTGTTATGAAAAGGGGGTGGTTAACAGTGGACAACGTATGTATGAAAAGAAATTATCTCTGCTGTTTGATATATTCCCAACCACTGAATCCATACCTTTGCAAAAATGTGAGAAAGAAGGTCTTTAAAGCAGCCGATGATATTTTTGGCCCGGGTTGCATGAGTATGATAGAATACTGTTTTATGAAAAAACTGGCTATAACCATTTCATAATGTTGTTCAGGGAGCCTAAGATAATTTATGGTGAATGGATTCAGATGTTTAAAGGAGAAAATTCAATAGAAGAATTAATTGAAGAAGCTATTGGATCCAATCACAGACTGTTCCTTGAAAATATGAAGAGAAACGATCCACTCAAGATTGTGACAGCATTGTAGGCCATAGCAGAAGAATTGCGAGCGTAGCAAGGATAACAAGCTGTATTATTTTAAATAAATAACAATAAGATGATCGCCAAAACGAATGCCTCTCTTGTTACACGCAGAAAACAGGACTGTGACATTATGCAAAATATAGTCTTGAAGTATCAAAGTATATTTAGTGCGGCAAATTCTAGATCTGATGGATGCTGATGAGGTATAGGAAGAGCCAGCTGAATTAATGTGTGATTATATCAAAACAAATGAGGAAGATTATGAGTTGCTGAAGCATCCTAATATGAGAGTATAAGATGAAGATGTATCAGCCATTAAAACAACATATTAAATGGCCTTTTGCATCATCGGGATTAGCAATTTGGGTGTTCAAATATTTTTGCATAATCTACAATTAGCTCATGTTTTGTTAAAGAAATTACGGCAACTATGAATTCGCTGAATTACATAATAGGTGAATTTTCGTCTGGAATTTACTATTAATCTTTCCATGGGTAATTGCAGACCTCTAATGAAATCGTTTAAGATTTCCACTCTAACTGTTTAGAATCTGGTTATGGTCATGACAGAGCAGAATGAAAGAGGTATCTCAAAACATGAGTAAAGGGTTCAAGAAAGTACGAACTCAGCTATATTGGCTTGCTTGATTATGATAATAAAACTGGTCTAGAGAGGCGCTACGGAGGCTTCTGCTAATAAGTATGAGCAGCCAGACAACAAACACGAATCATTAGAACGTAAGAATGTGGCAATCCCTCTGTGACATTAAAAGGACCAAAGGAGCAATAGTGGGAGAAAGAAGTCAAGTGTGTAAAAGTTAGGATATCCCATGGGAGGTTGATTCATGCAGTGTCAAAATTATATTTATACAAGCCCAAACCAAAAATTTCATTTTACTATTTATTGCCCCTCGCCAATGATTTATTTGTTGTTTTCCTTAAAACTACTTGCATGGTGGTAAGGTTTTATCGGTATGATGATTAAGAACGAGAGATCGAAACGTGCCATCCTTGCTGCTTTGGCCGGTGCTGAGTTACAAAAGATTTTGGATGCAACCATGTATAATTAAGTCAGTTAATCAAATTATACGAGAAACCAATATACCACACACTGCTTACAGGAAGATAAAATGGATTGTCGAAGAAAAGCTGCCTAGAGCTGATGAAATTGAAATTGCAGATGATGGTATGAATTTAGCTTGTTTCATATCGTACTAAAATCATTCAATTTCAAATACGAATACAATAATGTAGTTATCGAGGCAGAACAGAACTTTGATGCATTGAAAAAGGTTACAGAAAAGCTCCTCTCATTAGGTGGAGGAGAGGAAGAGAATTAATAGGTTATGAAAAAGAAGAATTGGACCAATTTCTTGTAATTGGGATGGAACTAAATCCCATCCTTTCACCGTCATACGTCATCCCTCTTACACCTTGGCAAAAAATGCTCAGTTAGACCAAAAACATCTACCATATACATTTGGCTTTTGGAATTGGAGCGGTTATAATATGATTTTAAGAATATCAATGAGAGTTCAGGGCTTAACAAGCAAATAGTTAGTATTAACAGTAGTCTGAGTTAAGGAACGTGTTGTCTATATAATA
>Ga0075424_100007365_pt1 | contig 10671 bp, 7 predicted proteins | sample SoiMethybrSBSTD3_FD_75301 | JGI IMG/M metagenome (GOLD analysis project Ga0075424, IMG submission 75301) | Bulk soil microbial communities from a Populus tree surrounding site in Tennessee, USA - Soil MetaG P. TD hybrid SBSTD3 | ecosystem: Environmental > Terrestrial > Soil > Tree plantation...
GCCGCCGACAGACGAATATCCGACGGTGTGGCGCAAATTCGCGCGCAATCTCGTGAGCATAGAGCCGCTGGCCACCGGCCATTACATACAAGAGGAAATGCCCGAGCAGTGTCTGGACCGTTTCTTCAAATTCTTTGTCGCCTGACGCCAGGGCACTGGCATCCTGTATCAAGCCCGCTGAGGCAAGGCCGCTCTATTCAAGAGCGGTCACGATGGACGACCTGCTGAGAGAGGTGGCAATCCGCGTTCTTCGTAGTGCCGAGACGACGAGGGCTGACGTGCCGCCTTTCCGCTGCGAGCGCCAGTTCTACGCCGCGGCGTTAGCCGTGGTCAATCACACGTCCAAATCCGCGCCCTTCTACTAACGCCCATTCCATCCCCACGGTCACGCCCCACGTTTCCATCCCGGACGGTCATCCCCAAGTCGCACCCCGGCGCACCGACCCAGAATCAACGCCTGGTGTTGATCCCAACACGTGAGAGACACTGCCGGTATGGACTACAACCACTCGAGGAAGGCGGGCAATCGAGGGGACGTTTGGAAGCACGCGATCCTGATGATGATCGCGGACACGATCCCGATCAGGAATGACGAGTTCCATTGGTTCGAAACGCACGCAGGCGCTCCGATTCATCGCCTGCAAACGGGCGGGGAGTGGCAGCGAGGAATCGGATCCATCCTCACGGCCAAGAACCTCCTATACGTTGCGCGGGTTGCGGACTTCGTTCGCAACGGAAAGTATCCGGCCGGATGGTTTCTCGCGGCGGAACGGCTGCTGCATCGGTGTGAGCGTATCGTTGTTACGGCGTGTGACAACTCGACCGCTGTCGCGGAAGCCTACGCCGATTTTCAAGCGCCAATAGGCGTGACGTGTGACTTCCTGCGCGCCGATGGATACGAAGAGGCGCGAAACGCCAATGCCGATTTCGTTTTTCTCGATCCGCCGTTCTCTTCAGACAGCAGGCAAGATTGGCGTGATATGGCCCACGCCTGCACGCGCTTGGGCCCGAAGAAGATCCCGTTCGTCGTGTGGTATCCATGCAGTGGCTCCTCGAAACCGCAAGAGCTTGTGGATGGCACTGGCTGCGCGGCCTTGGAGGTGTGGTGGGATGAATATGCGGCACCACAGAGTCAGTCGATGAAAGGTTGCGGCATGTTGGTATCTCCTGACCTGATGCCGATCATGGAGACTGCTGCAGGCGAATTGGGGTTGCTGGCCGGAGCCCTTCGGGCGCAGCGATGGGGCGTTCGATACCCCCAGCGAGACTGAAACGCGGTTTCATCGACGGTCAGATAGACCGAGAACACCGCGCTCCGGACCTTGCCGATAACGTATTACTCGCGAGTCGCCTAGTGGCGAGGAATCCGGCCAAGTCGCTTGGATCCGTGCCGCATTCAGCGGCAGGCGAACACGACGTTCCCCGTAGTCAATGGCGTGGCTCGATGATCGTTGGCTCGGTCACAGGCGGCGCGACTCGCAGCGACTGGTCTCATGCGAGACAGTTGACACCGGTGTCGACGGGCTTGCCCATTCGCGCTATGCGACCGAGCCTCGCTCGGCGACTAGAGGTGGAGCGATTTAACTGCCATCTCGTGTCAAGTTTTTCGCGAGGTCAGCAATTACGCAACGTTTGCTGACAACACTTTGACGGGCAAAGGCTTACGGGTTGGCGGAGAGGGTGGGATTCGAACCAGTGCGCGGTGTTGAAAACAAAGAACTTACCGGATCCTCGCTTCCGCACGATCCGCTAGAACCGCACGAATGCCGGGGTAGAGACACGTATTGAGCACGCGGAGCCCGGCGCCACGCTGAGAGTCAAAACTCCACTGCACCGCGAAGGCGACCTCACCGGCGAGAACCTGTGGTCCGCACCCGCTGAACAGATCGACGCCCCGCGCCGCTTGGCGTGACGTGTTCGCCCGCCTTGCGAAAATGGACGAACCTGAAGATTAAGGACTGATCTTCACGACAAACGCGTCGAACGTACCTCCCCCATACGTCGGCTGAACGGGCAGATAGGTAGGAAAGTCGGCAGAAGAGGTCCAGCCAGATGCGTAGATACCCCCTCTCCAGTCGGCGACGATATAGTCGCCGCGCTCGTTTCCCGTTCCGCCGAAGTACGTCGAGTAAACCAGTGCCGATCCCCGCGGATTGAGTGCTGCAAAGACAACGTCCTCACCGCCGTTGTTCCTCGCCTGGACAGGGTTGGCGGTCGGAAAGTTCGTAGACGTCGTCCAGCCGGACAGATGCACGTTTCCCCTGGCATCTGCCACAGCGCCGAAGGCATTTTCGTCGCCGGTGCCGCCGAGGTACGTCGCGTAGATGTATCCCTTCAGATTCCTACTCAGCTTCGCGACGAATATATCGTTGCCGCCGGCGTAGCCCGACTGAATGGGACGCACCGTCGGAAAGTTTGAGGAATTCGTGCGACCGACGATCGTGGGTTGGTCGGCCGCATCGACGGTGACCGCGAAGCCCAGGTCACCTGCGCTGCCTCCGAGGTACGTCGAGAAGAGCAGCCGAGATCCATCAGTCGCGATTTGTGAGAGAAACGCGTCGTTCATCCCGCCGCCGTACGCAGACTGGAGTGGATGCACGAGCGGAAAGTTCGGCGACGCGGTGTTTCCAGCGACAAAGGCGCGACCAGCGGAATCGAGCCAGAGCGCGCCGTTCCCTTCGTTCAGCGAGCCTCCGAGATATGTCGAGTAGACCAGGGCCGATCCGCCCGAGGTCAATTTCGCCACGAAGATGTCGCGCCCGCCGCCGCGGGTCGATTGCACCGGCCGTCGGAGCGGAAAGTCGTCCGACTCTGTGGTACCCGATACGACGACGCCGCGATCCTTCGAGTCGACTCGTACATCGAATGCGCCATCGGTGTCGGCGCCTCCCAGATATGTCGAGTAGGCGAGTGCAGTGCCATCGCGGGTCAACTTCGCCACGAACGCGTCTTGAGTCCCGCCGAAGCCCTGAATGGCCTTCAACGCCGGAAAATCCCGCGAGGTCGTGTCTCCGGCGACGTACGCTTCTCCGCCTGATGTGGCGACAATGCCGAAGCCTTGGTCCCGGCCCGAACCGCCGAGGTACACGGAATACAGCACGGTCGAACCATTTGCGCTCAGCTTCGTGACGAACACGTCGAAGCCGCCTGCGTTTCGGGGCTGAAGCGGACCAATCGTGGGAAAGTCGAGTGAATCGGTCGTCCCGGTGATATACACGTTCCCGCCCGGATCGACTGCGGGCGCGAAGCTTCGATCGTTGCCGCTGCCACCTACGTACGTCGAGTATTCGATGAAGGGATCGATCACCAGCGTTCGATTTGGATCATAGTCGCCGATACGAAACCGAACGTGATTGCGATCCACCAGCTCGTAGCCTCCGTCTACGAGCTCCCGCGAGCGATCGCCCTCCTGGTAAAGCGTCGGTGCGCGCAGAGACACGTCGATGCCGCCGGCATGAATCGCGAGATCGCCGGCGCGCGTCAACTCGAGCCGGTCCGCCCCGGAAATTTCCCACGTAATCACACCGGGATTCGCACGCGGAGCCACACGAAAATCGTGCTCGAGCCGGCCAGTGCTGCCGTAGAACAGCAGGTCGACGCCAGGATAGATACCGCCATATCGCAGCGTGCCATACGTTGGGAGGGCGCGCTGCCAACGTGACCGATCGTTGCCGATGAAATAGCTCACCCTGCTGGCCAACTCTCCTTCAGCTGACGGTGCGGCGTCGGGACTTTCCCCAACGAGGCGCATGCTGATGACCGCACCATGTTCGGTGTCAGAAGGTCCGAGCAAGAGAACCGTTTCGTCGCGCAAGAAGAACGCGACAAAGTGGTGCCCGCGAGCGAGGTACTTCACGCGGGAATCGGTCTGTCCGCGGTTGACTTCGAACGGCATCGGCAGGTGCCGCATGTCAGCGGTATCGGGAGTCCACGAGCTGGCAACTCCAACCGACACGGTCTCTGTCCGTGGCAGCAAGTCTCTCGCACCGTCACGGTCAATCGATGAAATTCCAGCTGCAGCCGTCACCATCGCTGCGGCCGACAGAAGCCAACGCAACACTGTTCTTCGGTTGCAGCTCATATGCGCTCCGCGCGGCCGCGTACGGAAGTGACGTACAGACGACCACGATATCGCCCCGGTGATTGATCCCAAGCGCTTGGCAGTCAAATCAGTCCACGGTCGCGCGGATCAGCGCGAAGACGGCGTATGTACTTGTCTACAGATTTCGAGGTGCGACGTTACAGTCGCCGTCCAGTGAGCGCGCTATACTTCGCCCAACGGTACGCGCGAAACGCGCAGTCGCGCGTGCAATAGCCGAGACGTGGTTATCGCAGTCCGGCGATCTTGACCAGGAAAGCGTCGAACGGCGGGCCGGCGAACGATGTCTGAAAGGCGCCCGGCGTCACCGGGAAGTCTGACGAGGACGTCCACCCGCTGATGTATTCGTCGCCGGTCGGATCGACTGCAAAGAAGCCAGCCGTGTCCGATCCACTTCCACCGAAGTAGGTCGAGAAGAGCAGTGAGTCACCGCGCGCGCTGATTTTTCCGAAGATCGCGTCCGAAGGTCCGCGGAGGGTCGACTGAAGCGGGTCGCTCAGTGGAAAGTTCGGCGAGAGGGTGAAGCCGGCGAAATATACGTTCCCGGGTGGGTCCACGCCGAGACCGACCGTTTGCTCGTTCTGGCTGCCTCCAAGATAGGTCGAGAAAACGATTCGTCCGCGTCTATCGAGCTTGGTGATGACCAGGTCCCGGACGCCGGCCATCGTCGATTGAAGCGGGTTCACCAAAGGATAGTTCGTCGAGGCCGAGTTTCCGCCGGCGATCACTTCACCCGAACGCGTTACGGCCGCAGAGAACGCCTGATCTTCGCCACTTCCGCCGAGGTACGTCGAGTAGATAAACGACGAGCCTGTCGCGTCGAAGCGCGACACGAACACGTCGCTCACTCCTCCGCCAAAGGTCGGCTGCACGGCATTGGCCACCGGGAAATCCTTCGAAGCCGTTCTTCCGATGACGGCCGCATTTCCTGCGAGGTCGACCGCGAGCGCGTCGATGTTCCCCTCGGCACCGGATCCACCGAGATACGTCGAGAAGAGTACCGTTGATCCATCCTCATCCATCTTGGTCAGAAAAGCGTCCCGGACGCCGCCAAAGGTCGGCTGGAGTGCGGCGACGGTTGGGAAGTTGAGCGAGGCAGTCGCGCCGGCGATGTAGATCGCGCCGCTGGCGTCCCTGCGACAGTCGAGCGCGCGGTCGTCGCTACTCCCACCCAGGAAGGTCGAGAACAAGAGCTGCGTGCCTGTCGGATCGAGCTTCATGACGAATGCATCGGTTCCCCCGCCGCCGTAAGTCGGCTGGAGCGCATTCACGGTCGGCATGTTTGCAGAGCTGGTCTGACCGCTGGCATACGCATTTCCGTTCTCGTCCACGGCAATCCCGAAACCCTGGTCGCTATCGTTGCCCCCAAAGTAAGTCGAATACTCGAGCGCGCTGCCATCAGCGTTGAACTTCGCGATGAAGGCATCGAAGTTCCCGCCTGAGGCGGGCTGCTGGGGCTGTGCGGTTGGAAAATTCAGAGAGGCCGTCCTTCCGGTGAGATACGCGTTTCCGTGACGATCGATTGCGACAGCGACCCCGCGGTCTTCGCTCGCCCCGCCGATGTATGTCGCGTATGCGAGCACGGGGTCGATGATGAGTGGTCGTGTTGAATCGTACGAGTTATCGATCTCGAAGCCGATCACATCCGGGCTCTTCATGACGTAATGCCCGGGTACTTGTCTGTGCTCGCCATCGATCGATTGGAACATCGAGAGATTGTTCATGGACAAACGACGTCCGGACACGTCGATCGCGAGCTGCCGGTCGTCCGTGAGGTCGACGGAATCTGCGCCGGAGACACGGATGGAAATGTCTTGAGGATCCGCGCCGGGAGCGACGATGAAGTCGAATTCGAGTTGCGACTGGGAGTTGTTCCCGCGGAACAGCCAATCGATGCCGTCGAAGACGTCGAAGTACGTGACTTCCGCGTACGTCGGCACGTTGGTGAGCCAGCGTGCCGGGTCGCGTCCGATGAAATAGTTTGTCGTTCCAGAGCGAGGTTTGCTCCCAACGGGTGGCGTCCGCTTGGCGCCAATCAACTCGAGGCTCACCGGCAACGGGCGCGATGGGCCTCCTGCGGACACGACGAGTGTCGTGTCGTCCGTGATGAACAGATTCAGCTCGCCGGCACGCGCGATGTATCTCGCACGCGGATCCGCCTGCCCGTGGTTCTCCTCGAAGCGAAGTGGGCTTTTCGCGTATTGAATACGCTCGGAGGTGGGTTCCTGCCGAGACCGCTGCGCTGTTGCGATGGCCCCTAGCACGAGCCCGAATACGAGCACGCAGAGAGCGAAGCGGGATCGCATGTTCGGCTCCTCCTGACAGCACTCGGATCAGTTCACAATCGCGCGAGATTGGCGCGAAGACGGCGTCTGTACCTGTCTACAGATTTCGAGGCGCGACGTTACGGTCGCCGTCGAGCGGCCGCGCTATACTCCGCCCCGACGGCCCGCGCGAAAACGCGCAGCAGAGGTTCAATGGCGGCTCCGGACCAGTTCACGACGACTCGCTGGACCCTCGTGCTCGCGGCGAAAAGGCGCGACGATTCGACTGGCTCAGAAGCATTCGCGGGGCTGTGCGAGCGCTACTACGAGCCGCTCTACACGTATTTGCGGCGTCGGGGCCGGAGGGCGGAGGACGCGCAGGATCTCATACAGGGCTTCATCGCACGCCTGATCGAGAAGGACGTCCTGCGCCACGCGGATCCGGCACGAGGGAAGTTTCGGGCGTTCCTGCTGACGGCCCTCAAGCACTACGCCGCCAATGAGCACGTGCGCGCGACCGCCGACAAACGCGGTGGAAACCAGTCCTCGCGGCCGCTCGATCTCGAAGCAGCCGAGGGGCACTGCCGGCACGAGCCTCGAGACGATCTCACGCCCGAGCGTCTGTACGATCGCTGCTGGGCGCTGGCCGTTCTCGAACGCGCGCTCGCCGCACTTCGCGCGGAGTCTCGAGCGAAGGGCCGCGAAGCCTTCCTCGACGCGGTCCACGGCAGCTTGACAGGTGAGCGAGACGGGGCTCCATATCGCGATATTGCCGAGCACTTCGGCATGACAGAGTCCAACGCGAGGGTGGCCGTCCACCGCATGCGCCTTCGGTATCGCGACCTGGTCCGCGCGGCGGTCGCTGAGACCGTCGACAGCGAAGAAGCCGTGGACGAGGAGCTGCGGTATCTGCTGTCGGCGCTTGGAGGATAGTGACGCCTGACATCTCCCGGTGTGGGAACTGCGGCACGGATCTGACGCGATCCGAAGCCGAAGGCTTGTGTCCGCGGTGCCTCATGGAGCTGGTGGTCTTCGGTGCCGGCCGTGCGGCCGATTCCCCTCAGGTGCTCATCGCTTCCGGCGATCGCGCCGGACCGTACGAGATCGAGTCGTTCATCAGCCGCGGCGGGATGGGCGAGGTCTACCGCGCGCGCGACACGCGCCTCGACCGGATTGTGGCCATCAAGCTGGTGTCTCCCGGCGTCATCGAGAACGTCGCCCACCGCGAGCGCTTCGAATACGAGGCCCGGGCGGCTTCCAGCCTGAACCATCCGCACATCTGCTCTTTGTACGATGTGGGCGAATGGAACGATATTCCGTTTCTGGTCATGGAGTACCTCGAGGGCGAGACGCTGGCCCAGCGCCTTCGACGGAGCGTTCTGCCGTTCGAAGAAGTCGTGCGCTACTCGGTCGAGATCGCTGGTGCCCTCGAGCACGCGCACAACCACGGCATCATCCATCGCGATCTGAAGCCGGCAAACATCATGCTGACCACAGCCGGCGTCAAGCTCCTTGATTTCGGCGTGGCCAAACTCGAAGGGCGTGCGTTCATCGCCGGCCGTGCGAGCGCCGTGGCTTCGCCGCTGAAGGCGGTCGGCGACGACGGAACGGCGGTCGGCACCCTCCCGTACATGGCCCCCGAGCAACTCGACGCCCGCGACGCCGACGCGCGGACCGACATCTTCGCCTTTGGCGCCGTCGTGTACGAGATGGCAACGGGGCAGCGCGCCTTCAGCGGTCCGAACCGCGCCAGCATCATCGAGGCCATTCGGCATGACGACCCCGCGCCGTGTTCCTCCGTGAACCCTGAGACGCCGACTCAGCTTGACGAGATCGTCTCGCGATGTCTCGCGAAAAACCCTGACGATCGATGGCAGACCGCGAGCGACCTGAAACACGCGCTCGCCCGGATCATCAGCGCAGGCGCGCCGATCGCTGGGCGCGACTCGCCTATGTCACCGCGCCAAATGCCTCGTGGCCGGGTCGCCACCGCCACGATCAGTGTGTTCGCTATTGTGACTGCGATCGGACTGGCGGTGACGGCATCGCGCCGCCTGCCCACAGACATCCGGACGCTCCGGTTCGTTGTGCCTGCACCGGAAAACAGCGGTTACAGCCAATCGTCCTCGTTCATGGCCGTCTCGCCCGATGGCCGATCGCTCGCCTTTGTCGCATCGTCTCGAGAAGGAAAGAACACGCTCTGGGTTCGGTCGCTCGATTCCCTGAACGCCCGGCCACTGCCAGGCACAGAAGACGCGGGGCAACCGTTCTGGTCGCCGGACGGCCGGTTCCTGGCCTTCGGTCGAACGAGCGGCACCGACACGCTGAACAAGATCGAGGTGGCCGGTGGGCTTCCACAAACGCTCGCCGGCACACGAGCGGCTCCGGGTGCCTGGAACGAGGACGACGTAATTCTGTTTCCGGCGGAACGACAACAGGGAGGGCTCTACCGAGTGTCGGCGAAGGGCGGATCGCCGAAGATCGTCACCTCATTGGACACTTCTCGCGGGGAGATCAGTCATGCGTGGCCTCAGTTCCTGCCCGATGGCCGCCATTTCATCTTTCTCGCCAGAAGCGCGCAACCGGAGCACGACGGCGTCGTGTACGCTGGATCGCTGGATTCGCTGGATCGCGTCCGCCTGGTCAGCGCCAATTCTCACGCGGTGTATGCCCCGCAGGGATATCTGCTCTTCACGCAGGTGAACACGCTTGTTGCCCAGGCGTTCGATCCGACGACCCTGCAGCTGACCGGAGAGCCCACACCAATTGCCGAGCAGGTGGAACGCACTCCGGGCACTCTCCGCGGAAATTTTTCGGTCTCGCGGACTGGCGTGCTTGCCTATCGCACGAGTCGAGAAACGGGGCTTGCCTGGTACGACCGAGCCGGCAAACAGCTTCAATCGGTCGGTCCTTTTGGTCATTACAGCAATCCAGCGCTATCACCTGATGAACAGCGGCTCGCCGTCGCGAGGCTGGACTTCGCGACCGGGGCGTCGGACATCTGGGTGATAGACCTCGTGCGCGGGGGGCCCGGGTCGCGATTCACGTTCGATCGAGCGCCGGAAGAAATGCCGCTCTGGCGGCCCGACGGGAGCCGCATCGTCTTCAGATCCCCCAATGGTCTGTATGAGCGGACGTTGAGCGGCGGGAGTCATTCCGAACCGCTGCGATCCATGTGGCGCGCCGTCGGCTTCCCGCAGGCCTGGTCGCACGACGGCAAGGCTCTCATCTATGACGTCCCCGGCCGTGGAACCGGGTTGGACGTGTGGATGATGCCGACCGTTGGCGATCGCACGCCGGTTCCGTTGCTTCGCACTGAATTCCAGGAGGGATACGCGCGCCTATCCCCGGACGGCCGCTGGTTGGCCTACGTGTCTGACGAATCTGGCACGTACGAAGTGTACGTTCGGGCTTTTCCGTCCGGCGAAGCCAAACGTCAGATATCGACGCACGGCGGGTTGGAGCCGGCGTGGAGCGGCAACGGACGAGAGCTCTTCTATCTCGCGCCCGATCGGAGTTTGATGTCCGTTGTCGTGAGAGGCGGTTCCACATTCGAAGCCGGGTCACCGACGCGGCTGTTCGAGACGCGAATGTCGACCGTCTTCAATCCGACCTATACGAGAAACCAGTACGTGGTCAGCGCAGATGGTCAGCGCTTTCTCATCAATCAGACGAGCCCGGCGGCGCTCCCCTCGCCTATTACGGTCGTCGTCAATTGGCAGGCGGCGTTGAAGCGTTAGGCGCGAAGGTTGGTGAGCCGCAGAGGAATCGAACCCGACGGCGAGGCCGATGCGCTCCCCACGGTCGGATTAGTAACGAGTCGCCAAGGGCGGACTTCCACCGCCCGCCCTGGCCCCCTCACACAGCATCCGGCTCGATTCCCGCCTCAACGCAAAAAGAACGCGACCAGCGCGATGATACCGCTTAGAAACACCAGCGCACTGACAGACAGGGGCGGAGGAAAGACGGTCACATGCCATCCGTTTCTAACGGCCACTGCAAAGTCAAACGGCCATGGAACGAACGCACTGGCCGCCATCAGCACACCGACAATGATCAATGCAAGCGCGGGGATGAGCATGATAGTCGCGCTCCGACCTCGCGATCGGAAACGGATGCGGAAAGACACATATCAGACACGCAAGAAATTTGCGAACTTACATCTAATTGATGCTGAACGACTTATTGTGGCGGAGAGGGTGGGATTCGAACCCACGTGCCGGTTACCCGACAAGACGCTTTCGAGGCGCCCCCGTTACGACCACTTCGGTACCTCTCCGGTCGAAGGTCGTGCGCTGAACACAGCAT
>Ga0075424_100007366_pt1 | contig 10671 bp, 11 predicted proteins | sample SoiMethybrSBSTD3_FD_75301 | JGI IMG/M metagenome (GOLD analysis project Ga0075424, IMG submission 75301) | Bulk soil microbial communities from a Populus tree surrounding site in Tennessee, USA - Soil MetaG P. TD hybrid SBSTD3 | ecosystem: Environmental > Terrestrial > Soil > Tree plantation...
CGGAAGACCTCCAACCTTGGTTTCACTACGGACGGTACCGATAAAACGGGAGCCGATTAGGCTTTCGTGCGTCAATCCCTCACCGATCTTGAGTTCTCCGCGTGCGTGCAAGACCGCCATGCGCGCACACGTACCCGTGCCGGTCGGCGAGCGATCCGAGCGGCCTGGCGCTACTATGCAGGTATTCCTGGCGACGAGACGATCCTGTTCGCGGCGCACAGGTCCGGCGAACTGAACGATCGACACGCCACGAATATCTGGCAATTCGGGATGGGCGATCGGCACCTGCTCGCGCGCCGCAACGCGTATCTTTTCCCCGAGATCAGCCAACGCGCGAGCCTCACTCGGTTCGAGCTTGAAGCCCAGTTTCTGAGCGTCGACGATTGCGAAAATCATGCCGCCGTACGCGACATCGACCGTCATCTTACCGACCCCATGGACATTGATCTCGACGTCCAGCCTCAAGGCCACCGCCGGCACGTTGTGGATGGACACGCTCTCACACTTGCCGGCTCGGCACGTCGCGGTGACTCCCACGCGTCCCGCCGGCATATCGAGCGCGAACCTGGTCAACGGCTCCTGCATGGGCACGATGCCCGTTTCGAGCAAGACGGTCGCGATGCACATGGTATTGGACCCCGACATGGGCGGGTATTCGGTCGGCTCCATGATGATCGCGCCTGCTGCGCAATCACTTCGCGTCGATGGCACGATCAAGTTTACGTGGCGGGCGACAGACCCGCGCGGCTCGTGGATCAACAGTCGTCGGATGTGATCGAACTGGCGCTCGAATGCCAGCTTCTTCTCCATCATCGTCGCCCCGGGCGGCGGCAGCACACCGCCCGTGATCACATCACCGATTTCGCCTTCGGCATGCGCACCGACAACCGTGATCACGCGGCGAGACGCTGACATGCTGTCCTTCTCTCGATGATGATGATGCCGAAATCGCTCCCTAACGACCGCTCATTTCGCCCGTCACGGACCGGAGTGTAGCTCCACTTTGTGAACCTTCACCAAGAGTTGCGGGAGTCGAACGGTTCCGTCAACCACCTTGCGGCCTGCGTCCATCGCGGCGGCAGTCTCGGCGGCCGCACCGTAATCGCCGGGCTCGTACAGTAGGCTTTGGATGGCGCAGCGGGCTCTGCAGTGGTTGCACGACGCGGCGGCGCGCTCGGCGCGGCGTTCCTCCTGTTGCTCCGGGGCTCGTGGCGCGTCGCTCCTGAGCGTGGCCGCGCTCAATGCGGTTAGCGCAGTCAGTCGCCGCATGGCCGCTACCATGGAAGTTGAGTTGGCGCGGGTTTCGCCGCGGCGATGTAGCCGCTTTGCACGGCGAAGACGTGGGCGTAGTACAGAAAGCACTTCGGCATGGTTATGCTTTGGTCCGTCAGCTGCGGCAGGTTTTGCTGAGATGCGCTGTCCCTCACCTTCGAGTACGAATGGAATGTCGCTTGCAAAATGAGAGCCGCCCGTCATGTAACTTGCTGGAAGGCGCCACCAGCCAGAACCGGCACAGTCGAACTGGCATCTTGCTCTAAAGCCAAATCGACATCACCTGAATAGCCGGTGTCCACCAGCTCTCGCCCCGAAAGGGATAGACGGATGAGCCTGTCAATGTCGCGGCCTGCCATCCGGTAGGCGTCTCGTGCGACCTGAGCTTCTGGTGAGCACGGCCAATCCAGGTGATCAACAATGGCACCAGCTCCCAGCAAATCCTCTACAGCTGGCCTGAGGCCGCCATCCGGCCAGCGCTCGCCAGCCGGCACCACGCCGATCGCTTTATTCCCCGCAATAGCCCGCGCTACTGCCGCGACCGCTCGGGCATTGCGCAAGCATCCAGTCAAAACAGGAATGCGGCCAGTTGTGCGGCCAGCGACAACGGAAAGACGAGACCCATTGAGGGACGGTAACATCAGTTTCGTCCCAGCCGGAATGCTCAAAAGACTGGCTGGCGAAAGACTATACTTTGCTCCTGCTGATCGACGCGGACGAGCAAGCAACGCACCGACCCGTTCTGCCGCAAAACGTGCGCCCTGCTCTTCGACAAACGAAAAAGGATAAACGATGGCTCCTCTGGATACAGCGACGTCAACTGCTGTTGAAAACGACAGAACGTCTACGATCACAAGCACGCCCACATGCTCGTGGAGGGCAGCGATGCCAGCCAGACCCCATTCGCTCAGCACCTGTGGCGCCACTTAAATCGCCCCATAGCAAACCACACTCACCATATCAGACGGGAGGACCCACGTCAGGCGCCAGGCCGCTCCGATGCCGGGTCAGAATGCGATGTGGGGCGGGGTTAGCATGCTACGACTGGATCAATCCGAAAGCTGATGCAGTCTCAATAGTTTGGACAAGTGCTGTCGCACCCCCCGGAGGCTCTCGATCAAGGAATCCGACCAGGGATCACAGCGATGGGCTGGGTCATCTTGACAGCGCAAGACCATCAACCCGAGGGGATCGCTGTGGCACCGATCAACCTTAAAGAAACCCGCAGCCGAGACGCAGTTTGCCGGGTCGCTGGAATGGTACAAAGATAGATGGGTCAATGTGGAGGCGAACTCGCAATGGACGACCTGGCTACCACGGGCAAAGACTGGAGCGCCAGCCAGTACCTCAAGTTTGAGAACGAGCGGACGCGGCCGGCGCGTGATCTCTTGGCCCAAGTTTCGCTCGACGATCCCAAACGCGTAGCCGATCTCGGTTGCGGGCCAGGCAACTCGACGGAACTGCTTATCCAGCGGTTTCCTAACGCGGAAGTGATTGGGGTCGATTCCTCGGCGGATATGTTACGTCAGGCGCGCGAGCGGCTGGGGGAGTGTACATTCGTCGAGAGCGACCTGTCGACCTGGAGGCCGACGCAGCGCACTGATCTCCTTTTTGGCAATGCGGTTTTCCAGTGGGTGGCGGACCATCCCAAGGTGCTGCAGCGGTTGGTACACGAGCTCCCGCCAGGAGGCGTGCTGGCCGTGCAGATGCCAGACAATACCAAGGAGCCAGCGCTTATGCTGATGGAGAAGGTCGCGGCGTCAGGCCCTTGGGTCGCTGCGATCGCGCAGGCCGCGCCAGCGCGCACGGATCTGCCGCGGCCGGAGGACTACTATGATCTATTGCGCCCGCTGTGTCGCCACGTCGACATCTGGCACACCCACTATAATCACATCATCGAGAACCACGCAGGCGTTGTCGAATGGTTCAAGGGGTCAGGGCTGCGACCATTCCTAGCGCCGCTCGACGCGGCGATGCGCGAGCGCTTCACTGCCAAATACATTGATGAGATCATCCACGCCTATCCGGTACGCTCGGACGGCAGGGTGATGCTAAGATTTCCACGCCTGTTCATCCTCGCTGTGCGATAGGCCCAGGTTACTGCCGCGCCGCAGGAAGCTTCCGCCGCTTCAGCCAATGATCCACGGCAAACTGCTGACAGAATGATGGCGTGCCGTGCTAAGCCAAATGGTGCGTCGCAAACCGGCTACGGGGTGGCGGCGTCTCGCTTGCGTCACCTTCGATGGAGATTATCAGCCGGCCGCGATTCGTCTTGGCGGCCCGGATGAGCGCTGCGATCTCGAAATCTCTCATGATGCGCTGTGCGATTTAGCGGGGCGCATTCTTGAGCTTGATGAGGGGCCGCCGGCGTTGCAGCGAGTGGACCCAACGCACTGGCAAAGGCTAGGAATGACTTCACGGCCACGACGTCGGTGTTGACGGTCGCGGGCCGGACCGGGAAGCCATCCTCCTTGGTCCCTATGGCGTCGAGAGCGGCCTGGGTCCAGACGCGTTTAGCGGGCTGGACCGCGCACGGCCCTTCCCGGCATCGCGCGACGATGCAACTCCCCATCCTGGATCAGCACTGTGCCGTTCACGATGACATGGCGCATCCCAACCGAGGGGACCCTTGGATTCTGATAGGTTGCTCGATCCGCGATGGTGTTGGCGTCGAACACGATGATGTCAGCATCCGCGCCAACGCGGATTCGGCCCTTATCGCGCATCTGGGGAACCGCTTGCTCCAGGATCCGCGCTGGGATCAAGCTGGCGCGCCGGATTGCCTCGTTGAGCGAAATTACTTTTCGATCTCGAACCCAGCTTCCGAGAACACGCGAAAAACTTCCGGCGACGCGGGGGTGCGCGATAGCATTGTCGGGAAGCGGCCAGTCATCGTTGTCGACGAGACGGCCCGCAGCCAGGTAAGGCATGGCATCGGAGGCGATCGCCGTGTTTGGAAACAGCAGCGCGGCCTCCAGTAAGGCGCGATCCGTTGCAACGTCCTCCCTGAGCTGATGGATAATCACGATGGCGTCCGGCCGCTCGCGGCGAATGCGGGCGAGGTCCTCGGCATCCCTCACCCAGTTTGCAGTGTCGACTACAAAGATGTCCGTTGGATTCCTGCCCGACCGCAAGAGGGCCTCTGGAGACAAAAATGGCGCTCCGATCGTGGTCGAAGCCGCCCCATACGGATAGGCTTCCGTCGAAACCCGCACGCCATTGCGTTGCGCCTCGGCGATGATCTCCGTGACTTCCATGATCTGTCGTATTGACGATGAATTAATGTGGCAGAGATGGACGTGCGCGCCTGTAGCTTTGCCCGCCGCAATCACTTCTCTGAAGCCTTCCACGCCAGCTGTACGAATATGCGTGAACGTTGGGACGCCGTAGCGTGCAGCCAGCCGGTGCAGTTCGACGAATTCGTCCCTGCCGCTTTGTGGCGCGTAACCGGCCATGATGCCGATCCCGATGCCGCCATCGCGGAGACCTCTCTCGATTTCCATGACGATGTCGGCTATCCGCTCGGGTGGAGCAGCCTTCGACCAATTCGGTTTGGCGAGGTTGGCCACATAGGTCGCGGGGCTTCCCGTAAGTGCGACGCCGTCGAGCACCTTCATCCGCGCCAGCACCCAAGAGACTGAGAAGCCGTAGTTGATCGGCTGCTGATCACGCGCAATGAGATCATAGGCTTGCCCGATCGGCAGACTTCCTAATTCGAGTTCGAGCGCTGTGGTGACCCCGTCAAACGCCCGCATGCGCATCGAAGGGACCGTCAGCGCGTGCGAATGCAGGTCGATGAAGCCGGGGGCAACGACAAGCCCCGCCGCATCCAACGTTGGTGCCCCCGTCAGCGGTGCCTCGGACAGCATCACGATCTTGCCGGCCTTGATGCCGACATGACGGACTGCATCGAGCCCCGACTCCGGGTCGATTACGCGACCACCAGCGATGACGAGATCGAGGGCAGGGAGAGGTTGCGCGGGTGCGGCCGCCACGAAGGCGAGCAAGAGGAGGATGGCAAGTAACAGAGGCATGAAGTTTCCATTTCGAGACTGTCTCTAAGACGACCTATCTTAGGCTGGCTCTGCCGTCTCGCGAGTCCCGGCCAAGTCCACTCATCGACGACCGGCTCACCCGACGACAATATCAAATAGTCACGATCTGCACCGGATGGATTGCTGCTTCGCAATGAGCCGTATCGCCCGAGGTCGGCTCCGGCGCAAAAGCCTCTGACGCAAACTGAGGTTAGCACCGACCCCTGGCCCACTCCTTCTTTACCTACGGTAGCGGACGATCGCCGGATCCCGCCCCACTATCTGCCGACAGGCGACATCACAATCCTTGGTCGCGCAGCGCCGAATGGGCTGTCATTGCTGCAGTCCAAGGGGATCGCTTACCGCATCATACGCAAACACCCAAGTCGGATCGGTCGGATAGCGCAGGAAGGTATTTTTTGCGGAGATCCGTTGCACTTTACTGACGCGGGGCATGCGAGTCTCTTGATAGAGGGCAAAAGCACTAGCAAAATCATCTGCCTGGACCAGACATCGGGCCAAGACGGCCGCATCCTCAATAGCCATGGCTGCACCCGACGCCATGTACGGCATCATGGCGTGGCAGGCATCTCCTAAAAGCACCAAGTTGCGTTCGCTCCATTTGTCGATCGGTTGGATATCCAGGATTGGCCACTTGGTGAGCTGGGGCGCCATCTCGATTACCTTCCGGACCTCAGGATGAAAGCCCTCAAATGAGCTTGCCACCTCTTCCCTGGTGCAAAACTCCCAAGCGGCCTGCGAATGCCAATCACCCTTCGCGCTGGTCACCAGATAAATTTCCTTACGTGACTGTTCGATGTAATAGATCAGGATGTGGCTGTTTGGTCCCCACCATTTGGTGCAATTGCGTACTGCCACGCCGGCGAGCAGTGTGGAGGGATATATCGCGCGATGAGCGACTGCACCAGTGAAACGCGACTTGCTCTGGCCGGTTACCGCGTCGCGAAGCTTCGAGTTTACACCGTCCGCGCCGATCACCACGTCGGCGCCAGCGACCGACGCATCATCGAACATTAGGTGAGCGACCGCACCGTCCAATTTTACATCAGTTAGCCGCTTACCGAATTTAATTGTCCCTGGCTGCACTTTTTCAAGGATCGCGGCATGGAGATCGTGGCGGTGAACGGTGATGTAGCTGGCGCCGTACTTTTGTTCACCTCTCTTGCCGAGTGGTAGTTCAAATAAGACCTCGCCGGTGTCCCATTTTCGACTTGTGAACACATCCGGGTGGATGCCGATCTGGCTCAATCGCTCGTCGGCATCGAGATAGCGCAGCACCTTCATAACATTCGCCGACACATGAATTCCGGCTCCGATCCGCTCAAATGATCGAGCTTGCTCGTAAAGCCGTACCTGGAAACCTTCGCGTTGCAATAAGGCGCCTGCGGTGGCGCCTCCCAATCCAGCGCCGATTATGGCTATGCGGGTCCCACGCTTCATGGTCGGCTATTTTCAAGTGGATGTGGCGGGGCCGCAATGCCCGTATGGGTCTTGGCCATGCGAAAACGCGACAGGAGGGCCTTAGCCGGTCTCGGCTGCGGCGCAACAAAGCTCTGCGAGGCTTGCGAGCATATTTTTCCGATTTCGTTTGCAACGCAAACTGATGGGGCGCCGAGCGTCGTGAACCCTCGAAGCCCCGCCAGAAACGCGAAAAGGTTAGGGCGCGTTACGCCCTAACGCCGCCATTCGTGGCTTGGCGTTGTAGACGAGTACATGCAACCCCATCTCGGCGGCAACCTTGGGCAGCGTCTTCATCAAGAAGTGCGGGGCTCCCATCCACATTTTGATCATGCGGAAAGTCGACCGTCTCGCGGCGCATACCCATGGCGCCTGGATTTTTGTCGAGCGTTTCCTGCATGGCTTCGACAACCTCCTCGTGCGAGAGCGGACCCATCGCGAGTCTCGCGTATCCCGCCTTGGGTATGATCGCCGTCGGCAATATGCTTCCCAAGTCAGGCCCGGACATCCATTCAAAACCCTCCAACATTCCACGTTATCGGCACCGAGTTGGGAAGTTCATGGGCATCCTGTCCATGTTGGCCGGCGGCGTCGTGTTTGTTGCCGGATTGGGGGCGACGTCGTCGAGGTGGCTTTCTGTCCTGCAGATAGGCTCGGTCGTGATCGTCGACACGTCAGGTGCGCGCTACTCCTACCTGCTTGCCAAATGGAATAGCGCACAGCGCGAGCCAGCTCATGACGTGGCGGTGCGGGTTGGCGACCCGACGATCGGGTCGCCGCGCCGCCTTCGGGTCCTGCAGACCAGGGTCAGTGGTTACTGAGCTATTGGCGCTCTGTGCTAGGAGCAGACGCTCAGCCGCTTGGCTGCCACCGTCAGGAAGTAAACTGCGCGCCACGGCCCAACGAAAGGCAGCCGATGTGGACGACAAGCAAAGAGTTGGAAGCCGCGCTCGTTCAGGCTGGGCTCGGAGAGTGGTCTCCTCGATTGGCAGCCGCCGCGCGACACGCCATGATCCACGAACCCGGTCCTGTCGAAGAGGGCGCAGACGCTCCGATAGGGGCGAGCCGCCTCGGCGGCAAGCCCGATCTCCCTGCGGAGGTTCCGTGGCCGTGGAGGCCGGCCCTTTCTGACAGGACGGCCTTCAAGGACCATTTTAGCGCGCCCATGGCCCTTGAGCTTTATCGCGCAGATCGACTTTGCCGAGATCCTTTCCGCTGGCGGCCTGGAAGGATTTCCGTCATCGGGTCGGCTGCTTTTCTTTTGCGACCCGATCGAAACGTGGGGAATGACCGGCGCGTCCGTAATGTTCAACACCGATGAGACGGACCGTCTCGGTCGGCGCGACTTTCCCGTGGAATTCAGCGATCCTGGGCCCACTACAGGTGGGCCAAGGCACTTCATGTTCAGGCCGCGACGCGTGACCCCCAAGCTGTGGCTGCTGCCGCCGCCATTTGGCTCCCGTGAGCTGTTGGCGCTCCATGGAGCGCCCCCGCCGCCCGACACCAAACCTGTGGCCCCGTGGCCTCCTCGAATGCATTGGGGGCAAGAACATGAAGCATACCACCAGTTTTGGAAAGATCTCGCTGATCAGCACCCAAATGCGTTCACCTGGCACGGTGCGATCCACCAGGTAGGTGGGATTGCCTTTCCGTGGCAGGATCCGCTTGAGACGGATTGCGTCAAGTACGCCGACGACGACTACGGGAACCACCCGACGCTCAAAGCCTTTCACGAGCGCATGGACAAGGATGGCCCGCCATTTAAGTGGCCTTGATTACGAGGAAGCGTGCCAAGCCTTCTCCGCTTTCGAGGCTCGAGAGCGCGCGACGCACTTCGCGCGCGCCGTCGGCTGGCAGCACGTGCTGCAAATCGAGACTGACTCCGAGATCGGGCCGTGGATTGGTGAGGGCTGCCTCTACGTCTGCATCAGGAAGAGCGATCTGGCCAAACGCAGGTTCGATCGCTGCTGGACGATGCCGCAGTGCACTTAGTGTGTCGGCATTGCTCTAAGGCAGGCAGCTTGCTACTCCTGATGCAGGGCTAGTGCATCAATAAAGGTGTGCAGCCCAGGGCAAGGGCTACCCTCCCGCACTGAACTTCTCGATGCCCGATCTTGGCCCCGTAGCACACTCGATTTCTGCCGTGGTCGTGCCGGCGCGCCGCAACGGTGGAAGAGTAACCAATTTGAGACTTGAGCTGGTGCAGCGAAGCCCGCGCAGAGGCAGTTATACTCGATCAATTCGTCGGCGTGGGCGAGCGGCCTCGGCGGGACGGTGCGGCCCTTGGCCGTAGGTTGCTTCACTGGAAGCTCGGCTGGCTTGACGCCTTTCAGGATCTTGTCGCCCGGCGCAACTCATCAACTTGCGCACCGCATAGCCCACCAGTCCCTTGTCGTGGGCGAACGGTCGCCTACGCGCAAACGGCTGGCAATGCGTCTCCCTTCAAGGTGGACCTGTCGCAAGATCAACGACCTAGGGTAGGTTCGTGCCAATGCCTGCCAAAATCTGGTAATGTACAGCTTAGAACTGTGGGGGAGCTTTAATCCGTGACGAAGGCCATCGAGTTCAACATCAACGGCGTACAACGGACCGTCAAAGCGGACGCAGATACCCCGCTCATCTACATTTTGCGAAATGACCTCAAGCTGAAGGGGACTCGGTTCGGTTGCGGACAGGGCGTTTGCGGATGCTGCACAGTTCTGCTGGATGGACGAAGTGTTCAATCCTGCAACACGCCGGTGTCGGCCGCGGAAGCCAGAACTGTCACGACAATCGAAGGACTTGGTAGTGCAGCACTTCATCCGTTGCAGGAGGCCTTCATCGAGGAGCAGGCGGGTCAATGCGGCTACTGCCTGACCGGCATCATCATCGGCGCGGCAGCTCTGCTCAATCGCAATCCTTCACCGACGGACGCACACATCCGATCCGAGCTCAGCATCCATCTATGTCGCTGCGGTTCCTACGATCGCATCCTGCGCGCGATCCGTCGTGCCAGCCAGAAGATGAGCACGGGTAGAGCCCTCTAATATGACCACCGCTTCTCTCCCCCCGAGTCTCGCGCGCAACAGCCGTCTCGATCGTTGGGTTGTAGTCAGACCAGATGGCGTAGTCGAGATTCGAACAGGAAAGGTCGAAATCGGCCAGGGGATCATCTCGACGCTCGCCCAGATCGCCGCAGAAGAGCTGGACGTCGACTACACACGCATCCGCATGATCCCCGCCGACACAGCCCGCAGTCCCAACGAGGGCGTCACGGCAGGCAGCAGATCGACCGTGGAGAGTGGCAGCGCCCTGCAACAGGCCTGTGCCGAAGTGCGCAGCGCCTTTCTCGAGGCAGCAGCTCAACGGCTTGGCACCGGCATCGATGAGCTGTTTGTTCGCGATGGGACCATCCATCGGCGTGCAAGCAACGAGAGCACGACCTATTGGGAGCTGAGCGGCGAGGTCGATCTTGCACGGGACGCAGATGGTCGGGCTGCACCGAAGCGTGCTGACCAGCTGACGCTTGTCGGAAAATCCTTGCCCCGGGTCGATCTGCCAGGAAAGGTGATTGGGTCGGATGTCTATGTGCACGACCTCGAGCTGCCCGGGATGTTGCACGGCCGCGTTTTGCGGCCGCCATCATATCGCGCCACCCTTCTGGAATGTGACAGCGGGCGCGTCGAGACGATGCCAGGCGTAAGGACTGTCGTACGCAATGGGCGCTTCGTCGGCGTGATCGCCGAGCGCGAAGAACAGGCCGTTGCCGCGGTCGTGGCCTTGGGAAGGTACACACGTTGGAATGAGGCTGCCGACCTGCCCGATGTCGACGATTTGCCCGGGTACCTGCGATCGCTGCCGACGAAACTGATGGTCCTGAGTGAGAAGGGCATGCCCTCAGAGGCGG
>Ga0075424_100007370_pt1 | contig 10668 bp, 6 predicted proteins | sample SoiMethybrSBSTD3_FD_75301 | JGI IMG/M metagenome (GOLD analysis project Ga0075424, IMG submission 75301) | Bulk soil microbial communities from a Populus tree surrounding site in Tennessee, USA - Soil MetaG P. TD hybrid SBSTD3 | ecosystem: Environmental > Terrestrial > Soil > Tree plantation...
GCCGACGATTCCAAACTTGATTACGAAGATCGGAGGCGGAGACCCCATGGCCATTGCGTCTTCTGTAAATGTGGGGGCGCACCTGGTGGACGTATCGCCGCTTTCGACGCTCGGCGCGTTGTGCATCGCAAATGCAGCAGCATCCGAAAACCGGAGAGCGCTATTCAACAAGCTGATGATCTGGGGCTTGTCGATGAGCGTGGTGGGCGCCCTGGTATGTTGGGTTTTCTTCGGTCTGCTATGAGCGGAGATCGCGCGGGCCGGTGTTCTCACGAAAATCGTAATTGATGTAGGATTTAATCTGCACCGGTTAATGCCCACTCATCTCATCTATGATCCGATCTACCTGAAACACGATACGGGCGCGCATCCGGAGACTGCAGGGCGGCTCGAAGCGGTCTTACGCGCGATCGACAACGATGCGGAGCTGTCTAGACAGCTAGTTCGCGTCGTGCCACATGCCGCAGCCCACGAGGATATTTCGCGCTGCCATCGCGAGGATTTGATCCACGAAATTGCGGTATCTTGCGAGCGGAACGTGGGATACCTCGATGTGGATACTCGGATTAGCAGGGAATCGTTCGAAGTGGCGCGAGTCGCTGCAGGAGCCGCGGTTCTTGCGGTAGACGCCGTCATGGCTGAAGAGGGACGCTGCGCCTTTGGGCTGATCCGTCCGCCGGGACACCACGCCACCATAACCAATGCAATGGGTTTCTGCCTCTTCAACAATGCCGCGATCGCTGCGCGATATGCTCAGGCGAAGTACGGTGTCGAGCGCGTGTTGATTATCGATTGGGATGTGCACCACGGGAACGGTACTCAGGATATTTTTTGGAATGATCCCTCGGTGTTCTATTTTTCCACCCACCAATATCCGTACTATCCCGGCACCGGCGCGGCGGATGAGCGCGGCGCCGGCAAGGGAGAAGGACTCACGTTGAATGTGCCGCTACCTGCTGGAACGTCGGCGCGCGACCACCGCCAGGCATTTTCCGACGCACTGCATCAAATCAAGAAAAAATTCCCACCGGACTTGATCGTCATTTCGGCCGGCTTTGATTCCCGGCGCGGAGATCCGCTCGGCGGGTTAATGCTCGAGGACGCGGACTTTTACGAAATGACTAAGCAAGTCAGTGAAATAGCGGAAAAGCATGGAGCAGGCCGTGTCGTGAGCCTGTTGGAAGGCGGGTATAACCTGCAACTCCTTGGCGGCTCGGTCCGCAGTCATTTGTCGGCTCTGAATTCGTAAAAGAAGGGCGAGAGGAACTGAAAAAAGCGCAAAGTCCACAAAAGATTCTGTTTTTGTATGCCCTCTGCACTTTTTTGTGGTTTCTGATTCTTGCGGCTCCCGTCCAAAGACGCTAGGATTTTGGGTTTGTCTTTCGGTGGAGGTAGTCGTTTGCGGATTCTGCTCTCGGTCCTGCTTTTTCTAATTGCGCTCCCAGCGCGAGCCGCGTCCGGAATGGACGCAAAGTTCGGAAGAATCGAGCTTTCATTTGAGCGAAATGACGGACAGTTTGATTCCAGGGTGAAATTTCTCAGCCGCCATCCGGGCTACAACCTTGCTCTGACTGGCGACGAAGCGGTGATGCAGTTCACAACGCCCAAGTCTTCTTCATCCATTCGAATGAAGTTCTTGGGCCACCGTCGAAACATGAAAGTCGAAGGCGTTGAGAGGATGGCCACCTCGACGAATTATCTCCGTGGTGGTAGCCGCCAAAAAACGAACGTGCCGTCATTTAAGAGGGTGCTGTACTCCGACGTGTATCGGGGAATCGATGTCGAATACCACGGCGACGGCCGTTTGCTGGAGTACGACTTCATCGTTAAGCCCGGTGCGAACCCGGATGCAATTCGGATCGGGTTTTCGGGAGTTCGCTACAAATCTATCGATTCCTCCGGCGATCTTATTCTGAACGCCGACGGTCCGCCTTTGGTACAGCGAAAGCCGCGCGTTTACCAGAACATCGACGGCCAGGAAAAAATAGTCGAAGCGGCATACGTCCTCACGCAGGGGCATGTCAGCTTCAAGGTCGGAGCGTACGACAAGACGAGGCCGCTCGTTATCGATCCTGTCCTCTTATATTCAACCTTCTTCGGTGGCAGCGGCAGCGAGATCGCGTATGGCCTTGCGGTTGATGGACAGGGTGCGATGTACGTCGCGGGTGTCACAAATTCCGGCGACTTTCCGCTCGCAGCGGGCGTGCAAGGCACGTATGGCGGCGGGACATCGGATGCGTTTGTCTTCAAATTGGATCCGACCGGAACTCAACTCGTATACTCGACGTTCATCGGGGGAATCGGCGCCGATGAAGCGCATGCGATCGCAGTCGACGCGGGAGGCAGCGCCTATATCACCGGCTATACGCAGTCCAACAATTTTCCCATTGTGAACGGGTTCCAAAAAGGCCGCGGAGGTGGGCAGGATGCGTATTTTCTAAAACTGAATGCCTCGGGCACGGCGATCGACTACTCCACCTTTTTAGGAGGTTCCCAGGACGACCGTGGATTTGCCTTAGCCCTGGATGCAGGGAATAACGCGTACATCACCGGCACCACGGGCTCCGCAAATTTTCCGCTCCTTAATCCTTTCCAGTCCAGTAATGCCGGTGGTTTTGCCGACGCATTCGTGACAAAGATCGGCCCGGCAGGAAACATCATTTATTCCACGTTTGTGGGGGGCGTCGGAAACGATAACCCGCTTGGCATTGCAGTCGACGGAAATGGAGCAGCGTACGTTACAGGTTGGACCACGTCGGTCAACTTCCCACTCGCTAATCCATTTCAAGCGAGGTTTGGAGGCACCGTTACGCCGATCGGTCCCGACGATGTGTTTGTGTTCAAGCTGAATCCCTCAGGAAGAGCACTCGAATATTCCACGTATGTCGGCGGTACGGCTTCAGACGAGGGCACACGCATAGCCGTCGATTCCGCCGGCAGTGCCTACGTCACCGGCTTCTCGAGCTCCGTTAATTTTCCTGTCCAGAGACCGTATCAGGCGACGTTGAACGGATTGACCAGCACCGACGCGTTTGTCTTGAAGCTGGCTCCCGACGGAGCATCCTTGGTCTACTCAACGTACTTCGGTGGATTTCAGCAGGAGAGCGGCTCGGGGATAGCCGTAGATTCAGCAGGCGCTGTCTACATTACAGGATTCACTACGTCATTCGACCTGCCGACCGCAAACCAGATTCAAGCATCTCTCGGTGGCGACCGTGACGCGTTCGTGGCGAAGTTCGATCCAGGCGGGAATGTCCTCGTCTTTTCTACGTTTCTGGGTGCGAGTGCTGCGGATGGTGGCGTGAGCCTGGCACTTGATGCGAGCCGCAACATCTACGTTGCAGGATTCACGAATTCGCCGGATTTTCCCATCGCCGGTGCGTTCCAGCCCGGATACAACCCCGGTCAGGATGCTTTTGTCTCGAAGCTGAACGCTGAAGACATCGTCTCCGCTTCGGTATTCCGGCTCGCTCCCCAAGGCACTTCTTCCGTCATCACAAAAGGAACTCGATCGGACGCGGTCTTTGGGTATGCGACGGCCGACGCTAGTGTCCCAAACACGCAGCTGACCGGCCTTGCCATAATCGATCGGCATCAGAACGGCGCGCTCGTAAGCGAAGACGCAATAACGACTCCCCCATTTATTGGAGTCGGCCGATTGTTTGTGAACGTGTCGTCGAATGGCCGATCTGTTCTGTCGATTGCAAACCCGAATGATACGGATGTCACCGTAGACTTCTTTTTTACGGATGCCGCCGGTACCACGGGCCGGTTCGCCACAACAACCGTCAGTGCGCACCAGCACTTTTCGAGATTTGTTACCGATGTTCCTCTAAACATCACTGTGCCCGGCACGCTGAATTTCACGGCTTCTTTGCCGATCGCTGCAACTGCCTTCTTCACGGTCACCAATGAATCGAACGAGCTGTTGCTCTCCGATACACCGATCGTCGACCCGATTGGTTATCCCACACAGGTGGGCAATAAGACGGTGACTATTCCCGAACTTGCAGATGGCGCCGGCTGGACTACTTCGGTCATTCTGGTCAATCCCGGTGAAGATCCGATGCACGGTGAAGTTCGGTTTTTCAGCCAGGGAAATGGAAGTCAACCTGGAGCACCGATGGAAGTGGGCATCGGGGATGGAAGTACTTCCGCTGCCGCGCTTGAATTCGCAATTCCTCCTCGCAGCTTTGAAGCATTTGCAACGGCTGGGAACGCTACGATCTCCGAAACACCATTCGCTATGAATGTCGGGAGTGCAGTTACTACTCCTGGGGGAGGTGCTCTCCAGATTACAGGTTGGGCGTCGGCCGACTTGGCAAATCCGAATGGAAGGTTGAACGGCCTGCAGCTATTGCAATACCGGCAACTCGGAATTACTCAGAGTGAGACTGGCGTCATTGCGCCGTCGCCCAGAACAGGCGGTACGTTCTTCGCCGAGGCCTCCGACAAGATCCGCTCGTTCATTGCTATTGCCAATCCCAATGCCGTGGACGTGACCCTCACCATCTTCCTGACCGACGATGTAGGGACTTCGACGGATCCTGTCACCATCACCGTAGGTGCCAACGGACAGTACTCTTCATTTCTCACTGACGCTCCGATCAGTCTGCCGACCGGCAACGGCCGGGCGATCAACTTTACGGCCTCTCTTCCGGTGATGGTGACCGCGCTGCGATTCCTCACCAATGAACGAAGCAATTCAGTCATCAGCTCTATTCCGATCGCAGACAGTATGACCAGCGCCTCGGCAATCGGTGTTATCCCGCATTTCACCGACGGCGTCGGTTGGAAAACGCAGGTAATTCTCGTTAACAACAGCGATCAGCCGATGGGAGGGGAGATCCGTTTTATGGACCAGGGCAGCGCGGGCGGTCCGGCCCAACCCGTAATTGTCAGCACCGACAATGGCGATGCTTCGGTCTTCCAGTACGCGATCGCACCGCGCAGTTTCTTCCGGGTGAAAACCAATGGCTCATTGGGTGCGGTTTCCGTCGGATCCGTGCGAATCGTGCCTTTTCCAGGGAACAACACCCCTGCGGCTCACGCGATTCTATCCCACTTCGTCATCGACGACGCCGCAAGCGCAGCATCCGGCACCACAGTAGGATATACGATCCTGGAGACGTCGCTCGAAGGACAACCCCCCCGAGCTAGTCTCAGGCTTTATGCCGAGGGTACCGGGGATTTCAACAACGCCAAGGCGACATCAACGCGGACGGCGATAACAATTGCGAATCCTTCGGATGCGCCATCTACCATTCAACTGCAACTCACGTCTTTCAGTGGAGCACAACTGGCACTTTCTTCTCCAATTCAGGTCCCTGCAAGCGGTCAGGTGTCCAGGTATCTACCCGAATTTCCGGGCTTCGAAGCTATCGCCGTTCCCTTTCAGGGGATCGTTCGGTTAACAGTACTTGCCGGTCCCGGCGTGATGGCCGGTGGGTTCCGCGTCATGTTTAACGAGCGGGGCGATTATTTGTTTACAACCACTGGCCCATTGAACGAAGATGCCGGAACCGCGGGCCGGCTGATTTTCCCGTACGTGACCGACAGTACCGGGTATACGACGGAGTTCATTCTGATCAATCCCCCAGACGTGACGAGTGCAGCCGGCGTGCTGCATTATCTTGCTGCCGACGGTTCGCCGCTGGGCATCGATGCTATGAAGCTCGGTTCCGTCCAAATCGTTCCATTCTCCGATTCCAGTACACCCCACGCCCACGCACTTTTAGCTCGCAAAGTAAACGGGGTTACGACGTTTATCACCGAGATGGAGGCGCAGCTTCCTCAAATGGCGCTGCGGGTTTATGCCGAAGCGATTGGAGACTTTGACTTCGGGACTGCCGGAGCGACCAACAGCGCAATCGCGCTCGCCAATCCCGCGGCGGTTCCCGTTACCGTGCAACTCGAAATGCGAGGGCTGGACGGAAACCTGATTCGCACGTCGTCACCGGTTCAAGTGCCGGCTAGTGGTCAAGTAGCGATGATGTTCGATCAGATCCCCGGCTTTGAAACACTCGCAGCACCCATTCAAGGCGTGCTGCGAGTGGTGAGCACCTCGCCGGGCGTTACGGCGGCGGGATTCAGGGCTATATACAACGAACGCGGGAACCCCCTGTTCACCACGACCGGACCGTTGACAGAAAACGCAGGCACGGCGACCCAGTTGGTTTACCCGCACATTGCAGAAGGCGGAGGGTATACGACTCAGTTCATCGTGATCGGTGGAGCTACGGGCCAAGCGAACTCGGGGACATTGAGCTTCTTCAACCAGGAGGGGAATCCGCTGAACGTCACTCTATCGGTCAGATAAAAAAGAGTTTAATGCATGGATCTCGACCGATAACCTCCTGCATCGGCGCGTGACGTTTGCGGAAGGGCTTCGTTCACTGTCAAAACACGGCCTCCCATTCGTTGCCCATTCAAAGCGGCAATGACGTCTTTGACTTTCCATGCTTCGTTCAGTACCACGAATCCAAAACCGCGCGATTGGCCTGTGGACCGGTCGCGGATGACCTGGGCGGACTCAACCTGAAATCCTTGCGACTCGACCCATTGCTGTAGTTCGGAGTCGGAAGACGTATGCGGAATGTTCCCTATGAAAATCTTTGGCATCAGAGTTCCTCTTTCTTAATTTGTGCGGAGTATAGCCACTGAAAATGATGTAGAAAGTCGGTCACCATACGTTTCCCGAGTCGGGGTTTATCTTACGTCGAAGATTTAATATAGGGCGCCAACCGTTTCCACCGCATGAATGAGTTTTGAAAAAACGGTGAGCGCCACAAAAGGCCTGGTCGACACGCTTTCGTGCCTTGACAACTACGCGTGCCCAAACGAAAGTATGAAAGTCGATATGAGTGATAGCGTTGCAGATGAATCCAACGAGCTTCAGACCCCTGCAGACGAGTGGCACACGCTCTCCGCAGACGAGCGCGCTGCGGCATTCAAGGAATTGCCGTATTCGGAAAAGGATGATTTCTTCCTTTCCCTGAGCGCGCGGGATCAATCTGAGCTTGTTTTGTCGCTGCCGTCGGGGGAGCGCCGCATATGGATGCGCCTGCTTCCGCCCGATGACGCGACCGACGTTATCCAGGAAACTCCTGAAGAACACCGACCGGCTCTGATCGGCCTGCTCGACGACTACACACGCCGTGAAGTCCATGCCCTTCTGGCATATGCCGAAGATGAAGCCGGAGGACTGATGAGTCCGCGCTTCGCGCGTCTGCGGCCGGACATGACGGTCGATGAGGCCGTGGCTTACCTGAGGCGGCAGGCCGAACAAGTGGAAACCATCCATTACGCCTACGTGCTTGATTCCGACCAGCGATTGCTAGGCATTGTACCGTTGCGTCGTCTGATGTCGGCCCCTCGGGATCAAAGCGTACGTTCGATCATGCGGACGGATTTCGTTTCTGCCTCCGAGGAACTCGACCAGGAACAATTAGCGAAGCTTTTTTCCCAAGAACACTTATTCGCAATACCAATCGTGGACGGGAACGGCCGTATGAAGGGCATCGTGACGGCTGACGATATCGTGAACGTCGTCACCGAGGAGGCTAGCGAAGACATTCAAAAAATCGGCGGTATGGAAGCTCTGGACGCGCCTTACCTGCAAGTCAAGCTGACAGAGATGGTGAGAAAGCGCGGAGGTTGGCTGGCCGCCCTATTTATCGGTGAAACTCTGACGGCCACAGCAATGAGCTACTTCGAGAAGGAACTCGCGAGAGCGATTGTCCTTGGACTTTTTATTCCGCTGATTATCAGCAGCGGTGGAAACTCAGGGTCACAAGCGACGACTCTCGTTATCCGGGCGATGGCGCTTGGTGAGGTGACTCTCCGGGATTGGTGGCGTGTCGTGCGCAGGGAAGTGGCCGCGGGCCTCACGCTTGGGTGTATGCTCGGATCAATCGGTATGACCCGCATTCTTGTTTGGCAAGGTGTCGCTTCCGCAACAGGCAAGGAACTGTATGGCCAGCATTATCTGCTTGTCGCCGCGACAGTAGGGGCCAGCCTGGTGGGAGTAGTTCTGTTCGGCACAATTGCCGGCTCCATGCTGCCGTTCGCACTCCGCCGGTTGGGTCTCGATCCCGCGAGCGCTTCAGCGCCGTTCGTCGCTACCCTCGTGGATGTGACAGGGTTGATTATCTACTTTACGGTGGCGAGCATTATTCTGCGCGGGACCCTTTTGTAGGGGAACTCGGTCCCGAATTAATTTCCGTATTCTCTTCCCCTTTGCGACAATCTCTTACATCTACTTACGTCTCCGACGTTGGATACTCTACCGATTATGAAAATAACCGTGACGGTCTTCGCAATCCTGGCGCTTGCTCCGCCGCTCATGTCGCAAACTCTTGCCGCACCGACATTCGCCAAAGATGTGGCTCCGATATTCCAGGAAAAGTGTCAATCCTGCCATCGGCCCGGTTACATTGCGCCGATGTCTCTGGTGACATACGAAGAGGCGCGGCCATGGGCGAAGGCTATCAAAGAGCGGGTCATCACCCGCCAGATGCCGCCGTGGCATCTTGATAAAACCATCGGTATTCAAAAATTTGCAAACGATCGATCTCTGAACGACGAGCAGATCAACACGATCGTGCGCTGGGTCGATGGCGGCGCGCAAAAAGGCGATCCGAAAGACATGCCTCCTCCCAAGCAGTGGCCGGACGAGGCCGTTTGGAATTTCGCAAGCCTCTTCGGGGGACCGCCCGATCTTGTCATCAAGTCGCCGCTGTATACCATGCCGGCGATTGCCCAGGACGCGTGGTACAGGCCCTCGGTTGAAACAGGATTAACGGAACCGCGATGGGTTCGTGCCATCGAGATTCATCCTGCCACGGTGAAAGGACGGAAAATCACCCATCACGCCCTCGCCAGTCTTCAACAACAAGAGAGAGCCGCTAACGGCGGCGGAGCAGATGGAGATATTGCTGCGGCGATTGCTGGCGGGCTTGGGACAGGCGGCTTATTCATGGAGTGGGCAGTTGGCAAGCAGGGCGAGATCATGCGTCCGAATTCCGGAAAACTGATGTTGCCCGGCTCACGGATTTCGTTTGAGGTGCACTATCACGCCATTGGGGAAGAGATTACCGACCAAGTGGAGCTTGGGATTTACTTCTACCCGAAAGGTCAAGAGCCAAAGTACCGGCAGGTTCTCGGGCTTTTCAACGCCATCGGCGGCGGCAGAACGAACATCGACATTCCTCCGAACTCTACGTTCATGACTCAGAGCACCACCACGATGCGACAGGCGGGTCGTATCGAGAATTTCCAGCCGCACATGCACCTTCGAGGCAGGGGCATGTCACTCGAAGCGATTCTGCCGGACGGCACAACCAAGATGCTGAGCCGTGTCGACCACTTCGATTTCAATTGGATGACGAACTACATCTATGCCGACGATGCTGCTCCGGTTCTTCCAAAGGGCACGCAGTTAAGAGTCACCGCTTGGTACGACAACACCAAGGCGAACAAGAACAATCCCGAGCCGGACCAGTGGGTCGGGTTTGGTGATCGCACTGTCGACGAGATGGGGCACGCATGGATCAACGTCACGTACATGAGTGATGAAGACTATGCGCAGGAGATCGCGAGTAAGAATGGCGCGAGGGCCCTGAATCAGGAGTAGCTCGAGTCGCAGATGCAGGTCTATCGAAAGTTGGTGTTTGTTTTCATCGCCGCATTGACAGCCGCAGCGGGTTGGGGCTATCTGGCCGCGGCTCAGAACCGCGGCCAGGCGCCTACCGAAAGTGTTATCAAGGAAACCGGTCAAAGCGTAACGGGCGCGTATGAGGGTTGGTATCGGAACTCCGACGGGACCGCTACCATGCTTGTCGGGTACTTCAACAGAAACAGCAAAGAGACATTCGACATCCCCCTGGGACCGAACAATCGTATTGACCCCGGGGGACCCGATCAAGGACAGCCGACGCACTTCTTGCCAAGGCGGCAGTGGGGCGTGTTCACGATCACCGTACCGAAAGATTTCGGCGAGAAGAGGCTCACCTGGACGATTGTCTCGAATGGACAAACCACGTCCATTCCGTTGAACTTGAATCCACTCTGGGTTGTAGAACCATTCAAGGACGCAAGTGGGAACGCTTCGCCCGTCGTGAGATTTGAGCAGGGTGGGCGCGCGTTCACCGGGCCGCCTCGTGAACTCGCCCAAACACTAACGGCGAATTTGTCCGATGCCCTTCCGCTGACCGCGTGGGTTACCGACGAAAACACCACGCGGCAAGCGCCAAGAGGCGGAGGTCGTGCGGGCGTCGCCCCGGTGTCCGTTTCCTGGAGCGTGCTTCGAGGTCCCGCAGATGTCATGTTCGAGAATGCCAGACCGAGAGTTGAAGAAGGAAAAGCGACCACGACCGCAAAGTTCAGCGCCTCCGGCGAATACCTCTTGCGCTTGCAGGCGAACAACTCAACCGGCGACGGTGGCGCCGGGTTTCAGTGCTGCTGGACGAATGTGCACCTGAAAGTGACTGTCAGTAATTAGCCACAAAAAGCACAAAAGGCACAGGAGATGACATCATCTCGTGTGCCTTTTGTGCTTTTTGTGGCTAATTACTCCTCGGCCTGAAGCCTTCCAGATCATTTCCACTCGCGAGGGCATAAAATCCTGTCCAGTCGGGTTGTGCCTCGGCCGTCCCGATTACCGAAAGG
>Ga0075424_100007372_pt1 | contig 10668 bp, 13 predicted proteins | sample SoiMethybrSBSTD3_FD_75301 | JGI IMG/M metagenome (GOLD analysis project Ga0075424, IMG submission 75301) | Bulk soil microbial communities from a Populus tree surrounding site in Tennessee, USA - Soil MetaG P. TD hybrid SBSTD3 | ecosystem: Environmental > Terrestrial > Soil > Tree plantation...
CCGGGACCTGGGGGTCGTACATCCACAGCTTCTCGCCAGTCGCCGCGTTGAGCGCGAACAACTTGTTCATCGGCGTACAGCCGTAGATCGCATCGCCGACTTTGAGCGGAGTCAGCTCCGATCCGTACTTCTTCGGAATGTCGCCCGTGTTGAAGGTCCAGACGCGCTTGAGGTCCTTGACGTTTGCGGGCGTGATTTGGGCGAGCTCCGAAAACCGCTGCGCGCCCTGGCCGCCGCCATAGGCGCTCCACTCACCCGTCTTGGGCGCATATGCGGGATCTCCGAAGAAAGCATCCGCTCGCGCGTCCGGTAGTTGGCGCGGCGCCGGATGCTGATTGAAGATCGGGATGAGAATGGCGAGCGCGGCAACGAAGATTCCGACGCCGACCAGACCGAACTTGCGCGCGCGCCGTCCAGCCGTCATGTCGAGTGCGGGAGCGACCAGAATCGCCAGGACGAGGAGGACGAAGGGTCCGACAAGACGCGGGATCAATTCCCAGCCCGAGAGGCCGACCTCCCAAAAGGCCCAAACGGACGTGAAGGCGAACGCGCCGACGTAGGTGTAGAATCCTGCGATCCTCCCTTTGATCATGAGATAGCCGGCGGCGAGAAGCATCGCGCCGACGAGAAGGTAATACAGGCTTCCCCCCAGCGCCGCGAGGTAAGCACCACCGCCTGCCAGGATGAAACCGATCAGGGCGACGAGCGCGCCAAGCACCGCGGGTAACCGCGCGAGGTATCTCCGCAACTCTGACGCCCAGTATCCCGTCAGCGCCGGCCCTGCATGAAGTGTCGTAGCCATTTCGCTCTCCTTCCGGATATCCGCTGCTTCAAAGCGACGCCGAACCGCCGACGTGACCGGATGACAGCCGATCAGAACTCGGCCGGCAGATAGCCGTTGATCTCGAGCCCGATGCAGATCTCGCCAAGCGTCGGTCTCGTCCAGGGGCGCGGTCGTGAGAGCTCGAGGGGCGCGACCTTGGCCGCCATGAAGGCGCTCACCTGTTTGAGGGTCGCCAGTTCATCGGCGCTCAAGGTCTGCGCGAAGTGTTGGAAATCGCCGTTCGGCGGCGGAAGCCGCTTCGGTACCGAAGGTTTGAGTGCTGTGACGGTGAGCATTTGGATCTCCATTCTTTCACCTTGCCTGCGTTGGCCTCCGATTGACTCGCATGCGCTGCCGGCGTCAGCGGCCGATAGCTCATGAGACGCAACGTGAATGATTGGAATGCTGCGGGCTATTGCGCGCAGGTCGAGAGACGCACCCTTAGGGTTTATCTGCGCTGCACCTTGGCTTAGGACCAGGCGCCGAGCGCGCAAAGCAGGCGCTTCGCGACAGCGGGCGCAGCGTCATCGAAGTAGGATCAGATGTCGGCTTCCAGAATCCGAGCCATTTTGCCCGGATGTTTCGCAAGTTTGTGGGCGCCAGCCTTTCCCGATTTCGATCAGAGATGAAATCACGTAAGCGATACGAAAGGTTCGGCTGACCAAGCTTTACGTGCGCCACGCGCCCGGGGTCATTGCGTGACTGCCTGCAGCATGAATATGAGGGCGAACAGAAGTCCGACGCTCACCATCACGACTCTTGCGGCATGCCGACCGTCGTCGCGTTCGACGGCAACCGCTCGAGCGGTCTCAGTCAGTGCTTTGGTTTTCATGTCCTCTTGCCTCTGCGCGTCGGCACTGCCGGCTTGGGCCCGTTGCCGCCAATTCTGATATCTGCGCCGATCAAGCCTTCGGACGTAATGGGGCCTAGTCGAGTCGCTCCGCCAGCCAGCGGCCCGAGCAGCGCGAGCCGGACGACGCGCCCTGCCAGCGGCCTTCGCCATCGGACCTGGAGAGCCGGCCGCTGCCCTGGGCGGCCGACTGGCCGTAACGCAGGCTCACGGATGCGCGGCCGCGGGGATCGACGCCCCCCGAAATAATGACGCTGCTGTCGCTCTCGTAGTAGATGCGGCCGCGCGACACGACGAGCCCATAGCGGTAGCTACGGTCGCACGTGCCCGCGTCGGTGATGATGACCACGCTCCAGCGCCCGTCGAAGCTCGAGTGAGTCGATCTGGCCGAACCGGGCGCAGTAGCGGCGAGCAGCACGAGAGTGGGTAGAAGGATACGCTGCAGTGACATGGCAAGCATTGTTCAACTCCCTGTTTTTCATGCACGCGAAGGCGACGTTGCAGTTACACGCGCACCGCCGGATCCGTCTCTCGCCTCTGATCAACGCCAAACGTTCGTGCGGGCGAGATCGATGACCTCGTCGCCGCGACCGCTGAGCACCGCCTTCACCATGTAGAGGGTGAAGCCCTTGGCCATTTCGAGGGTGATCGAGGGCGGCATGGCAAGTTCCGTGCGGTTGACGACCGCATCGATGAGAACCGGCCCGTCGTGGGCAAAGGCGGCGGCGATGCCTTTTTCGACCTCGCCTGAGTCTTGCAACCGAATCCCGCGTATGCCGATGGCCTCGGCCATGGCGGCAAAATTCGGGTTCTGGAGGTCCACGCCGAAATCGATGAAGCCGGTGGACTTTTGCTCCAGCTCGACGAAGCCGAGCGTGCCGTTGTTGAAAACGACGACCTTCACGGGCAATTTGAGCTGCGCCAGGCTGAGGAAATCGCCCATCAGCATGGTGAAGCCGCCATCACCGGACAACGACACGACTTGCCGACCGGGATAAGCGGCTTGTGCGCCGATCGCCTGGGGCATGGCGTTGGCCATGGAGCCATGCCAGAACGAGCCAATGAGCCGGCGTCGGCCGTTCATGGCGAGATACCGTGCCGCCCACACCGTCGGCAGCCCGACATCGCACGTGAAGATGGCGTCGTCGGCCGCGCGGTCACTGATCGCCTTGGCGATCTGCTGCGGATGGATCAGGTCCTTGCCCGGGCTGCCCTTGGCAAGATGATCGAGCTCCTTGCGCGCCTTGGCATAGTGCCGCTGCGCCTGCGTGAGGTGCGTGTCGTCGCGCTTTTGCTTGAGCAGCGGTAGCAGCGCCGCCAGTGTCGCACGCACGTCACCGACGATGCCGAGATCGACGTTCGTGCGGCGGCCGATGTTCTCCGCCCGCAGATCGACCTGGGCGATGCGGGCACCGCCTTTCTCCGGATAGAATTGCCGATAGGGGAAATCGGTGCCGAGCATCAGCAGGGCATCGCACTCGCGCATGGCGTAGTAGCCGGACGAGAAGCCGATGAGCCCGGTCATGCCGACGTCGTAGGGATTGTCCCATTCGACATGCTCTTTGCCGCGCATGGCGTGCACCATCGGCGCCTTCAGGCGCTCGCCCAGCGCCAGCAGCTCGTCGTGCGCGCCCGCGCAGCCCGAGCCGCACAGGATGGTGACGTGGTCATTGTCGTTGAGCAACGCGGCAAGCCGGTCCAGATCGTCGCGCGAGGGTGTGACGACCGGCGGCTTCGGCAGCAGTCCTTCGACCTTGGGCAGAGGCGCGGCCGATGCCGGCTGCAAAGCGACGTCGCCCGGGATTACGATGACCGACACGCCACGCTTGCCGACCGCTTCGCGGATCGCGACCTCGAGGACACGCGGCATCTGGTGGGCGGCCGACACGAACTCGCAATAGTGACTGCATTCCTGGAAGAGCGACTGGGGATGTGTCTCCTGAAAATACCCGCTGCCGATCTCGGCCGACGGGATTTGCGCGGCGATTGCGAGCACAGGCACGCGCGAGCGGTGGCAGTCAAAAAGGCCGTTGATGAGGTGCAGGTTGCCTAGCCCGCAGCTTCCCGCACAGACTGCGAGCTCGCCGGTCAGGTGTGCCTCGGCGCCGGCCGCGAAGGCGGCGACCTCCTCGTTCCGCACATGCATCCACTCGATCTTGCCTTGGCGGCGGATCGCGTCGGTCAGACCGTTCAGGCTGTCGCCGACAATCCCATAGATCCGCTTGACGCCGGCGGCGGCGAGGACCTCGGCGAATTGATCCGCAACGGTTGTCATGAAAGTTCCTCCGAGATTGAGCGCGTTCCACCGACGGATCTTGGCAACCTGCAGCGGATCCGCGAAAAAAACCTCGCCGCGTGCGCCGCCGAAATCCTGATGAGGGCGCAATTTGATGATTTGGAATGCCGCGATCTATTGCACGCTGGTCGCGCGGGATACGGTTATGGTTTCTCGCGCTGCACCTTGGTTTAGCTCGACCTGTTCGGCCCCTGAGACACTCCCGTCCACGCTGCTACCCTTGAGCGTTGCCACGATGCTGGAAGGGGGAGCGCCATGAAGAGCGAAGAGCTTGTCCGACGCCGCTGAATGCATACCGACGGCGGTGGAAGTCCCGCATGCCAGGACGCCGGCGGCAATGTTGAGCGAGTGCTCAGGGATCCCGCAATTCGGCGCGGCATTCTTCGCTGAAGGCACGCAGCGGATCCAGTGCATGGCCCATTTTCTCTTTTTTGGTCCGCAGATAAGCGAGCGAATGCGGATTCGGCACAGCTTGGCAGGTGACCTGCGCGGCCACCCCAATACCGTTGTCTGCCAATGCGCTCGCTTTACGCGGATTGTTCGAGAGCAGGCGAACCCGTTTGATGCCCAGATCACGCACGATCGCGGCCGGCAGGCTGAAATCCCTGCAATCGGCTTTGAACCCCAAGGCATGATTGGCCTCTACCGTATCAAGGCCCACATCCTGCAGCTCGTACGCCTCCAATTTCGCCATTAAGCCGATGCCGCGTCCCTCCTGGTACTCATAGACCACGACCCCGCGACCTTCTTCGGCGATGGCCTGCATGGCCATTTCCAGCTGGTCGCGGCAATCACAACGCAGTGACCCGAGCATTTCTCCCGTGAAGCACTGCGAATGGATTCGCAGCAACGGAACTCCTTCGGTCACGTCGCCCATGACCATCGCGAGCGCGGTTTCGATGCGTCGCGTGCCGTTCGACACATCGCGCTCATACCCGATCGCTTCGAACATGCCCCACTTGGTCGGCATGCGGGTGGACGCAATGCGCCACAATGGCCCGGTCTGCGCAGCGCTCATTGCCTTTGCTCTCGTTCCAAGTACTCTGAATCCGTTCAAGACTGGTTGAGGATGCCACGCTGCTCGTTCCCTTGCTTTCGGAACGGCACCATTCGCGCGCAAGGCATCAATTTCGGTCGCGTTGTGGTCGGCAGGTAAGCGACGGACGGCTGACGACCGATAGCGCTGAGTGTGTCATCCATCAGCACTGTCATGGTGTTTCCTTTCTCCGGTTTTCGATAGCCAACCATTGGCTACTCGATCCGACCGCCAACATACGCATTGAAATAAAAGCGTCTATTCCACCGAGGTTGCGCGGTACGCTATCTGTGTTTGAAAGGCGCGTACCTGCGTTTACGGTTGCTCAGTACAGTTTGCGCACCGACGAACTGGCCACAACGGGCTCGGGCGGCTCGTCGAACAGATAATCCGAATTTGTGAGCCGCATACCGCGAAGCTCTTCTTGCGAAAGCAATCGCAGGGGCTCCCAAGGAGGGACACGCACGGCGGTCTCAAGGAGGTCGATGGAGCCTCCCATTCTGACCGTGTACTGCGCAAGAAGTCCGACATCATGCTGCAAAACAGCAAGATCCTCGGCCGAGTAGCTTGCGGCCCTCGCATTGTGACGTCGATCACCGAACCATATTCCGTGCACGCGAACGCGTGCCTCCCGCGGTACATAGCGCCTGACACCAGCCAGCAGCATAAAAGCGCACATCGATTCACACTCGGCATATGGCGACAGCGTCGTCCGGGAGGCTCTCTCGTCTCCTCCAGGTAACTCGATCGTGCGTCCCACAGTGGTCGTCATGTTGAGATTTCGGATCATGTCGCCCAAGACCATGGCGCCGAGGGTCGATCCACCCTCGGAGTCGAGCACAACGGTAGCGCCTCGCACGTCACGCCCCTCCACAAAGGTGCCGAATTCCGCTGGCGTGCCGCTGGTGATCACCCCCACGGCGGAGATCCAGCTGCGGCACGTCTTGCCACAGGTTTCTACCGGGCCCTCCCGCCTCCATTCGAAGTGCATTGGAAATGAGCGCACTTCTGTTGCCCGGCCACGGCCCTGAAGAGTACTAGGTGACGCAGCGAGCGCGAGCAGGACAACTGTGAGGATCAATCTGATCATGAATCCTCGCCGCGCATCTTCGCCGCTGTCATGCGAGGGCGGCCGGTCCCGTAGGGGGGCGGGACCGGCCGCGGCGAACCCGGTTCGGGGCGAGGGGGAAACAACCGGGCGCGCAATTCTCCAAGTGTTCAGCACTCGCTGGCATTGTGCTCGCCAGCCTGAAAGTAGCTTTGCTCGAATCGCGTCGATTGTCCGAGCTTTGCACCGATCGTGTTCTTCAGCGTTTGGCGGTCGACGGACTGTACGGCGAACGCCATCTGCGGCTGGTGGTCGATAAAAATGACCTGCGAGTTCTGCGGTGTTAGGACTTCGAGCTTCGGATTGGCCATGGGTGATCTCCAGAGGCGTTGTTGCCGTAACCAGATCGCTGAAGATGGCTCGACGGTGCACTGCCGAGATGCGCGAACACACATCGCCTCGTGCGACGCCGAAATCCTGGTGAGACGCAATTTGATGATCTGGAACGTCGCGATCTATTGCACGCTGGTGGTGCGGGTTAGTCTTGTCGTTTCGCTGCGCTGAACGTTGGCTTACAAGCCGTAGCAAAAAACGTCTTAGCTTTTCTGGACTACGGGTTCACCGCCGGCGTGGACCGGGGACACGCCTATCAGCAGCGAGAGGATAGACCTTGGCTGCTGATCGGCTAAAGCCCCAGCGTACGAAAACTGACATGCGGAAGTTGCTCGAGAACCTCGTTTGCTATTGAGAGGTTCGCCTGCTCAGGCTCTTGCTTGGAACGCTGGTTGGCCCGCTCTGCGTGAGGACGCAGCAGTGGCGCAGTCCAGCGCGTGACGATCGGTGTTTCGAACGGTTCGTGAAGAGCGGACCACCAACTCTCTTCTGGGCGGCGGCGGGCAGCACCAAATCCCCATAGCGCTAAAGCTACCGTTGCCAAAGGCGCAACGCCGCGGAGAAGCATGGTGGTTCCAATTCCCAGCTCAGAGGGGGCCGGCTCCAGGTGACCCATCGTGGAGAACAGGAGAAAAGCCAACACCCCCGTTCCGACTTTCAACTTGAATTTCAGCCGCGTCGCTGCCCACTCCGCGCCACGCTTCCCAATGAAGAACGCGGCCCAACCGGTAGCCCATAGAGACCACCAGCTGAGGGCGAGCCTACAACGGATGTGCTCGGATGGCGCCACGCTGTCCAGGCGGACGGAATATCCAAACCGAAGTGCGCGAGCGCCGTCTCCGCCGCAATACCAAACAAGGCAGCTGTCGTAATGATCGCAATGAACGCGGGCAGTTTGATCACCCGCGGGGCGGAACCGAGCGGCGTGGATCGGGCGTGGTGCGGTTCTCGGCTCATTGCGAGGCGAAGCTCAGTCGTAGATCCCGGCTCGCCATCTGCGAAAAAGAAATCTTCGCGCCTCATGGGCTAATTGCCCGCAAAACGAATATGACGACAAAAAGTAGTCCGATGCCTAGCATGATTACGCGCGCGGCGTGCCGTCCGTCGTCACGCTCGTTGACAGCTATTTGAGAGGACACAATCTTGTCTCTGGTTTTCATGTTCAGCACCTTTACGCATCGTGCCGCCGATCTCATCGCAGGGATCTATGTGGGCGCCGTGCGCCAGCACTAAATAGGCCTTAACCTGGGTGCGGCGTCCTGCCATTAACCGAGAAGGCAATGCGCAGGTTGGAGGGCGGACAGACCGATCTCGTGATGCGATTCACGTCTACATGCTCTGATAAGGCTATCGCCCCATTGACGGATCGGTGGAGCTGAGATCCGGCGCCAGCTGTGCCATGACGAATTGCAAACCCTCCGGGGGTCTCGCGCTCGATCCTCGCTTGCGCATTTCAAACGCAACAAGTTGGAGCACCAGGTCCTTAAACTCCCTTGGCAGCGGCTCCTGGACGGTCGGCAAGTAAGCGGCGGACAGCTGATGACCGATAGCGGTGAGTGTATCGTCCATTGGCGGGGTCATGGCGTATCCTATCTCTGGCTTTCGATAGCCAACGATTGGCTACTCGTTCGATCGCCAAGATAGATGTCGGGATGAAAGAGTCTATTTCCACCGAGGTTGAGCGGTATGCTATTTGTGTTTACGAGGTGCGTACCTGAGCTTACGGTTGCTCAGTGTGGTTTGTTCATGAACCTAGACTGCGAGGCGCACCAATCCGCTGAAGCGGGTGCCGCTAGTAGCTCAATAGCTTGGCATCCCTGAGCCACTGCGCGAATCTCAATTAGCGCCGGATAGAATCTTCCGTCGAGTGTGCTGCGTCTTTTCCAAAAGCAGTATCCACCCCGAACAAGTCCGGGGGCAGGCTTTCTGGATAGCATGCTCTAAGAACCAGGCAGCGGATCGGGGAGAGAAGGGCGGTATAACCGCCGCCGGACCGCTGGTACGGCACACGCGGGCGAGCTGATCGCGCCAGACGTAAGGAAGACTGATACGTCGGGTCAGGAGTGTTGCGGCTTCTCCGGCACCAGCTTGAGCTTGTCAGCCATCCGGCCGAGCTCGGGAAGCGAGCGCGCGTTCATCTTCTGCATCAGGCGGCTGCGATGCACCTTCACTGTGGCTTCGGCGATGCCGATATCTCCGGCGATCTGTTTGCTGAGGCGCCCGCGCGCGACCTGGGTCATGATCTCGCGCTCGCGCGGGGTCAGCGCCTCGAAACGTTCCTTGAGCGTCCTTAGATCTCTTTCCTTCTCGCGGCGAGCACGATCGCGGGAGAGGCCGACCTGAATGGCGTCGAGCAGCTCCTGGTCGCGGAATGGTTTTGTCAGGAACTCGATGGCGCCGCCCTTCATCGCCTGCACGGTCATCGGAATATCGCCGTGCCCCGTGATGAAGATGATGGGAAGGTCCTTGTTCGCCGCGGCCAGCTCGCGCTGTAGATCAAGACCGCTTTGGCCCGGCAATCTGACGTCGAGCACCAGGCAGGTTGGGCCATCCGGTGGATCGGATCCGAGAAAGTCGGCAATGGACGCAAATAGCTGAACATCGAGGCCGAGCGATCGCAACAGCCGCCCAACCGAGGCTCGGACGTTCGGATCGTCGTCGATGACCAAGACGGTGGAGTCTGCGTCAGGCATCGCTGCTGCCCAGATTACAGGATCACCGAAATGAGCCTTTGTCCCTGTTCGCAAGTCTGCCCGGCCGCCGGTTGGCAGGCTAATCCCAATCCGTGGACATGAACAGCCCTGTTCTCCGCCAGAGGACGCTCGCGGCATCGACAAAGGTTTACGCGCAGCACATTCGCTCCTCGGTATTTTGGCGTGCGAGTTGCGGAATTCTCGTGCGGGGCTAAGCCAAAGTTTACGGGCACTGGCGTTGCCCGGTGGCGCTCTTTGGCGCAGGTTATGGAATTCGCATGCGCGCGTGACGACATCGTTGGGGCGCCCGTACGAACTGCCGGAAGCGGTATGCCGAAAGCGCCATTGATCTTGGTCGTTGATGATGATCAGTTCTTTCGCGAGTCCATGCGAAGGCTCATGAGGTCGCTGGGCTACGCCGTCGAGGCTTTCGCGTCGGCCGCCGATCTCCTCGCGTCCCCTCGTCTCAGCGAAACCGCTTGCTTGATCGCCGACGTCCATATGCCTGCGATGACCGGCGTCGAGCTCTACAGGCGCCTCATCGAGGGAGGGCACGCGATTCCCACAATCCTCGTGACTGCCTATCCCAATGACGTTGACCAGGCCCGCGCCCTGAACGATGGGGTGGTCTGTTATCTTCGCAAGCCAGTTGATGAACAGCATCTGTTGCGGTGTCTTCGCGCGGCTCTCACGTCCGGTGAAACGCCGGAAGAAAATTCATGATCTCACTTCCGCGCCGGGCAAGGTGAACTGAAACACGGCGCCTCGAGGTTCATTCGCCTCTGCCCACAGCCGGCCCCCATGCGCATCGATGATGGACCGGCAGATCGACAGCCCCATCCCCACTCCGCTGGACTTCGTGGTGTAGAAAGCCTCGAAAACACGCTCGAGATGCTCCGGTTCAATGCCCGGACCTGAATCGCGCACTGCCATGAGGACGCCACCCGTCTCGCTTTGCTCGGTGCTGATCGACAACTCTCGTTCCCCCGCCTCGACCGAGCTCATTGCTTCGACCGCATTCAGGATCAGATTCAGGACGACTTGTTGCAGTTGAACACGATCGCCCTCGACTGGAAACAGCCCCTCCGTGAGGCGGGTCTGGACCGAGACTCCATTCTTGGTGATTTCGCTTCGCGCCAATTCAATCACCTCGTTGATCGCCTTATTGAGACTAAAACGGTCGCTTCGCGGAGGCGCTTTCTTGATCTGATCATGGATCCGGTCGATGATGTCTCCGGCGCGATCGGCATCGGCCACGATGCACTCGAGTGCTTCCCTGACTTCGCCCAGGTCGGGCGGCTGCTTGTCCAAAAAATTCACGGCCGCACGGGCGTTGTTGCGCGCGCTGGCGATCGGTTGGGCGATTTCGTGAGCGATCGAAGCGTTGAGCTGACCCAAAGTCGTTACGGCATTAGCCGTGCAGCTTGTTTGCGGTCTCCGCAATCTTGCGGCCCTGGTAGCGGGCTCCCTGGAGCTCGTTCGCCGTCGGCAGGCGCGAGCCATCGCCGCCGGCGATCGTCGTGGCACCG
>Ga0075424_100007373_pt1 | contig 10667 bp, 16 predicted proteins | sample SoiMethybrSBSTD3_FD_75301 | JGI IMG/M metagenome (GOLD analysis project Ga0075424, IMG submission 75301) | Bulk soil microbial communities from a Populus tree surrounding site in Tennessee, USA - Soil MetaG P. TD hybrid SBSTD3 | ecosystem: Environmental > Terrestrial > Soil > Tree plantation...
TCCCATCGTCGTGCGCGCCGCAAAAAGTACTCTCTATCGTACCCCGGTGGGCATCGCTCGGCCGCCCCGTAGGAATAGACGGCAAAAGTCATGACATCTTCGGGGGTCATACTCATCAACTGCCGTGAGGCTGGAAAGTTGCCCGGCACAGGAATACTTCGCTGCCCTCACGAGCAGACATGACTTTTCGACGTTAGGGGCCATGTGTGGACGGCTCATGGTTCTGAGGCGCAGCATCGAGGCGGAGGGTGGCGCCAAGGGGGAAACAGCAGTTCGCTCGGTGCAGCAGCGTAAGACCGGGAAAAAGACGGCGGCAAATCGCATGCTCGCCAACGTCGGTCGAGCTAGCACAGAGTTCGTATGCGTACCGTTGATCAAGTACCGGGCCTTGTGCCCGACTACGACGTGTCTGTTTACATCGTGCTCGACCATTTCGGCCGACGTGGATCCGCCTGTGAGACCGACGAAGAACAAGCTGACCTCGAGAACATCATCAACAATATGCTTCACGGCGAATACAACGATTCAAACCCGGTATTCGCGTTCTATACAGCCGAGAAATCGTCAGATGTTTCTGAGGATGTCGCTTGGGAGGTGCTGAAGCGCGTCGCTAGTCAGGGTCTAGCACTGCCCGCATCTACGCGATCGTTCTGCGAATTTCATGTTGGGCTGCGGGAAACCGCGCTAGCCGAAAATGCCAGGATTTATCCGCACCTTTTGCCCCGGCCCAGAGCCTCCTGAGTCCTAATGCTCGCGGTGCAATTGAACACCGCCGCTCACCGGCAGCGTGGCGACGCCCTCCAGCCGATATCGCGTGTTCTTTTGGAACAATTTTCAAGCTGACGTACTTGAGTTCATAGAAGCGGCGGCCTCGACTTGAAAGTCGGCCTGGCAGCAATAGTTGCCTACGCTCGAAGATCATCCCGGATCACCGTCTTGAACACGCGCTGTCGGCGAGTCGGACGGGAATAATCTCCCACTTAAAAGAGCGTTGATAAAGCGCTCGGAGGAATAACGATGTTTTGGTTCATCTCCCCCTGGGAAGCGGCACGCCGTTCCTTTGAAGCGCAACGACGACTAATGGCGTTGCCTTGGATGTTTTTGGCGTCCGGTCGGCCCTATCAAGGATTAGCCGATCGGACACAGTACCCTTCTGAGGCGCCACCAACACCTGCAAGGTCCATGGCTATTGCGGTTCCAGCAGCAATCCCCGCCCGCAGGGCTATGGAAACCATCAAGGCGCCCATTGGCGCTCGTGTAAAAGACAAGAAGCCTAAGAGAAAGAACAAGATCCGTAAGAAATGAACTTACGCGAAACCTGTACTGATGACGCCCACGGAGCCCAAAGTGCCCCACCTTTGCGGTCGAGCTATCGCATTGGCCCGAGGTGCGGCGTAACACAGCCAACAACCTGATTGGGACAATAAGTCGAGATGAGCAAAATCGAACGGTTACTCGTGCCTGGTGCAACTGAGCTGCCGGATTGTCGGTGCGGTCGCGAGATGGCTCTCGCCTCAATAGAGCAAACCAACCATAACGATGCAGAGACTAGGATCTACAAGTGCTCTGAGTGCGATCACGAAATGAGATTGATCGTCTGGCTCGATCCCCCGTTGAAAAGTTAGAGGCCGTGAGCGGTCCCTGTGGCGCGGCATTGATGATCGGGTCGCTTTGCGCGTGTTCAGGCGTTATTTACTATTGAGACTCTGTCGTGCCCGCCTGCCACGAGCTTTTTGTGATCGGCGCGGACACGGCCCACACAATGATCCCCGTGAGACCGACCGCAAGTACAAGAAGCACAAAATAGACAGGTGTTCGGTGCTGTTGATTTCTCATATTGCAAGAAGCTGGTTCAGTCCAAACGTTCCAATAGGCGCTCCATCAGTGAGAAATGATAGATGGAGATGATGAACCTTCCTCTAGTTTGTTAGTTGGCGTGTATGCTTGAGACTCTACAGTCCGTCACGCTGTTGACCATTGGGGAGATTGTCGGTCCGATCGTGCTGGGGGCTGGCCTGTGGTACGGAATCATGCGAACGCGCCGGCTAAGTAGATCTGAGCGCGAAGCGACCGATCGAGCCACGAGACGACGCTACAGGCAGGAAGAGCGGCTTGATCTGTAAGGGCGGAGGCTGAGCTGCACACCGGCCGGCTGCTCGAAACTGGATTATGCGTCTACTGAATCAGAAACGTACAGGGCGGACGGTGGCAGTAGCTTGCTGGGAGAGCGCCCAATGTTGCCTCATGTTGGATCCAACGGAGTTCACAAACATTAGTCTCGGGACTTCCGCAATCAATTTTAGTACCTATCTGCATTATGGGAAGCCACACGCCCTAGCTTGCGTTGCGTAGCTTCTAGTTTCAATCTACGAAACCCTGCGCGCGACGCGCCACCATGTCCGAAGAGATGGAACTTGAGCCGGGCGACTTTCACCTCGCGGTGAAGCGCCGCGAATACACAAGCTCCCCTTGGAGATGGGAGATCTGGGCTGCGGGCAAGGCAAAGGCGGTCGCGCAGTCCGACCGTCACTTTACGACAATGTCAGCAGCGATGAAGCAAGGGAAAGCGGCGCTGAAGGGGCTGCTTCAGAAGAGGTTCCCGAACGCCGCGTGACTTCCATGCCCGCAAACCGAGACACCGACCGTCTGGAGCAATGACGTTGGAACGGAGTCGATAGCTGAATTCGAATGTACTTCGCTCGCGAAAGGCCGGTGCCGATCCGCATGATCGGCATGGTAGCTCGATTCGGAACAATGAGAACGAAAGTCCTTCAGGAATTGCAGATCGGGGACCCGACTACAACTCGGAACGAATCTGCTGAGCTGGCGTTTGGTGTTGCATGCAACGAATTCCGCGTGTGCGCGCCGGCGCTGAGCTGCTCGGCGTTTTTTTATCATCGGCTTAACCGGTCTGCTTCCGGCTGGAGTGCTTTTATTGGCTGATGCGCCCGACGATTGTCGTTAATCCGGGCCTTACTGCATACCAAGCCCCGAGACCGGCCCCCTGCTTCCCCGCACTTCCAATCACGTTGTGAATTCTCGTGCAGCGCCGTTTGTTGCAGCAAAGCAGCAGACCAACTGGCAAGCAGATGGTCGGTCAGCGTTTGCGGCAGCGCAAAAACTCCCGCCAGACGGAACCGAAAGAAGAGGGGCAAGGTCAGAGCGTCGGCACATGCGCGCCGCGCTCCGTCAGCGCCGGAGTTCGGCGCCTTTGGCTTGGCGGGCTGGTATTGTGAGTAGCTGTTCGGTTTGTCACCTTAGGCTGCACCGGAACTGGGCAAGCAGGCAGACGTTGTTAAAGCACCTGATGCGGGTGCAACCCCATGAGAATTCCAACTTCTATTTTGGTTTTCTTGCTCGCCTTCGCGTCCCGACCTGCTGAATCGGCAGAATGGACGACGTTTGTGGAAGCGAAATTCGGCACGACACTTCAGATTCCCAGCGAAATATTCAGTGTGCACGAAGGGCCGTCATATCGGGGAATTGGAGAACAGTACACGACAAAAGATCGTCGTGCCTCCTTGGCAGTCTATTCACAAGAGAATTTGCGAAAGGACTCGCCTCGGACCTACCTCAAGCGAAACAATTTGGTACCTCGCCGTATGATTGAGTATGTGCGTGTGACCCGCTCGTTTTTCGCGATCTCTACCGTTATGGAAGGCATGGTTTTCTATAGCCGCTGCAATTTCTCGCCTAGATCAAGCACTATTCATTGTTTTGATCTCAAGTACCCCGAGAGCGAAAAACAAGCTTGGAACGATGTAGTCACACGCATAAGTCGCTCGTTGGAGCCGCTCGAACGCGGCTAGGATCGCCTACGCGAGTAGAGATAACTGGCTGGTTGTTTTTTAGTGAGTGGGACGCCTCCGACCAGCTGGAGGAAGCGTTGCGGCCACCTTCCCTGCCGCTTCGGCCTCTGCACGGCCACGGTTGACTCAGAACGTGATGAGAACGACGAGCGAGCCGCGATAGGCGTCGGAGAGCCATTGCGAATTGATGCGGAGACTGAACGTATGTTCATGGAGCGAAATGTTACTTGTCGCGTTTATTCGGGTCGGGTGGCGACAACAAGGAACATATAAATGCGCAACTTCATGGTGGGCGTCGCGGCGGCAGCGGTCGCTGCCTTTGCTTCGCCAAGCTATGCGGATGGCTTTCCACCCTATCGCGACCAGGGCACGACGTATCAACGAGAGTCTCACACCTACGAACGCGAGTATCGTCCGGTGGAACCTCGTGTGCGAGTGGCTCCGCGCGTGGTTGAAACTCCAGTCTTGGAGGAAACCGTAGTTGTTCGTAGGCCCGTCGTGGTGACCCGACCGAGCGTCGTGGTTGAAGAATATTCGGTCTACGAAACGCCAGTGTATGTCAGGCCTAGGATCTACGCCTATGCCGGCCCGAGGTGGCGGCACCACTTCTGGGGCGGTCGCAGAGGTTGGTAAGTCACTTTGCCGAACGCGAGCAATGGAAAGGCCCTTCCGGGGCCTTTCCTACGCGTGGTCTTGGTGATGAGCGTCGGAACCTTACAGACCGCTTGTTGCGTGGGCTGGGGATGGCACATGGCGCGACCAAGGAGAAACGCCGCGGGCGACAGCCTGCTACACGGCTTCTATGAATCTTTTGGCTTGGCTCCCAGAACCATCGAACGCGCAATTGAGCTCAGATACTCTGAGCCGCCGCCGAGGACCTATCCAAGGCACTCGGACATTGCCAAGCGCATGCGGCACGAGCCGGTCGCACCAAAGATGCGGCTGCTCAAATAGATGAAAGCCGCATAAAAGGCGCTACCGAAGAACTTGACACGAAACTTGTTTCACACCAGCGACGCTTGCCCTCCCCGAGCGGAGGACCGATGCTGACGTGTTCCGAGAATCAGCGACGAAGCTAGGAGGAAGTCTGCCCGGTGGTGAGAAGAACGCCCCATTTCATCTGCTGGATAGACTGGATATTCGACGGTGATGCTGTGATCTACGGCGATCCGAGCTGCCCGTCGTATTGCGCTTGGCTAGTCCCCGGAACAATTAGAAGCACCACCGCGCCTTCCATGCGCTGATCCGGACTCGCGATTTGGCCGCGTATGAAGGGAACGCTTAATCGCTTTGGCAACCCTGTCGCTGTTTGCTGTAGCTACTCCGGCGTCCGCCAAGGATCGCCATGACAACGACTGGCGTCGCCATCACCACCGTTCTGGCGTTCGGTCGACATCGGCCGCTCTTATGCTCGCAGCCACTGCACTATGAAAGTCACGAAAATCCACCGGAATGGAAAGACGATAACCCGTCGCGTTCGTAGCTGCGGCTAATGTCGTAGCGCGTGTGACGGCGAAAAGGCCCCGTATGCGTTCCGGGGCCTTTTCTGATGCATGCGCGGCGAGTCGGGCGTGGCTCTTGTAGTATCCGGAGTCTATTTCGGCCAGCGGTACTCCAAGTCCCAGGACTGGGGAATATTGTTGTTCCTGCGGCGGGTCTAGATTGGGGAACACTGCCTTCTGATTGCACGGACCCGGGACGAGGTGGTGACGTGGAAGGCTCCGCACTGGACATCGCGTTTGGTTGTGGTGTCTTAGCTTGGCGCATGGGGGCTCTGGCGATTATGGGCTTCCTGCCAGCGTACCAGCATCGCTCGCCTTGGGAACCATAAGTCCATTTCGGCCAAGCCTTGGGCTGCTGCTTGCGAACATCAGCGGCGGACGAAAGACACGTCGCCGCAACGGCGATCGTGCCGCAAATCACATTGATGACGAGCGCTATCCCAATAATCCTGATCATAAAATGTCAAACAGACGACAAGCTTTTGGTTCCGTCGGCAGGCTGCCACATAGTAATGAGCCTGAGGAGTGCTCTGTGCCGCAGTTCGCGTGAGAATGTAGTTAACTAGGTTAACGCAATCAGACGCACCGGCGCGTGGTTGGCACCAACGCTGCCGCAGGTCCAAACCCAGTGTCTGTCTTTTTTGTCCCACCGAACCTCCGGGAAACGAGAATGTGCGGATCACACCGTTTGTCCCTTCGCCAAACGACTACAAGCGCTGGCTTGGATCGGAGCCCGATCCGAACGAACGTATTGGCTTCCTTCCCGGCCCCAACCGATGATCATGTGGCCTGTCTCGGGCAGGGCTGCACTCGCCCAAGAACGACGACGCAGAGTTACTGAAAGAAGTTGCCTTGATCCCCTCAGGTTTTTAGTAGTTCTTTGCGCAGGCGATCGCGATCGGCCGTGTGCATCGCCTGCAATTCCTCGAACTGCTGCAACAGATGCATGGCTTGGCTCGGATCGCGATTGTCACGCTCCAGCCGCGCGACAAACTCGAGCTGTTTAGCCACGTGGCGCTCGGCTTCGATTACGCGCCGCTCGGCTTCTGCCAAGCTTTTTTCCAGCAGCTCCCGATCCATGGGCTACCTCTCGACCATGTGGTCAGATCATCCGGGATGAGAACCAATCCCGGCACATCAGACACACCCAACGATCGGCATCAGTACTGCCGTGCGAGTTCCGGCTGAACGAGCTAAGAGGCCGAGGTGCTGCTGTAATCGGTCGCGGTCGGCAACCTGCAGTGCCAAGCATGCCTCGAATTGCCGCAACAGATTTCTCGCCTCGTGCGAGTTGCGGCCGGTACGCTCAAGATCAGTGACGATCTCGTGCTGGTGTGCAACTTGACGACGCCGCTGCGCTAAAAGCCTTTCGGCTTCTGCAGCGTATTGCTGAAGAATCAATGGTTCCATCAGCGTCCCCTCTGTTGAGACGGTTTATGACGAATAACGCGCCAGGAGCCAAAGCTGTTTCGGACAATTTTCCTGACAGTTTATTCAGCTAACTCAGGCAAGCCGCAAAAATGAATCCTGAAGGCGGCGGAAGCGCCAGGCGATTGCTACCGTGACAGCGATGACCCAGGCGCGCTCAATCACACTCTCGCCTGTTGGTGCTTCGTCGAGCCAGGAACATTCCTCGGCTTCACGTGTTGCATGTGAAAGCTTCGTGTTGCATCTGAACCAGAGGAGAACGCCATGAAGCAAATGCTGCTTGCTGCTTTGGCCACAGCGACTGTCGCCACTCCCGCCTTTGCGGATTTCTTCATAGTTCGCGAAGGTACCGCCGGTCAGTGCCGGATCGTTGAAACACGGCCAACCGACAGCAAGATCATTGTGATCGGCAACAAGGTCTACAAGACTCGCGCGGATGCGGAAAAGGAACTCACGGTAGTCTGCAAAGCGAAATAATGTATCTCCAACCTGGCCTCGGTCCCGACCGGAGCCTTTTCATTTCGGCTGCAAATGAGAGACAGCAATGGATCCGCGGACGTCTGAGCGGCAAATAGCTCGGTTGATGGGATTAATGCTAGGTGGTTCGTTCATTCTAATTATTGGGCTCTACTCAATCGTTCTTTGACAGTGAGCGTCATTGCCAGGGGTTCGAACGATCAGTCCAGCCGTAGCGTTTACGACGCTGTCTTTACTATTTGGCACGGTCATACTGCTCGCCACGCCGCCGCTACGAGGCCCAGATGAGACAGCGCACTTTCTGCGAGCCTATGGCGTGGCGCACGGCGATTTCGTCCCGTCTCACCGGGATGCCGCAGGGCGTAAGGGAATTTTCCTTCCACCCCGTCTCTTCGATGGCTTCGATTTTTTCGAAAGTGTACGCGTCAAAGAAAAGGAGCCGGCGTTCTCGTATGGCCCGATCTTTAAAAGCTACTTCAGTCGCCAGTGGCCGCTCGCTGATAGGGCCTCGACTTTCGTTCCGTATGCTGGATCAGAAGGGTACTCGCCTGTGGCTTACTTGCCGCAGGCAGCGTGATCGCGCGCGTACTTGATCTGGATTTTCTTTCGACACTCTACCTGATGCGATTTGCTGGCCTTGCTGCATTCACTGCTCTAATAGCCTACGCAATTCAATGGTGCCCGTGCCCCATCTGTCCTAGGCCTTTCTGTCGATTGCCATGCTACCAGCAGCAATTTATGGACGCTCGGTGATAAGTGCGGATGGCAGCGCACTTGCCGGAGCAATGGTAGTGGTCGCTTCTTGGGTCCGGATAGGTATCTCGCAACAGCCACAGAGATCAAACTGGCATCCGTTTTGGATGACCTTGAGCGCGCTTACAAAGCCGCCGAACGTGGTTTTCGTCTTCCTCTTGCCGCTTCCTGGAATGCGGATGCCGCACTGGCAATTGTTCGGCTTAACGATCGTACCGGCTATTAGTCTGACGACGCTTTGGACGCTCAGTAGCGGAGCCGATGCGGCGAGTTGGCGAATGGTTGAAATTACGGGACAAAATCTGGGCGCTTTCGATCCGAGCGCAAAACTCGCCTTGCTCGCCAATCACCCAATGCACTTTATCGCCGCAGTTAGACACACCTGGCATGACGCTGATTTTAGTGAACTCTGGCTGCAAGTCAGGCGCTTTGCGTAGCAACGCTGCTTAATCGTGCTCCCCCTAAAGCGATAATTGGCGCGCTTGCAATCTCAGCAGCAGTGCTATCTGGCAGCGCCTGCGTTGAGGCTATTTTGAGGTCTGACTGGAAACTCTGACTACTAGTATAACTGAATGTCGTCGGACACATTCGAATGGCGATGCCAGTTGTCCTCGCGAAATTGCTGGAACGTGTTGCGGTCCCACGATCCAGCAAATTCGCTCACAGGAACAATACCTCGCGGATGAACGTTGAAACTAAAGGAGTGAGCCTAACCACCAGGAGGATCTGATGCGAAAACGTCTACTAACGGTCGGAATGTTGGCCGTGGGCCTCGGCCTGCAAGCGCCGGCAGTTGCCGCCCAAACGAATGGCTATGCTGCGTCGAAAAAAGCTCGTGCAACAGCGCTAACAGATTGCGAGCGGCAGGCGAGAGCAATGCGATTTGGTAAGCAAACGATCCAGCGCAGAAACTTTTTGAAAGACTGTATGATCGATCGTGGTTTTTATGGCGACGTTAACTAAAGACTTGAACAGATCAAATACCTCTTGTGCTGGCGTTCAGCGCTGGTCAGTGCTTACAATCGGGACAAGGTCACCCTTCGCAGCTAATTCTGCCGCCTCACGTGTCGCCGCTTCGATCGTCTCTTTGTGTCCGTCATCGTACTCGAACGCGACGCCATAGTGTTCATTCCCTAACCCCACAACTTCAGCCTTGATGATTTTGCGAGTGGGAATCGGAGTGGGCAACGGTCCATTGTCAGTTGGCATGTCGATCTCCTCGGGTTTCGGAAGCTCGGCATGGCCGGTTTTTCTGAGATACGACCGCAAACTGCCCGCTTCTTTCAATTGTGCTGTCGTAAGCCTGTGCGGTTGAGGTCCTCAAGTTCTATTTCGAACCAGAGTGTGTGCTGTAAGCGCCGTCCTCTGGGGCCAAACCTATATAGACAGTATCGAGTTCCGCTAATTGGCCTGAAATACTGTGCAGCTGGCATTCGTTTGGGAGCTGGTACACCGGGCTCCGGTCGTCATCCGCATCGGCTCAAAAAGCGGCTCGGAGAGGCGAAGGACCGCCATCAGCGATGTGCCTCCGAGTCACGTGCCCACCGGACAGTTCTCGATCCAATGACGAGACCAGCAGCAAGCCCCGCCAAAGCACCAAGCGGCGCTAAGAAAGAAAGTTCATCACTCACATTCCCTGTGCTCGCGACCGCAGCGAACGAGCTCCTCGCCCGGATTCACCATCGAATGCCAGCGATCCTCCGGCTGGAAGATTAGGAGCGTTGGGTTAGCCCGATCCTCACGATTTTCTGGAACTTTCCGAGCCGAGCCAATGCTCATGTGACCTGTCTAGGGTGAACTCGCCAAAGACTGGGAATGCTGCATTGCTGAGCTCGATCGCTTGGCCTAGTCACATCCGCCCAGCCACCCGGCGCGGTACGACTGGACACAACTTACCGCCTGGCCGTCACTCGCCTGCGCTGCTCACCCGAAAGCCCCTGCCGCCGGGAACCCCAAAAGAGCGGTCCCGGTTAGAAGTAATCGTGCACACGCACGGGTGCCCAACTCGACGCCTTTCTCCTCGAAATGCTATTGCGCCGGCGGCTGCTCTAGTCATGATGGAACTGGAAAATCGCGGGACATATTCAGATGAATGAGCAGGTCGCGGATGAGACTGGCGCCCTCGTTTCGACGGGAGTTCCAGGATTGGATAGTGTCCTATGCGGTGGTCTGGATGGTGACAGGCTGTATTTGCTCGAGGGCGAACCCGGTACTGGAAAGACGACCATCGCGCTTCAGTTCCTATTGGAAGGCTCTGCTCGAGGCGAGAAAGGCCTCTACGTCACTCTTTCGGAAAGCGAACGCGAACTTCGCTTGGTGGCCAAACGCCACGGTTGGTCCATTCACAGCCTATCCGTGTTCGAGCTCATTCCGGCAGAGGCCAGTCTTGATCCCGACCGGGAGCAAACGGTATTTCACCCAGCAGAGATGGAGCTCGGCGAAACCACGAAGCTAATATTTGAGCGAGTGAGTGAGATTGATCCCCAGCGAGTTGTATTCGACAGTCTTTCAGAAATGCGTTTGTTGGCTCAAAATTCATTGCGCTATCGCCGACAAATTCTCGCTCTAAAACACTTTTTTGCAGGGAGAAAGTGCACGGTTCTCCTGCTCGACGACTTCTCGTCCGACAAACGCGATCTTCAGCTCCATAGCATCGCTCACGGCGTGATCAGCCTGCAACAGCTTGCGCTCGACTATG
>Ga0075424_100007374_pt1 | contig 10667 bp, 10 predicted proteins | sample SoiMethybrSBSTD3_FD_75301 | JGI IMG/M metagenome (GOLD analysis project Ga0075424, IMG submission 75301) | Bulk soil microbial communities from a Populus tree surrounding site in Tennessee, USA - Soil MetaG P. TD hybrid SBSTD3 | ecosystem: Environmental > Terrestrial > Soil > Tree plantation...
GAGCAGATTGATTACGCACGCAATCGCGGCCCAGCGCCACGACATGCCTGCCAGGGCACGGCCGATGGCGCGCGGGTTCGATCGGGCAATCGCGACGCCGGTCGCCGCCATGACGGCGATCAGGACAGCGACTCGAGCGCGTCGGCTCATTTTGACTCGGCGAGCAACTCCGAGACGGTCAACAGTCGGAGCCGGCGGCGCTGTGCTTCTCGCAGGATGGGCGCCAGCGCAGCCACGACCTGGCTTGCATCAGGATTGCGATCGAAGCTGCGGCCATCGTGGAGAAGCAGAATCGAGCCGTCCACCAATCCTTCAATCGCGCGGGTGACGATGGCGTTGACGCCGGGGCGATCGGTGTCGTGGACGCCGGTGGTCCACGCGATCGGTTCACAGCCTTCGCGACGCGCGGCACTGTTAAGCCACGGATTGCGCCAGCCAAAGGGCGCACGGAACAGGCGTGGCCGCGTTCCGGCGATGTTTTCAATCACATCCGAGGTCCGGCGGATTGTTGAGCGTATCGCTGCGGGTGCGCGTAGCGGGAGCGCGGCATGGTCCCAGGTATGGTTGCCGATCTCGTGTCCCTCCCGCACGGCGCGTCGTATTACCTCTGGCGCTGATTCCGCACGTGCGCCCAGCACAAAGAACGTGGCCGGGGCACGGAACTCCCGAAGCACGTCAAGAATTTGTGACGTATACGGCTCCGTCGGTCCATCGTCGAACGTGATGGCGATCGCGGGCGCGCGCGGGCGTCCGCGGCTGATGATACGCCCGAAGATGGGCGCGCGCCGTTGGAACACGGCATAGATGAGCAGCGCGTCTACGCCGACGCCGGTCCAGATGCAGACGCGCATCGGCGCGGCGATGCCCACGTGTGATAGCGCGAATGCGACAGCGGCCGCCGCCGCTGCGGTCAGCGTCGAGATGACGGCCACGATCAACGAGATCAGCACGAAACGGCGCATTTCCCGGCGAGTACCTCGGCGAAGTAGTCGAGCAGGTGTGTGACGACGACGGGCCATGCGTAATGCTCGGCCCTGCGCAGACCGGCCTCACGCATGGAAACGCGCAGCCGGTCATCCGAAAGCAGCTGGACGATCGCGTCGGCGAACGCCTCGACTTCGTAGGGGACAAGCAGACCTTCGGCTGCGAGCAGGTCGCGATAGCCGACGTTGTCGGTGGCGACAATCGGCGTTCCGCTGGCCATCGCTTCGAGCAGTGTGATGCCAAACGAGGCGTTGCGGATCGGTGAACAGAAGATGTCGCTTGACGCGTAGTACGACGGCCGGTTGATCAGCGCTGCGCCCTCGAAGTGGACATCGTCTCGGAGATGCTCGGGGACCATGGCGCGGTACACGGAGTCGAGTAGTCCGGTGCCGACGACCACCAGGCGCACGTCGCGGACGCGCTGCCGTACTTTCGCGAATGCGTGCAGCATAAACGGCAGCCCATTGCGCGGATCAAAGCGTCCCAGAAACAGCAGCGTCCGCTTCTCAGGACCAAAACGCGCGAGCGGTGCGACGCGCGGGTTGAACATCGCAGTGTCGACGCCGTTGGGAATGACGCGCGCATCGAACTCGAAATATCGCGAGAGTGCCTCGCGGACGCTCTGCGACACAACGGTCACCCCCTCGAGGCGATTGACGAATTGCTTCTGCAGGACGCTCTTGAACAGGGAATAGGTGAGGCTCGGTTCGAAGTAACTGTGGAACGTGCCGACGCGCGCGCAGCGGGCGAGCAGTGTGACCAGCGGAGGCAGTGTGAAAAACAGCGGCGAGTGCAGCTGCACGATATCGAACCGCTCCTGCTCGAGCACCTGGCGCAGGTCGCGCCAGAGGTGCGTGCCGATGGCGAAATGCGCCATCGCCCCGTTGCCATAGATGCGGACGCTCCGGCCGACGCGGCGGGTTGGGATGCCATTCGGCATCGCTAGCGTCAAGCCGTTTGCGGGCGGATTGGTGCTGACAATGGTGACGGTGTGTCCACGCGCCGCCAGCTCGGTCGCCGTGTGATGCACGTTCTCGCTGATTCCTCCGAGCAGCGGATAGTAGTACTCGGTGACGATCCCGATTCTGAGCGGCACCTTGGCGTAACCCTCCTGGTGTGGCGCTTTAGTGGCAGTGGGGCAGTCGTGCGCGCCTCTGCTGAGGCTTCGTCGTTGTATTTCTGTGGGTTAGCGCGACGTGTCCCTGTCCTGTCGCACGAACGGCAACTTCCGTGCGCTAGACTTTCTTGTTGATGCGGATCGCGATCATTGGTGCGGGTGGCGTCGGCGGCTACTTCGGCGCGCGGTTACAACAGGCAGGGGCGGACGTTCATTTCGTGGCGCGCGGGTCGCACCTGGCGGCCATGCGGCGCGACGGGCTGACGGTCGAAAGCCCGCTCGGCGACATTCATCTTCCCAAGGTCAACGCCACCGAGACCCCGGCCGACATCGGACCGGCGGACATGGTGTGGCTGTCGGTGAAGCTATGGGACATGGACGGCGCGGTGAAGTCGATGCGGCCGCTCATCGGCCCTGACACGGGCATCATCTCCTTCCAGAACGGCGTGCAGAAGGACGACATCCTGCGCGCCGCCTTTGGCGACACGGCGGTGATGGGCGGCGTCGCCTACATCGCGACAAACATCGATCGTCCCGGCGTCATCAAGCACACCGGGACCATGCAGCGCCTGATCTTCGGCGAGTACGACGGCCGACGCTCGAAGCGTGCCGAGACGCTCCTCGACTTCTCCCTGCGCGGCGGCATCGACGCCGAGTTGAGCGACGACGTCAGGAAGGCGATCTGGGAGAAGTTCGTATTTCTCGTCGCTCTGTCCGGATCCACTACAACGATGCGGGAGACGATCGGGCCGATTCGATCCAATCCGCGTTCGCGGAGATTTCTGTCGGAGCTGATGCGCGAGACGGTGGCGGTTGGGCGCGCGCTTGGCGTCGCGCTTCCAGCCGACTTCGCGGATCAGCGTTTGGCATTTGTCGATACGCTGCCGGACGAGATGACCTCGTCGATGCATCACGACCTGAAGGCCGGAAAGCGTCTGGAAGTGTCGTGGTTGAGTGGCGGCGTCGCGCAGCTTGGCGAGAAAGCGGGCGTGCCGACGCCGATGAATCGCGCGGTCTGGGAAATCCTGGCCCTGTCTGAAGCTGGCGCCTCGTAAAGGGGCGCGCGACACGTGCCCATTGCTCATCCATCGCTGACCATTCGCCGGGTTCGCACGACGCCGGTCCTCGTGCCCATGAAGCGCGCGCTCGGCACAAGCGCGCGGCGCATGGACATCGCGCCGCTGGTCCTCGTCGATCTCGATACTGAAGAAGGCGTGACCGGGCGCGCCTACGTCTTCTGCTATCTCCCAGCCGCGACCACAGGCATCGAATCGATCATTCACGACGCGGCTTCGCGCGTGAAAGGCGATCGCGTCAGCCCTATCGATCTCAATACCAAGCTGGCGCGTCACTTCCGCCTGCTCGGCGTCCGCGGCATCGTTACGATGGCGCTTGCCGGATTCGATGGCGCGTGCTGGGACGCGCTCGCGGTCGCGGCGGGCGTTCCTCTCGTCGCGCTGCTCGGCGGCACGCCTCGTCCTCTACTCGCGTACAACAGCAACGGGCTGAGTCTGATGGACACGGCAGCGCTCGCCGACGAGGCCGAGCAGTTGCTGGCGGAGGGAAACTTCAACGCCATCAAGCTGCGTCTTGGCTACAACACCCTCGCTGAAGATCTCGCGGCGCTCGAGGCCGTACGCAAACGCGTCTCGCCGGGCACAACCATCATGGCGGACTACAACCAGGCGCTGACCGTCGAAGAGGGCCTGCAGCGTGGACGCGCCCTCGACGGCGAACGGCTCACCTGGATTGAAGAGCCAATCCGTCACGACGACTATGCGGGCAATGCGACGTTGGCGCGCGAACTCGCCACGCCGATTCAGATCGGCGAGAACTTCGACACGCCGCATGCGATGGCCGAGGCACTGGCCTCCAAGGCATGCGACTACGCGATGCCCGACTTCGCCCGCATCGGTGGTGTCAGTGGATGGCTCGAAGCCGCGGTGCTGGCGCACGCGGCCGGCATGGAGATGTCATCGCATTTGTATCCCGAGTTCAGTGCACATCTGCTTGCGGCGACGCCGACGTGTCAATGGCTCGAGTACGTCGACTGGGCATCGCCCGTGCTGAAAGAGCCGATCGAAATCCGCGATGGGCACGCCATCATTCCAAATCGTCCAGGAGCCGGGATCGAATGGAATGAGGAGGCGGTCAAACGTTACGGTGCGACGGTTCGCACCCCGCCCTAATGCGCCATTCGTGCTTTCGGCTCTTCTTGCCAGTTCAGGACAACGACGATGCTGGCTGACGCGGATGACTGGTCAGCGGCAACGTCCTTGATCATCAGAAAGCGCTTGCCATCTGGTGAGATGTCGTACGTTCGCCCGGTTTCGTGTCGAGATAAAAGCGCATCGTGCGGACGAATTATAGGGGTACGGCTTCTTGCAGAACCGTCGCACGATCGCACCCTCGGACGCACCGCCGCACTGTCGCACATTCGCCCCCGTCGCACTTACCGTTCGTATAGACTTCCCGCCATGTCGCCGCATATTTCCCGCCGGCGGATGCTTCGTGCCGCGGCACTCGGCTCCATGTCTCTTGTCGTCGCGCGCCGCAGCCGCGCGCAGACAGGACGCCGCCCGAACATCGTCTTCATCCTGGCCGATGACATGGGCTACGCGGACGTGGCGTGCTACGGCCGTCCGGATGTCCGCACGCCGAACATCGATCGCCTTGCCGCCAACGGCGTGCGCTTGCTGCAGGCCTATGCGAATTCGGCGGTATGCACTGCCACGCGCGTCGGGTTGATTACGGGCCGCTATCAATACCGGTTGCGCGTCGGGCTCGAGGAGCCGCTCGGCACCGATGTGCCGGATGTGGGTCTGCCACCCGAGCATCCGACGCTGCCGTCAATGTTGAAGAAGGCGGGATACGGCACGACGCTCGTCGGCAAGTGGCATCTCGGATATCTGCCGAAGTTCGGGCCGCTGCAGAGCGGGTACGACCACTTCTGGGGATTCCGCAGCGGAGCCATCGATTACTACTCGCACACGGGAACGAATCACAAGCCGGACCTGTGGGACGGTGACGTTCCCGTCCAGCAGTCCGGATACATGACGAACCTCCTCGGCGATCGCGCCGTCGCGACCATCAACGGCGCTGCGAAATCGCGCCAGCCGTTCTTCTTGAGCGTCCACTTCAACGCGCCGCACTGGCCATGGGAGGCGCCGGGCGACGAGGCCGAGTCCGCGCGCGTAACCGCGGGAGACCTGTTCCATTACGACGGCGGCACGCAGAAGACCTACCAGCGCATGATCGGAGAACTGGATGCCCAGGTCGGCCGCATCGGCGATGCGCTGAGATCAAATGGGTTTGCCGACAACACGATCGTTGTGTTCACCAGCGACAACGGCGGCGAGCGCTTTGCGGACACATGGCCGTTCACGGGCAGGAAAACGGAGTTGCTCGAGGGAGGCCTGCGGATTCCGGCGATCGTCTCGTGGCCGGCAGCGCTTCCGAAGAACAGGACGAATGAGCAGGTTGCCATCTCCATGGACTGGTTGCCGACACTGCTGGCCGCGGCGGGCGCGGAGCCCGACGCGTCGTATCGATCCGACGGAGTGAACCTGCTTCCGGTGCTGCAAGGCAACGCCACACCAATGCGCCGCACACTGTTCTGGCGCTACAAAGCCAACGCGCAGCGCGCCGTGCGTGACGGCGACTTCAAGTACCTCAAGATTCGCGAGAATACCTTTCTCTTCAACGTTGTCGACGACCCGATGGAGCGCGCGAACCTCAAGGATCGGCGCAAAGAGGTGTACGACGCGCTGGCGAAGAAATGGCTCGATTGGAACGCGACGATGCTGCCGGAAGTGACCGAGAGCAACACCGGTGGCAATGACGCGAATCGCTGGGCCGATCACATCGGGAATACAAGTACGAGGCAGCCCGACAATCCATCGGCGAACGATACATCCCGGTAGAGGAGCCGCGCACGAGCACCCTCGCACCTTCGGACGCACCCTCGCACTATCGCACGTTCGCACCATCGCACTTGACGTTGGAGTAATTCGACCGAAACGGCGTGATGGTGCCGGCGTCCGGATCGTACTTGTGCCGCAGGACGCATCCGGTGTCGTTGGCCAGCAGGTGGATCGACACAGAGGGTCCTTCTGACACAGTCTTCACGTAGTGGATGTCGCCGTCCGGCGGCAGCAGTGTGTAGAACTCTCCGGCACTGACCGTGAGCTGACTCGAAATCTTCAGCCTCGCTTTCCTGTCGTCCCGACCATCGTCGAGCCGCGCGTAGGTCGTATCGAGCTGCGAGCCGCGATAGACGCCCACGAGTCCCCATGCCAGATGGTCGTGCACCGGCGTCGACGAACCGGCGGGCACGACGAGCGAGAACAGGCACAGCTCTCCGGCTTCATCCCGATAGAGCGCGTACTGTCCGATGCCGCCGCCCATGCCGCTCGTTGTGTCCGGCTGCGCGAACTCATCCGGCAGCCACCCTTGGGCGGCGAGCAGACGCGAGAATGCCGGTCGGAGCGCCTCGACGCGCTGTGCGTGGTCGCGGATCTCCCGCGAGAGTCGGCGCGTCTCATCGATCAACGCATGGATCTCCGGCACCTCAACGATGAAGCCGAAGTCGGCAGTGTGGTGATTCAGGTCGCACATAACTAACCTTTTGGGTGATCCGCGCGACCCCACGCTGTTTTTAGGATTCGCGGATGAATACAGAACCGATTCTCGACGACGACCAGCTGCTCGACGCGTATTCGCAGGCGGTCATCGGTGCCGTCGAAACCGTTGGTCCGGCGGTCGTCAATGTTCACCGTGGCGGCGACGGCGCCGGTTCCGGTGTCATCTTTACACCGGATGGTCTCGTGCTGACAAACCACCACGTCGTGCACGACGCATCGAAGCCCGAGGTCATCCTCCCCGACGGCCGCGTGCTGCGCGCCGAGGTCATCGGTCAGGACGCGGGCACGGACCTGGCCGTGCTGCGAGTTGACGCCACGCTTCCGTTCGCCCGCTTCGGCGATTCGCGCCGCGTGCGTGTCGGCCAGGTGGCAATTGCCATCGGAAATCCGTACGGGTTCCAGCACACCGTCACCTCGGGCGTCATCAGCGCCCTCGGCCGATCGCTCCGCTCGCAGTCCGGACGTCTGATCGACGACATCATCCAGACCGATGCCGCGCTGAACCCGGGCAACTCGGGTGGACCGCTCGTCACCACCCGGGGCGAGGTGATTGGCATCAACACCGCGATGATCCGGCCGGCGCAGGGGTTGTGCTTCGCCATCGGCATCAACACCGCGCGATTTGTCGCCTCACGTCTGATTCGCGACGGCCGCATCCGGCGGGCCTACATCGGCATCGCCGGGCAGAACATCGACGTGCCGCGCGCCCTCGCGCGCGCGAACAACCTCGCGGTGTCATCCGCTGTTCGCGTCGCGTCCGTCGAGAAGGGGAGTCCGGCTGCGGCTGCTGGCCTCGAGCAAGGCGACATCATCATCGCGTTCGGCGAGGTCGCGGTCACGGGCATTGACGACCTGCACCGCGTTCTGGGCGAAGAGCAAATTGACAACACCGTTGCCGTGTCGGTGATGCGCGCGGGTCGGCGTCTCACCGTCGCCGTCACCCCCGTCGAATCCGCCCGCGGATAAAGGGGACTTGACAAGGTATAGTCAAGTAATCTATTGAATACTTGACTATGGCCGACGCCGCCCATCGCCATTTCAAGAACAGCCTCTACGGTCAATTCGCCGTACTCGGGAAAGCGCTGGCAAGCCCGCTTCGAATCGAGTTCCTCGAGCTGCTGGCGCAGGGCGAGCGCACCGTCGAATCGCTGGCCGCAGAAACAGACATCTCCCTTGCCAATGCGTCGCAGCATCTGCAGGCGCTTCGCCGTGCCGGCCTGGTGGACAATCGCAAGGAAGGGTTGTTCGTCTACTACCGACTGGCCGACCCGGCCGTCGTGGATCTGTGCATCGCATTGCGCAACGTCGCGGAGCGGCGCAGCGCCGAGCTCGAACGACTGGTGCGCGAGCACTTCGGCGATCGATCCGACGCCGAGGCGGTCGCCATGCCCGATTTGCTGAAACGTTCGCGCTCGCGCGAGATCATGATTCTCGATGCAAGGCCGGCCAACGAGTACGCCGCCGGTCATATTCCAGGCGCGGTGTCGGTCCCTGTCGACGAACTCCAGCAGCGCCTCAGGCAGCTTCCGAAGAACAAGGAATATGTCGCATATTGCCGCGGTCCGTACTGCGTCTATGCCGATCGCGCCGTCGAAATTCTCTCGAAGAGCGGCCGCCGCGCGCGGCGGCTGAGTGGGGGTTTTCCCGAGTGGCGGGCGGCAGGCTACCCGGTCAGCGCTGGCCTGTCCGCATCAGCAGCAGGATAAGGTGCGTCATGATCTTTCGCCCGTTCTATTACTACGACCTCGGATGCGCCGCGTATCTGCTCGGCTGCGGCACGCTCGGCAAGTGCGCGGTGGTGGATGCGCGCACCGATGATGTGCAGGCATATGCCGCCTTTGCCGCCGGCAAGGGGATGCGCATCACTCACGTGATCGATACGCACGTGCACGCCGATCATCGTTCCGGAGGACGTGAGCTGGCACGCCTCGTCAACGCGGCGTACTGCCTTCACGAATCGGCGGATGTGTCGTTTCCGTTCACGAAGCTTCACCATGGCGAGGAAGTGGAGCTCGGAAATACGCGTTTGCGCGTCCTGCATACGCCGGGACATTCCGTTGACAGCATCTGTCTGCTCGGTACGGACCTCAGACGCGGCACCGATCCGTGGTTCCTGCTCACCGGCGATACGTTGTTTGTTGGAGCCGTCGGTCGTCCGGATCTGCCGGGACGGGCGCGCGAGAACGCGGCACAACTCTACGCGAGCATTCACGACAAGCTACTCCCGTTGCCGGACGAAATCGAAATCTATCCTGGCCATTTCTCGGGCTCGGTGTGTGGCGCGGGGCTGAGTGGAAAGCCGACGAGCACGCTGGCGTTCGAGAAGCGTTGGAATCCGATGCTGACGATGGACCGCGAGGCGTTCGTCGCGGCGCTGTCGGACGTGCCGCCGAAACCCGAGCAGATGCAGCAGATTCTCGCCTTCAATCGCGGCGCTGCCCCCGCGGCCGTCTCAGGCTGATGCCACAGGTGCGGCTCGGCCTTCGCGAGAACCTTCCGCAGTTTGCGCTGCTCGTTGTCGTCAATGCCTTCGTTGGGGCAATGATTGGCCTCGAGCGTGCGATTCTGCCTGCTGTCGCCGAGCAGGCGTTCCATCTCGCCGCACGCACCGCCATCCTTTCCTTCATCGTCGTCTTCGGTGTGACCAAGGCGATGGTCAATTACGCTGCGGGACGATGGTCGGACCGCATCGGACGCAAACGCGTCCTCGTTACGGGCTGGCTGACCGCCATCCCTGTGCCGTGGCTGCTGATGTGGGCACCATCGTGGCCGTGGATTCTATGGGCCAATGCATTGCTTGGCGTCAGCCAGGGGCTTACGTGGTCGACGACCGTGATCATGAAGATCGATCTCGTCGGCCCGAAACAGCGTGGTCTCGCGATGGGCCTGAACGAGTGTGCGGGCTACGTCGCCGTCGGACTCTCGGCGCTGGCGACCGGCTATCTCGCCAGCCGTTATGCGGTGCGTCCCGAACCGTTCTATCCGGGTGTCATCTACGCGGCGGCCGGCCTGCTGCTTTCCGCGGTATTCGTGCGCGAGACACACGGCCACGCGCGTCACGAGGCGCGTGCACATGTGTCGGTCCATCCGCCGACGCGACCGCACCGCAATCTCGCCATCATCAACGAGACCGGCTTCGTCAACAACCTGAACGACGGTATGTCGTGGGGACTGTTTCCGATCGTCTATGCGGGCGCCGGGCTCGATCTGCACAGCATCGGTGTGCTCGCGGCCATCTATCCGGCAGTGTGGGGTATCGGTCAACTTGCGACCGGCGCCCTGTCGGATCGCATCGGGCGCAAGTGGCTCATTGCCTCGGGCATGTGGATCCAGGCCGGCAGCATTGCGATGGTCGCGATGGTCCGCGACTTTCCGTCATACGCGGTGTGTGCGGTGTTGCTCGGCGTTGGCACAGCGATGGTCTACCCGACGCTGCTCGCGGCTGTCGGCGACGTGGCGCACCCATCGTCGCGCGCATCGGCGATTGGACGCTATCGGTTATGGCGTGACCTTGGATACGCCGCCGGCGCTCTGCTGGCGGGCGCGACTGCCGATGTCGTCGGCGTCGGCGCCGCGATCGTTCTTGTCGCGGTGATGACGTTCGGCTCAGGCGCCATTGTCGCTGCGCGTCTGCACGAGCGTCGCGGTGGCGAAGAGGATTTCCGGACGGTAGACGAGCGCGTCCGCGCCGAGGCCAGCTAGCCGCTCACGCACGCGCGCGACGCACTTCGCGGCATCACCTCGAGACAGGCTGCCGATGCGTCGCGCGGCCATTCCGCACCCGAGCTGCACGAGCACGAGCGCATCGATCGTCCATCGATGCTCGAACACACGCGGCCAGATGTGAACGTCTGAAAACCGGGCTGCACGCAGCAGCGCCTGGAGCTTGTCGGCCGTGTTCATTCGCCCCTGCTGCATGACCG
>Ga0075424_100007378_pt1 | contig 10664 bp, 9 predicted proteins | sample SoiMethybrSBSTD3_FD_75301 | JGI IMG/M metagenome (GOLD analysis project Ga0075424, IMG submission 75301) | Bulk soil microbial communities from a Populus tree surrounding site in Tennessee, USA - Soil MetaG P. TD hybrid SBSTD3 | ecosystem: Environmental > Terrestrial > Soil > Tree plantation...
CCCACGTTCTCGGCCACCGTCATGTTGGGCCAGATCGCGTAGCTCTGGAAGATCATCGACATGTTGCGCTTCTCGGGCGGCAGCGAGGAGCCCGGCGAGGAGATGACCTCGCCGTCCATCGTGATGGTGCCGCGCGTGGGATGGAGCAGCCCCGCGATCATCCGCAGCGTGGTCGTCTTGCCGCAGCCCGAGGGGCCGAGCAGCGAGACGAACTCGCCCGGGGCCAGGGCCAGGCTGAGATCGTCGACGGCGGCCGTGCTGCCGAAGTGATGACTGATGCCGCTGAGGACGAGCTTGCTCACGAGGCCGTCCGCCGCAGCATGAAGTCGCGGCCCACCAGCCGGAAGCCGGCCAGCACCAGGGCGACCGTGCCGAGCACGAGGATCAGCCCGATGGCCGACAGGTACTCGAAGTTGCCCTCGTCGCTCTTGTCGAACAGCAGCACCGCCAGCACCTGCGTGCCCGCGGTATAGAGGAAGATCGCACTGCTCAGCTCGCGGGTGGCCGGGATGAAGACGAGGATGAAGGCGCCGGCCAGGCCGCGCTTGAGCAGGGGGCCGACCACCTTGCGCAGCGCCAGCAGGCGGCCCCCGCCCAGGATGCGCACGGCGTCCTCCATCTCCGGGTTGATCGAGCGCAGCGCGGCGTCGCTGTTGGCGTAGGCGATGGGCAGAAAGCGCGTGGCGAAGGCCAGGATGAGGATCCACGCGGTGCCGTACAGCACCAGCGGCTTCGCCGTGTAGGACGCGTAGAACCCGATGGCCAGCACGATGCCGGGGATGACGAAGGGTGCCATCGCGATGTAGGACAGCACGCGCGCGTAAGGCACCAGCTGCCGCCGCACGATGTAGGCGATGGCCAGGGCCAGGGCCAGCGCGATCACCGCCGCGGTGCCCCCGTAGACGAAGGTGTGCAGCGTGGCGGCGCGCGTCAGCGGCTGGTCGATCACCACGAAGCGCACGTTGTGCAGCGTGAGGTTGTCGAGCGAGAAGCCGCGCCCCCAGGCCTTCGCGAAGGCGGCCTGCAGCACCACGACCATCGGCAGGAAGAACGAGAGCGCGGTCACGAACAGGCAGTAGCCGAGCACCGCCCAGCGCCAGCGGCCCAGGTGCACCATGCGCCGCTCGCCGCCCTTGCCGGTGAGCGCGATGTAGCCCTTGCGGGCGATGATGCGCTGCTGGAGCCAGAAGAGCAGCACGGTGACGGCCAGCAGCGGCATGGCGTAGGCCGCGGCCACCTCCACTTTGGGCGGGAACTCGAAGAACTGCCAGAGCGTGGTGGTCATCACCTGGAAGCGGCCGGGCAGCGCGATGAGCGCGGGCGCGCCGAAGATGGCGATGGCCTCCAGGAACGCCACGATGAACGCGCCCATGATGGCCGGCAGCGTGAGCGGCAGCGTCACGCGCCACGTGGTGCGCCACACGCCGGCGCCCAGCGTGGTGGCGGCGTCCTCCATCTCCGAGGAGATGAGATCGAGCGCCGAGCGCGTGAACACGAACATGTAGGGAAACGAGGAGGCGGCCACCACCAGCACGAGGCCGGACATCGAGTAGATGTTGAACGGCCCGGCCTCGGCGCCGGTGAGCGAGGTCCACACCCGGTTGAGCCAGCCCGCGTTGGGCCCGGCCAGCAGGATCCAGGCGACCGCGCTCAGGTAGTTCGGCACGATAAAGGTGCCGAGGACGGCGATCCACACCAGCGTCTTGCCCGGCATGTCGGTGCGCGAGACCGCCCACGCCATCGGCACGCCGAAGAGCGTGCACAGCGCGCCCACCGAGAGCCCGAGCGTGAGCGAGTTGATCAGCGCCTCGACGTACCGCCAGCGGCTGAAGGCACGCACGTAGTTGTCGAGCGTGAGGCCGCCGCTCGGCGACTGCAGGCTCACCCACAGCAGGCGCGCGATGGGGTTCACCACCAGCACCAGCAGCACCGCGGCCACCAGCAGCCAGAGGAGCAGCGAGCGGTCGAGGTGCCGCCAGCGCACGCGGCTAGATGCCGAACGTGTCGCGGAACAGCTCGATCACTTCCGGGATGCCCTTGTCGATCTCCTCGTACGAGGGCCGGATCGTCTTCACCTGCGTGAGCGGCTTGGCCCCGGCCGCAGGCTTGACGTGCTTGTTCACCGGATCCTGGTGATTCTTGAGGATGATCTCGTTGCAGTCCTTCGAGAGCAGGTACTCCATGAAGAGCTTGGCCGTATTCGGCGCCGGCGCGTTCTTGAGGATGCTGGAGGGCGACACCATGAGGATGGCGCCGTCTTCCGGGTAGACCACGGCCAGCGGGTTGCCCTTGGCCTTGCTCTCCAGCGTCGTGGCCGACGGCCCGGCCGCCACGATGCTCTCCTTGGCGTTGAGCATCGTCACCGTGTCGTTGATGGAGCGGCCGATGCGCGGCTTGTTGGCCTCGAGCTTCTTGAAGTAGTCCCAGCCGTAGAGCTTCTTCATCTGCACGACCCAGGTGCCCACGTAGCCGCTGAAGCCGGGATGGCCGATCGAGACCTTGCCCTTCCACTTGGGATCGAGCAGGTCCGTCCACTTCTTCGGCGCGTCCTTCTCGCTGACGGCGCTGGTGTTGTAGGTGAGGAGCACGAGGCCGGCCGCCGTCGCGACGAACTGATGGTCGGGATCGTTGAACGGCTTGAAGGCGTCGATCAGCTCGCTGAGGTTCTTGGGCGTGTACGGCTGCAGCCACCCGTCCTTCTTCATGCGGCCGTGGTGGCTGGTGTCGGTGGAGGAGATCACCGAGGCCACCGCGAGGCCGGCCTTCTGGTCCTGCGCCTGCCGCTGGTAGGCCACCTGGGCGGTCGTGCGCACGTAGTTGCACTTGACGCCTGGATACTTGGCCTCGAAGCCGTTGCAGATGGCGGCCGCGGTCTCCGAGTTGTAGTGCGCGGTGTACCAGGTGAAGGGCTTGTCCTTCTTGGCCGCCTCGTACAGCTCCTTCTCGCCGTCGAAGGCGTGAGCGGGAACGGCGGCGGCGAGCACGACGGCGACGATGAGCGCGGCCAGTTGCCTCATGGGAACCTCCTGGAGTCGGTGCCGGGCGCATTGTGCCACAGCGGGCGAGCGGCGGTATGATCGGGCCCCTATGGACATCGGCTGCCACCTCCCCAATCAAGGTCCGCTCGCCACGCGCGAGGCACTGGCCACCTTCGCACGCGCCGCCGACGAGCGCGGCGTCGCCTCGCTGTGGGTCAGCGACCACGTGATCTTTCCGCGAACGGCCACCGGCAGCTATCCGGGCGGCCGCTTCCCGCATCCGCCGGACAAGGCGTATCTCGAGCCCGTGGTCACGCTGACGGCGGCGGCCATGTGCACGACGCGCGCGCGGCTGGGCGCGTCGGTCTTCATCCTCGGCCACCGCCACCCGGTCGTCATGGCGAAGATGCTGACCTCGATCGACGCGCTGTCCGAGGGCCGGCTGATCGTCGGCGTGGGCGTGGGCTGGTGGAAGGAGGAGCTGGAGATGCTGGGCGCGCCGTTCACGAAGCGCGGCCGGCAGGCCGATGAGGCACTGCAGGTCTTCAAGGCGCTGTGGACGCAGGACAACCCGGCCTTCGACGGCGAGTTCTTCCGCATCCGCGACCTCGGCTTCGCGCCCAAGCCGGTGCAGAAGCCGCATCCGCCCATCTGGGTCGGCGGCGACAGCCCGGGCGCCTTCCGCCGCGTCGCGACGCTCGGCGACGGCTGGCATGCGACCTCGAAGACGCCCGCGCAGTTCTCGGAGGCGCTCGGCCGGCTGCGCAAGGCCACCGACGAGGCGCGCCGTCCGTTCGAGTCGATCGAGCTGTCGCTGCGCTTCGAGCTCACCGACGAGCTCATCACGCAGGGAACGCAGGCCGTCGTCGACGCGCTCGGCGCGTACAAGCGGCTCGGCCTGAGGCACATCCTGCTGCAGTTCCGGCGCGATGACCTGGGCCGCATGCTGGAGATCCTCGACTTCGTGACCAGCCGCGTGCGCCCCGCGGTGGACCGCGCATGAGCACCATCGCGCCGCGGGTCACGGAGATCACGCGCGGGCTGCGGTTCCCCGAGGGGCCCGTCGCCATGCCCGACGGGTCGGTGCTCCTCGTCGAGATCGAGCGCAAGACGCTGTCGCGGGTGACGCCCGACGGCCGGATCCACGTGGTCGCCAGCCTCGGCGGCGGGCCCAACGGGGCGGCCATGGGCCCGGGCGGCAAGATCTACGTGACCAACAACGGCGGCTTCGAGTGGATCGAGCGGCCGGGCCGCCTGTTCCCGGCGGTGCAGGCGAAAGACTACACGGGCGGCAGCATCCAGGTCGTCGATCCCGAGACCGGCAAGTTCGACACGCTCTACGATGCCTGCGACGGCCGCAAGCTGCGCGGGCCCAACGACCTCGTCTTCGACCGTGCCGGCGGCTTCTGGTTCACCGACCTCGGCAAGACGCGCGAGCGCGACAGCGACCGCGGCGCCGTCTACTACGCCAAGGCCGACGGCTCGTCCATCGTGGAGGCCATCTTCCCGCTCGAGCGGCCCAACGGCATCGGGCTGTCGCCGGACGAGAAGACGCTCTACGTGGTGGAGACGCCGACCGCGCGCTGCTGGGCGTTCGCGCTGTCGGGGCCCGGGCAGATCGAGTCGGCCAACGGGCCGTACCGCGGCGAGAAAGGCCGCGTCGTCGTCGGGCTCGGCGGCTACCAGATGTTCGACTCGCTGGCGGTGGACAGCGAGGGACACATCTGCGTGGCCACGCTCGTCACCGGCGCGGTCAGCGACATCTGGCCCGACGGCAGCCGCGTGGATCAGTACACGCTGCCCGACATGATGGTGACCAACGTCTGCTTCGGGGGCCGCGACCTGCGCACCGCCTTCGCCACGCTCTCGATGGGCGGCACGCTGGTGTCGTTCGAGTGGCCGCGCCGGGGGCTGCCGCTGAACTACCTCAACGTCCACCCAGGGCGGTGATCAGGAACGCGCCGAGCACGATCAGCAGCGTGCCGCCGACCACCCGGGCGTTGAGCATCTCGATGCCGCGCAAGAACATCGCCGAGAGCAGCAGCACGAAGATCGGCCCGACGTTGGTGAGCGGCGCCACCACGCTGACCGCCCCCATGCTCAGCGCGAGGATGACCAGGAACACCGAGAGGTTCTCGGCCAGCCCCGCCGCAATGAAGTAGAGGAGGCTGCGCCCCGAGCAGCGCATCGCCCGCGCCTGGCCGGTCGCCAGCAAGAACGCCGTGAAGGCGATCAGCGCCGTGCTGACGTTGACCGCCGCGCCCGGGATGGGCGCCGCTCCGCTGAGGCCGAGCTTCCTGAGAATCGCCACGATCCCGAAGCACGTCGCCGACAGGGCGGGCAGCCAGAGCAGGACGGGCCGCACGCCGAGGCTCCGGCCGCCCGTCGAGAGCAGCGTCGTGCCGACGACGATGACGACCGTGCCCAGCACGATCGGCAGCGTCACGCGCTCGCCCAGCAGCAGGATCGCGAGCCCCGAGGACACCAGCGGCGTGAGGTTCATGAAGCCGGCGCTGATCGAGGCGCCGACGGCCTCGATGGCGAGGAAGCGCAGCATGCGCCCGGCCACCGTGCCGACGAGGCCGGCGAGCATGAACAGGGCCAGCGCGCGCGGCGAGGGATGGCCGAGCCCGCCGGTCACCAGCACGGCGATCCACAGCCCGACCGCGCCCACCGTCACGTTGATCCAGACGCCGGTGTAGGGCCCGTAGCGTTGCAGGCCGTGACGGATGAGGATGGTGGCGGCGGCCGAGAGGAACGCGCTGATCAGGGCGAGAGCGGGGACGATGCCGGACACGCAGGAGCGATGCTACCATCGTTGCCCCAGGGAGGCTTGTGATGGCAGACGAGGCCGTGATCGAGCGCGAGTCCACCGAGCTGCTGCGCACGCTGATTCGCAACGGGTGCGTCAACACCGGCGAGGCGTCGTCCGGCCACGAGGACCGTAGCGTGGACGCGCTGGAGGATTTCTTCGCGGGCTCCGGCCTCTCCTGCGAGCGCTACACCTCCGAGCCGGGCCGCATGAGCCTCATCACGCGCATCGAGGGCACCGACCGCAAGGCGCCGACGCTCCTGCTCATGGGCCACACCGACGTGGTGCCCGTGAACCTCTCGGGCTGGCAGCGGGATCCGTTCGGCGCCGAGCTGGTGGATGGCATCGTCTGGGGCCGCGGTGCGGTGGACATGCTGAACCTGACCGCCACCATGGCGGTGGCCACGCGCCGGCTCGCCAAGAGCGGCTGGAAGCCGCGCGGCACGCTGATCTACCTGGCGGTGGCCGACGAGGAGGCGGGCGGCTTCCTCGGCGCCGGCCACCTCGTCGAGCGGCACGCGGACGCGGTGAAGTGCGACTACGTGATCACCGAGAGCGGCGGCGTGCCCATCCCGACCAAGTCGGGCCACAAGCTCAAGGTGACCGTCGGCGAGAAGGGCGGCAACTGGCGCAAGCTCATCGTCCACGGCACGCCCGGCCACGGCTCTCGCCCGTTCCGCACCGACAACGCGCTGGTGACGGCGGCCAAGGTCGTGCAGCGCATCGCCGAGTACCGGCCGAAGGCGCGCATCCTGGATGCCTGGCGCGGCTACGTCGAGGCGCTGGAGCTCACCCCCGGGCTCACGGACGCGCTGACCGACCCCGCGCGCGTGTACGAGACGCTGAGCGACTGGGACAACCTCACGCTGGCCCGCGAGGCGCACGCCTGCACGCACACCACGTTCTCGCCGAACATCGCGCACGGCGGCACCAAGGTGAACGTGATCCCCGATCGCGTGGAGATCGACGTCGACATCCGCTCGCTGCCGGGCGTGGAGAACCACGAGGTCGAGGCGATGCTGAAGGAGGCGATGGGGGACCTCGCCGATCGCGTGACGATCGAGACGCCGCCCGACCGCAAGCGCGGCGGCACCATCTCGCGGACCGACACGCCGCTGATGGCCGCCATCTCGCGCGTGGCCACGCGCATGATGCCCGACGCCAGCGTGGTGCCCTTCATCACCACCGGCGGCACCGACGCCAAGTTCTTCCGCTGGAAGGACATCCCGTCCTACGGCTTCGGCCTGCACTCGCTGCGCATCCCGTACACCGAGTACCCGATCATGTTCCACGGGCACAACGAGCGTGTGGATACCGAGAGTCTCCGGCTCTCTGCGATGATGTGGGAGGCGCTCTGCCGCGACTTCCTCGGCTAGCGCCTTAGGGCGCGTGTGCGCGTCGTTGCCGCTGCCTTCCTGACGTTCGCGGTCTCGGCCGGGATGATGCACTCGTACCCGGTCTTCTTCGTCGCGTTCCTGGCCGAGTTCGGGTGGGGGCGCGCCCACGCCTCGCTCGCGTACTCCGCCTCGCAGCTCCTGAGCGGCGCCAGCTCGCCGCTGGTCGGCGCGCTGGTCGACCGCGTCGGGCCCCGCCGGCTGGTGCTGCTGGGCGGCGTGCTGCTGGCCGCCGGGCTGGCGCTCAGCGCATGGGTGTCCGCGCTCTGGCATCTCGTCGTCCTCTACGGCGTGGTGATGACCGTCGGCGCCAACTGCCTCGGGCTCGTCGTGCTCACGCCACTGGTGACGCGCTACTTCGTCGCCAAGCGTGGCCTCGTGCTGGCCATCGTGCAATCGGCCAACGGCTTCGGCCGCGCGGGCGCGGTGCCGGTGGTGCAGTTCCTGATCACGACGGTGGGTTGGCGGCACGCGTATCTCGCGCTGGCCGCGGCGATGGTGGTCGCGATCGTGCCACTGTCGCGCTCGTTCCAGCGGGGGACGGTCAGCGCGACGGCGCCCAGCCCGGCGAGGGGCGCGGCGCGCGTCGAGCGCGACGCTCACGACTGGACACTGAACGAGGCGATGGGGACGCCGCACTTCTGGCTGCTGTTTGTCGTCTACCTGCTCACGGGCCTCGGCAGCTTCTTCGTCTCGCTCCACCAGCTGGCGTTCCTGACCGACGTCGGCTTCGAGCCGCTGCACGCGGCCAGTGTGCTGGGCATGGGCGCCTTCCTGTCCGTGGCCGGTACGATTTTCACGGGCTCCATCTCGGATCACGTCGGGCGGGAGGTCTCGGCGATCCTGGCCTACGGCATCTCCATCGTCGGCGTGGTCGCGGCGCTGTTCATCACGCGCCCGGACCAGGTGTGGCTCTTGTGGGTCCACTCGTGCTTCTTCGGGCTCACATGGGGCGCGCGCGGCCCGATGATCACCGCCAAGACCGCCGACCTCTTCCAGGGCCGCCACCTCGGCGCGATCCTCGGCGTGATCTCGATCGGCACCGGTCTGGGCGCCGCCGTCGGCGCGTGGGCGAGCGGGTTGATCTTCGACCTCTCGGGCAGCTATCGCTTGGCGTTCATCCTCTCGATCGTGTCGTATCTGGCCGGCTGCGTGGCGTTCTGGTTCCTCCGCCGGCCGGCCGTCGTGCGCGCGTGACGCCGTGCCGTTTCGGGAGGCCCACTGTCAGTAGCCCGACACCCTGAGCGCCGCCGTGCGGCGTCGGCCGCGTGGAAGTGAGCGCCAGTACGCGCGATCGACGGGTTGGTACACCCTCTGCACACAGGGCCCCTGCGCAGCTTCCAGCCGCCGGCAGTCCGGTGGCGGAAGAGGAGGGCGTCACGTGAAGAAGATCATGCGGACCTTCGGGATCGCGCTGTTCACTGCGCTGTTCGCGCTCGCGCTGTCACAGGTGAGCGCGTGGGCGCAGACCACCAGGCTCTCACCCGGTGATCAGAAGATCGTGCAGGCGCTCTTCGAGGCGCAGAGCAAGTCGAAGAGCGGCGCCCAGCCGCTCACCCGCGACCAGATCGCGGCCATGAAGTCCTCGCAGGGCTGGGGTGAGGCCTTCAAGGACATGAAGAGCAAGGGCCTGCTCCCGCAGAAAAACCTCGGCCAGGTCGTGTCGGAGTTCGAGAAGAAGCACCCGGAGATGGCCAAGGTCGACCCGAAGACCGGCAAGACCGACAAGCCCGACAAGCCCGAGAAGACCGACAAGCCGGAGAAGCCGGCCAAGCCGGACAAGCCCGGGCGCTGATCCGATCGCCTGTTCGGCGCCACGGCACGGATCCTCCGCGCCGTGGCGCCGGTCATTCGGAGCGACCCGGCTCCGGCATTCCACGAGACCCGAGGCGCGACATGCGTGACCGTGTGCTCCTCGTCGTGGTGGCGCTGCTGCTCCTGGTCGGGCCGCCTGCGTTCGCGGAGGAGGGCGCGTGGCTCCGGCTGTCGTCCTCGGTGAACTACACCGTCGGCGATTACGGGACCGACAAGGACACCACGATCGTGTACGTGCCGTTCACGCTCGGCGTCAGTCCGATCGATCGGCTGTGGCTCAGCGTCACGGTCCCGTTCCTCTATCAGGACACGCAGAACGTCGTCATCACCGGCGGCGGCGTGGCGTCACGCCGGGAGCAGAAGGGCAAGCTGGCGAAGCCGGCCACGTCGAGCTCGCAGGAGGGCCTCGGCGACGTCATCGGCAGGGCGTCGTTCGTGATCCTGCGCGAGGACGCCCTGCTGCCGGAGATCGAACCGTTCGTGAAGGTGAAGTTCCCGACCGCCGATCGCGATCGCGGGCTCGGCACCGGTGAGTTCGACGAGACGCTGGGCGTGGACGTCAGCAAGAACCTGATCGGCGATCTCTACGGCTACCTGACGCTGGCGTACGCCTTCATCGGCGACCCGCCCGGCTCCAACCTGCACGACTCCTTCGGCTGGAGCGTGGGCGTGGCCTATGGCATCGTGCCGGCGGTCTCGATCTTCGCGTTCCTCGACGGCGCGACGTCGGTGGCGCCGGGACAGGACGGTCCCCTGGAGCTCCGCGTGGGTGGCGAGCTGCGGCTCACGCGGGTGCTGAAGCTCACGGGCTCGGTCGTGCGCGGCCTCTCCGACGGCTCCCCGGACTGGGGCGTCAGCGCAGGGCTCTCGCTCCGCTTCTGATCAGGACGCGGCGGCGCCGCGCGCCCGGGCGCGGTAGTTGTTCAGATTGCCGCCCGACTTCAGCTTGCCCGGCAGCGGGTGGCCCACCACGTGCTCGGCGAGCTGGCCGGCGGCGATCATCGCGTCGAGATCGATGCCGGTCGCCACGCCCATCTCCTGGCAGAGGAACACGACGTCCTCCGTGGTGACGTTGCCGGCGGCGCCCTTGTGGGCGGCGAATGGGCAGCCGCCCATGCCGGCCACGGCGCTGTCGAAGCAGTCCACGCCGATCTCGAGCGCGGCGACCACGTTGGCGACCGCCAGCGCGCGCGTGTCGTGCAGGTGGAGCTTGATCGGCGTGCTGGGCCAGCGCTCGCGCACGGCGCCGACCAGGCGCTTGATCTGCAGCGGGTTGGCCCAGCCCATCGTGTCGGCCAGCCCGATGCCGCCCAGCCGCGAGCCGCAGGAATTCGCCTTCTGCTCGACTTTCTGAAGCGTGGTGACGACATGCTTCGGCGCGACGTCACCTTCATAATTGCAGCCGAACGCGGCCATCACGCCGACGTCGAGCCAGTCCATTCCGAGCTTCTGATAGCGCTCGGCCCAGCCCGGCAGCTCTTCCAGACGCTCGTCCACGCTGCGGTTGGTGTTCTTGCGCATGAACGTGTCGGTGCCGGCCACGCTGAACATCGGCCGCAGCGCCAGCGTGTCGCGGTGCTTGGCGGCACGCTCGAGGCCAGCCTCGTTGAGCCAGATGGCCTCGTAGGCCACGCCGGGCGCGCGCTTGATGCCGGCCACCATCTG
>Ga0075424_100007379_pt1 | contig 10664 bp, 9 predicted proteins | sample SoiMethybrSBSTD3_FD_75301 | JGI IMG/M metagenome (GOLD analysis project Ga0075424, IMG submission 75301) | Bulk soil microbial communities from a Populus tree surrounding site in Tennessee, USA - Soil MetaG P. TD hybrid SBSTD3 | ecosystem: Environmental > Terrestrial > Soil > Tree plantation...
TCGCCGTTATTGACGGTGGCAATCGTCAGGGTTGTCTCGGCGGTCGCGGGTGCCGAAAGCAAAAGCGCAGCCGCGCCCACAAGGGCGCCATAGACGTTTTTCACGGTGACCTCCCTATTCTCGCGTCTGAGCATATGCCCACGCGTTGAGCGTATGTTCACACCAACGATTCAGGTTGTCAAGCCGCGGCGCGCACGCTCCACTGTTATGGCAGCGTCGAGCATGAGGCTGCGGCGAACCTTGCCGGGGCGCGCCAATCAGCCTTCGATAATGGCGCGGGCGGTGGCTTCGTCGGTGATGAGTCCATTGACCAGCCGCCCGATCAGCGCGGCGCGTATCGCAGGAACCTTGGCCTGTCCGATCGCCGCGGCAATCGTCGTAGATTGGACCGGCGCCTGCGGGGGAATGCTCGTCAATCGCTTGTTCGTGCCGCCCTTGATGAGCCGACCCTTGGCATCATAAGCCCATCCCGTCACCTCGCCGACGGCGCCAAGCCGCATCATCTCGAACAGTTCCTCGCGCGTCACAAAACCGTCCACGTGTATCTGCGCCTTCTGATCCATCTGACCGATTCCGATGAGTCGCAGATCTGCCTTCCCGGCGATCGCCTTGACCTTGGCAATGGGCTCGATCCTGACCATGCGGTTGCGCTCATCCTCCGATGACATCAGGAACGGAAGCGGCATGGGATAGTGTCGGGCGCCGGTGCGGTCGGCGAGACGCCCGACGGTATCGAAGAAGCTGGCCGAACCGTCGGCCGAGATATTCCCGACCAGGGAAACAATCTGGTGGTTCGGGCGCTCAATTGGGGTCACGCGTTCAACCGCGGCCCGCACCGCGCGTCCCGTGCCCAACGCGACGATAACAGGGGTTTCCGGACGCAAGGTTGCATCCAGCAGGTTGGCACATCTTTCGGCAATTCCAGCGGTGCCTTGCGGCGATGCCGTATCCGTCGGCACGACCTCGCAGTGATCGAGATCGAATAGTCCCTTGAGCTTCGATGCAAGCTCCATGCATACTGCGATAGGATGTTCAAGACGGACGGTAATCAGGCGCTCGGCAAGGCACAAGGACACCAGCCGCTGCGCGGATGCGCGCGAAACTTGCAGCATCCTGGCAATCTCATCCTGAGTGTGCCCGGCGATGAAGTAAAGCCAGCCGGCGCGCGCTGCATCGTCGAGGCGCGTTTTCTCGCTATCAGGCGTTGCCATGGGTTGTCGCTACCCCTCTTTCCAAAAGTCTGCCATCCGGTCGAAGACACGATCCGCGCCGGCATCGCGAAGAATACTGCGCCCATCCCGGGAATGATAATGGCTGCCGCCGACAAATCCCCACACCATCATGCCGGCGGCCCTCGCCGCGGTCACGCCGCTGACACTGTCTTCGATCACCAGAGTTCGCATCGGCGTCGCTTGCATCTGTTCTGCGGCATACAGGAAGAGATCGGGGGCAGGCTTGCCTCGCGCGACCATCTGCGAGGTGAAAAGCCTCTTTCCAAAATGCGGAGCGAGCCCTGTCAATGCCAGCGAAAGCGTGACGCGATCCATATCGCTGGAGGAGGCGACGCAAAAAGGGATCTGCAAGCCTGACAACAGCGGGCCCACCCCGGGGATGGGCTGCAACGAGCCCTCGAAGGTTTCCCTCACCCGCGTTTTCAGCTCGTCCATAAATGCTTGGGGAACAAGGCGGCGGTCATCCTTGTAGTGGCGCAGGACAGCTGCAACGCTGCGGCCAAGAAACTGCTCGACCGCCTCATCCTCGCTGAGCGCGATGCCGCACCGCCCGAGAACCTCGGACAGACACTGGCAACTCAACAATTCGCTGTCCACGAGAACGCCATCACAGTCGAAGATGACCAGATCGGGCTTGGGAAAGCTCGGCCTCATCCTCCCATATGATCATATGCTCACAGTCTGAGCAATAGCCCGGCCTCCCCCTGTCGATTTGGCGTCTATCGAGGCTTCATCCCGCCGAAGCAAAATCGCTGCAAGCGCCAGGACTACGCGGTCTCAGAGCTACATATGACGGCCCGATGCGATCTCCGCGCGTCGGCCTTCCTCGTCATCGCCGCGAGTTGTCGGCGTTAACCATTGCCCATGAGATTGCCCCGGAACGATAACTTCGAGCGGGTATCACAGCCGCCGATGCCGACACTCGCGTCGAGTGGCGGTTTGACTTCAATGAGCGTCCGCTGCTGAATGGCGAACGGCCACGGTCGGCGGGTCAAGGGAGGCGCATTATGCTGAAATCAATTGATCCCATTCTAAATGCGGACGTCCTTTACGCATTGCGTGCCATGGGTCATGGCGACGACCTCGTCCTCTGTGACACAAATTTTCCGGCGGACTCGGTCGCTCGCGAGACTGTGCTTGGGCGGCTGCTGCGTATTGATAATGTAACAACGGCACGGGCGGCGCGCGCGATCCTTTCAGTTCTGCCGCTCGACTCCTTTGTGGACGCGCCCGCCCTGCGAATGGAAATCGTCGGCCAGCCTGGCGAGGTTCCTCCCGTGCAGATCGAGGTCCAGACAGAGGTCGACGCCGCGCAAGGCCACCGCTCGCCGATGGGTTCGATCGAACGATTTGCGTTCTATGAACGTGCTAAGAATTCGTATTGCGTGATCCAGACCGGCGAACGGCGCTTTTACGGCTGCTTCATCTTCAAGAAGGGGGTTATCGCGCCGGATCCGGCCTAATTCGGCGGCTCAATATAGAGATGATGAAGCACTGCAGCGAACGTTCGTGACGTCAACATTGATCCGCGAAATCGCCAAATACTTCGTAGCCACCGTAGCCATCCAATCCACCTCTGCGACGAAGATGCAGATGCGTCGCCAACGCGCCGCGCTGCTCTCGCTCTCAATACGCCGCAGGCGACACTCGCCGCCTGCTGGCGTGTCTGCCAGCGGATTCGTTGACATTGATCGAGGCTGTTGCATACTCAAAGAAGGCCTCTATCAGCACCTGTCTGGCGCATAACGCCACCAAAACCGAGAAGGGCAGTCCGCGAGCGTCATGTCTTAAAGTGACAGTGCTCAGGCGGCCGGAACTTAGAAACAAAGAAACAGGGAGGTTGGTCGTGAAACAGCGAGAGTACAACAAGAATCGAACAATGCGACCGAGCCGGCGCAGTGTCCTCAAGGGAGCAGTCAGCGCCGCCGCATTGGGTTCGACGGGCGGTTTGGGCACATTTGCAGAGCAAGCCCTCGCCCAAGGCAATCTGCGAGCACAAATCCTGCAGATCCCGGGTGTCGGCAAGGGTGCCCCCACTGACGCCGATTGGCAGAAAGTCGGAGAGCTTTGCCTCGGTCCGACAAAAGCGAACGTTAAGGAAGGAGAGTTCAAGGGTGTTGAACTTTCGTTTATGGGGTTGAACAACCAGAATCTTCATAACCTTCTCTTCCGCGGCTTCCTGAAACCGTGGGAGGCCTATACGGGTGCGAAGATTTCGTGGATCGATCTCGCACAGGCTGACTACAACCCGCGACTGCAACAAGCGATCGCGACTGGCACCGTCGACTTCGACATCCTTGAAATGGGCGCGCCCTTCGAGGGCGATGTGTGCGGCAAGGGCCTGGCGTCGGAGATGCCGGATTGGGTCAAGAAGCAGGTCGATATCGACGACTATGTCGACTACCTGAAGCCACCGGTCGGAACCTGGAATGGCAAAACTTACCGCATCACGATCGACGGCGATTGTCACAACTTCAACTATCGAACGGACATTTTCTCCGATGCCGCTCTGGCCAAGGCCTGGAAAGACGCCGGCAACTCCGGCGAATGGGGTGTGCCAAAGACCTGGCAGCAGGTGCAGGCTGTAACCAAGTTCCTGAAGGGCAAGAAGTTCAAGGGCCAGAATGTGTACGGCTATCTTGATGCGCCAAAGCCCTGGGGCGGTTTCGGTTTCTATTTCCTCGGAAGCCGCGCGTCGGCCTATGCAAAACACCCGGACGACAAGGCTTGGCTATTCGACGTCGACACGATGAAGCCACGCATCAACAATCCGGCCTGGGTTCGCGCCATTCAGGACGTCATCGATGCGCTGCCATCCGAGCCGGCCGATCAGCTCAACGCCGACCCGAACACCACCGGCTTCCAGCAATTCCTGGCTGGCATCGGTTCGATGATCCCTTGGTGGGGCGATATCGGCCAAGTGGCGAAAGCGAGCGACACATCCGTTGTCGGCGACGTCATCGGGTTCTCGATTCTTCCCGGATCAGAAGATGTGTACAATGCCAAGACGGGCAAGTGGGACAAGCTTGCGAGCGGTCCAAGCTATGCTCCGAACTGCGCTTATCTTGGGTGGGGCATCTACGTCATGAAGAGGGTCGACGGTGACGCTCTCAAGCACAAGGCGGCGTGGAGCGCCGCAGCCCATGTCGGCGGCAAGGATCTGTCGCTATGGACGGTCATGTATCCATCCGGGTTCCAGGTTCACCGCACCAGTCACTCCAACATCGATGAATGGGTCGCGGCGGGTTATGACAAGAAGTACATCACGGCCTATCTGAACTCGCAGTTCGGCTCCTATAATCACCCGAACCGGGCGGTTGAGCCGCGGATTCCCGGCATCTTCCAGTACTACAGCATCGCGGAGGATGAACTGACCAAGATCTTCGCCGGCCAATATGATGCGCAGACCGGTGCCAACAATATCGCCGCGGCCTGGGAAAAGCTGACTGATCAGATCGGTCGGCAGAATCAGATCGCGTTGTATAGGGCGTCGCTCGGCGCTTAATCCGAGTCTTCGCCGTCCCGCAGATCATCTCGGCTGGCGCCTCGGGCGGCTCCGGCCGAGGCTTTGTTATCGGCTATCGGCGAGCCCAAATCGGCAGAGTGCAGTATTGATGCAGAACTCATCACTTGTGGCGGATGACCGGCACCGCAAGCCTGCATCATCGCGTGTTCCGGTCAGTCGGATGAACGCGGGACGCGGGATTCTTCTGCTGGCTTCGGTTGCGTTATTGGTGTTGTTGGCGATTCAAATACTTCACTCGGCAGGCGTAATCGGGGCCGGCTTCAGCGACTGGCGGCCTGTCCTTTATGCTTATCTCTTCTGGGCCATCGCGCTCGGGGTTTGCCAAGTCGCGGTACGCGGCGAGCGTGGCCTGCGAGCGCTGTTTGTGCTGCCGGCAGTTTTGTTCACTGTTGCTGTGGTGATTTTTCCGACGCTGTTCGGGTTTTACATTGCCTCATTGGATTGGAACCTCTCTTCCCTCGAGGGTCCGCACTTCAATGGCCTCAACAATCTCGTCGGGTTATTTCACGATAACTACTACTGGAATGCACTTGGCAACATGGTGTTTTACACGATTGCCGTGCTCGCTGAGTACGCGATTGCATTTGGGCTGGCATTGTTGCTGAACGCCGAGATACGCGGGCGAAAGTTCTTTCGGGTCGTTTTCCTGCTGCCTATGATGCTCAGCCCGGTCGCCGTGAGCTGGATGATCGGAAAGTCGCTCATGGAATACCGCTTTGGTCCGGCGGCCACGTTGGCGCGATATTTGGGATGGGACAATCCGGCGTTTTTTGCCTCCCCGTGGATTGCGCGCTTCAGCATTGACGCGATGGACGCCTGGGTTTCGATACCCTTCGTCATGATCATCCTGCTAGCCGGACTGCAGGCGATGCCAAAGGAAGTGCTGGAAGCGGCAAAAGTCGATGGTGCGAACGGGTGGCAATCGTTCTGGCACGTGACGTTTCCCATCATGCTGCCGGTAAGCGTCACCGTCCTGATTATCAGGATCATTTTCAAACTGAAGCTGGCCGATATCGTGATCAACGTAACGGCCGGCGGACCGGGCGGCGCCACCGACACGGTGTCGAGCTTCATTTATCGCGTGTACCGCGATCGATCGAATGTCGGATACGGTACGGGGCTCGCCATCTTCTATCTTCTGTTGATCATTGCGTTTCTGACGCTGCTGCTGCGCCTGTCGCGTCGCTGGACGCAAAAAGTTGCCTAAGCGGCCGTTTTCCGAAGGGAGTTGCTCGATTGACCATTTCGACCTCGGCGACAAAACCCTGGCGGAGGCACCGCTCGGCTTTCCGTGCGAAACGGAGTTTCGGCCGCGTGCTGATCTATGGCGCGTTGCTGCTTTGGGCCTTTATCTGCCTGTTCCCCATTTATTGGACAGTCACGACCTCATTCAAGTCTGCTGTCGATGTGACCCAAGGCCATTTGATTCCCTGGCTGGACTTTCAGCCTGATTGGAAAGGCTGGCGCTCCCTCGGACTTTCACCAGATACAATTCTGGGGACCTCCACGGCTCGCAGCGAATTCGTGAGCAGATTCGTGAACAGTGTTGTGACGTCGGTGGGCGCATCCACTCTGGCGCTCGTGCTCGGCTCATTGGCGGCCTACGGGTTGAGCCGCTTCCGATATAAATTTGCCTGGATGCGCAACGACGACATCCTGTTCTTTTTCATGTCGCAACTGATCCTTCCTCCCGTCGTTTTGGCGTTGCCCTTCCTGGTTCTCTACAAGGCGCTGTCGATGCTTGACACGAGGTTTGGCCTGATCCTGCTTTACACCTTGACGGTGCTGCCGATCGTCATCTGGATCATGCGTGATCAATTCAACGGCATACCGATTGAATTGGACGAGGCTGCTCTCGTGGATGGACTGTCGATTTGGGGGGCTTTCCTTCGCATCGTGTTGCCACTCGCAGTACCAGGAATGGTAGCCGCATTCATCCTCTCGCTTGTGTTGTGCTGGAACGAGTACTTCTTTGCGGCGCTGCTGACCAGTTGGGACGCCAAAACCCTCCCCGTCATGGTCGCCAGCCAGACCGGTTCACAAGGTATCAATTGGTGGTCGATGGCAGCGCTATCGACTGCGGCGATCGCGCCACTTGTTTTGGTGGGCATTTTCCTTGAGCGCTACATCGTCAGTGGCTTGACGACAGGCGCAGGGAAGTAGTCGACGGACGTCAAGAGGCCGCTCGTCCCCGCCTTGAGAGATAGATGCGCGTCGCGTTACCGCCGAAGATATCGGCCTTCTCGTTTGTTGACAGATCGGCCAACATGATTTGGGCGGCAGCGAACCATTTTTCATAACCGCCCGCGAGGTTGACCACAGGCCAGTCGCTTCCCCACAGCAGTCGCTCGGTCCCAAAGCTGCCAAGGACGTGGTCCACCGCTGGGCGCAAATCCGAAATCTGCCAGTTGCGTGCGGCCTCCGTTGCCAGCCCCGATAATTTGCAGACAATATTCGGTCGCTCGGCAAGCGACGTGATATCCCGCCGCCAAATCGCGATCTCTCCGCTAGCAAGCGGTGGCTTGGCACAATGGTCCAGTACGAATTGAAGATCACGATGACGGTCGACGACCTGCAAGAGTCTGGGTAAATGCCGCGGTAGCACCAGAGCGTCGAACAACAAGCAATGTTCGGCCATCGCCGTCAGCCACGGCGATAAGGCCGGACGCAGCAGCCAATCGTCATCAGGGATGTCCTGCACCATCGGTCGCAGGCCGACAAGAAGCTTCAGATCAGCGAGGGCTTCAATGCGCTTCGCAGCACCTCCTCCATCGAAATCCGTCCAGCCCACCACGCCGTGCACCGCCTGCGTGCTTTCCGCGATGTTGAGCAGAAACATAGTCTCTGCCTCGGTCGCCGCCGCCTGCACCAGGATTGTCCCGTCGATCCCGGATGCGGAGAGATGAGGCGCGAGGTCCGAAAATGCAAAGTCCCGATAGATCGGCGCGAGATCGGGTGTCAACCAACCATAGTCGCCGCGATCGAGTGTCCAGAGGTGGTGATGCGCATCGATCCGCATCAGGAGGCGGCCTGCAACGGGACTGGCGCCTCTGCGTCGAGCAAACGCTCGGTCTTCAGATCGGACCAGAGCGCGGCCGGCACCTTGTTCGAGAGCGCCGCGACATTGCGCGTGACCTCTTCCGGGTTTTGCGCGCCAAGCACCACGCTCCCAACCGCCGGGTGACCCAGCGCGAATTGCAGCGCCGCGGTCGGCAATGCGACTCCATGAGCGGCACACACTCGCTCGATTTTTGCTACCTTTGTCAAAATGTCGGATGGCGCATCGCGATAATTGTATTTGGCGCCGGGAACCGCGCCGGTGGCGAGAATCCCGGAATTGAAGACGCCTCCAAGCATCACTCCGATTCCCTGTTGCTGCGCCAACGGCAGGAACTCCGTCAGAGCCGGCTGCTCCAGCAGAGAGTAGCGTCCGGCGAGAAGCATGGTGTCGAACGATCCGGCTTGCGCAAAGCGCACGCACATCTCGGCCTCGTTCACACCGATTCCGATGCCGGAGACCACGCCCTCGTCGCGCAGGCGTTCAAGCGCTACATAGGCGCCAGTCATCGCCTCGCGAAAGCGGTCTTCAATCGCATCGATGCCATGGGTCCAGACATCAACGTCGTGGATCAACAGCAGATCCAGCCGGTCAGTACCCAATCGCAAGAGCGACTGTTCCACTGAACGCATCGTGCCGTCATAGGAATAGTCGATCACCGCATGATGCGGCTGCCCTCCGACGAACCCGGATGTCTCCCCTCGCCCCCGACGCGGGTCCATCCAGCGGCCGACTTTGGTGCAGACCACAAGCTCCCTTCGCTGCACCCGTCTGATCGCTGTCCCGCAGCGATGTTCGGAAAGGCCATGGCCGTAAAGGGGAGATGTGTCGACAAGATTGATCCCGGACTCCAAGGCCCGTTCGATCGTGGCGATGGCCGTGGCATCGTCCAGCCGCGAATAGAGATCGCCAAGCGGCGCGGTTCCAAACCCTAGCACCGATACCTGAAGACCAGTCCGGCCAAGGTTCCGGCGCGGCAATGCGGACAATCGATTCATACCGGATGGTTCCCTTCATGCTTGTGCACCGAGAGAGGCCGTTCTTACCCGCTCCCATTGCGTCGGGTCATGATTTTGACACCGGCCACGGGCGGTTGAAAGTCAAGTCAATTGTGCCGCTCCACCAAAAGGGACTATGTAGATGCCTCTTCGCGTTTGCCCCGCGCGCCCCGTAATCGTACGGCATTGGCAGGGAAACGGCCCTCGCCTATTTAGGCAACCTATCACCTGTCGAATACCGGCCAATGCGGGCAGGGAAGATCGCGAGGCCCGGTCTCCTAGGCACACCGGGCCTCGCGCATTTGACGAGCGATCCGCAAATTCAGCGAGCGACTTCCTGGATTGATCAATCGTGTGGGCATTGGCACAGCTAATGCCGCTGCGCGACGATTTCACGATATAAATCAGCATAGCTTCTTGCACGTGCGCGCCAGGAGACGTCGGTCGACATCCCGCTCTGCTGAATTCGTCGCCAGCCGGATTTGTCGCGAAATCGCGTACCGGCCCTCCGAAGCGCACCAGCAAGACTATCGGCTGTGATCGGCGAAAACTTGAATCCCGTTGCGCACACACCAGCAGTGACTGCTGCATCCGCGTCAACAATCGTGTCCTCAAGACCACCGACGGCAGCCACGATTGGCACCGCTCCATATCTCAAGGCGCAAAGCTGGGTCAGGCCGCAGGGCTCGAAGCGAGACGGAACAATCAGTGCGTCTGCCCCCGCTTGGATGCGGTGGGCTAGATCTTCATCATATCCGATCACGACGCCGATTTGCTTTGGTTTCGCTTGGGCCGCCGCTCGGTACATATCTTGAAGATCAGTATCCCCGGCGCCGAGCAAAGCCAGTTGCATCCCTTCGCCCAAGATCGCCGGGACATTCGCGAAGAGGAGATCGAGTCCCTTCTGCCAGGACATGCGACTGATGACGCCGAGCAGAAATGCCTCCGGCGCAACCTCGAGACCGAGTCGCTGCTGCAGACGGGCTTTATTGGCCATCCGCTCCTGAAGATGGTCTGCATCATAGCGCCTGGCGATGTGAGGGTCGGTGGCAGGATTCCAGACCGATGTGTCGATACCATTGACGATTCCCCTGAGCTCGCCGGCTCGTTCGCGCAGCAGGCCGCCCAATCCCATCCCGCCCTCGTCTGTCTGGATCTCCTTGGCATAGGTCGGCGAGACCGTCGTAATGCGATCCGCGAATCGTAGACCCGCCTTCAGGAAACCAATCCCTCCATAGTACTCGACCCCGTGAATCGTAAACGCCTCCTCGGGTAGATCGAATTCGCGCAGCATCTCTCGCGGGAATTTTCCTTGATAGGCCAGATTATGCACGGTCATGACCGTGCCCGGCCTTCGCTGGTTGCTGTAGTTCAGGTACGCAGGCGTGAGGCCAGCCTGCCAATCGTGAGCGTGCACAACATCGGGGATGAATGTCGAGATGGCGCCAAGACCGATATTGGCGGCCATGCGGGCCAGCGCTGCAAAGCGCAAGCCGTTATCCGGCCAATCTGTACCCTCAGGTGACAAATATGGATTGTCTGGACGATCATAAAGATGAGGCGCATCGAGCACAAAAAGGTCAAGCTCGCCGTAGACACCCTTCAGAATACGCGCTTTTCCGCCGAAAAAGGGCATCCACTCCACGACGGTCGCCGCCGTACCAAGCGAATTCAATACGGCGGGATACCCCGGTACAAGAGTGCAGACGTCAACATTTTCGGCCTTCAACGCGATCGGGAGGGCACCAACGACGTCAGCAAGGCCACCAGTCTTGATCAACGGATAAATTTCCGATGCGACCGAAAGGACGCGAGTGGACTTCATGCAGTCAGTCCGTCGATCATCGGCT
>Ga0075424_100007380_pt1 | contig 10664 bp, 11 predicted proteins | sample SoiMethybrSBSTD3_FD_75301 | JGI IMG/M metagenome (GOLD analysis project Ga0075424, IMG submission 75301) | Bulk soil microbial communities from a Populus tree surrounding site in Tennessee, USA - Soil MetaG P. TD hybrid SBSTD3 | ecosystem: Environmental > Terrestrial > Soil > Tree plantation...
GAGAGCCCGATCATCATGAGGCGGCTGGTGGACGACACATGCTGGATCACGAACGGCGGCTTCGAAACCTCCGGCAGGGCCGGCACCATCGTGAGGCGCTCCTGGACCACCTGCCTCGCCCGCATCGGATCGGTCCCGGGCTCGAAGATCATCTCGACCGACGACAACCCTGGGATCGAGTCGGAGCGGATCTTGTCGAGCCACGGCATCCCGTTGAAGAACTCCTGCTCCATCGGGTTGGTGATCAGGTTCTCGACCTCTTCGGCGGAGAGCCCGATGGCCTCGGTCTGGACCTCCACCCGGGTCGGCATGAACTCGGGCAGGGCTTCCACCGGGAGGGTGCCGAGCCGGACGATGCCGACGGCGATCACGGCGACGGCGACGGCGATCAACGAGAGCCGAGACCGCAGGCTCGTCCCGATGATCCACCGGATCATGGCTCAAGGCCGGAGGCCATCACCGCACGCCCCCCTTGATGTCACGGAGTCCTGCGACCCTGGTGACTACGCTACGTGGGAATGAGCGGTTTGTCTTCATCCTCCGGTAGCGACCTGGATCCTCCTCTGGGCGAAGCCGGTCCTACCCGAGGAGGATGCGCGCCTCGCCGATTAATGGGTGACTTAGCCATCTTGTCCAAGTAAGCTCGGAACGTCGTGAGCGCGGCGCGAGCACTCCGTGGTTGGGCCCATTGGACAAGCCCGGTGCTTGTCGAGGGCCTGCTGTGGGTGCTCGTGATCGGTGTCGCCTTAATCTATGGGGCGCTCGGCTCGTCACCAGGACCACTCCCCCTCGCCCTGCTCGTTTCGCTGTCTGCCGTGGCGACCTGGTGCCCCCCGCCGGTTTCGGCGAGCGCGACGGGCGCGACGATGGCCACGGCGGCGGCCGCGATCGTCACCGGGAACGGTGGGCTCACACCCGACCAGGTCCTGGCCTTCCTCCCGTCGCTGGTCGCCGCCTGGTTGCTGGGCTACGGTCTGCGGATCAACCGCGCCCGGTGGTCCTCGCTGAAGGAGCAGGCAGCTCGGCTGGCGCGCGAGCTAGCCGAACCGAACCGGCTGGCGGTGGAGCAGGAGCAGGCGCGCCTCGCCCGCGAGCTGCACGACATCATCGGCCACACCCTCAGCGTGATCGTCGCCCAGGCGGTGGCCACCCAACGCGTGATCGACGGCGCCCAATCCGAGCTGGCGCTGCAGGCGCTCGGCTCGATCGAGACCACCGGGCGTGCGGGCCTGGTCGAGCTGCGCGGGCTGTTGGGGGTCCTGTACCGCGACCCGGAGACGGATGGGCCGGCGACGCGGGCAGGCCTGGAGCGGCTGCCCGGCCTCGTGGCGCAGCTCGGCTCGGCCGGGTTGCCGGTCGAGCTGGTGGTTAGCGGCCAGGCGCGGCCGCTCCCGGCCGAAGTTGAGTGGAGTGCCTACCGCATCGTGCAAGAGGCGCTGACCAACACCCTCAGGCATGCCAGCCCGACGCGGGCGACCGTGGTGCTGTACTACCGGCCGGGAGCGCTGGAGGTCCGGGTGCGGGACGAGGGACGAGGCAGCACCCACGGCGTGGCCGCTGGGCGGGGAATCGTCGGCATGCGGCACCGCGCGGCCCTTCTGGGCGGGGAGATGGCCGCCGGGCCCAGGCCCGAGGGCGGCTTCCAGGTCACCGTGACGCTCCCCGTGGACGGTGAGGGACCGTGACCATCCAGGTGCTCATCGCCGACGACCATCCCCTGATGCGCGCCGCGATGCGGATGGCCCTGACCGCCGAGCCCGATCTGGAGGTGGTCGGCGAGGCGGCCGACGGCCTCACGGCCGTCCAGCTGGCCCAACAGCTGCGCCCACACGTGGCGGTCATGGACATCCGCATGCCCATCCTGGACGGGGTAGCGGCGACTGGGTACCTGACCGACCCGGAGCAGAGCCGGCCGGTCAAGGTGCTGGTCGTCACCAGCTTCCATCTCGACGAGTACGTCGTGGAGGCGCTGCGAGCCGGTGCCAGCGGCTTCCTGCTCAAGGACGTCACCTCCGAGGAGCTGGTTCACGCCGTGCGCGTGGTGGCGGCCGACAACGCGCTGCTCGCCCCGAGCGTCACCAAGCGGCTCCTGGACCGATATGCCCGCCGCCTGCCGCCAGCCACGCCCCAGGGGCTGGAGCTGCTCGGCAACCCGACTGAACGCGAGCTGGCCGTGCTGAAGCTGGTCGCGCGGGGCCACTCCAACGCCGAGATCGGTCGGTCGCTCCAGCTGGCCGAGACGACCGTCAAGACCCACGTGGGTCACCTCCTGGCCAAGCTCGGCGTGAGCGATCGCGTGCAGCTCGTCGTCCTGGCCTACGAGAGCGGTCTGGTGCAGCCGGGAGCGATCTGAAGCAGCGGCGGTGCCGGCACGCTAGCGGACGACCTTGACGACGTTGAAGCTGCCGTCCAGGACCACGTCGACGACGGACCCGTCCGGCCGGATGAGCTCGACCTCGTAGCCGCTGCCGCTGTCGGTGGGCTCGATCTCGTTCACGCGCGCGCCGGGCACGGCGGCCTTGGCGGCCGCGCCAGCCCGCTCGGCGGGCGTACCACGCAGCTGCACGCCGTCGTCCTTGCCCTTGTCGGGTGCGCTCTCGCCACCGGTCTGCTTCTTCGCCGTCTGGGCGGCGGTGGGGACGGCGGCGTTGGAGACGGCGGGCGCGGAGGTGCCGAGGTTCCTGGCGCCGACGATCAACACGAGTGCCCCGATCCCGGCGAGCAGGAGTTTTGCGCCTGGTCGCATGGTGCCACCTCCTGGGTATTCCCGGAGTAAGTGATCCGATAGTGCTGATCTATACGAACATATGTTCGAATAGAGGTCAAGCGCTCGTCCTGACGGAGCGGGAACGGATCAGCGACCCGATCAGCCTCAAGCAGACCCTCGGCTGGACGACCCCACGGCCGCGCCACCCTGAGCAGGCGGAGCGGTGGACCTGGCTGGTGCTGGCCGGCTACACCCAGCTGCGCCTGGCCCGCCAGGTCGCCGGCGACCAGCGGCTGCCGTGGGAGCGGTCCCGACCCCAGCCGCGGCTGTCACCCTACCGAGTGCGCCGCGGCTTTCCGCGGCTGTTGTGCGCTCTCGGCTCGCCGGCCGCCGCGCCGAAACCCTCGGGGTGCCCGCCAGGCCGGCCCACGGGCTGCTCCTCGGGATCCGCGACGCGCTACCCAGCACTCAAGAAGCCCACCACCAAGCCCGGGAAGAAGCCGCCCAGGACCGCCAAGGCCACCTGACCGGCCCAGCCCGCCTCCAGGCCCGCTGACCTCGGTCGACGGCCACCTCAGACACGTCCCGGGTGAATTACAGGCTAAATCGGACGCTGGGAGCCGCGCCATGGCCCTTCAGTGTTGCCTTGAGCACGCGGATTAGCTTCCGCCCTGTCCTGGCGGCTCCCGCGGGCGACCGCGCTGGTGGCTGCCGACGGCAAGGAGGGGCGGGGTGCTTGAGGAGGCGCACGACAGCGAGGAGCTCATCGGGCGGGTCGCGGCGCTGGATATCGGCAAGGCCCAGCTGGTCTGCTGCGTACGGGTACCAAGCCCACCGACGCCGGCTCGGCCACTACCGCGATCGCTCCGATTGGCCGGACCAGGTTGCCGATGGCCTCCGACTCCGGCTGCTGCTGACCCACCAGCGGCCCGCTGCGGCCCGCAGGCCGGCGGGCGCGGGGTGGACATGCCCGGAAACGGCTGAGGGCGTTCTCGTTGGATAACGTGACAGCCCGCCAGCAGGCTCGGAGGGAAGGTGCGGTCCTGTGGCGCGGTCGCGGCGCACCGCGGTTGGCGGACCACCCCTCCCCCACCCAAGGGCGCCCACGGGGTGCGCCGGGGGCGCGGGGTTGGCCCCGCCGACCGCGCACCCCGCCGCGCACCCCCTTATAGGGGGGGTGCGCGGTGTGCGCGGTTCGACGGTGGGGGGGCGCGCACACCGCGCATGCGCGCCCTGCGCGGTTCCATGCGCGGTTCGCCGAGGTCTCGACCGAGAGCGCTGCCGGACCGGTCACGGCGTGCCCGCCCCCCCGCCACCGCCGGCTTGGTCCTGGCCGCTGTCGACCTCGGCGGTGGCAGGGGACCAATAGCGGGCCCGGCCGTTGCCTTCCTCGCTGCCGGCGGCCAGCCCGGCCGCCTCCAGCTCGCCCAGGGCGGTCTGGATGGTGCGGGGCTTGAGTGGGTGGCCGGCCTGGGCGAGGCGGTCCCCGAGCTGCTTGACCGTCTGCATGTCGCCCCCGGCGCGCAGGGCGGTAAGGACCCATTGGCGGGACTTGGACAGGGCGGCTGCCGCCGGGTCCAGGTCCTCGGGATCGTCGTCGGCAGCTAGAACCTCGACCTGGTACGAGAGCGGGGCGCCCAGGTCGGCCGGGTCGTCGGCGCGGACGCGGCGGCGGATGCGAAAGCGGGTGTCGGCGATCTCGCCCCCGATCAGCTCCACCCCGAGCAGGACCATGCTGGCCCCGTCGGGGTCGCTGCCGCGGTAGTGGACGGCGACCGAGCAGATCACCCGGGCCCAGGCGGCCGGGCCGGCCCCGCTGATGCGGTCAGCACCCCTCCCGTCGCCGGTCTTGTTCCAGTGGGTCACCACCAACAGGGCGCAGCCGGCGGCCTGGCAGACGCCCTGGATGGCCTGGAGGACGGCGCCCATGTCGTACAGGTTGGAGCCGCTGGCCCCGGCCGCGGCCAGAGACAGCGGATCCAGGACAACCAGGGCCGCCGGGTGAGCTTCGAGTTCGGCCTGAATGGCGGCTAGCTCGCTCCCGGCGCCGGGGGCGGCCAGCCGCGGGACGCGGAAGCAGAGCCGGAGGTGGTCGGCGAGCTGGTTGGGGTCGACGCCTTTGGCGGCGGCGATGGCCTCGATCCGCCGCACGGTGGCTCGCTCCCCCCTTCGCCGAGGAACACCAGGACCGGCCCGGGGGTTGGGCAGGTGAAGTGGTCGAGCCAGGGCTGCCCGGTGGCGACGGAGACGGCGAGGTCGAGGGCGGCCCAGGTCTTGCCGGCCTTCTCCTGGGCGGCCAGCACGCCGTAGGCGTCGGCCGGCCACAGCCCTTGGATGAGCCAGCGCGGTTCGCCGGCGGCGGCCACCCTGGCCGCAACCTCTGCGTAGGAGCTGACGGCCAACTCGGCCGCCGGTGCGGTGGGCGGCGGGCTCGGCCGGCGGTTGGGCGCAGGTCGACGACCTCCCCGCCGGAGGTCTCCTCGAGCGGGCCGGTGGGCAGGGGGATGCCGTCGCAGTCCAGGTGGTCGCCGCTCACGCCGCCCCCTCCCCCGGCCGACGGCGGGGCTTAGCCGCGCCACCGGCCAGCCCCGAGGCGATCGTGGCCCGGGCCTTGGCCTCGGGGTGGTCGGCCTCCAAGGCCGCAGTTAGCAGCGCCGTCCGTACCTGGTCGGCGTCCAGGAGGCCGGCGGCGACGAGCTGGCCGAGGTTGAAGGCGGCCCGGTTCAAGGTGGCGTTGCGGCGGCCGATCGGGGCGGTGGTCACCGCGGCCTGCTCCCGGGCCAGGGCCGCTCGCCCGTAGCCGCCGCGCCGCCCCGCGGGTTCGGGGGCTGGGGGGAGGGTGGCTCGCGGGGTCGCGGGCGGGGCCAGGAGCCGCCGCAGCCCGGCCGGGACCTCGGGCATGGTCGCCGTCAGGGGCCGAACCCAGCGGTATCGGTGGCCGCTTCGGTGCTGGGATGGTGGGGCAACGATCAGCCCACCTCGGCCGCGCCAGTCCATCCCGGGCAGCAGCCCGACCCGGTTACCGAGCCCAGTGGGGGCGTACAGCAGGTGCCAGCCGCTCCCGCCGGTCCGCGCTACCGGCCCCTCGTGCTCGGTCGGGACAATGGACAAGGCGGCGCGGAGCGCCTCAACCCCCTGCTCGCCGTCCAGGTCGAGCACGTCGAACCGGCGTCCGGTGGCCACGGCCAGGTTGGTCTGAGGCCAGCGTCGCCACCACTCCCCCACCACCATCGGGTCGACCGCGGCGAGTTGCTTCCAGCCGCGCAGCCGGGGTGCTTGCCTGGGTCCGGGCAAGCCGGGTCGCGGCAGGTGCAGCCGCCCCCCGGTTGGGCTGTGTGCATCGGGACCACCGGGAAGCCGAGGACGGCGTACACCTGGGCCGCTTGCTGGCAGCCCAGCTCCCCCAGGGCGGCCAGCAGGTCGCCGGGCCCGGGCCGGGCCGGGTCGGAGGATCGGGTGATGAGGCGTCGGCTGCTGGTCCGCTCCCCCAGCAGCCCGGCCTGGCAGGTTTCGGGGTCCATCGGCGCATCTGCTCCTTGTCGCTTAACAGCGTGTTGCGGAAACGACTGGCGCTTTTGATTGGGTGTGATGCCTGGGACGGCCGCCCGCCGTAGGCTCTGGTTGGTCGCACCCGGACTGAGGAGGCGGCGTGGGCGAGGAGCAGTGGCAGGTGGCGGGCAGTGCCGCCCAGGTCTACGACCGCCAGCTGGTCCCGGCGATCTTTGGGCCATGGGCACCACGGGTCCTGGACCTGGCGGCCCCGGCTACGGGGGAGCGAGTGCTGGACGTGGCCTGCGGCACCGGGGTAGTGGCCCGGCTGGCCGCCGAGCGGGTCGGCGTGGACGGCCGCGTGGTCGGCTTGGACCTCAACCCGGGCATGCTGGTGGTGGCGCGCAGCCTCCCGGCCCCGGGGGCGCCGATCGGGTGGGTGCAGGCCACCGCCGGCCGCCTGCCGTTCCCGGACGGCAGCTTCGAGGTGGTCTGCTGCCAGCTCGGCTTGCAGTTCTTCCCGGATCGGGCGGCGGCGCTGGCCGAGATGGCCAGGGTGCTGGTGCCGGGTGGGCGGCTGGCGGCGATGGTGTGGCGGTCGATCGACCACAGCCCGGGGTTCGCGGTGTTGGCCGAGGCGCTGGACCGGCACGTGGGGCCGGCGGCGGGGGCGCTCATGCGGGCGCCGTTTGGGTTGGGCGAGGAGGGGACGCTGCGCGGCCTGGTTGCCGGGGCTGGGTTCGGGGAGGTGCGGCTGGACGAGCAGGCCGGGGTGGTGCGGTTCGGATCGGCCGGGGAGCTGGTGGTCGCCTACGGGGCCGGGTCGCCGCTGGCCGGTCCGATCGGGGCCGCCGGGCCAGCGGCTCGGGCGGGGTTGCTGGCCGAGGTCCAGGCCGCGCTGGACCGATGGCAGGGCGCGGCTGGGCTGGCGTTCCCGATCGAGGCGCTGTTGGCCAGTGGCCGCAGGTAGGCCGCCCCGAGGACGACTGGCCAGATGGCGGTGGGTCTGGTCGGCCTGCGGATCGTCGGTTGCGGCGCGGCATGACCCGGCCCACTGGCACGCAGGTACCAGCCCGTTGAAGAAGGCCAGGCGGCTGGTCGGCAGCGGGAGGAGGGGGAGGAGGCTGCCCCCGACCCAGATCGTTGGCAGCGGCGGGCCTGCTGCCACGCGGCAGCCGAGATGGCGTCGATGGCCTGGTCGTATCGGGTCGTTGCTTGGTCGAAGCAGGAAGGCAGGCTGCCGGCTGGTCGCATAGGATCGGCCATGGCCTACAACTTCCTTGCCAGTGATCGCGACCAGACGTTCCTGCTCCCACCGGACCTGCGCGACTGGTTGCCCGCCGACCACCTGGCCTGGTTCGTGCTCGACGTGGTCGACCAGCTCGACCTCACGCCGGTCTACCGGGCCTACCGCGACGATGGGCACGGCCACCCCGCCTACCATCGGCCTCGGCTCCCCCGCTTGCGGGCGCCGTCCGGGACCTGCTGGGCGGTCCAGTCGTCGAGGATCTGCTGGACGTAGCGCTCGGAGACCTGGATGCCCTGGCCGTTGAGGGTGCCGGTCAGCTCGCGGGCCGCGGCCCGGGGCCCAAGGGTGGTCAGGCGGCTGAGCTGGCCGGGGCCGAGGGCGGCCAGATAGGCCTCGACCTGGCGGCGCTTGGTCGCTTCGGCCAGCTCCCCGTTACCGCTGACCCCCGTCGGGTATCCGTTTTGGTCGAGTTGCGAAGGTGCCCAGCTGGGCAGCCGTAAGTACTCACCGCAGATCCGAAGCTCGCCGCACTCACGCTCAGACCAGCCGGGATCGTCGATCACGAGCACCGTGCAGACCTCGTGGCGCAGCGCCAGCAGGTTGACCCCGACGCCGGTGTAGAGCAGGGCGGCGGTGCCATGCTTCAGCATGTCGTTGAGCAGTTGGGACTCCCGCCGCCGGTAGATGGCCTGCGGGTCGACCCGCCCGTCGCCGGTCTCCAGCTCCTCGACGCCATACAGCTCCTCCACGAACTCGCGGACCGCCGTCGCGAGCACCGAAAACTGCCCCTCTAGGAGGTCGGCAGACTCTCCGGGGATGAAGGGCTGGAACATCCCGGAAGGCACGACGTGGTAGCGGCGCCGCTGCGTCGCGACGGTGCACGAGCGGGGCGACAGGAACATCTTGTAGCCGTCGAAGGAGCGGTTCCGGACTCGAACGATCGTCAGGGTCGACACCCCGAGCGCGGCCGAGCGCCGCCGGCCGTCGGCCACCGGATCGGCAACGCGCTCATGCAGCCAGGCCCGGCGCTCGAGCCTCGGCCAGACTGTCCCCGGGTCGGCCATGCCGCGTAGGCCTCCAGCAGCTCGGGATCGAGCGCCTCCGACGTGCTGAGCGAGTGGAAGTAGGTTCCGAGCTTGCAGTCAAGCCGCAGCCGGCCGTCGTCGTCCCTGGCCATGGCCGCCAGGTCGTAGGTGAGCTGGTTCCAGGTGTCCAGGTGCTTCCGCTTACCCGCCTGGATCTCGCGGAGCTGGCGGTCCCAATCCTCCAGGCGCCGCTCGAAGTCCCGTTGTCCCCGAGGGTCGCACTGCTCCCAGTAGCCCCAGCGGCGCACATCGGGGGGTGGCCCCGAGAGGTCGAGGGTCCCGAGGGCGGCCTCGACGTCTTGCCATTGCTCGCGCGGTGCCGGCTCGGCTCACACCGGCAAGGGCTTGGCCTCGTCACCAAACAGCCGCAGCACCGGATAGTCGGGATATGCAGCAGCGAAGAACTGGTAGAGCCCAGGACCGTCCAGGGCGCGGCCATGCCACTCCTCGGGCGACCTTCGGATGGGTGCGGCATGCCGTTCTGGCGACGCCGGTAGGGCCTTGTACGCCGCCGCGACCCGCTCGCGCAGCTCCTCAGTGGGCGCCAGCGCGCAGTAGCGCCGGTGGGTGGCCTCATCAGGACGCTCGGCAGCGGCCTCGAACCGGGACACCATCGAGACACTCCAGCCAAGCAGCCGCCCGAGCGCCTGCTGCGTCTCACCCCGCAGGTCGCGGATATCTCGGAGCACTTGGGCGTACCGCTGCTCCTCCTCGGCGACGCCCTCGGGGAAGGCGGCTCGCTTGCGTCCCATCCAGCCTCACCGCCCCTCCGGGTCTGTCACTTGGCCGGTGCCACCTTCGTAGCAGCAGCTAACGACAACCTACCGACACCGCTCATGCGCTACAGCCGGTCGAGAGGCGATAGGCGTCGATGTGCCTCCCGAGCGCGAGCGTCGGCGGCAGACGCTCCATAGCGCTGGAGCATCTCGCGTGATCGCCAGCCAGCGATCCGCATGAGGTCTGTCTCTAGCCCGCCGTGTGCGAGCCAGGCGTGGGCGAACGTGTGGCGCAGCTGGTGCGCGTGCAGGCCCTCGATGCCCGCCTGGCGGCCGCGGCGCCAGAGCATCTGCGCCAGGCCCGTGGCGGTCAGCGGTCCCTTCTGCCCGAGCCAAAGCCACGGGGATTCGGCGTGCACGTGCCTCGACCTGACCCGGAGGTAGCGGTCGAGGGCCACGGCCGTTTTGCGGCCGAAGGGCAGCGCCCGCTCCCGCCGGCCTTTGCCGATCACGCGGGCCACGTCGTGCTCGAAGTCAAGGTCCTCCAGGCGCAGGCCGACCAGCTCGGTCCGGCGGGCGCCCGAGTCGAGCAACAGCATGATCATGGCCGTGTCCCGGCGGGTCTCGAAGTCCTTGCCAGCACAGGCCGCGAACAGCCGCCGCAGCGCGTCATCGGGCAGGACAGGGATCGGCTGCTGGGGGATGGCCGGCGGCTTCATCTTGGCCATCGGGTCGGCCGCGACCTCGCCCTCGTCCTCCAGCCAGGCGTAGAACACCTTGAGCGAGCGGTAACGGTTGGCGGCGGTCGCTGGCTTCCAGCGGGCGAGCAGATCGGCCAGGAACGCCTCAATGTGCGCCCGGTCGGCATCGGCCAGCCGGACGCCCCGGCCGGCCAGGAAGGCCTCCAGGAGCCGGACGGCCTCCAGGTAGGTCTCGATCGTGCGATCGGACTTGTTCTCGGCCCGGAGATGCCGCTCGAAGGAGCGGGTCAGGTCGGGTAGCCTTGACTCCGACATGGCGGCACCGTAGCACGCCAGTCAGGTGGTGTTGAAGCGCTATGCTGACTGCCTCAGCACCACCTAGAAATAGAAACCGCAGGTCAAGAGCGGTTTTCACGGGACGTGGCGCAGCTTGGTCAGCGCACCTGCTTTGGGAGCAGGGGGTCGCCGGTTCAAATCCGGCCGTCCCGACCACCAGCACGAACCCCCTGCTCAGCAGAGGTGCCGACGGCCCCTCACTCGGCTAACCGGAGCACGCTGCCCTAGCCAGCCGCTCCACGACACCCTAATGTGAGGAACCATGCCGGACGCACAGCCCGCAACCGGCGCGGTCCGTTGCCGCGAGGGGACCTCCTGGCCCTCAACCGAGCTTCCGGCGCACCCTGGAGGCCGAGGACAAGAGCCCCCGGACCATCGAGG
>Ga0075424_100007381_pt1 | contig 10663 bp, 8 predicted proteins | sample SoiMethybrSBSTD3_FD_75301 | JGI IMG/M metagenome (GOLD analysis project Ga0075424, IMG submission 75301) | Bulk soil microbial communities from a Populus tree surrounding site in Tennessee, USA - Soil MetaG P. TD hybrid SBSTD3 | ecosystem: Environmental > Terrestrial > Soil > Tree plantation...
GAGCGACGAAGGCGGGCGTCCGGTCTTCGTGGAGCCGACGAGCATCGTTCCGGCGACCGGCGTGATCGCCTCGCGCGATGGGCGCGTGTCGCCGCTCTTCTCGCGTGTCACCGAGCAACGCTCGGATCTGCGCTCGCAGAGCCGGCAGATCTCGCTCAGCATTGCCCCCGTCAGCTTCAGCACGCGATTCACGTGGAACGCGTCGTATGTGTACTCGAACGTGCGCGAGCAGTTTCGCGGCTTCAGCAGCACCGTCAGCAACCCGCTCGATGTGGCGTGGGGGCGCGCATCGTTCGACTCGCGTCACCAGATCGTCTACAGCCTTGGCTACAACTTCTGGGACGCGATTCGCGTGAGCTGGTTCGGTCAGGTCCGGTCCGGCCAGCCGTTCACGCCCGTCATCTCCGGTGACGTCAATGGTGACGGCTACTCGAACGACCGCGCGTTCATCTTCGACCCGAAGGTGTCGAGCAACGACCCGGCTGTGGCGGCGGAGATGCAGCGGCTGCTCACCTCGGGCTCGGCCGCCGCACGCGACTGTCTCACGAGTCAGATAGGCCAACTGGCGAAGCGCAACAGCTGCCAGGGGCCGTGGATGTCGACCGCGACCCTGTCGATCTCGTTCAATCCGGCGAAGATCCGCATGCCGCAACGGGCGTCGATTCAGTTCCAGCTCTCGAATCCGCTCGCCGCAGCAGACATGCTGTTCCACGACGACGACAACCTGAAGGGCTGGGGCCAATTCGCGACGCCTGATCCGTCGCTGCTCTACGTCCGCGGCTTCGATCCGTCGACGAATCGCTACAAGTACGAAGTGAATCAGCGCTTCGGCGCGACGAATCCGCAGTACAGCGCGTTCCGCGCGCCGGTGACGCTGACCGCGATGGTGCGCTTCGACGTCGGGCCCACACGCGAACGCCAGCTGCTCACGACTCAGCTGAACCGCGGTCGAACGCTGCCGGGTCAGAAGCTGCCGGAGCCGATGCTGCGTGTCGTCTACGGCCAGGGCGGAGGAATACAGAACCCGCTCGCGACGATCCTTCGTCAGCAGGACAGCCTTCACCTGACGGCGAAGCAGGCCGACAGCATCGCGTCGCTCAATCGATTTTATACGCTCCGCAACGACTCCATCTGGGCGCCGGTGGCGAAGTACCTCGGTACGCTGCCCGATCGCTATGACGAAGGCGCCGCGTACGAGCGCTACATCACCGCGCGCCACGCGACGATCGACTTGTTGACGAAGATCGGGCCGGAGGTCAAAGGGCTGTTGACCCCCGAGCAGCGTCGGAAGCTGCCAGCCTTCGTCGCGAGCTATCTCGAGCCGCGGTATCTCGCGTCGATCCGGTCGGGTACCGCGACGTTCGTCGGCGGGATGTTCCCGACGATGGGGGCGCCCGGACCGGCCGGTGGTGGCAACGTGTTCGTCGGTGGTGGCGGTGGCGGACAGCAGGTGATCATTCGTCAGTGAGGGGCTAGGGACTAGGGACTGGGGACTCGGCAGGGGAGCCTTCTACCGCTGAGTAAGCCTCCTCGGCGCTAATAGCTACCCGGCCGAGTCCCTAGTCCCCGGTCCCCAGTCCCCCGGTTTCCCCCTCTCGTGGTAACTGCAATGAGAAATCCAGTGAGATCGCTGTCAGTCGTGCTCGGGACCGCACTTGCGTCGAGCGCTGCCGGCGCGCAGAGCAAGGGGCTCGACCTCCCGCCCATCCGACAGCTCGGCGCGGTCACGGCGACCGCGACGGAGAAGCTCGGCCTCGTGAACAACATTCGTCCACTCGCTGACGGCCGCGTCTACGTGAACGATCCGATGGGCCGGCGCGTGATTCTCTTCGACGCCGCGCTCCAGACCTTCTCGATCGTGGCCGATTCACTCGGCGCGAATGGGAACACGTACGGGCGCGCGGTCGGGCTGATCCCTTCGCGGGGCGACTCGACGCTGCTCGTGGATCCGCAGTCGCTCTCGATGCTCGTGCTCGACCCCGCGGGCAAGGTCACCCGCGTGATGTCGGTGCCGAGCGCGCAGGACGCCATGTCGTTAGGCACGCCGCTCGGCGGCACGGCGATGGACCCGCAGGGCAGGCTCGTCTTTCGGGCCTCGCCCCGATTCGAGTTCCGCGGCATGGGGCCGTCCGCGGGCGGTGGGCCTCCGCGCATCCCCGAGATGCCCGACTCGGCGCCGATCTTCCGCATCGACCTCGCGACCCGAAAGATGGACACCGTCACGTACATCAAGACGCAGAAGATCAAGATGAACACGACGCAGGACGACAACGGTGGCATCAGGATGGTGTCGGAGATCAACCCGTTGCCGGTGGTGGACGAGTGGGCGCTCGTGTCCGACGGCTCGATTGCGATCGTGCGTGGTCGTGACTACCACATCGACTGGGTGAACGCCGATGGGTCGCGAGCGTCGTCGCCGAAGATTCCGTTCGAGTGGCAGCGGTTGTCCGACGAAGACAAGGTGGCGTTCATCGACTCGGTGAAGGCAGCTCGCGAGCGCATGGGCGCCAACGCTCCCCAGGTCGCGACGCCTGGCGGCGGAAACCAGACGCGCAATGGGCCGCCGCCGGGCATGGACGGCGGTGGGGCACAGGTCATGATCTTCCGTGGTCCGCCAGGCGGCGAAGGTGGCCGGCCTAACGCCGGCGGTACGGGCACCATGAACGTCACCCCGCAGATGAACTTCGTCGCGCCGAGTGAGCTGCCCGATTACAAGCCGGTGTTCCTGAATGGCTTCGTTCGCGCCGACCTGGATGGCAACGTGTGGATCCGCACGATTCCCACGAAGCCGATCGCAGGCGGTCCAGTCTACGATGTGGTGAACCGGAAGGGCGAGCTGGTCGAGCGCGTACAGGTTCCGGTGAATCGCTCGATCACGGCGTTCGGGCCGGGCGGGGTGGTCTATCTGACGACTCGCGACGGGATGACGACGAAGCTGGAGAAGGCGACGATCCGGTAGCCCTCCGGAGGAGTCCGTACTCCGCCGCCGCCCTAACGAGGGGCAACCGGTCAGCGGTTGCCCCCAATCCCCAGAGCTGCACGAACCCGGACCCGGGGCGCTCGGGCCGATACACGCGCACCCAGGCGCTCGTCTTCCCCAGCTCGTCGATCGCGAGCGGCTGGATGGTATCGGAGACGGCAATCGGGAAATCGCCTCGGAAGAACTGGTCGATCCCCCACCGTCGGCCTGCCTCGGTGGGATACGCGGCGTTGTGGTCGAAATCCATCGTCCCATCGGAACGCCGATCAGGCTTTCGGTTCGCCGCGGACTCATGCCGAGCGGGCGCCCGGTCGAATCGCGCACGAGCGCGCCGATCGGCTCTCCCATCCAGACGACCTTCCCGCCCGCGTTCAGGTAGCGACGGAGCAGCACGGTATCGGCCGACACCGGTGCTATCACGTTAGGCAGCACATCGGTCGCGAAGACCACGACGCTCGGCACGCCATCCGCCATTCGCGCCGCGAGAAAGCGGGCGAGCGAATCCGCGTCGAGCGGCTCGTAGCCGACAGTTCGGAAGTACTCGAACGCGAGCCGACCGCCGCCAACGAACGGCCGCCCGGCGACGGTGGAGTCGTAGTAGACCGCGAGCCGGGGAATCGACGCGTTTGCTTCCTCGATGGCCACGACGCTGCCATCGTCGCACCCAATGTAGATCTCGTTGCCGACCACGACCGGAGTCGACCACACGGCATCGCCAAGCGGAAGGCGCCAGCGCACCACACCGGTCGCCGCATCGAGCGCGAGCAGTTCACCTCGCCCCGCATTCGTGTTCGCCGTTCCGACTACGAGAAGAGCTCCGGTCAATACCGGCGACGACAACACATTCGAGCCCACCGGTGTTCGCCACAGTTCTCGACCACTCGCGACGTCCACGGATTGAATGAAGTGCCCATCGGAGCTGCCCACATACGCTCGGCCTTCGCGCACTGCCGGTGAACCGACGACCCATGACGTCCCGTGACTCGAGCGCCACTTCCGCTGGCCGTTTACGAAGTCCAGCGCGTAAAAGCCATCATCTCGCGAGCCGAGGAACACGTTGCCTTCGGCGATGGCCGCGGTGCTCTGGATGGCGCGTCGATCGTAGCCTTCGCGCTCGAGATCGAGCGTATCGCCGACTGTGTGATGCACCCAGCGGGTTTTGCCTGTCGCGATGTCGATCGCATACACGCGCCCGTCCCACGAGCCCACGACCACAACGCCATCCCTGACCGACGGCGTCGCTCGCACCTTCCCGCCGGTTTTCACACGCCAGCGTTCCCTGCCAGTCGTTAGGTCGAGAGCATAGACGTTTCCATCGCCCGCGCCGATGACGATCGTCCGGTCGACGACCACGGGAGACGACACGTACAAGTCCCACCCGCCGGCCGGAGCGATGTTTTGGGGAAGCATTGGTCCCGTCTGCAACGACCAGCGCAACTCGCCGGTCGCTTCGCTCACGGCGAAGATGCGTCCGGTGAGGGTCGCGGCGATCACCAGCCCTTGCGCGACTGCCGGCGAAGAGTGGACCGGCCCGTTCGCGGCGAATGTCCAGACCGGTTTGCCGCTCGCGCGATCGAGGGCGTAGAGCGTGCTGTCGCCGCTGCCGGCGAACACGCGCGTTGCCGTCACGGCCGGAGTCGATCTGACGGCACTGCGCGTCTGGAAGCGCCATCGCACGCCACCCTGACCGCCGAACAACTGGCCAGCGGCGACGCCCGTGTGTGCCGGGGTGCCGCGGAACATGAGGCTGACATCGGCCGGCCCGGAGGTGGCTATCTGTGCGCTGGCCTCGCTCGCGACGACGACGCCCGCGAGGGCAATGCGACGAACCCAACAGAGCATCACTCCACCAGTCGTGGTCGGGAGCACCAACGATGGTGGAAGTGTCGGGCATCGTCAGCGAACACGCGGCGAATCACGCCCACGGCGCGGTGAGCCGGACGTTCGGTGCGGCGAGACGGATCTAGCCCCGACGCCGATTCGAGTGCACCGTTCGCGCATGTCCAGTCAGCCAAAGCGACGCCTCGCGTTCACGCGCGACATCTCGCCCGCGATCGAGCACTGCGAGCTCACGCACCTCGAGCGCACGACCATCAACCTGGCCCGCGCTCGCGCCGAGCATAACGAGTATGAGGCCGCCCTCCGCGCACTCGGCTTCGAGGTGCGGCGGTTGACCTCCGGCCCGGACATGCCCGACTCGGTGTTCATCGAGGACGCCGCCGTGGTGCTCGACGAGCTCGCAGTGATCATGCGTCCCGGCGCGGAGTCGCGCCGGGTAGAGACCGCCGCGGTGGCGGAGGCGGTGCGGAGCTACCGGCCCGTCGCGGCGATCCTCGCGCCCGGCACGCTCGACGGCGGCGATGTGCTGCGGATCGGCAAACGCCTCTTCGTGGGCGGCGGCTATCGGAGTAACGATGTGGGGATCAAGCAGCTCGGCGCGATCGTCGGGTCGCAGGGTTATACGGTCGAGGCGGTGCCGTTCCAGGGCTGCCTGCACCTCAAGTCTGCTGCGACACTCGTGGCAGACGATCTGGCCCTGATCAACCCGGAGTGGGTGGACGCGGACCGATTCCAGCCACTTCGCACGATCGATGTCGATCCGTCCGAACCGTACGCCGCGAATGCGCTGCTGATCGACGGGACGGTCGTTTATCCGGCAGAGCACGTCCGAACACGCAAACGCCTCGAGGCTGCCGGCCTAACGGTTCATCCGGTACCGGCGGGCGAGCTCGCGAAGGCGGAGGGCGGCGTTACATGCTGTAGTTTGTTGCTGGTCAACTGAGGGACATCGGGACTGGGGACTAGGGACTGGGGACTCGGCCGGGAGGCTATTACGGCAGAGGAAGGCTCCTCGGTGCTAATAGCATCCCGGCCGAGTCCCCAGTCCCCAGTCCCGATGTCCCTAGTCCTCTTGGACCAGGTGAACTCGATGATTCAGAGCGGCCGACCGAGCCTGGTCGCCACGGCGTCGCGGAAGCTCCGGCTCAATCGCAGCTTCGCCCCCGAGTGCAGTATGGCCACGTAGTCGCCGTGAAACCACGGCTGCAGCTCGCGCACGGCTCCGAGCCTAACGACTGTGGACCGATGGATCTGGACGAACCGTGACGGGTCGAGGCGACCGGTAACCCCCCGCAGTGGCTCGCGCGACCGCCACGCGCGCTCTCCACAATGCACCACGATGTGATCGTCGTCGGCCTCGACCCAGTCGATCGACTCGGGATCGATCAGCTGTACACGTCCGTCGATCTTGAGCGCCAGCGGCCCGCCGATTACGGTGACCGGTACGGGCGCGCCATGGCGGTCCAGTCGCTCGAGTCGGATGCGCTCGCGAGCTCGCGCTACGGCCTCGTGGACGCGCTCGCGGCGAATCGGTTTGGTGACGTAGTCCAGCGCTCGTGTCTCGAACGCACGGAGCGCGTGGTCGGAGTGTGCCGTGACGAACACGATGGCGGGCCGTCTGTCCGCCGGCAGCTGCTGGATCACGTCGAAGCCGTCGAGGTCTGGCAGCGCGATGTCCAGGAATACGAGGTCCGGCGACAGTGCGTCGATCGCGGCGATGGCCTCCGCACCACACGCGCTCTCCCCGACCACCGAGAGGTCGCGTTCCTCACGAAGGATTGCGCGGAGTCCGGCTCTCGCGAGCGGCTCATCATCGACGACGAGCACCCGCACGTCGCCAGTCGTGTGGGGTAGTTCGGGATTCACGCGGCCGCGCCTTCGGACGATGCCGGTGTTCCGTTCGCGAGAACGTGAAACGGGAGCTCGACGTGCAGGCGCGTCCAGTCGCCATCACGCACCAGCTCAAGCCGCGATGCGTCGCCGTACAGATGCGACAGCCGCTGGCGCGTATTCTCCAGGCCGACGCCGCTCCCCGACTCGACCGGTGCCCGTGGCCCGGGCAGTCCGGGCCCGTCGTCGCACACCTCGAGGGCAAGCCGTGTATCCTGGCGCCAGGCGGCGATCGTTAGGCAGCCGCCCTGTGGCGAGCGCGAGACGCCATGACGAATCGCGTTCTCCACCAACGGCTGCAGCAGCATCGGCGGCACCTGGGCGCTCGCGATGTCGGGCGCGACATCCCACTCGACCCGGAGGCGGTCTCCCAGGCGTGCCTGCTCGATCCCGACGTACGACTCCACGAGCTCCAGCTCTTCGCGGAGTGAGACTTCTTCACGCCGCTCGATCGCGAGAAGCGCCCGGAGCAGCTCACCGAGTCGCCCCACGATATCGAATGCTTCGCGATTCCGTTCGGTGATGATCAGCGCGCCGACCGCGTTCAGCGCATTGAAGAGGAAGTGCGGCTGCAGCTGCAGCGTCAACGCGCGCAGCTGTGCCGAGGCGAGGTCGGCGCGCAGGCGTTCGGCTCGAAGCTGCTCCTCCCGGCGAACGTCGAGCGTGTGGAGGTAATGGCCGGCGCCAAGGATGAACGCATAGACGATCAGGGCGAGGTGGCCGACGGCCGCGAGCTCGGCCAGGCCGTGACGCAGCACCGCGGCGTACGGCGATGCTCGACCTGACATGACCCAGGCGATGGTGGGAGCGGCCAGGTTGAGGGCGACGATGAACGCAAGCGCGAGCGCCAGGTGGGTCGGGACTCGCCTGCGCCACAACGTCCGCTCGATCGGAAGTCGTTCGGCGGACCAGATGATCGCCGGTGTCGCAAATCCCCAAACGAGCAGAAAGACGATTTGTTCCAGCACCGGTGCGCGAAGTGCGACGCGGTCGCTTGGCCCGCGGACGACGATCAGCGAAAGGGCGAGGACGTACAGGATCGCGGCGAGCCACAACGCGACAATGACGCGCCCGGCGATCGCCCGATACGCTGGCGGCGGCGGAGCAGTCAGTGGACTGCCCAAGCGCGAGACACCGAGCGATTCGCGAGCGGTGGCAGTCGCGGTGAACATGCTCGCGAAGGTAGTGCGCGGCGCATGGGGCGACCAGCGTCCGTCTGGACAAGCTGTCGCTGCCGTAGCGCTCAGCTGGAGTAGTACGCCGCGTTCTCCTCGACGTATCCGGCCGTGAGGTCGCAGCCGTAGGCGCGCGCCGCACCGTCGCCGACGCCGAGCGACACCTCCAGGTCCACGACCTCCGCGCGCAACGTCTCGCGGACGATGGCGTCCTCGAAGTCGAGCCGCTGACCACCAGTGACGACGGGATGCCCGTTGATCCAGGCATCGGTGCTCGCCGGCCGGATCGTACAGTCGAAGCACTTGCCAACAGCCATGAGCAGGCGGCCCACGTTAGGGTCCGCGCCCGCCACCATCGTCTTCACGAGAGGTGAGTTCACGAGAGATTTCGCGACGCGCTTCGCCTCGTGCCTGTCGAGCGCTCCCCGGACGGTCGCGCGGATCATCCGCATTGCACCCTCGCCGTCGCGCGCGAGAATCTCCGTCATGCGCGTGCAGCCCGCGATCAAGGCGCGCGTGAACGCCGCCTCGTCCACTGGACCGGCGAGCCCGTTCGCGAGGATCGCGCACGTGTCGGACGTGCTCGTGTCGCTGTCCACGGACAGCATGTTGAACGACACCTCGGCGGCCGCGCGAAGCATGCGGTCGAGCACCGCCACATCGAATGCTGCGTCGGTGAAGATGTAGACGAGCATCGTCGCCATGTTCGGCTCGATCATCCCGGAGCCCTTCGCGACCCATGTGATCGTCGTGTTGCCCACGGTCGTCGAGAGCGCCTTGGGATGACGATCCGTCGTCATGATCCCCTCGGCGCCGACGAGCGGGTTGTCCTGCAGGTCGGCCGAGATGCCGCGGATGCCGCGTTCGATGCGGTCGATCGGAAGCGGCACGCCGATCACGCCGGTAGAGCTCACGAGCACATGCTCCGGCACCGTGCCCAGCTCCGTCGCCGTGGCGGCGGCCATGCGGCGCACGTTGTCAATGCCTAACTGACCCGTGGCGACGTTGCTGACCTTGCTGTTCACCACGACGGCGCGAAGGCGACCGTCTTTGATGATCTCCCGCCCGACGATGACCGGCGCGCCCGGGAAGTGGTTCCGAGTGAAGATCGCGGCCGCCGCGGCGTCGATGTCGCTGGCGAACACGGCGAGGTCCTTCGCCTGTGGCTTGAGCCCGACGTTGCGGCTCGCGCAGCGGAACCCGCGTGGGAATACCGGGCGATCGTGGAACGTGGTCGAAGACATGACGTGACGGATTGGCCCGAATCGGAGCGCGAAAAGCTAAGGCTCGTGGATACTCATGTCATCCCGAGCGAAGCGTAGCGAAGCGAGGGATGACAAAGTCACCGCCCACCAAACAGGGGCACGGACGCGCCTAATCGCACTCCAACGACCGGGCCGGCCCCTTTCCATTCGCCGGGGTCACCTGCGTCGGACTCGCCAGACAAGCGATCCACGCTCGCGCTCAGGTCGAATCGAACATATCCGACGGCGGCGGTGGTGATACCGAACCCTCCCCCGAACGACCAACCGGTGGCGTTCGAGCTCGCGGTGTACACGGAGCAGCAGAACGTCACGTCGTAGTCGAAGATCCAGGTGCCATTCGCGAACAGGTACGGCCGCACGGCACTTTTCCCATCGCCCCAGCTGAAGCGCGGTTTGACGTAGATACCGGAGGTCGTCGATGAGCCATCGGGCCCGACGTCGAAGCGCGACCGTGCGTATCCGACGCCAACGGCACCGCGGCCATGCTCGACGCGCAGTCCGGCGTCCCACGACCACCCGCCGTTCTGATCGGTGCCCGGCACGATCTCGATGTCCGAGATCGAGTACGCCCCGCCGCCATCGAGCACCAGCGACCACGGATCGGGTCGATGCCCAAACCGCCACCACTGCGCCGATGCCGGCGCGTTGATGATGATCGTGCCGAGGACTGCGAGAGCGGCGACGCGGCACGATGCAGCAGGCCTGTAAAGCAGCACACGACGCAAACGACTGTTGGACATGAAACCTCTCCTCCAGATTCAACGGACGCGACGTCAAGTTCGTGAAATTGCTCACTCGATGTCAGCATGATGACGCAATCGACACGAGGCCGACCCTGAGGATCGTCGGCGGAAAATACGCCGGGCGCGACCTCACGTCTCCGGCGGATTTTCGGGTCCGGCCCACGGCCGAGCACGTGAGAGCGGCCGTGCTCGATGCGCTCGGGCCGGACCTGCCTAACGCCCGTGTCCTGGATCTGTTCGCCGGCACCGGTGCCCTGGGCCTCGAAGCGATCTCGCGCGGCGCACGCAGCGCGGACTTCGTCGAGTTCCGGCCGGCGAGCCTCCATGCGCTCCGCGCGAACGTCGCGGCCCTCAAGCTCCGCGAGCGCACCCGCATCTTCAAGAAGGATGCCGTCCGCTTCGCCGCGGCGCTATCGGCCGGAAGCTACGAGATCGCGTTCGTGGACCCGCCATACGAGTCGCGCCAGCTCGACCTGGTGCTGGCGAGCTGGAACGCGACCGGCTTCTCGCCGGTCCTGGTGGCCGAGCACGCGCGGACGCACCAGCTCCCGGCGGGCGCGTGGACGCGCCGCTTCGACGACACGGCGGTGACGATCTACAGACGTTAGGCAGTATCCGGCCGTTTCCGCCCACGTCCGTTTCATCGTTGTTCCCCGAAAAGGCTTGGCGAACATCGAAGTCGGTCTCGGACGTACGAAGTCGGTCTTGGATTCCCTCCACTACCCAACGCTGCGGTCAACCGACGTTGCGTTCGACCGACGGCCGGTGAAC
>Ga0075424_100007382_pt1 | contig 10663 bp, 12 predicted proteins | sample SoiMethybrSBSTD3_FD_75301 | JGI IMG/M metagenome (GOLD analysis project Ga0075424, IMG submission 75301) | Bulk soil microbial communities from a Populus tree surrounding site in Tennessee, USA - Soil MetaG P. TD hybrid SBSTD3 | ecosystem: Environmental > Terrestrial > Soil > Tree plantation...
CAATCATGAGCAGCGCCGTCGTGATTCCCGATGCCGTCTACGTCATCTGGTGGATCGGTCTCGTTCTCACGCTGGTGGTCTTCGTCCCACTGGCCGTCTACTCCCTACACCGGACATGGCGGTCCGCGCGGTCGATCAAGCGGTACGCCGCCGAGACATTGCAGGCCGCCGCCGGAATCGCGCGGAACACCGCGAACGTCAAGGCGCTCGATGCCACCATCGGCGTCGGCACGGAGATGCTCGGCGGCGCGGGCGCTATCGAGAAAAAGCTCAGCACCATCGCCACCGTGCTCCAAGAGCGCGCGTCGAGGAGGCGCTGATGCTTCTGCCGCTGACCCTCGTCACCGTCGCGCTCGTCGTCCTGGCACTCGCGGGCTACCTGATCGCCATCGCCTGGGCTCTACTCGACACCCGACGCAGTGTCGCCGCCATCGCGGACGGCCTCGAAGCCGTCCGCGATCATACCGGGCCACTGCCCGAGAAGCTCACGACCATCAACGGTGCCCTCGGCGCGCTGCTCGGCGGCCTGGAGGCGGCCGACCGCCACCTCGGCCGGGCTGCCGGGGTATTCGGGCTCCGCTAACCCCAAGGGGACGCCATGTGCTTCAAGAACCTCCCGATCGAGTTCGACGCGCAGGGCAAGCCGTATCTCCGCGCAGGCGTGGCGAACCCGTACGCGCCGACAACGACGGCACCGCGAGGGGCGCCCGCGCAGCTCACCGCCGAGAACGTCGAGCAGCTCCTTAGACGCAATGGCTACATCAAGGAGCTCGATTTCGACCCCGTAACCCGGGTCGCCGGCGCCCTCGCCTTCCACACGGTCGCGGATTTCAACGCGCGCAAGGTCATCGAAGCTCGCTCGATGGCGACACTGTTTCGTGGCTATGAAGTCATCATGGTTGGCCGTGACCCGCGTGATGCCATCTACATCACGAGCCGCGCCTGCGGTGTCTGCGGTGGCGTCCATTCGGTGACCTCGGCGATGGCGATCGAGATGGCCATCGGCTGTGTCCCGCCGCCGCTGGGCATCCTCATCCGCAACATCGCGTTGGCGCTCGAGTTCCTCTACGACCATCCCCTGCACCTGCACCTCCTCGCGGGCCCGGACTACTCAGCCGCGATGGTGGGACCCACGAACCCGTCGCTCCTCGCGCGCGCGCGATCCAGCGAAGCACAACACGCCGAGATCCACGGCTTCCGAACCATCGGCGAGCTGATGGACGATCTGAATCCGTTGAGCGGGAAGCTGTACCTGGAGGCGCTGCACATGACGCGCGTAGCGCGTGAAGCCTACGTGCTCATCTGCGGCAAGTATCCGCACCCGCAGACGATCGTGCCGGGCGGGATGAGCTCGACGATCACGCTCAGCGTGATGAACGAGATGTTCGTCCGCGTCGCGCAGTTCTTCGACTACAGCAAGAAGCTGACGGCGATTTGGGACGATCTCACCGATTTCTTCTACACCGCCAATCCCGCGTACAAGCAGGTCGGAGCCCGCCGCGCACACATGATCGATACGGGCATTTTCGACCACCCCGAGGCCTACGACGCGACATATGCCAACGCCGCCGCCTGGGGCGACCGGCGCTGGGCGACGCCGGGCGTGATCGTCGATGGAGAGCTCGTCACTACCGACCTGCACCGTCTCAACATCGGCGTGGAAGAGTTCGTCGAGCATTCGTATTACGAGGAATGGTCCGGCAACGGACAGCGGCAGCGGTTTCCGACCGATCCAGCGGGTCATCCCCTGTCGCCCTATCATCCCTGGAACAAGGTCACCAAGCCGCGACCGCAGGGACAGAACTGGAAGGAGAAGTACACCTGGGACACGGCGCCGCGCTGGGACCGGCAGTCCATGGAGGCCGGCGCCTACGCCCGGCTGTGGAACTCGGCCGTCGCCCGGAAGCTGCCGGCCAATCCGTTCATCGAGTCCACCGGAACCTCGCTCAAGCTCCGGCTGCCGAAGGGCGCGCTTCCTGAGATGGAGATCGAGTGGAAGGTGCCCGACGTCTGGAACGCCTTCGAGCGCAATCGTGGCCGCGCCTATTGCACAGCGTTCACGACGCTCATCGCGTTGAACAACTGGATGGCGGCGATGGACCGCTTGAAGCTCGGCGACACGCGGACCAGCACGCCCTTCGAGATTCCCAAGCGCGGTGAGCAGCTCGGCGTCGGCTTCTGGGGAGCCGGGCGCGGCTATCTGACGCATCATCTCGTTCTCGACCGCGGCGCCGTCGCGAACTATCAGATCGTCACGCCGTCGACCTGGAATGCCTCGCCCACCGATCGCTGGAGCCAGCCGGGCCCCTACGAAGAGGCCGTGCTCAACACGCCGTTGCTGGAGGAAACCGACGATCCCAAGCAGTTCAAGGGCATCGACATCCTCCGCGCCATCCGGAGCTTCGATCCGTGCATGCCGTGCACAACCCACATCCACACCGACGCCGGAGTCATCACGCGCGAGGTCAACACCTGCGCCTGTGGCGTCGACGACGACGGTGGTTAGGTGCGCGTGATCGTTGCCGGTGTCGGGTATCGAAACCTTCGCGATCACTCTTTCGGCGTCGAAGTCACCGACCGCCTCGAAAGCGCTTCGTGGACGGATGACGTTGTGGTCGAAGACCTGAGCTACAACCCCATCGCCGTCGTCCAGCGCCTGGAGGACGAACCGTCCGAGCAGAGATTCCAACGCGCCGTCGTGGTAGCCGCCGTCGAGCGCGACGGCCGTCCGCCAGGTACGGTGGCCGCCTACCGCTGGGACGGCGTGCTGCCCGCCGACGAGGAGATCCAGCGCGCGGTGACCGAGGCGGTGACCGGTGTCATCGCCCTCGACAACACGCTCGTGGTGACACGCCACTTCGGAGCGCTGCCCGAGGAGGTCGTCGTCGTCGAGGTGGAACCGGCTGTGCACGAGTTCGGCGACACGTTCAGCGAGGTCGTCGGGCGCCAGCTCGACGGAGTCTGTGAGCTGGTTCGGGTCCTGGCCACGCGAGCCGACGCCGTCGCGCAGCTGCCCCGCGCTCCCCTCGGCGGCCCGTCATCCGCGGGAGTGAGAGCCCCGTGAGCGAGCATCGCGATATCCTGGAGGACGTGCAGCGCCTCATGGCGGAGCTCGAGGCGCATCCGGATCCCGCCGTCCGCACCGCTGTCACGAGCTTGCTCTATGGCATCGATGCCGTCCACCGGACCGCGTTGACACATCTGGTGGGCGCGATCCAGAGCCTGGCCGGCGAAGCATTCATGAACAGGCTCACCGCCGACCCCGCGATCCGGCTGCTTTTGATGTCCTACGATCTGATCGCTGTGGATCGTCGCCTGAATGCCGAGGAGGCGCTCGATAGCGTGCGCGGACACCTGCATGACCATGGGATCGACGTCGAGCTCACTGAGATCGTTGGCGGCGCCGTCTACGTGAAGCTCCACGGCGTCGAGCGGAGCGACGTCGCCGTCGAGGCGGTGCGGCGCGATCTCGAGGAGGCCCTCCGGGCGGGTCTACTCGGATTCCAGGAGCTCGTCGTCGGCGATCGCGCGACGACACGGAACAGCCCCCTGCTGCAGGTCGGTGGGCTGCGTCGCCCTCAGCAGCCGGTGTACCGCCGACTCTGCGCCGTCGCGGAAGTCGCGCCGGGGACGATGCGGGCCATCGACGTCGATGGGCACGGAATTCTTCTCGTCAACGTCGACGGAGAATATCTCGCGGTGTCCAACCAATGTGGCGACAGCCCGCTTCCGCTGCAGTTCAGTATGCTGCAGGGCGCCGAGCTTCGCTGCAGCTGGCACGGCTGCCGGTACGACCTTCGCAGCGGGCGTCGGCTGGACGGGCCCGAACGTCTGATCGTGCTCCCGGTCGCGGTTGCGGACGGAGACGTCCGACTGGCGCTCGGCACCGAGCCGGTGGCGCAGGGCTGACGTGCGCACTTTGGTCGCCGGGTTCGGGAATGTGCTGCGCGGTGACGACGGTTTCGGCGTCGAAGTCATCCGCCGTCTACGCGAGAGCGATCTGGTGCGCGACGGCGTCGATTTCATGGAGGTTGGCACCGCCGGCATCGGGCTCGCGCAGGAGCTCCTGACCCCCTGCGAGCGCTTGATCATCGTCGACGCGATGAAACGAGGCGGCCCGCCCGGCAGCGTCTACGTCTCCGAAGTCGAGTCCGTCGAGCCCGCGACCGAGGTCGATATGCACATGGCGGTGCCGGCCCGAGCGCTCGCGGTCGCCAAGGCCCTCGGCGCCCTGCCCCGCGAGGTCTTCATCGTCGGGTGCGAGCCGGCCCAAGTCGATGAGCTGACGACCGAGCTCACACCACCCGTCGCGGCAGCCGTCGAGACGGTGCTCGAGCACGTGAGGCGGCTGCTCGACGCTGGGCGCACTGCCGATCCCGTCGACGGACTCAGGCAGCGCGACGAGATCCTACAGATCATGTTCTGGCTGCACGGCGAGGGCCTTGGTCCCGACGTCGCCGTCTCCGACATTCTTCGGTTCGTCGACGACGAGCGGACGGTCCGGCGGGCGCTCAGGCAGCTCGCGGAGGACGGGCATCTCGAGACGCTCGGCGGTCAGGGCACGGTACGATACCGACTGACCGCGACAGGAATCCACGAAGGCCGTCGGAGATTCCTCGACGAGTTCGAGCCCTATCTGGCCCGGCACGCCCACGGCGAGTGCGGCTCGGCGGACTGCGACTGCCATCGGGGAGGAACGGAGTGCCGGGGCGCGGTGTGACCAAGGCCACCTGCGGGTGCGGGGCGGCGCTCTCCGACGGTGATTGCCTGTGTCCCGCGACGCCACTTGCCAAGCTCATCGGTCGCCGGTACGCGCTCGGCCTGCTGAGTCTCATCGCCAACCGAGGCACCATCCGCTTCAGCGAGCTTCGTAGCCGGCTTGGCGACGTGAGCTCGTCGACGGTCGCCGCACGGCTCAGCGATCTTGAAGACGCGCGACTGATCGCCCGGACCGTGTACCCGGAAACTCCGCCGCGAGTGGAATACTCGCTGACACCTCGTGGCCGCGAGTTCTGCGACATCCTGACCGATTTTCTCCGCCGGGGGCCCCACCGTGGCCCCCGAGACCGTCCTACAGCTTCCTAGCACCCCGGCGGAGCTTGAACTCGGGCCCATCGTTGCAGGGCCACTCCATGTCGTGATAGTTCGGTTTCTCGAAGTAGGTTTCATCGATCGAACCAGTGACCCGGGAGGATGAAGATGCATCGAGGCTACGACGGGATCGCCCTGGTTGCTCTCTTCCTCGCATTGGCGAGCCCGACCTCGGCTCGCGCCCAGGAAGTCCCGACGCGTGGTGGCACCCTCGTCGTCGCCATCTCTGCCGATCCCGGCCATCTGAACCCCGCCATCACCACGAGCGGCGCGACCCACACAGCCGCCGAGCTCATCTACAACGGGCTCCTCGGTCGCGATGAGCGCGGCGACCCTGTGCCCGACCTCGCCGAGAGCTGGACGGTGGAGCAGGCAGGCGCGGTCTATCGCTTCCGTCTGCGCGACGGTGTCACCTGGCACGACGGTACGCGCTTCACCGCTGCCGATGTGAAGTTCACCTTCGAAGAGGTGCTACTCAAGTTCCACGCCCGCACCAAGGCATCGATGGGCAGCGTGCTGACCGGCATCGACACGCCCGATGACCGCACCGTCGTCATTCGCTTCAAACAACCCTACGCGCCGCTGCTGCAGCAGCTCGACGCCACCGAGGCGCCTATCGTCGCTCGGCACGTGTACCAGGGCAGCGATCCGCAGACGAATCCGGCCAACGCGAGCCCCATCGGCACCGGCCCTTTCAAGTTCGTCGCCTATCGCAAGGGCGCCGAGATCCGACTGGCTCGCAACCCAGGCTACTTCAAGCGCGGCTTGCCGTACCTCGACGAGATCGTGATGCGCATCATCCCCGACTCTGGCACCCAGGTGCTCGCGCTCGAGAACGGCGAAGTCGATTTTCTGTGGGGCGTGCCCGGCCCGCAGCAGAGCCGTCTGCAGGCCGACAATCGGTTCCGTATGGCGCAGACGTCCTACCACCCGGGTGGCTCGAACTGCATCATGACGGTCAGCTTCAACCTCGACCGCCCGGTCCTCAAAGACGTGCGCGTGCGCCGGGCGATCGCGCTGGCGCTCGATCGAGAAGCATTCCTGCGCCAGATTCTCTTCGGCGAGGGCAAGGTGGCGACAGCGCCGATCTCGAGCGAGATTACATGGGCCCACGCCCGCGGACTCGCCCTTCCGGGCTTCGATCGCCCCGAGGCCGAGCGACAGCTGGAGGTCGCAGGTTGGAAGAAGGAGCGCGAGAGCACGCGCGTCGCTCGCGGCGTGGCCGGTGTCGCCGACGGCACACGCCTGGCGATCGACTTCCTGCACTTCCCCACCTTCGCCAAGTACGGCGAGCTCATGCGCCAGCACCTCAGCGCAGTCGGCATTGACGTGACCCAGCGCCCGCTGGAGCCGGCGGTGTTCGCGCCGACCGTGTTCAAGGACCGCGCGTTCGACACGAACGTGATCTCGTACTGCAACGGCCCCGATCCCGAGATCGGCGTGCGACGGATGTACCACTCGTCCCAGATCGGCCCGGCTCCTTTCACGAACGCGGCCGGCTATCGCAACGAACGCGTGGATGTGCTGTTCGACCAGGGAGCCCGCACGGTCGAGCGCGACCGGCGGACGCCGATCTACCGGCAGATTCAAGAGATCGTCGTCCAGGAGCTGCCCTACGTATGGCTCGTGGAGACGCCCACGACGCGTGCCTGGTCCGCGCAATGCGGCGGTTTCCGCGCGTGGACAGGGCTCTTCGCGGAGGCTGCGTTTTGTAAGCGCTAACGTCCGATGACCCCACGCTACGTGCTCCGCCGTCTCGTTCAGGTCGTCCCGGCGGTCGCGGGCATCGTCCTGATCGCGTTCCTCGCCATCCACACGGCTCCCGGCGATCCGGTGCTGGCGCTCGCCGGCGAGCACGGCGACGCCGCCTATTACGCGTTCATCCGGGCGAAATTCGGGCTGGACCGGCCGCTGCCCGAGCAGCTCGTCGTCTACGTCACGCGTGTGGCGCGTGGCGATCTCGGTTTGTCGTTCGTGCATGGACGGCCGGTGGCGGTCGTGATTGCCGAGCGCGTGCCGACAACGCTCCTGTTGATCGTGACGGCGTTAGCGCTATCCACCACGGTCGGCGTCGCGCTCGGGGTGCTGGCCGCTCGGCGAGCCGGGCGCCCGGCGGATCTGGCGCTGCGCACCGGGGCCCTCCTGGCCCACGCGATGCCGTCGTTCTGGCTGGCGCAGATGGCCGCGATCGCGTTCGCCCTGGGCACCGGCTGGTTTCCCGTGCAGGGGCTGACCGACGCCCGCCGCTCGTTGATCGGATGGCGGTATGCCCTCGACGTAGCTCATCACCTCGTCCTGCCCGCGCTGGTTCTCGCAGCCGGCGAGCTGGCGCTGACAACCCGGCTCACTCGCACGGGCGTGCTGGAAGCGCTTGCAACCGATTACGCGCGGACCGCGCGCGCCAAGGGGCTGCCGGAACGAGCCGTGGTCCGCCACGCGCTGCGGAACGCGCTACTACCGCTCGTGACCGTCGTGGGCAGTCGCGCGGGCCTGGTCGTGACCGGCGCTGTTCTCGTCGAGACGGTGTTCGCCTGGCCGGGGCTTGGACAGCTCCTGCTATCGTCCATCCAGACGCGCGACGTCCCCGTGCTACTCGGCCTGTTTCTGCTCGCGTCGACGACCGTCATCGTCGCCAACCTGGTGACTGACCTCGCGTATGCCTGGCTGGACCCGCGTATCCGGTACGAGTGAGCTGATGCTCCGCACACCGGCTGGGGCTATAGGGCTCGTCTTGACGTTGGCTCTCGTCGCGCTGGCGCTCCTGGCCGATGCGCTAGCGCCGGCAGACCCGTTCGCCTCTGTGGCGCCGCCCTTGGCACCGCCTTCGCGAGCTCACGCCTTCGGGACCGACGATCTCGGCCGCGACGTGCTGGCCGGGATCATCCACGGCACGCGCACGTCGCTGCTGGTGGTCGCCAGCGTTATCGCGCTGGCGGCGATCATCGGCGTCGCCGTCGGAGCGGTATCCGGCTATTGGACCGGTGCCGTCGATGACGTCCTCATGCGTATGACCGACTTCGTCCTCGTCGTGCCGAGGTTTTTCCTGGCCGTCGTCGTCATCGCGCTGTTCGGCGCGGGGACGGATCGACTCATCCTGGTGCTCGGCCTGACGTCGTGGCCGGCGATCGCCCGAGTGGTACGCGCGCAGACGCTGTCGCTCGTCCGCCGCGAGTTCGTCGACGCCGCGCGCGCTCTCGGCGCTACCGATACTCGGGTCCTGGTCCGCTACGTGCTGCCCGGCGCGCTCCCCGCCGCGCTCGTCGTCATCTCGCTCAACGCGGCGAGCGTGATTTTGCTGGAGGCGGGTTTGAGCTTCATCGGGCTCGGCGACCCGGCCCGGATGAGCTGGGGCTACCTCGCGAACAACGCGCAGCGATTCTTGCGGGTCGCCTGGTGGGTCGCGCTGTTCCCCGGAGCCGCGATCGCGCTCGCCGTTCTCGGCCTTAACCTGCTGGGCGACGCCCTCAGCGAGATGCTGGAGCCTCGGGCGCCCCGCCCGACGTAAGTAGATCCTCGGCCAATCGTCGGATCGCCGCAACACTCGGCGCTGACGGTCCGTACTCGATGAGCGCCACGCCCCGTTCGTCGGCCGCGACGACCGCGTCGTCGTAGGGCACGACTGTCGCGATCGGCAGGCCGTGACGCGCTGCGTACTCGCGCATGGTGTCCTCGTCCCGGGGCGTGCGGACCTTGTTGGCGACCATCCGGATCTGACCGATGCCGAGCTCTTTGGCTAGCGCGAAGGAGCGACTGGCCGTCTCCAGGGACTTGAAGTATGGCTCGCCAACGATCAAGAGTGTCTCTACGTGACGGGCCGTCCCCCGGCTCAGGTGCTCTAGTCCTGCCTCGAGATCCACGATCGTCGACCGCGACGCGCCTTCCACGAGACCGCCCACCACGCCACGCACCGTGGCGTGCGCCCGGCAGAGTCAGCCAGAACCGCCGTGGTTCGGGCCTCCCATGACGAGGAGCGTGAGTCGCTCGCGCACGGGCACGCCGTACCGGTCGATGAAGTCTTCCGCCGGCACAGCCAGAACCAGCCGCGAGGTGCCGTCGGCGTCGGTGCGTTCCACGAGCATGTCGCGCGGAATGCCGTCGAGCGTCGCCGCGGCGTTGCGGTCGACACCGACGGTGAGAGCCAGGTTCGGATTGCTGTCGTCGTCGATCGCCACGACCCGCTGACCCAGCTCGGCGATGACACGAGCCAGCGTTCCTGCGATCGTGGTTTTACCCGCCCCGCCCTTACCGGCAATCGCGACCTTCATAACAGCCTCCTCGGAGAATCGCGCGCTTAGTGTATCCCAGGCGTGTGCCTGCGTCCCGTTGGTGCCTCCGGGTCATCGGCGATCGATTCGACACTGCGGTTCCGGAGTGAACGGGGAGGCCTTCTCGCGGGCCGACCGCATCGTCTTGGTAGTCACCGCTGGAATCGCCCTACTGACCACCGCTGTTCCAGGTGCAGTACAAGTGGTACGGCGGCGAGAAGAAGATCCGACGAATGTCGGGTCAGCGCGTCTGGAAGATCATCAAGGATCTCGGCAAACGGGTCGGCGTGGACACCATTCACCCGCATGCATTCCGGCACGCGTGCGGCGTCGAGCTGCTCAAGCGCTCCGGCGGCAACCTCCGCGCGGTGCAGGAGCATCTCCGACATGCCGACATCCAGACGACGACGATCTAGACGCGGCTCGCGCCGCAAGATCTGCAGAAGGTCGTGAACCTGTTCGACGAGAAGAACGGAGGTGCTGAACGGCTTGCTGGTAGAGGAGCTTCGGCTCGAAGCCCGCTGCCGCTGCCTCCTGGAGCACCTGTCTGATCGCGGATAGGTGGGGAGCCGGTCCAAGCGCTGATCTGAGGCGTCCAGAAAAGGCCACGCGGTCTTGTCGTATTCCGCCTCGGTTTGATGATGATCGCTTGGTTCTCCTCGAAACGTCGGACTGTGAGTCCGGCAGTGTCGCGCGGCAGGATGTTGGCCGGGAAGACGTTGTCTTCCTGCTCGTAAAGCTCACTCATCATTTCTGTTGGCCAAAGAGCCGTTCACAGTCCGCCAGACCGTTTGGGCCAAGCATCTTCAGACAGTCGAGCAAGGGCTGCTATTTCTGCTGGTCCATCCGCGTGTTCGACGCCACTTCCTGCCACTTCAATACCTCATCGTTCGCTGGCGTCATGGGGCAGATGTCTGCCTCGACAAGGGCGCCGTTCCGACAGAAAATCCTTCGCCAGGCGGGTTGTCCGCGCTGTGCCGAGGGAAAACGGCCGGGAGGGCGGGATTGCTGAGAACGCGGGTTCCGTCAACTGGGCCTTTATGGTGTCTCCGCTCGTAGGCCGCATGCGCAGGAGGCGATATGAGACGGCGCGATGTGATCGGCGTCCTGGCGACCTGCCTGCTCGTCGCGCCGCGTCGAGCGCTCGCCCAGCAATCCGGAAAAATGCCGCGCATCGGCGTGCTGGTGTCGGCATCGCCTCCGCATCCGTTCGCCGATGCATTCCGCCGCGGTCTCCAAAGCTTCGGCTACACCGAAGGTCAGAACATCCGGATCGAGTTTCTCTACACGGAGGAACGAGCCGATCG
>Ga0075424_100007383_pt1 | contig 10663 bp, 13 predicted proteins | sample SoiMethybrSBSTD3_FD_75301 | JGI IMG/M metagenome (GOLD analysis project Ga0075424, IMG submission 75301) | Bulk soil microbial communities from a Populus tree surrounding site in Tennessee, USA - Soil MetaG P. TD hybrid SBSTD3 | ecosystem: Environmental > Terrestrial > Soil > Tree plantation...
TTCGGGGCCGCCTGGCATCCCATCAACCGGCCTCCCGCGGAGCTCCGGGCCGGCGTGGCCGAGCTCGCCCGGCTCTCCCGGGAGCGAGGCCGCGCCGTGCCGCCGCTCCTCACGCTTCGCAACGACATCCGCGTCACCGCGCCAGGGGAGAGCGTGCCCGCCTCCACTCACGGGGGCCGCGTCCTCGCCGGCGAGCCGGCCCATCTCGTCGAGGAGATTGGCGAGCTCCGCGCGTGCGGGGTCGAGCACCTCGTGCTGGAGTTCCTCGCCGCCGACGGCCGCGAGCTCGACGGGCAGATGACCGCCTTCGCCGAGCGCGTACGCCCCCGGCTCGCCTGAACCCGCCCGTGCCCGCCGGGTCCGCTCCCGCCATGGCCGTGCACAGGAGCGGTCATGGTCCCGACGTGGTCCTCTTCCACGGTGGCATGGGCTCGTGGAAACACTGGACCCGCAACATCGGGCCGCTCGCCGAGCGCTTCACCGTGCACGCTCTCGATCATCCGTCCTACGGCGACTCGGCCTCACTGCCGCGCGAGACCTCCGGCGCAGCCTATCTCGATCTGATGCACGCCCTCTTCGTGAAGATGTTCCCCGGCTCGGCGCCCCTCCGCTTCGCGGGCTTCTCCTTCGGGGCGGCCATCGCTGCCAATCTCGCTCGCCGGCTCGCTCCGCGGGTGACCCATCTCTGTCTCGTCTCTCCCGCGGGCTTCCCCACGCGCACCTTCGGGGAGCGGCCCACGCGGAGCTACAAGGAGGCGGGCGACGACGAGAAGCTCTTCCGCGAGATCTGCCGCCACAACCTGCTCATCAACATGCTGAGCGACCCGGCCAGCATCAGCGAGGAGACGCTCGACATCCAGGCCGACTGCGTGCGCCGCACGCGCTTCAACAGCCGCAAGGTGAGCGGGGGCGGGACGCTCCTCGGCGACCTGGCGCAGCTCCGGTGCAAGATCCGGCTGCTCTGGGGCGAGCGCGACGACTCGAAGTTCCGCCCCGCCGAGCTTCTGATCGGCGAGATCCGCCGGGCGGTGGGCGCTCTCGACCTGCACCGCATCCCGCGCGCCGGCCACTGGTCGGCCTACGAGAACGCGCACGAGGTGAATCGCCTCATGCTGGAGTTCTTCGCGAGCTGAGCGTCCCGCGGAGGACGGCTCAGGGCCGTCACCGTGCGCAGCCCTCGGATCCACTCGCGCCGCGTGAAGCGGAGCTGTGTCACGAGCGGGTGCGCCATGGGTCAGCTCCCGCCGGCCCGGGCCTCCATCGTTTTCTTCATCACGGCCATGCCCTGGTCGATCATGCCCGCGATGTAGGGGGCGACCTCGTTGGGCAGGAGATCGGCGATCCACACCACGCGGCTCTTCGTGCCGCTCTCCGCGAAGACCTGGAGGGAGGCGTTGTGGTGCGTCATCCGTCCCCCCACCACCGACCACACGAGGCGCCGGCCCGCCTCGTCCACGTCGACGATCAGCTCGCGCGCCACCACCCCGTTGCCGAAAGTGACGATGCGCGCCCCTTCCTCGAGCCGCGTGTCCACCACGAAGCCGGGGGCGAGCCGCTCGTGTACCGCACCCACGTCCCGAATCGCGTCCCACACCAGCTCGGGCGCCGCCTCCACGATCACTTCACGATGTATGGAAGCCATGGTCTCCTCCCACATCGTCAAACACCGCAAGGCCGCCCCTGTGAAATGAGCTAGTAGTACACGGACCGCCCTGCCCCTCCCGTGGCGACCACCAGCTCCCCCGTGACCGCCCACGCCTTGTCCGAAGCGAGGAAGGCCGTGACGTAGGCGATCTCCGCTGCGTCGACCATCCGGCAGATGGCGTTGCCGCGGGGGGAATCCGTCTATCAGAGATGGCGCGCGGCGCGCCGGGCCCGCTTCCGGCGCATGGCGCTCGGCGGCCGGCGATACACGAAGCGGAAGGCGGCGTTGAAGCGGCGGATGCTGGAGAAGCCCGCGGCGAAGGCCACCGCGGCCATGGGCATGGCCGTCGCCTCGACGAGGCCTTTGGCCCGCTGCACCCGGCGCGTGGTCGCCACGGCCAGGGGCGAGGCGCACGCGTGAGCGCGAAAGAGCCGTCGCATGTGCCTCGCCGTCATGCCGAGGGTGAGGGCGAGATCGTCCACGGTGGCGCCGTCGTCGAGGAAGCCGCGCTCGATGAGCCGGAGCGCGCGCGAGACCGAGGCGCCGGCCCCGCGCTACGCCGGTGTGCCCGGGGCCGCCTCCGGCCGGCAACGCAGGCAGGGGCGAAAGCCCGCGCGCTCCGCCGCGGCCGCCGTGGGGAAGAAGACGACGTTGCGCGACTTGGCAGGCTTCACGGGGCAGGTGGGGCGGCAGTAGATCCGGGTGGTGAGCACACCCGTGAAGAACCACCCGTCGAATCGCGCGTCACGCGCGATCCGAGCGCGGTCGCATCTGCGTCGATCGAAGGCCACACCGGTGCGCACGGTGACCCTGAGCCTAGCACGCGCCCGCCCACCCGCGGCCGGCCGCGGACGATCAGGTCCGGATGCGGCGAGACGCCCTCGCGCGCCCCCGCTAACGTGAAGGGCGGACATGCGCGCGCGATATTTCCACGGCTGGAACGTGGTGGGTGCCACCTTCGTGATGGCGCTCCTGAGCTTCGGCCTCGGCTTCTACGGGCTCAGCGTGTACGTGGCGACCCTGCAGCGTGTCCACGGCTGGTCCGCCTCCGTCGTGTCGGCGCCCGTCACCGTCTACTACGTGGCCGGCGCGCTCCTCACCGCGGCGATGGCCGATCTCTACGCGCGCTTCGGCCCTCGCGCCGTGGTCGCCACCGGCGGCGTCGCCATGGCGGCGGGCCTGCTTCTCCTCGGTCGCGTGGCGACGCCCTGGCAGCTCTATCCAGCCTTCCTCGTGATGTCGGTGGGCTGGGGCGCCATGAGCGGCGCGGCCATCAACATCATCCTCGCGCCGTGGTTCGAGCGCCGCCGCGGGCTCGCGGTGAGCCTCGCCTTCAACGGGGCCACGCTGGGCGGCGTCTTCGTCACCCCCGCGCTCCTCCCGCTGATCGACGCGTTGGGCTTCCGCCGCGCCCTCGCCGCGGCGGCCCTCGCCCAGCTCGCCGTGCTCGCGGTGGCGGCGACGATGATGGGGCGCGGGCCCGCCGAGCTCGGGCTCGGTCCCGACGGCGATCCCGCGCTCCCGTCACGCCGCGCCGCTCCGGCGGGCGAGGGAGCGCAGTGGCGCCGTGCCGCGCTCCGCACGTGGCGCTTCTGGAGCGTGTCCGCGCCCTTCGCCCTCGGCCTGGCCGCGCAGGTGGGCGTGCTCACACACCTGGTCGCCCTGGTGGCGCCGGTGGTCGGCACGAGCACGGCCGGACGCGCGGTGAGCGCGGCCACGGCCGCCGCGGTGCTCGGCCGGCTGGCTACGGGCTTCGTCGTCGACCGGTTGAGTCGTCGCGGAGTCGCGAGCGCGACCCTCTGCATCCAGATGGCCGGACTCGCCCTCCTCGCGTGGGCGCCCTCGGCCACCATCGTCTACGCGGGCTGCGCCCTCTTCGGCCTCGGGGTGGGAAATCTCACCACCCTGCCCGGGCTCGTCCTGGCCGTCGAGTGGCCGCGCGAGCGCTTCAGCTCGCTGGTCGGGCTCGTGGTGGGAATCAACCAGTTCACCTTCGCCTTCGGGCCGTCGCTGGTCGGCGTGGTGCACGACGCCGCCGGCGGCTACCCGACGGCGCTCGCCGTGTGCATGGGACTCGAGGCGCTCGCCGCCGGCCTCGTGCTGCTCGGGCCCGGCCGGCTCAGCGAGCGCGCCGCGCCGCTCCCGGCGCGTACACCTCGGGATTGACCACGTTGATCGGGCGCTGCCCCGTGAGCACGCGCGCCACCTCCTCGCCGCAGCGCCGCGGCACCTGGGCCACCGCGGGCGAGGAGAAGTAGGCGGCGTGCGGCGTGGCGATCACGTTGTCCATGCCGAGGAGGGGATGGTCGGCGGCCACGGGCTCGCGCTCCCACACGTCGAGGGCGGCGCCGGCCAGCCGCTTCTCCCGGAGGGCTTGGGTCAGGGCCTGCTCGTCCACCACGGGCCCGCGCGAGGTGTTGATGAGGATGGCCGTCGGCTTCATGCGCTTGAAGAAGGTCTCGCCGATGAGGTGACGCGTCTCCGCGTTGAGGAGGGTGTGCACGGAGACGTAGTCGGAGCGCTCGGCCAGCGTCTCGAGGGAGACGCGCTCGACCCCGAGCTCCCGGAAGCGCGCGTCGTCCACGTAAGGATCGTGGGCGATCACCTTCGTCTCGAAGGCGGCCACGCGACGGGCGAAGGCGCTGCCGATGTTGCCCAGCCCCACGATGCCCACCGTCTCGCCGTGCAGCGAGCCCGTCCACGCGCCGGGCACGCCGCCGCCCCACTTCCCCGCGTGCACGTTGCGATCGAGGGTGATGATCTTGCGGTTCCAGGCGAGGAGGAGGGCGAGGGCGTGATTGGCCACTTCGCGCACCCAGATGTCGGGCACGTTGACCACGATCACCCCGAGGTCGGTGGCGGCGGGGACGTCGATGACGTCGTAGCCCACCCCCGTACGCACCACCACCTTGAGCCCCTCCAGCGCGCTCATCACGCCGCGGGTCACCGGGGTGGAGGAGACGATGAGGGCGTCGGCGTCGCGGGCACGCCCGACGACCTCGTACTCGTTGTCGAGGAAGGGGAGCGTGGTCAGACGAGCGGGCACGTGCGCCACCGCGGCCTGACAGTCGGCGTAGTCGCGCTCGGTGCGACCCTGGATCACATAGACGTGCTGGGTGCGGTCGGTCATGAGGTCTCCCGTAACGGTGGGCTCAGTTGATGCCGAAGATGCGGGCGGCGTTGCCGAAGAGCCACTTCTCCTTGACGGTGTCCTTGAGGGGGAGGGCGAGGTATTCCTGGATGAGCGTCTCGTGCGTCTGTCCCACCAGCCCCGCGGAGAGGCCGACGAGAACCTTGTCCTGGATCAGGGTGTTGCCGAACTGGATCAGCATCTCCCAGCCCGAGCCGCGCTGGCCGAGATATTTGGCGCGGTGGGCGGAGGTGTCGAGGTGGAGCTTGGGATGCCGCCGCACGAGGGCGACCATCTCGTTCACCCACGGCCAGCCGCCGAGGCCACCGATGATGGTGAGCTCGGGAAAGTCGATGGCGACCTGGTCGAGGTGGCGCGGGTGGCCGAGGTCGTAGGGGCGATCGGTGGCGTAGTTCATGGACGAGTAGATGCGCACGGGAATGTCGAGCTCGGCGGCCTTGGCGTAGAGCGGGTAGTAGCGCCGGTCGCTGGCGGGGATGCCGTCCACGAGGGCGGAGACGCCGAGGGCCTGGAACTTCTCCTCCCGCACGCGCCGCTCCAGCTCACGCACACCCTTCATGCCGATGAGGCCGCTCATGCGGGCCAAGCCGATGAAGCGATCCGGATACTCGCGGAGGAGCCCGGACAGCTCGTCGTTGGTGACGCCGAAGGGAACGGAGCGCACGATGCCCGCTCGCCCGAGCATCTCCACGTAGCGGGAGAGCTCGGTGTCCGGTCGCGCGTCGCCGCCCTCCGCGCGCGAGCGGAAGATGCGGCCGTAGTTGGCCATGCCGTAGCCCGCCGGACGTTCCGCGGCGGCGGGAGTGGCCGCGCTCGCGGCAGGAGCGGTGTTCTCGTTCTTGGGAATGCTGCACTCCATGTCGATCACTCGCATCAGGATCTCCTTCGCTCGGGGATGCGAGGCGTGGCTGCTCCGATCGCCTGCCGGAGCCGGGGCGGCGCCACCTCGCGATAGGCCTGCTGGACCAGCGACGCCACGAGCTTCCAGTCCGGACGCCCGTCGAGCCGCACGCCCACCCAGCCCCGTCCGCCCACGTAGGGGGGGCGGAAGAAGCGCTCGGCGTCGAGGAAGATCAGCGACTCCTGCTCCCCGAGGGGCGCGGGCAGCCACACCGCGAGGTGATCGGCGCCGTGGTGATGGTCGTCGAGCTGCGCGAAGAGCTTGCCCTTCACGCGCCAGGTCGGCTCGCCCCACGCGACCTTCTCCGTGGTCTCGGGCAGGGCGAGACAGATCCGGCGCAGGCGCTCGACGGGCGTGCGCGCTGTCCTCTGCGTCGATCGACGCCGCGTGGTCATGACCAAGGATTCTAGCCTCAAACGATGCTATGGTGTCGCCCACCATGAACGACGCCCTCACCAACGAGACGGTGGAGCTCCTGCAGCAGATGATCCGTAACCGGTGCGTCAACGATGGCGCCGTGGAATCCGGCCAGGAGGTGCGCAACAGCGATCTGCTGCGCGCGTATCTCGGCCAGAGCGGGCTCGACGTGGAGGTCTACGAGCCCGACGGCGCGCCGGGGCGCCAGAGCCTCGTCGCGCGCATCGAGGGGACGGATCCCGCCGCGCCCACCCTCTGCCTCATGGGACACACCGACGTGGTGCCGGTGACCCCGGAGCACTGGACGCGCGATCCCTTCGGGGGCGAGCTGGTGAACGGCGAGGTGTGGGGACGCGGCGCCGTGGACATGCTCAACCTCACCGCCTCGCAGGCGGTCGCCCTCAAGGCGCTCGCCCGGAAGGGCTGGCGGCCTCGTGGCACCCTCGTCTATCTCGCCTGCGCCGACGAGGAGGCGGGCGGCGTCTACGGCGCCGGGCACGTGTGCAAGCGGCACTGGGATGCCCTCCGCGCCGACTATCTCCTCACGGAGAACGGCGGCATCGTGAGCTCGCACGGCAGCGAGACGAACGTGACGGTGCACGTGGGCGAGAAGGGCGTGGCCTGGCGCCGGCTGCGCGTCACGGGCACGCCGGGCCACGGCTCCATGCCCTACGGCGCCGACAACGCGCTGGTCAAGGCCGCCCACGTGGTGAGCCGTCTCGCGGACTATCGTCCCGCTCCCTACGTGGACGAGCTCTGGCAGGGCTTCGTGAGCACCCTCGGGGTCGACCCCGATATGAAGGAGGCGCTCCGCGATCCCGCCCGCGTGGACGACGCCATCGCCAAGCTGCCCAAGGACGCGGCACGCTTCGCGTGGTCGGCGACCCACACCACGTTTTCGCCCAACATCTGCCACGCCGGGGTGAAGACCAACGTCATTCCCGACGTGGTCGACATCGAGGTGGACATCCGCACCATCCCCGGCGACAACGAGGACGAGGTGCGCCGCCACATCGACAAGGCCCTCGGCGATCTCTCGGAAGAGGTGGTGGTCGAGAAGCTCTACTCCAAGCAGGCCTCCGCCTCCCCCACGGGCACGCCGCTCTGGAACGTGCTCGCCAAGGTGGTGGATGGGCACTACCCGGGGGCGAAGCTCCTGCCGCGCATGATCGTGGGCTTCACCGACGCGCCCTACTTCCGCGAACACGGGGCGGTGGCCTACGGCTTCGGGCTCTTCTCACGTGAGCTCACCGCGGAGGCCATGTCCGGCCGCTTCCACGGCAACGACGAGCGGGTGGACGTTGAGTCGCTCGCGCTGACCACGCAGGCGTGGCTCGACACCTGCGAGCTGTTCCTCGGATAGGCGTCCCGCGAACTCGCCTGGACTATTCACGAACATCCGGAGCGCGAGACGGGCGGGTCCCGTCGTCGGGGGGAGGGGTGCGCTCATGCTGCGTCACCCGCTCGCCTGAATCGCAGCCCTGCGGGCTGCGCGCAGGACGAGGGGGTCCCACTCCGCCTGAGCGCACCCCTCCCCCCGACGCCACCCGCCCGGTCGCACGTGCGGCACTCGTGAATAGTCCGGGCTAGGGCGCGGCCAGGAGCGCGTCGACCTGCTGGGCCGTCGACTTCAGGGTTTCGAGGGCGGGCGCCTTGTTCGAGACGATGTTCTGCTGCGCCCGCTGTACGAGTTGCAGCACCTGGAAGTACTTCGGCGAGGGCGGGGCGGCCCGCGAGTACTGCAGCTCTTCGATGGGCACCGCGTGGTTCGGATTGGCCTTGAGGAAAGCCTTGAAGTCGGGATCGTCGAGGGCCTTCTTGACCACGGGAACGTAGCCCGTTTCACGGCTCCAGTAGGCGGCCTCGGCCGGGCTCGTCCACCACTGCACGAACTCCCAGGCGGCCTTCTGACGCTCCGGAGAGATCTTGGCCATGATGGCCGCGTTGGCCCCGCCCTGGGGGACGACGAGCGGCTTGCCCTCGAAGCCCGGGCTGAGGGCGGCGCGCCACTCGAACTTCGCCGCGGCCACCGCGCCCATGTCGGCGGCCGAGCCCCAGTACATCGCGGTCTTCTCGTTCACGAAGTCCTGGATGGTCTGGAGGAACTCCGTGGGCCCCGTCCTGATCTGCGCGTAGCCGCGATCGATGAGGCCGACCCACACCTGGAGCCCCGCCGCGGCGGCCTCGGTGGCGAAGGCGGCCTTCTTCATGTCTGGCGTGAGCATCTCGCCGCCGTTCGACCACGTCATGGCCTGGAAGAACCACCATTGATTGATGGGCATGAAGCCGAAAACCTTCGCTCCCGGCCCACCCGCGCCCTCCTGGGTCAGCTTGGGCGCCATGGCCGCCACCTCCGCCCACGTCTTCGGCGGCCCGGCGAGGCCCGCCTTCTGGAAGCGGTCGCGATTCCAGTAGAGGATGGGCACGCTGCGGTTGAAGGGGATGCCGTACGTCTTGCCGTCGCACGCCGTGTTGGTGAGCACGGGCAGGAAGTCTTCCTTGCGATCGTGGCGGCTCTTGGCCATGAGCTCGTCGAGAGGCAGGAGCGCGCCCTTGGAGGCGAAGGTGCACGTGGCGTGGATCTCGAGCTGGACCACGTCGGGCACGCTCCCCGCGGCCATGGAGGCGAGCAGCTTCTGCTGCATCGGTCCTCCCGCGCCGTAGGCGCCCGCGTAGAAGGGCACGACCTTGACGCCGGGCTGGGAGCGATTGAACTTCTCCGCCTGGCTCTGGATCACCTTCTCGAGCTGGCCGCCCACTCCGTACCAGAACGAGATCTCGAGCGGCGTCTGCGCGGAGGCGGCCGTGGCGAGGACGAACGGCAGGAGCAGGAGCAGAAACCGCACAGTGCCCGCCATGAGCAGTCTCCTAGGTCGCGCTTGGGCTGGTTGGGGCGCTCGCCGCTACGAGCGCAAGAAGCTTCGGACCGACTCCGCCACGGCGGCGGGCTGCTCCAGATGAGGGGCGTGCCCCGCCTCCTTCACGGTCTCCACCGTGGCCCCCGCGATCTGCCGCGCGAACTCCTCGGCGTACACGGGCGGCACGATACGATCCTCGGCGCCCCAGATGAGGAGGGTGGGCGCCTTCACGCGGTGGATGCGCTTCTTGAGCCCCTTGTCCGGGATGGGCCAGATGAACTTGCCGGTGGCGCCCATGGACCACGTGAGTCCAACCTGCGCCGTGACGCGCGCCGCCTCATCCTCGGGCTGAGCGAAGAGCACGCGCGCGGCCGCCCCCGCGGGATCGCGGAAGATGTGGCCGGCCATCTCCTGCGTGTTCAGCATCATCCAGTTGGTGACGGGGGCGTCGTCGCGCCAGAGGCCGATGGGATCGATGAGCACGAGCTTGCTCGCCCGGCGCGGATAGGCGGCGGCGAGCTCGCAGGCGACCATGGCCCCGAAGGAGTGGCCCACGAGCGGCGCGCGCTCGAGGCCGAGGGCATCGAGCAGCTCGTCGTAGCAGAGGACGAGGTCCCACAGGTTGTCGAGATGACCGATGTCGTCGGGAGCGCCCGGTGTGGTGCCCGGATGCTCGGGCGCGTGCACGGTGTAGTGCTGGGCGAGGGCGTCGAGAAACGGGCTCCAGTGGAGCCCCCAGGGACCGTGGAAGAAGAGCAGGGCGGGGCCCTGGCCCTTGGAGAGGACGCGCAGGCGGACCTTGCCCGTCCAGACGGCCACGGTGCGGGCGTCAAGGCCGTTGAGGCTGCTCATCCCGCCATCCGGGGCGCGGGCTCGAAGCGGGCGCGAAGCTTCTCCGGCCACCAGTGATTGACCCAGCCCTCGTTCTCCCACACCGGCCTGAGGGAAGGCAGCACTTCCCGTGAGAAGAGATCCATGTTCTGGAGCGTCAGCTCATGCGGCATGGAGCCGATCTGGAGCAGCACCATGAGGTTGCCCACGCGCAGGTCCTTGACCACTTCCTCCTGCAGGCGCTGGCGCACGGTGGCGGGGCTGCCGGAGATGACGTAGCCCTTCTCGACGAAGTCGCGGTAGCGCAGGTCCTTGGGGTTCTCCGGCCGCCGGATCGGATTGCGGGCGGTGGCCTCGAGGCTCCGGTAGTCCTGATTGCCCGGCGGCGAGAACCACACCGCGGGCACGTGGAGGCACTTGTGATAGAAGTACTCGACGTGCTTCGCGTAGAGCTCCTCCGCCTTGGCGTCCGTCTCCGCCACCGTCACCAGCTGCAGGAAGCCCGCACGGTACGGATTGGCGTCGCGCCCCTTCTTGGTCACCACGTTCCAGTAGCCGTCCATCATGCCCTTGGCCGACTTCGCGCCTGAATAGCTGAGGAAGCAGTAGCAGACGTCGTTGTCGACGGCGAAGTCGAAGGTGCTGATGCTGCCTGATCCGGGGACCCACACCGGCGGATGCGGCTGCTGGATGGGCCGCGGCCAGAGGTTCACGTGGGCGAGCTGCGTGTACTTCCCGTTCCACGCGAAGATCTCGCGTGCCTGCCAGGCCTTGAGGACGAGGGCGAAGGCCTCGCGGTAGCGCTCGCGATGCTCCATGGGCGTGATGCCGTAGCAGAGATTCACGTCCATGGGGCTGCC
>Ga0075424_100007388_pt1 | contig 10659 bp, 12 predicted proteins | sample SoiMethybrSBSTD3_FD_75301 | JGI IMG/M metagenome (GOLD analysis project Ga0075424, IMG submission 75301) | Bulk soil microbial communities from a Populus tree surrounding site in Tennessee, USA - Soil MetaG P. TD hybrid SBSTD3 | ecosystem: Environmental > Terrestrial > Soil > Tree plantation...
ATCTGAACCCTTCGCGTTCTTTGTGACCTTCGTGGTTCAGATCGTCTTGGTGACCTATACTGAAATCTTGTAATGCGGATCGGTATTCCCACCGAGATTCGACCGGGCGAAACGCGCGTCGCGGCCACTCCTGAAACCGTTAAGAAACTCGCTGGCAGCCATCTCCACACCGTACTTGTGCAGGCCGGGGCGGGCGCCGGCGCCCACATTCCCGATCAGGCGTTTGCAGCGGCTGGCGCGACCATCGTCCCGGACGTCGCTGACCTGTACGGTCAGGCGGACGTCCTGCTGAAGGTGCGCGGCCCGGATCGCTGCGAGATCGCCATGCTTCGACCCGACATGGTGGTGGTCGGCCTCCTCGCGCCGCATGACCGCGCGGGTCTCGAGGCGCTGGCTCAGCGCGGCGTCACGGCCTTCGCGCTCGAGCGGCTGCCGAGGATCACTCGCGCGCAGACGATGGATGTGCTGTCGTCGCAGGCGAATATTGCGGGATACAAGGCGGTGATCCTGGCGGCGAATGAATTCGGACGTTTCATGCCGATGCTGATGACGGCGGCCGGCACCGTGAAGGCGGCGCGCGTGCTGGTGCTCGGCGCGGGGGTGGCCGGTCTTCAGGCGATCGCCACGGCGAAGCGCCTGGGTGCGGTGGTCGAAGCGTTCGACGTGAGGCCCGCGACGAAAGAACAAGTTGAATCGCTCGGCGCGAAGTTCATCGAGGTCCCGGTTTCCGACGAGGAGCGCCTGCGGGCGGAAACTGCTGGCGGCTACGCGAGGGAGATGAGCGAGGAGTATCGGAGCCGCCAGGCGGAGCTGATCGATGAGCGGGCTCGTGCCGCCGACATCGTCGTCACGACCGCGTTGATTCCCGGCAAGCCGGCGCCGGTACTTCTTCGCGAAGAGACGATCCGCGCGATGAAACCGGGCTCCGTTGTCGTTGATCTGGCAGTCGAGCAGGGTGGAAATTGTCCGCTCACGGAGAACGATCGGGTTGTCGTCAAGCACGGCGTGACGCTCGTCGGCTATTCGAATCTACCCGCCATGCTTGCCGCCGACGCGAGTGCGCTGTACGCGCGCAATGTCCTCGCGTTCATCAATGTCCTGATCGATCCGAAAAGCGGCGCGCTCAGGATCAACCGCACCGATGAAATCATCGCCGGTGCGCTCGTCGCCATCGACGGCGAGGTCGTCTCCACGAACCACCAACGGGCAACCACCAGCCAATGACCGGCGCCATCGACCATACCGTCATCAACCTCACGGTGTTCGTCCTCGCGATCTTTGTCGGCTACCACGTGGTCTGGAACGTCACGCCGGCGCTTCACACTCCCCTGATGAGCGTGACCAACGCCATCAGCTCGGTGATTGTGGTCGGTGCCATTCTCGCGGCAGGGTCCAGGGGTGGGGGGACGGGGGCGCTGCTCGGGACACTCGCGGTCGGCCTGGCCGCGATCAACACCTTCGGCGGGTTCTTCGTCAGCCAGCGGATGCTGGAGATGTTCAAGAAGAAAGAACCCAAACGACCGACGAGCGACTCCGAACCACCAACCAGACCGTGACGGCGAACCAGGTCGCGCTTTCGTACCTGCTCGCGAGCGTCCTCTTCATCCTTGCGCTGCGCGGGCTGTCTCACCCGCTCAGCGCGCGCCGCGGCAACCTGCTCGGGATGTTCGGGATGGCGCTGGCGATCCTGACCACATTCGCGATCAGCAGGCGCATCGATCTCGCGCTTGGCGCTCTCGCCGTCGGTGCGGTCATCGGCCTGATCATCTCGAGGCGCGTGCAGATGACGCAAATGCCCGAGCTGGTGGCGGCGATGCACTCGCTGGTCGGCCTGGCAGCGGTGCTGATCGCGTTTGCAGTCGTCAACGATCCGGCGGCGTTCAACATCGAGGTTCCAATTCCGGGCGGCAACCGGATCGAGCTGTTCGTCGGCACGTTCATCGGCGCCATCACCTTCTCGGGCTCCATCATTGCGTTCGGAAAGCTCGCAGGCCTCGGAAAGTACAGCCGTCTGTTTTCGAGCGCACCCGTCGTCTTCATGGGGCAGCACGGTCTCAACCTGCTGTTCGCGCTGTTCATGATCGGCAACGGGCTTCTGTTCTTCCTGGCAACGCCGGATCGTCAATGGCCACCGTTCATCACCATGACCGGCACTGCGTTCCTGCTGGGCATTCTGACCATCATTCCGATCGGCGGCGCCGACATGCCGGTCGTGATCTCGATGTTGAACAGCTACTCGGGATGGGCGGCGGCGGGAATCGGGTTTTCGCTGAACAACTCGATGCTGATCATCGCCGGCTCGCTCGTGGGGTCGTCGGGCGCGATTCTCTCGTACATCATGTGCCGCGCCATGAACCGATCGTTCTTCAGCGTCATTCTCGGCGGCTTCGGCGGCGCCGAAGGTGCCGTGGCCGGCGGCAGCGAGCAGAAGGGCGTGAAATCCGGCTCGCCGGAGGACGTGGCCTTCCTTCTGAGCAACGCCGACAGCGTCATCATCGTGCCGGGGTACGGGCTTGCGGTCGGCCGAGCGCAGCACGCGACGAAGGAGATGGCCAATAAGCTGCTGAAGAAAGGCGTGAGCGTGCGTTACGCCATTCACCCCGTGGCGGGCCGCATGCCGGGTCACATGAACGTGCTGCTCGCCGAGGCCGAGGTCCCCTACGACCAGGTCTTCGAAATGGAAGACATCAACTCCGATTTCGGCAGCACCGACATCGCCTTCGTCCTAGGCGCCAACGACGTCGTCAACCCGCTCGCCGAGCAGCCGGGCAGCCCCATCTACGGCATGCCGATCCTCGAAGCCCACAAGGCGCGCACGGTCATTGTCAACAAACGATCCATGGCCGCGGGCTACGCGGGTGTGGACAACCCCCTTTTCTACATGGACAAGACGATGATGGTGTTCGGCGACGCCAAGAAAGTCATTGAAGAGATCGTCAAGACGCTGGAATAGTGATCGAAGACATCGTAAAGGCACTGGAGTAGAGGCGGACCTTCAGGTCCGCATGAGTGCATGGTCGCAACCCACACGCACGAAGTCGCGACAAAAGGCCAGGGCGATGCGCACGACATCACACGCGCCGTGACGAAGGCCGTCGCGCAGTCGGGGATTCAATCAGGGATCGTGACAGTCTTCATCGTCGGATCGACGGCAAGTCTCACGACGATCGAGTTCGAGCCGGGCGCGCTGCACGACCTGAACGCGGTGTTCGAAACGCTTGCTCCCCGCGACGGCGACTATCGACATCATCTGCGATGGGGCGACGACAACGGCTCGAGCCACGTGCGCGCCGCGTTGATGGGCCCATCGGTGACGGTGCCGTTCAAGGACGGCGAGCTGATGCTCGGCCAGTGGCAGCAGATCGCGCTCCTTGAATCCGACACACGACCGCGCCGCCGGGAAATCGTGCTGCAGATTATTGGCGAGTAGTTCGCCGCCACCGCCAGCCGTCCGCGGGCCGGCTGATCTCCCTCAAGAGCGTGATCGTGTGCGACGCCGGGTCTCGCGGCGGCGACCCGATCACGGTGAGCCGGTCGCCGGCTTTCAACGTGGTCGGGCCGACGTTTCCGTGGCGGAGTTGGATCAGGTTCTGCCACTCGAGCGTGTAGACCTGCGGCGCGTCGGTGCGGAGTGTCAGGACGACGTGAGGATTGGCGAACCTGATGGCCTCGAGCGTCCCTTCAATCGTGACGGTTTGATCCTCGAAATATGCTCCGTACGAATGGTGACCGTACGCCGTACCGGCTGCGAGCGCGGCAGCGATCGTCGCGACAATCGTTCGCGTCATGGCGCGAGCTCCTCCAATCGTCGGTTGCGCGTCTCGAGCATTCCGAGCCCCGCAACGGCGCCCAGTGCCCCGGCGGCGGCAAACATCAGAAAGACCGCGGCCGTCCCGCTCGCGCTGACGAGGTATCCCACGAGGACAGGACCCGCGGCCGATGCCAGACGCAGCCAGCAGGTCGCCGCACCCGTTCCGATTGCCCGCATCCGGGTGGGGTAAATCTCCGGGGTGTACAGATACAGCACGGCATTGACCGACCCGACAATGCCGTAGCTGATGGTCACGAGCACGATGACAGATACGACCGAATGGGCCGCAAAAGTTCCCAGCATCCCAAGCAGGACCGCGCCTGCCACGAACCCTGCAACCGTCCAGCGCCGGCGGCCGATGCGATCGATCGCGAACGCGCAGCCCAGGAGGACGACGACCTGCGCGACATTGGTCAGCGTTCCAGCGCGCAGTGCCTGCGCCAGGCTCAGGTGATACACGCTGCTGTAAAGCGTCGGCATCCAGTTGTTGAGGCCGTTGGTGATGAAGTAGGCGGACGCCCAGAGTACCCAGACGATCAGGGTGCGCCCACGATACAAGGGCGACAGGAGCTCGCCGGCGCGGGACCGCGGGCGGGATCCGGCGTCCGGCATCCGGGATGCGTTTACGGCGAGCTTCTCGGCGCCCGGATCCCCGATCCCTGGGCGCGGCGCGCTTGCCTCAATCTGCCGGATGACCGCCTCCGCATCCGCGAAGCGACCGTTCGTCACCAACCAGCGCGGTGATTCAGGCAACCGAAGCAGCAGCAACGCGACAATCATGCCTGGAATGCCGCCGATGAGAAACATCACCTGCCATCCGAGCACCGGCACCAGCAGCGCACCGATCTGGCCTGTCATCATCAGGCCAATCGGAAAGATCAATTCATAGAGCAGAAAGAACCGGCCGCGGCCGCGCGCCTTCGAGAGCTCGTTGATGTAGACCGCGGCGACCGGCATCTCGCCGCCGACGCCGACACCCTGAATGAGACGGAGCGTGATGAGCGCCGCAAAGTTGCCGGCGAACGCGCACGCGATGCTCATCACCGACATCAATGCCGTCGCGCCGGCGACGCTTCGCACGCGTCCGTGGCGCTCCGCCAGGGCGCCGAACACGAGCGCCCCGGCGAACTGACCGAGATAGCCGGTCGCAATCAGCCACCCGATCTGCGCCGGCGTGATCTGCCACAACCTGACGATCACCGGCAGGACAAATGCGAGCGACAACGCGTCGAACGCATCGAAGAAGGTCGCGCTGCCGACGACAATCCGTGCGCGCAGGTGCCAGCGGGAGAATGGGACAGCTTCGAGGCGCGCGATCAGCGCGTCTCCTTCTGGCGCGCGAGCGCCCGCCTTCGCAGAGGCTCCGGCGGACAGGTCAGCGACGCGCGAGGAGGCCACGCAACTCCGAAGCGATACGATCCGGGAATTCGATGGGCGTAAGGTGACGGCCCCCGGCGATGATCGTCAACGTGGACTGCGGAATTGCCTCGTGGAGCTGCTGCGCCATCGCGACCGGCGTCGCGTAGTCCTCCTCGCCCACGACAATGGCCACCGGCATCGTGAACGTGGGAAGAGCGGTACGCGTGTCGGCCGCGCCGAGCAGGTCGCACGACGCCGCGTAGCAATCGATATCGTTGGCCACGAAGATGTCGGCGGTCCGCTTCATCGCCTCCGGATGATTCGCCCGGAAGCTGTCCGAGAACCACCGCGTCAGCTGGAAATCGATCATGCCGCGCATGCCCTTCGCGCGTGCGGTCTGGGCACGCTCCTTGAACTTCGCCGCCGCATCCTCGCCGTACCAGGACGTGGTGTCGATTAACCCGAGCGCGCTCGTTCGCTGGGGATATTCGGCGGCAAACGCCTGTGCGATGTTGCCGCCCATCGAACAGCCGGCAACGGCCCCCCGCTCCCATCCGAGATGGTCGAAGATCTCGGCAAGATCTCGCGCGAAGAGCTGGGTGGTGTACGGCCCGGCCGTTCGCGGCGACGCGCCGTGGCCGCGGCAATCGTAGGTCACGAGCTCGACGCCCCCGTCGAGACACGTGACGACACCGTCCCACACGGTGCGATCGAGCGCCAGCGAGTGAATCAATGCGAGGCGAGGCGCGCCTGGTTTACGGGAGGGCCGGTGTGTAATCGAGAGCATCGTTCCAGGCATCGTACCCGTAAAGCCAGGAGGTGTCGTCGCTGCCTCCCTTCATCCATGTGTTCGCGCTCGAGATGGCCTGGATGCGTGAGGTCCGCGGCTTTCTGTGGGCTTCGTAGCGTGTGAGCGCCGCCCGCACGTCGCCGTCCGCTTCCGCGAGGCAGCGCACGAGCACCGCCGCATCCTCCATCGCGGTTGCCGCGCCCTGCGCCATGTACGGCGTCATTGGATGACAGGCGTCGCCGAGAAGGACGATTCGGCCTTCACTCCATTTCTCCAGCGGCTCGCGCTCGAGAATCGCCCATTTGTGGCAGTCGGGGCACGCGTCGAGCACGGCGCGCACATCGGGATGAAATCCTTCATAGGCCTTCCGCAGCTCGTGGACATCGCCCTTGGCCGACCATGATTCGCGCGTCAACCACTCGGCGGGCTCCGGGACGCTGGTCACGAAGTACATCTCGCTTTTGTCACGCCGCGTGTAATAGATGACGATGTGCCGGTCGGTGCCCCACCACTTCGTGCGCGAGTTGCCGACGTCTTTGCCGCCCATCAACGCCGATGGGAAGACCGCCCGATACGCGATGCGCCCTTTGTGAATCGGCGCATCGGGTCCGACGATCATCTCCCGGACAATCGAATGGACGCCGTCGGCGCCGATCACGAGATCCGCCTCGGCGCGGCTGCCATCTTCGAACGTCAGCGTCACACAGCCGGCGCGCTCGTCGAGCCCGACGAGCTTCTTGCCCGCATGAACGATCTCCTGCGGCAGCACCGATACGAGCGCTTCATGCAGATCGCCTCGGTGCATGCAGAGATACGGGGCCCCGAAAAGCGACTCGGGCATCGGCAGCTCGCGCATAACTTCGCCCGTGTCCCCCTTCCGGTTGAGATGTGAATACGGCTCGAAAGAGGTCGCCCGAACGCGCTGCTCGATGCCGATCCGCCGGAGCACCTTCATCGAGTTCGGCATCATCTGGATGCCCGCGCCTATACGCGCGAAGCGCGTCGCCTGTTCGTAAACCTGGACGTCGAAGCCGAATAGCCGCAGCGTCGAGGCTGCGGTGAGCCCACCCATGCCGGCGCCCACGATCGCTACCGCCAGGGGAGTATGGGTTCTGTTGGTCAACGGAATCATCTTAGATTAGGATTCGCTCACACGAGGAGAGCCATGAGCATTCAGAAGACAGTTCGAGCTGGAGCGGTCATCGTGTCGATCGCTCTGGGCGTGTTCGTCGTCTACGTGTCGGTCGGAGCGCAGGCCCAGGGTCCGCGGTACGTCTACGATCCGGGATGGCCCAAGCCGCTGCCCAACAACTGGAAGATGGGCGGCGTCACCGGCCTCGCGGTCGATCCCAAGGACGACACGGTCTGGGCCTACGATCGTCCGAACGACCTCACTAACATCGAGCTCGAAAAGGAGATCGGCATCGCGGACTGCTGCACGCTTCCGCCGTCGATGATTCATTTCGACAAGGATGGCAACGTGATTGGCTCGTTCCAGGCGCCGCAGGGGCACGGCATGGACGTCGACAGCAAAGGCTTCGCGTACCTCGGCCAGAACACCGTCCGCAAGTACGACGTGAAGACAGGCAAGCTCGTCGGCGCCATCGAGCACACGCCCGAGACCGAAGGGGGCGGCACGTTTCAGAATGAAGCGAACGTTCCCACTCACACGCCGGGTGTCGGCGGCGCGGGACCCGTAGCCGGATTTCTTCCGCCGCCTCCGGGCGCGGCGGGACGCGGCGGCGGCCGTGGCGGCAACGCCGACCCGGCGGCGCGCGCGGCAGCCATCGCGGCATTCCGCGCCAAGTATCCGCCAACGACACCGATGATCGTGGGAGGCATCGAAGAGATTCGCGTCGACGAGGCCGCCAATGAGATCTACGTCGCCGACAACTATCTCAGCGGACGCGTGATGGTGTTCGACCTGTCCACGCTCAAATTCAAGCGCGGCTGGGGCGCGTACGGCCACAAGCTGACCGAGATCAGCACGAAGGATGAGGACCACGCGTACAAGCCCAACGGCCCGATGGCGAAGGAGTTCGTTGGCCACCTGACGTTCAACTTCTCGAACGACGGTCTGGTTTACGCCGCGGACCGCAACGGCAACCGCATTCACGTCACCGACAAGCAGGGCAACTTCAAGAAGGAGTTCAAGCTCGCGGAGTACACGGGCGTCGGCGGATCAACCGGCGGTGTGGCGTTCTCGCCGGACAAGGCGCAGAAGTACCTCTACATCTCCGACCTGACCAACAACCACATCTGGTTCATCGAGCGTGAGACGGGCAAGGTGGTCGGCCAGCTTGGAAGCATGGGTGAGAACGGCGGGCAGTTCTTCGGCCTGCATATGATTGCGACCGATTCGAAGGGGAACATCTACACTGGCGAGGTGTTCGCGGGCGAACGCGTCCAGCGGTTCGTGCCGGCGGACAGCCCGCGCGGCAAGCTGATGGAGCAGCTCCTCCGCGCGCCGCTCAACTAACACAACTTCCAATTACCAACTTCCAACTCCCAAGGTTCATGACCTGGCCTTGGGAGTTGGGCCACGTCGCAGAAGCGGTCGCTCGCATGCGTTCCGCGTCGCTTCTCCGCCTGTCTGCCGCAACTTATCGGAAGGTCAACAGGGCATCGGTATCTTGGCCATTGACGCGCGCCGGTCGGCGCGTGCGTGACGCGGAGCGTCGGGATTTCTCCTTGGGAGTTGGGAGTTGGAGATTGGGAGTTTGTCTTGACCGCACCGTGTGCGCGGCCTACGATGCCCGGTATTGAACTCAAGAGGAGAAGTGCCAATGAGCGTCAGGATCGTTGCCCTTGCGGTCGTGATGGACGTGGTCCTCGCGGCTGTCCCGAGCTTCGCTCACCATTCCGACGTTGCCTACGATCAAAGCAAACGCACCACGCTCAAGGAGGCGAAAGTCATCAGCTACGCCTGGAGGAACCCGCACGGCATCATGGTCCTCGACGTCAAAGACGAAACAGGCGCGGTCGTTCGCTGGACCCTCGAAACCGGTAGTCCCTCGGCGCTGATGACCGATGGGTGGACGAAGAACTCGGTCGTTGCGGGCGACGTGATTACGGTCGACGCCAATCCCGCACGCAACGGCACGAAGTTCGGCCGGATGCTCAGGGTCATGAAGGCTGACGGCACAGTTCTGACCTGGGGTGAACGCAATCGCGCGGCCGCCCAGTAGGAGGCGGAAATGAAAAGCACAGCGTATCTCCGTGCTGTCATTGCGTTCTCGCTGATCGCCACACCCGCTCTCGCCCGGCAGCCACAACAGCAGCAGGCGTCCGCTCCGGCGAAAAATGCAGGACCGGCGCCTCGCCGTGACATCAGTGGCCATTGGGTGGGCCCCGTCTCGCCGCGCAAGGAGCCGCCGCCGCCGATGACCGCGTTGGGACAGCAGGTGTTCAACGCGACCAAACCGTTGCAGGGCCCGCGCGCGGTGCCCATCGTGAAAACGAACGATCCGCTCGTGACGTGCAATCCGGAGGGATTCCCGCGCAGCGCGCTGTTCGAAACGCGCGGGTTCGCCTTCGAGCACGTGCCACGCCGCACGCTGCAGCTCCTGCAGTACCAACGCGTCTGGCGCGAGATCTGGACCGACGGGCGTCCGCTGCCGACCAACGTCGGCGCGCCGGGCAACGACACGCGCGATCCGAGGTATTACGGCTATTCCGTCGGCAGGTGGGCCGACGACTACACGTTCGTCGTCATGACCACCGGCTTCAACGAAGACGCGTGGGCCGATGAGCAGGGGCATCCACGCAGCCAGGATGCGAAAGTCGAAGAGCGGTACCGGCGGATCGATCACGACCACCTCGAGGTCAGCGTGACGATTGACGATCCCAAGATGTACACGAAGCCGTACTTCGTGACGAAGCAGGTCTACACCTGGGCGCCGAAGCAGGAATTCGAAGAACAGCTCTGCGTGCCCTCGGAGGCGCTGGAGTATCGCGAGACGTTCGCTCCCGCGGGTTCCGAGAAGTAGATCAGTCCCAACTCCCAAGGATTGCTCCTTGGAAGTTGGGATTTGGTTTTGGGATTTGGGGTTTGGGGTTTACTTCTTCGCGCCCGGCGCGCCTTCCGCGCCCCCCTCGGCGTTGCCAAGGAACAGCGTGCGGCCGTCGGGGAGCGTCAGGTCTCGGCCGTTCGCGCGCAGCGATCCGTCCTTCGACTGATACCCATCGACCTTGACGGTCGTGCCGGGCAGGAGCGAGGCCTTCGTGAAGCCGCGCCGCAGCAGCGTATTCGGCGTGCCGGCCTCGATCATCCATTCCTCGGTGGTGCCGTCGGCCTTCTTCACGTCCATGTAGATCCACGCGTGCGGGTTCACCCACATCATCTTGGTGACCGTGCCGGTGAAGACGACGTGCCGGTTGGCGTCGAACTCCGAGGAGAAGGCGTGATGCGCCGACACGGCGCTGTTGCCGACAATGAGCCCGAGGATCACGAGAGCCGCGCAGAAAATCGTTGTACGCATCGCATCTACCTCTGTGTCTGTGGCTTCGTCAGGTTCAACGACGGATTCTTCTCGCGCGCGCGCGCGCCGGTCAGCAGGTGCACGATGTCGAAGTTGTCCTCGTGGCACATGTACTCGTACATCTGCTCTTTCGGGTCAATCTTGTTCCACGGGATCACCGCCGTCCACGGCTTGGTCCACGTCGTCGGGTCCTCGATCGTGAACTCGTAATTGATCGA
>Ga0075424_100007389_pt1 | contig 10657 bp, 13 predicted proteins | sample SoiMethybrSBSTD3_FD_75301 | JGI IMG/M metagenome (GOLD analysis project Ga0075424, IMG submission 75301) | Bulk soil microbial communities from a Populus tree surrounding site in Tennessee, USA - Soil MetaG P. TD hybrid SBSTD3 | ecosystem: Environmental > Terrestrial > Soil > Tree plantation...
AGCGAACGCCTACAGCGCGTCGGCGAGCCGCGCGAATTCGGCGACGGTCAGCGTCTCCGGCCGGCGTCCGCCGTCGAGCGCCGCGGCCGACAGGACGCGGGCGATCGATCCGCGCGCAGCCGGCTCGTACGCCCGCAACGCGTTCGCGAGCGTCTTCCGCCGCCGCGTGAAGACGGCCTGCACCACCCCGGCGAACACGATCGGGTCGGCCACCGGCGGATCCGGCCGATGAAAGCGGAGGCGCACGAGCGCCGACAGCACGTTCGGCGCCGGCCGGAACGCGCCGGCCGGCAGCTTCAAGAGCACCTCGGCGCCGGCGACGTGCTGCATGAGGACGCTCAGCACGCCGTATTCGCCGGTTCCCGGCGCCGCGGCAAGGCGAGTGGCAACCTCGCGCTGGAGCATCACCGTCGCATCCGCGATCAGCAGTCCGCCGGCATACAAGTCCGCGAGCTCGAAGAGAATCGGCGATGCGACGTTGTAGGGAAGATTGCCGGCTACCCGAAGCGTGAGGGGACTGGGGGACTGAGGGACTCGGGGACTCGAAGACTCGGGCTCTGCGCGAATCGGCGGTTCGGCGAGAGGAGTGCGAGATCGCTCGAGGAAATCGCCCTCGATCACCCTGACGTTCGGCAGATTCTCGCGGCGCAGCGCGGCGGCGAGATCGCGATCGATTTCGTACGCGACCAGCGAGTGTGCGCGCGCGGCCAGCGGCCGCGTCAGCGCGCCGAGGCCCGGACCGATCTCGATGAACCGCTCGTCCGGCTTCGGATCGATGGCGCGGACCACCTTGTCGACCCACGCCGGCTCGAGAAAGTGCTGGCCGAAGCGCTTCCGCGCGATCGCCATACGATCCGCCGTGCGAGGACGCGCCGCGCTACCGCCCCGGCGGCGCATCGGCGTCGGCGTCGTCGTCCACCTCGGCGTTCCAGTATTTCTCCTCGATCTCCTCGATCTCTTCTTCCGACAGGCCGAAGTAGTGGCCGATTTCGTGGATGAGCGTTTCGCCGATCGCGACGACGAGATCGTCCTCGTCCTCGGCGGCCTGCTCGTGCGGGCCCTGGAAGATGATCACGCGGTCGGGCAGCACGTTCCCGTACGCAGACGTCCGCTCCGTCAGCGGCGTCCCCTGATACAGGCCGAGCAGCGTGTCGGGCGGCTCGATCTCCATCTCGTCGAGCAGCTCCGGCGACGGTTCGTCCTCGACGACGATCGCGATGTTCCGCATCGCCTTGCGGAACCGGCGCGGAATCGTCGAGAGTGCTTCAGCGACGAGCTGTTCGAAGGCTTTTCGATCCACGTCTCGGCGCGGCGGCCCTGGCCGGCATCTTCTTCGGTTTCTTCGGCGCCTTCCCGTCCCGCGCACGCGCGATCACGAGCCTGAAATACTCGCACTCGTCGCGCACCGCGCAGCGATCGCACAACGGCTTCGGCCGGCAGATGCGCCGGCCGTGCAGGATCAGCGTGTCAGACGTCCGCGTCCATCGATCTTCGGGCACCGCGGCGCACAGCTGCCGCTCGACGACGACGGGGTCGTCGCTCTCGGCGATCCCGATCCGGTTCGCCACGCGCAGGACGTGCCGATCGACGGGCAGTCCCGGCACGCCGAGCGCATGGCCGAGGACGACGTTCGCCGTCTTGCGGCCGACGCCCGGCAGCTCCACGAGCGCGTCCATCGAGGCCGGCACGTCGCCGCCGTGCTGCTTCACGAGCGCCTGCGCCATGCCGATGAGCGCTTTCGCTTTCGCGCGAAAGAAGCCCGTCGAATGGATCTGCGGCTCGAGCGCGGCCGGCCTGGCTTTCGCGAGCGCGCGCGCGTCGCGGTAACGCTTGAAAAGCGCCGGCGTGACCATGTTCACGCGCGCGTCGGTGGACTGCGCGGAGAGAATCGTCGCCACGAGCAGCTGAAACGGCGTCTGGTAGTGCAGCTCGGTGTCGGCGCCCGGATGCTGCCCCTCGAGCTTGTCGAGAACCTCGAGCGTCTCCCGCGCGGATTTCATCGAGTCGTTGAATCCCGAATCCGTTGGCCGGCCCGGCCTGAAGGCCCGGCCCTGCGTCAGTGAACCCCCGGCCCGCTCTTGTTCCAGCCGATGTTGCTGTAGGACTCCGAGTAGACGCGCCAATGCTCCTGCAGCGCGGCGATCAGGTTGGGGACGAACTGGACCGGCACGACGACGCGCGTCCGCACGGGCGCGCGGACGATATGCTCCGCCTCGGCTTCCTTGATCTCCTTGTCCGAGAGCGGCATCACCTCGCAGAAAGTGAGCGTGAAGTCGAACGGCGTGTGCGCAATCGAGCAGAAATTCGAGTAGGTGCGCGGCGCGGTCGACGTGTCGTCGGGAACGATCGTGAAGTTGATCTGCTTGGGCTGCTGCGGCTGGTCGGCCATCCCAAGAGTCTAATACTTCCGCATCACCCCGACGACGACGCCCTGAATCTGCATTTGATCGGGATCGACGAAAATCGGCTGCATCGCCGCGTTCGCCGGCTGCAGCCGGATCTTCCCGCCCGGATCGCGATAGAACTTCTTCAGCGTGACGTCCGATCCGCGCAGCAGCGCGATCACCATCTCGCCGTTGTCCGCCGTCTTGCGATCTTCGACGACGACGAAGTCGCCGTCGCGGATCTGCTCGTCGATCATCGAGTCGCCGCGCACGCGCAGGACGTAGGTGTCGCGCTTGCCGACGAGATCTTCGGGCACGGCAATCGTCTCGTTGGACGCGACCGCTTCGATCGGCGCGCCGGCCGCGACGTAGCCGAGCAGCGGCAGCTCCACGGCGCGCCCGCCGTTGCGCGTCGGCACCATCTCCACCGAGCGGCTGCGATTCCACGCGCGCTTGATGAAGCCCTTCTCCTGTAAATTGGTGAGGTGCTTGTGGACCGTCGCGAGCGAAGACAGGCCGAAGCGTCGGCCGATCTCCTCCAGGCTCGGCGCGTAGCCGTGCTGGCTGATGAACTCGTTCAGGTAATCGAGAATCTCGCGCTGGCGTTTGGTGAGAGGTAGCATTGGAACCTCGCTCGCTAAAGCCTCCCGGGATCCATTGCGGGTAACTATACGCAAAAGGAAGGCGAAGGTCAACACCTCAGCCTTTCAACCGTGACGCCCCTCTTCGCCCTGAATGCGCGCGGCGTTCTGGTAGCATCAACGCCCGGTGCGCATCCCGTTCACCGTTCCCCCGCGCGAGTCGCGCGCGTTCGATGTCGCCGGCTTCGGCTTGAACAGCGTCGATCTGGTCGCCGTCGTCGCCGAATATCCCGTCTCGAACACGAAGCAGCGGCTGCAGCGCGTCGCGCAGCTGCCCGGCGGCCAGATGGCGACCGCGATGGCCACCTGCGCGCGCCTCGGCTGGCGTGCCAGATATATCGGCCGATTCGGCGACGATGATTCGGGGCAGGTGTCGCGCGAGAGCCTCCGGCAGTTGGGCGTCGACGTTTCGGCGTCGGAAACGATTCCGGGCGCCACGAATCAAATGGCCGTCGTGCTCGTTGATGCGCGGACGGGCGAACGGACCGTTCTGTGGGATCGCCATCCGGCGTTGAACATGGAACCCGCCGACGTGGCGCGCGACGCGGTGACGTCGGCCCGGCTCCTGATCGTCGACTGTCATCAGACCGCGGCGGCGGCGCAGGCCGCGCGCTACGCGCGGCTGGCTGGAATCCCGACGATCATCGACGTCGAAAAAGTCCGCCCCGGGATCCTCGATTTGCTGCAGAACATCGACGCGATCATCGCGGCGGAAGAGTTCCCGGCGGCACTGACCGGGCACGAGGGCCTCGGCGGCGCGCTCGGCATCATCGCGCGCGAATCGGGCGCATCGGTCGTCTGCGTGACGCTGGGCGCGAAAGGCAGCCTCGCGTGGTGCCGCGGCCGCGAGATCCGGACGCCGGCGTTCCCGGTCGACTGCGTCGACAGCACTGGCGCCGGCGACTGCTTTCGCGGCGCCTTCGCCGCCGCGTGCCTCGGGATGCCGGACGGCGACCTCGAGGACGTTCTCGAGTACGCCAACGCCGTGGCGGCGCTCAATTGCCGCGCCCTCGGGTCGCGCGGCGGGCTGCCGACGCCGGCCGAAGTCGATCAGCTGATGCTGGCGCGGCCCCAGATGTAACTTTTCGACCTGCCGCCGGTCCAACCGGGAGCATGGGTGTCGCGCTTGCGTGGACGGTCCGTGGAATGGACGATTCGCTGCCGCTTCGACCGGCCTCCGTCGATCGCGCCGAAACGATGAACGCCGCCGACGCGCCGCTGGCGCACCTCGACGAGCCCGCGCTGGTCGAGGCATGCTTGGCGAACCGGCCGGGCGCCTTCGATCTCATCGTCGAGCGGCACCGCCGGCCGGTGTATCAGCTGTGCTACCGCTTCGTCGGCAACCACGAGGACGCGAGCGATCTGTCGCAGGACGTCTTCCTGCGCGCGTATCGAGGACTGAAGAACTTTCGCGGGCAGTCGTCGCTCGCGACGTGGCTCTACCGAATCGGCGTGAACGTCTGCCTCAACCGCGTGAGCGCCAGGACGCCGGCGGTCGAGGCGATCGACGCGCGCGAGTTCGTGGACGCCAGCGCCGAATCGCCGTCGGATCGGCTGCTGCGCGCCGAGCGCGGCGCGCGCGTGCGCGCTGCCATCGCGCAGCTGCCGCCGAAGCAGCGTGCGGCGCTCGTGCTGCGGACGTATCATGAATTGTCGCACCAGGAAATTGCCGACGTGCTCGGCAGCTCCGTCGGTGCGGTGAAGGCGAACTTCTTTCACGCGCTCGGCAGCCTGAAACGGCTGCTCGACGACGAGGACGCGTGATGCGGCATCTTCGCGCAGACGAGCTCGTCGACATCGCCGAAGGGACGATCGCCGAATCGTCGTCGGCGCATCTGGCGTCGTGCGACGCGTGCCGCGCGCAGCTCGCCGATCTCCGGCGGACGATGAAGACGGCGGCGGAGGTCGGGGTGCCGGAGCCGTCGCCGCTGTTCTGGAATCAGCTGTCGCAGCGCGTGCGCGATGCGGTGGAGAACGACGCGCCGCGCGCGCGCGGGTGGAGGAGTGTGCTTCAGAATGTTTCGTGGAGCCGCGCCGCGAGGCCGCTGTGGGCGCTGGCCGCGGCCGTGTTGATTGCCGTCGCGCTCGCCAGGGTGCTGGCGCCCTTCCCGCGCGAGGCGGCGGCGCCGCGCGCCGGAACGACCGCCGCTGCGGTGGACGCCACGATCGACGCAGGCGACGCGATCGACTCCGATCCGCTGCTCGCCATCGTCGCGAGCCTCGCGTCGGCGATGGAGTTCGACGCGGGCGTCGTTCTCGAGGACAGCGCGACGGCTGAGCACGCTCTGGGGCAGCTCACCGACGGCGAGCTGCGCGAGGTGCAGCGGATGTTGCAGGACGCGCTGCAGCGGCAACAGCAGTCGGGAGATTAACGGCAGGAGACGGCCTGCGGGCCGTCCCGCGCGGCCGGGCCTGAAGGCCCGGCCGTACCGACGCAGCAGGCGAGATTAAGAGGGATCATGACGCGACGTCTGGTTTCGAAGGTACTCATCGTGCTGGCAGCGATCGCCGTGCTCGCGCCGGCGGCCGGCGCGTCGGCGCAGGCGGCGAAGGGCAAGCAAGGCCGGCAGAGCGGGCCGCCCGCCGCCGCGGCGCCGGACGCGCAGAACGTCTCGCCGGCCGAAGTGCGGCGCATGTTCGACTCCTACGCGCTGCTCCAGGCGCAGGACGCGTTGAAGATCAGCAACGATCAGTTCCCGAAGTTCCTGATTCAGTTCAAGGCGCTCCAGGACATGCGCCGCAAGTCGCAGCAGGATCGCAACCGGGTCTTGCAGGATCTGCGCAGGCTGGCATTGGCGGAGAAGCCGGACGAGGCGCAGATGAAGGAGCGGATGAAAGAGCTGCGCGATCTCGAGGAGCAGGCGCACACCGACATCCGCAAGACCTACGACGCCATCGATCAGGTGCTCGACGTGCGGCAGCAGGCGCGCTTCCGCGTGTTCGAGTCGCAGATGGAGCAGCGCCTGATCCAGCTCGTCGCGCGCGCGCGCCAGACGAACCGCGGCAAGCAGCCGAAGCAGTAAAATGGAGGCGTGAAGTCGGCCTCCGCCGTTGGTGCGCTGCTGGTGCTGGGCGTCTCGGTCGGCGCCGACGTGCCCGCCACGCGGCGCGACGCCACACAGCTGAAGCAGAAGATCGCCGCCATCACCGCGCACGCCGAGAAGCCGCCCGGCCAGCCGCTGCGCACCACCGTCACCGAAGGCGAGGTCAACTCGTACATCGTCTACGAGGCGCGTGAGCAGCTGCCGACGGGCGTCGTCGATCCGTACGTCACGATTCTCGGCGCCGGCCGCGTGTCGGGCCGCGCGGTCGTGGACCTCGACGCCGTCCGCAAGCAGAAGAACCCGACGAGCCTGCTCGATCCGATGAACTACCTGATGGGCAAGCTGCCCGTCACCGCCACCGGCGTGCTGAAGACGAGCAACGGCGTCGCGCGATTCGAGCTGGAGTCGGCGGCGATCAGCCGCGTGCCGGTTCCGAAGATCCTGCTGCAGGAAATCGTCAGCTACTACTCGCGCACGGCGGAGAATCCGGCCGGCATCAGCCTCGACGATCCCTTTGCACTCCCGGCGCGCATCCGCGAGATCCAGGTCCAGCGAGGGCAGGCCATAATCGTCCAATGAGCAGACAGGGGGCGGACGCCGATCCCGTCCTCGGGACGCCGCTCCAGTACCTCAAAGGCGTCGGGCCGCGGCGCGCCGCGGACCTCGAGCGCGTCGGCCTCGTCACGGTCGAAGATCTCCTCTATCGGTTTCCGCTCCGCTACGAGGATCGCAGCCGGCTGCAGTCGATCGGCTCGCTCAAGCCGGGCGGATCGGCGTCGATTGCGGGCCGCGTCGTCGCGTGCGGCCTGCGGTCGACGCGGCGTCCCGGGTTCAAGATCTTCGAGGCGGCGATCGACGACGGCAGCGGATCGCTGCGCGCGGTGTGGTTGAACCAGCCGTTCCTGCGCGACATCTTCGCGCGCGGGCAGCACGTCGTGCTCTACGGCCTGGTCGAGATGCGCGGCTCGCTCAGCCTGCAGATCACGAACCCGCAGTACGAGATCCTCGACGACGAGGACGGCGAGACGATTCACACCGGACGCATCGTGCCGGTGTACGAGAAGGCGGGCGCCGTCACGCCGAAGATGCAGCGGCGCCTCGTGTTCGACGCGCTGCAGCGGCTGCCGCCGGACCTCCCCGATCCGCTGCCCGACGACGTGCGCGCGCGGCTCGCGCTGCCGGCGCGCGGCGCCGCGCTCCTCGCGACGCACTTTCCGCCGGCCGACGCCGACCTCGGATCGCTGAACCTGTTCGCGACGCCGGCGCAGCGCCGCCTGATCTTCGAGGAGGCGTTTCTCTTCCAGATGGGCGTGCTCGCGCGGCGGCAGACGGCGGCCGCGGAGCGGAAGCCGATCGCGATCCACGTCGACGATCGGATTCGCGAGTCGGCGCGCGCCGTGCTGCCGTTCCGGCTGACGAACGGCCAGAAGCACGCGCTGAAGGAGATCGTCGACGACATGCAGCGGGCGCAGCCGATGAACCGCCTGCTGCAGGGCGACGTCGGCGCGGGGAAGACGATCGTCGCGCTGCTGGCGGCGATCGTCGCGATGGAGAACGGGCTGCAGGTCGCGTTCATGGCGCCGACCGAGGTGCTTGCCGAGCAGCATTTCGCGAACATCGCGCGGCTGCTGCAGGCGTCGCGGTTCCGCGTCGCGCTCCTCACGGGATCGACGACGAGCGCGGCGCGCAAGACGCAGCTCGCCGAGATCGCCTCGGGCGCCGCGCAGCTCGTCGTCGGCACGCACGCCCTCGTGCAGGGCGACGTGGCGTTCCGGCAGCTCGGCCTCGCCGTCATCGACGAGCAGCACCGCTTCGGCGTGCTGCAGCGGGCGACGCTGCGCGCGAAGGGGCTGCATCCCGACGTCCTCGTGATGACGGCGACGCCGATTCCGCGGACGCTCGCGCTCACCGTCTACGGCGATCTCGACGTGTCGATGATCCGCGAGCTGCCGGCGGGACGCGTGCCCGTGCGCACCGCCGCCAAGCCCGAGTCGCGCCGCGACGAGGTGTACGCGTTCGTGCGCGGCCAGCTCGAGGCGGGGCGGCAGGTCTACGTCGTCTATCCGCTCGTCGAGGAATCGGCGAAGGTCGACGTGAAGGCGGCGACGGAAATGGCCGAACACCTCGCGCACGCCGTCTTTCCCGAGTACCGCGTCGGCCTGCTGCACGGCCGCATGAAGGCGGACGCGAAGGATCGTGTGATGAAGGCGTTCGCCGCGGGCGATCTGCCGGTGCTCGTCGCGACCACGGTCATCGAGGTCGGCGTCGACGTGCCGAACGCGAGCGTGATGATCGTCGAGCACGCCGAGCGGTTCGGGCTGTCGCAGCTCCACCAGCTGCGGGGGCGCGTAGGCCGCGATCGCCATCAGTCGTTCTGCTTCCTGATGTACCAGTCGCCGCTCACCGAGGATGCACGCGAGCGGCTGAAGGCGCTGACCGAGACGACCGACGGGTTCGAGATCGCGGAGCGCGATCTGACGCTGCGCGGTCCGGGCGATTTCTTCGGCACGCGGCAGGCCGGCGTGCCGACGTTTCGGCTGATCGATCTCGTGCGCGATCGCGAGCTGCTCGACGTGGCGCATCGCGAGGCGTCGCGGTATTTCGCCGGCGCCGTGCCGGAGGCGGCGAGCCTCGATCGGCTGCTGCACGCGTGGCAGGAGCGGTTCCGGCTGATCGAGGTCGGGTAGGTCGGGTGGGGCGGGCGGGTCACAACCTTCAGGCCGTCCCGCACGCGACGGCATGAACCACCGATGCGCGTGATCGCGGGTACGCTCAAGGGCCGTCGTCTCAAGGCGCCGACGTGGGATGGGCTTCGGCCGACCTCCGACAAGCTGCGCGAGACGCTGTTCAACATTCTCGCGCCGCGCATGGCGGGGGCGCGCGTGCTCGATGCGTACGCGGGTACGGGCGCGGTGGGGATCGAGGCGTTGAGCCGCGGCGCCGCCGCCGTCACCTTCGTGGAGCGCGATCGCCGCGCGCAGGCGCTCATCGCCGAGAACCTCGCGCACTGCGGCGTCGCGGACGGCTATGTTATCATCCGCGCGAGCGTTGCCCGCGCCGTCGCCGGCCTCCTCGCCGACTCGTTCGACATCATGATCTTCGATCCGCCGTACGACGAGCGGGCGGACGATCTGCTCGCCGCGGCGGGCGAGCACCTGGCCGCGGACGGCGTGCTGGTGCTCGAGCACGCGCGCCGCGTCGCGTCGCCGGAGCGGGCCGGCAGGCTCTGCAGGTCGCGAGAGGTGCACGCGGGCGACAGCTCGCTGTCGTTTTACGTCGCGAATTCGTAGGGTGCGTCTCAGGTCGACGGAAGGCGACCTTTTCGGGGTCGCCGGAGGCGAGGCTGAAAGCCTCGCCCTACACATGCCAACACTCGCCGTCTACCCCGGCTCCTTCGACCCGCTCACCAACGGGCACGTGGACATCATCACGCGCGGCGCGCGGCTCTTCGACCGCATCATCGTCGCGATTCTGGTGAACGCCGAGAAGGCGCCGATGTTCTCGATGGAGGAGCGCGTCGAGATCGCGCGGCACGTGTTCGCCAAGCACCCGAGCGTCGAGGTCGACACCTTCGACGGCCTGCTGGTCGACTACGTCGAGCGCCGGCGCGCGCACGCGATCGTGCGCGGGCTGCGCGCGGTCTCCGACTTCGAGTTCGAGTTCCAGATGGCCCTGATGAACCAGCGCCTGAACCCGAAGATCGAAACCGTCTTCATGATGCCCGCCGAGCAGTACACCTACATCAGCTCGCGGTTGATCAAGGAAGTGTTCGCGCTCGGCGGACGGGTGCACGGCCTGGTGCCGGAGCTCGTCGAGCAGCGGCTGCGCGAGAAAGGGCCGGTCAACAAATGAAGCTCGCGGATCGCACCACTCGGATTGCCTCGTCGCCGACGATGAAGGTGACGGCGACCGTCGACCGTCTGCGGCGATCGGGCGTCGAGGTGATCGACTTCGGCGCCGGCGAGCCCGACTTCCCGACGCCCGAGGCGATCAAGGCGGCCGCGCACCAGGCGCTCGATCGCAACTTCACGCGCTACACGCCGGTCGCCGGCATCGTCGATCTGAAGCGCGCGATCTGCGAGCGCTACAAGGCCGACTACGGCGTCACGTACAGCGAGAGCGAGGTCGTCGTGACCGCCGGCGGCAAGCAGGCGCTCTACAACACCGCGCTGTCGCTCTTCGGGCCGGGCGACGAGGTCATCACGCACGCGCCGTACTGGCCGACGCTCACCGAGCAGGTGAAGCTCGCCGACGCGACGCCGGTCCTCGTGCGGACGCACGCCGAGGACGGCTTCACGGTGCGCGCGCAGCCGATGATCGACGCCATCACGCCGCGCACGCGCGGGATCATCATCAACTCGCCGGGCAATCCGACCGGCGCGCTCGTCGCCGAAGCCGAGGTCCGCCGGATCGCCGAGGCCGCCGCGTCCCGCGGCATCTGGATCGTCGTCGATCTCTGCTACGAGAAGCTGATTTACGACGATGTGGGCCACAACCTGCCGAAGGTGCTGGCCGAGACGTGCCGCGAGCAGACGGTGCTGTGCGGATCGGCGTCGAAGGCGTACGCGATGACCGGCTGGCGCTGCGG
>Ga0075424_100007390_pt1 | contig 10656 bp, 7 predicted proteins | sample SoiMethybrSBSTD3_FD_75301 | JGI IMG/M metagenome (GOLD analysis project Ga0075424, IMG submission 75301) | Bulk soil microbial communities from a Populus tree surrounding site in Tennessee, USA - Soil MetaG P. TD hybrid SBSTD3 | ecosystem: Environmental > Terrestrial > Soil > Tree plantation...
GGGAGCTATTTACCGCCATCTATCTCGGAGCTGCGATTTACATTCCAAGCCCGTCCGAAGCGCGCTCGCCCGATGAGCTCACAAAATGGATTCAACGTAACGGCATTACAGTCCTCCATCTCACGCCAGCATTGGGAGAACTGTTATTGACCGGCATTGAAACGACCCTGCCGTCGGTCCGTCGAGTTTTTTTCGGCGGCGATATTCTACCCATTTCTGAGGTCGCACAAGTTTGTGAATTGGCGCCTAACGCAATCGTCGGCAGCTTCTATGGCGCAACCGAAACTCAGCGCGCCGTTGGCTATTATGAAATCACCGATGACGATACTTTAGAAAATCGAGCCTCGAAAAAAAATGTGCCCCTTGGGCGCGGGATCAAAGATGTACAGCTGCTAGTGCTCAATAAAAGCGGGCAGTTAGCAGGCATCGGCGAACTCGGTGAGGTATTTGTGCGCAGTCCTCATCTTGCCGCAGGTTACATTGGCGACGAGGAGCGCACGCGGCAAATGTTCGTGACCAATCCTTTCACCCAGGACCCGAGTGACCTTCTGTATCGAACCGGCGAGCTAGGTCGATATTCGCCCGACGGTAACGTGGAATGGGTCGGCCGCAATGACCGCCGGGTGAACATCCGCGGATTCCGGGTTGAACTGGAAGAGATTGAATCTGTCCTCAAGAGCCACCCGACCGTCAAAAACGCTGCCGTGGTGCTGCAAGAGTTCGAAGAAAGCACAATATCGGGAGACTCGGATTCCGGCAATCGAAAATCCAAAATCGAAAATCCAAAATCCGATAGTCGTTTAGTTGCCTACATCGCCGCCGACGAAGAGCCACAAAGCCTCGAGGATCTGCTGCATTCGTATTTGAGCGCACGGCTACCCGACTACATGCTACCCGCGCACATCGTAGTTTTGACTTCGCTGCCGCTAAACCCCAACGGTAAGATCGACTATCGGGCCCTCCCTCCAGTTCGCTTTTCAACCCAACTTGCCGCGACAACGGCGCGCAATGATGTCGAGTTGAAACTCCAAGCGATTTTTGCCGAAGTGCTAGGGCGCTCCGATATCGGAATTGACGATAATTTCTTCCGTATGGGCGGCCACTCGCTGCTGGCGGCGCGCGCCGCCAGCAGAATCAGCGACGCCTTCCGAGTCAACCTAGCGCTATCAGCTTTTCTGGAAATGCCTAACATCAGCGCGTTAGCAACCAAAATCTCATCGCTTTTTTCTCCTGGACAAACAAACACCGAATCGGATAAAGACGACCGCGAGGAATTCGAGCTATAACCGTCGGCGATTTTGTCGGATATCTCGGCGATTTGGGGATTAGGCTTAGGGCCGACGGCGAACGTCTGCACGTCGATGCGCCAAAAGGAAAGCTGCCTAGCGACCTGCGCGCGCAGATCGCCGAACGCAAAGCGGAGATTCTCGCGTATCTGAGGCAACAAGCGTGCAAGAGCTTCGTCCCTCCGCCGGTCAAACCGCGCAGCTCCGCGGATCCCGCACCGCTGTCATTCGCGCAAGAACGGCTCTGGTTTTTGGAACAGCTAGAACCTGAAGCCGCTATTTACAATACCTCTCGCGCCTCGCGCCTCTTAGGAAATCTAAACTTCCCCGCCCTCGAAGCCAGCCTCAATGAAATCGTTAGCCGACACGAAACCCTGAGAACCGCGTTCAGATTGATTAATGGACAGCCTGTTCAGGTCGTTCAGCCAAGCGCGAACCTTTTAATCACAACTGTGGACTTAAGCTCACTCTCAGAAGACACACGTCAAACTGAAATAGCCCTCACAATTAAATCTGAGACCGAACGTCCGTTCGATTTACCTATCGGGCAACTACTTCGATGCACGGTGATTCGCGCTCGGAATGACGATCATGTTGTCATCTTGACGACACACCATTGCGTTTCCGATGCCTGGTCGATGGGGATCTTGACACGCGAGCTGTGGACGCTCTACAAAGCGTTTTCGACCGGAAACTCATCGCCTCTAGAGTCACTTCCAATTCAGTACTCGGATTACGCCGTCTGGCAACGCGCCTGGCTGCAAGGCGACGTGCTGCAATCGCAGCTTGTCTATTGGAAGGAACGCCTCAAGGATCTACCGGTTCTAGATTTTCCAACCGATCGGCCGCGAAAGCCGCGTCAAAGTTTTTGCGGCGCACGCATAACTATAGTTTTGCCTGAAGACGTGACGAGATCGCTTAACGAACTAAGCGCTCGTTTTGCGCTGACGCCGTTCATGACTTTGTTGGCGGCCTTTCAAGTACTGCTTTATCGGTACACAGGGCAAGAAGATGTGATGGTTGGCTCCCCTATCGCGAATCGCCGCCGGCCAGAGCTCGAAGGGCTAATCGGGTTTTTCGTCAATAGCCTGGTTTTGCGTGCGGATCTCTCGGGAAATCCTGCGTTCAGCGATTTTCTGTTACAGGTAAGAGATACTTGCGTTGGCGCGGATGTCAATCAAGACTTGCCCTTTGAGAAGCTGGTTCAGGAACTCCAACCCGAACGCGACCAAAGCCGCAATCCGTTATTTCAGGTTATGTTCGTGCTGCAGAATGCGACCAGTCCGTTTACGGGTATTCCCGGCCTACGAATCGAGCCAGTCGAAATAGAGACCATGCGCTCGCCATTCGATTTGTCGCTCTTTTTACGCGAGCGCGACGGGAAGTATATCGGCTTTATCGAGTACAGCACTGATCTGTTCGATCGCGATCGCATCGAACGAATGGCGGGTCATTATCGGACTTTACTGGATGGTATCGTCACCGATCCCGCTCAATCCATTGCCACGCTACCGATTCTCACCGAAGCCGAGCGACATCAGATTCTGATCGAATGGAACGACACCGCAGTCGATTACCCCAAAGACAAGTGCATCCACCACCTGTTCGAAGAACAAGTGGAGCGCACACCCGAAGCGATCGCGGTGGAATTTGAGGACCAGCAGGTCACCTACCGGGAGCTCAATTGCCGGGCGAACCAACTAGCACATTATTTAATCAGTCTAGGGATCGGCCCCGAGAAGTTGGTCGGCATCTGCGTCGCACGATCGATCGAAATGGTGGTGGCGCTGCTAGGGATTTTGAAAGCCGGCGGAGCGTATGTGCCATTAGATCCGGCTTATCCTAAAGAGCGTTTGCGCTTTATGCTTAAGGATTCACAAGTTTCGGCTCTACTGACCGAACAGAAAGTCATGCACGATAAAGAATGGGACGATGGTGATTCCCGAGCTTCAATTTTCCATCCTGGACTGCAGATCATTTGCCTCGATCGCAACAACCCAGGGATTGAGAAACAACGCGAACAGAATCTATCGACAAACATTCGGTGTCAAAATTTAGCGTACGTCATTTACACTTCCGGCTCGACCGGAAAACCGAAAGGCGTTGCGATAGAGCACCGGAATGCCGCAAACCTTTTGCATTGGGCGAAGAGCATTTATATGCAAGGAGAGCTGCAGGGCGTATTTGCATCGACGTCAATCTGTTTCGATCTTTCCGTGTTCGAGTTGTTCGTCCCACTCAGTTGGGGCGGCAAGATCATATTAGCTGAGAACGCGTTGTCCTTACGGGACAACGCAAACAGAGGGATCACTTTAGTGAATACGGTGCCGTCAGCGATGACGGCGCTGCTCGCCGCAGGCAAGTTGCCCGAATCCGTTCGAGTCGTAAACCTCGCTGGCGAGCCGCTTCGTCGAGAACTTGTAGATCAACTTTATCGAACCGGAACAGTCGAAAGGGTTTATGACTTGTATGGACCTTCAGAGACGACGACGTATTCGACATTTGTGCGTCGAACGGAAGATGGCCTGGCCACGATCGGCCGACCCATCGCGAACACGCGGATTTATATATTAGATCCCAATCTCCAGCCTGTTCCACTCGGGATCCCCGGAGAAATATTCATCGGGGGCGCCGGAGTAGCGCGAGAATATTTAAACCGCCGGGACCTTACCGGAGAGAAATTCATCAACGTTCCCTTCAGTCATACCTGTGGCGCACGCCTATACAAAACCGGCGATGTAGCCTGTCATTTACCCGATGGCAACCTCGAATTTCTCGGCCGCCGCGATAACCAGGTAAAGATCCGAGGTTATCGGATCGAACTGGGCGAAATCGAAACTGCTCTCAATCAACATCCGGCGGTAAAAGACAGCCTAGTCATTGCCAAAGAAGCTGTTTTCGACCCAGACAACTATAAGTCCAAAACGGAAAATCCAATTTCCCTGGTCGCCTATCTGGTGACCGACGCTGAAAGCACTTCAGCTGTCGAGTTTCGAGATTTTCTGACGAACGCGCTTCCTGACTGGATGACTCCGAGTTCGTTCATATTCCTAGATGCGCTACCGCTTATGCCGAACGGCAAAATAGATCGCTCAAAATTGCCTTCATTAGAAAACTCACCGCACGATATCGGCACCGTGCTGATTCCACCCCGCACAGAAATAGAAGAGCTAATTGCCGGGATATGGTGTGACGTTCTAAAACTAGCCAACGTCGGCATATACGACAATTTCTTTGCTGTAGGCGGACATTCGCTCCTGGCGACCCAAATCGTTTCAAAATTAGAACAGCTGCTTAGCAAAAAAGTTCCACTGGGTCTTCTATTCGATAGGCCTACGATCGCGGGATTAGCGATGGCACTCAGTTGCACAGCCGATGGCGGATCGGTTGACCTCCCCCGGATCTCTAAGGCTCCCTGCGACCGGTTGTTGCCCCTAACAATGAATCAAGAACACTTGTGGACCTTGGATAAAAGGATACCCAACACACATTTTTTTAATATGCCGTATGCATACCAATTTATTGGCAAGCTCGATACAGATGCACTGGAGAAATCGGCCTCTGAATTAGTCCGCCGACATGAAGCACTTCGAACGGTATTTGCTGAGAAAGGCGGCAATCCTGTCCAAGTCATAAAAGAAGCCGCAAATATCCATTTGTCGCATGTAGACTTACGCGAGCAAACCACGCATACAGTATTGCAAACCGCTGCCGACTGGATCTTAAAAGAACGGACAGATCCCTTCAATCTCCGATCTGGCCCGCTCCTTAGATTAAGATTACTTCGCTTGGCGGACTCTAATTTTTTATTATTGGCCACGATGCACCACATCATTGGTGATTACTGGTCGATGCATATCTTTCGCGGTGAATTGAATATCCTCTACTCGGCGTTGTCGCACGGACAATCTTCTCCGTTACCTGAGCCGATAATTCAATTTTCCGACTATGCGTTTTGGGAGAGGAAACTACTCAAGGACGGGGCTCTGGACGCTCAACGGAATTTTTGGGAAAGGAAGCTTGCGCCCAATGAAGCTTTGGGTCTGTTGGTTCAGAACCGTAGCAGCAAAACGGCGTCATTCGTTAGAGAATGTGAATCGCTTGATGTGGATGGGTCCCTATTTGAAGAGCTGAAGAGCTTTCTCGCATACCGAAATGTGACCCCATTCATTGTTATCCTTAGTTCGCTTTATGCATTAATGCACTTATGCACCGGACAAAGAGACCTAAGGATCGGGCTGCTTGTCGCGAATCGCCGCTGGCAAGGAACTGAATCTATAATTGGGCATTTTGTAAACACGGTAGTACTACCCATGCATGTTTCAGTTGGGATGACATTTGAGGACCTACTTGAGCTAACACGTGAGGGCGTAATCATCATTCAGGATAATCAAGAGTACCCATTCGAAGCCTTGGCTCGTAGGATCGAAACGCAATCGGGTCTAAAACGGGAAGCCTTGTTTCAGGTCCTGGTTACCTATAATGTCGCAAGTCCCACTGTTTATCCATCTGGCCCGAGTTTTGTTTCTCTTGATCTGAGGGAGGCACAATTGGGAGCAAACATTAGCATTACTGCTTGCGACGCCGTCTTTAACTTTTTGGAATCGTCAACCAAGTTGTCAGGAACTGTAAACTACCGAAAGGCTGTCTTTAGGGATAACTTGCAAGATCCAATTAACCGATACTTCGGTTTGTTAATCGAGGCTGTTCTATTTCAAACATCCGTGCCAATTTCCGCCGCACTTTTTGCTCGCAGTTCCACCAAGTCATATTTTTCGTAAAAAAAAGGAGAAACGTATGGACAGTAGCTCAAATCAATGGCCGGCTGCCGAACGATCGGGATTGAACCGCAGATTAGACAGCGTGGAGAAACTCATTCCAGTACCTCTAAACGGATCTGACAAGAAGGACGGTGAGTTCGATCTTTATTATTTCGTGCATACCGCTATGGGCGAACCGACCGCCAAATCCGTTCTTTTTTGTGCTGGCGGACCAGGAGAGATCGTCCGAACCGTCGAGCGAGCCAATACATATGCTGATTTCCTTTCTAAGTATGGTTACAACGTTGTTTTCTTTCATTTGCGCGGAACAGGGTTTAGCCAGATTCCAACCGGAAATGACAATGACAAGTTTCTGAGATCAACTTTCGCGGTCCAGGATATGGAAGCCATCCGTCAAGATTTTTTGGAGAAGGGCTTTGGAAGTAAAAACACGCCATGGGAAGCTATCATCGGTTGGAGCTTCGGAACGGTGCTCGCGCAGTTGTATGCCGAGCGTTACACGCGCGAGCTCGTGAAAAAGCTGGTCCTAATATCACCACTGTCCCGACATATGTTTAGCAATTCGAAAAGTGCCTATGATGACTACTACAAGGAAATGTTACGGATCTATAGAAAAACACTCGATGGAATTTTTAAATCTTCGAAGGAAGCGTTAGCTAATGAGTTCGGAGACCTGGCAGAAGACAAGGACACTATTCTCGATAACCTTTTCGATTTTGACAATGGAATCTTGAGAAAGACAGAGGAGGCGTTTGGGAGCATCCAATCGCTGATTGATGCCTATTCCGATATCAAAACAGAAACGTTTAAGCAATTTGAATTACAAAAATACAGTCAACGATTCTATCAAAGTCTCCGTGACATCCGTATTGTGGGGGCCAATGAGATCGACGACAGCGGAAAGTTTATTGAAAAGCAACGCCTGATCGGCAAAACGCTGAGAGACGAATTAATCAAGACGAGAGGCCCCCAGCTTCGAGAATCAGCTGCAGACAACTCCGATCAAGGATCTCAGAGAGCCTACTATTCCTTTGGAATTCAAGATGGTTTGAATTGGCTATTTTTGCGAGAACACTGTCAACGAAGGCATAGTGTCGAAGATTCTATAAAGGCAATTGGTGGAAAAGCGGGTATCGACCATACGCCACTAAAAAAGGTGAAGCTCGATGAGCCTTTAGACAAGACCAAGTGGGATGCGGAGAAAAACATAACCCCGTGGGATCCGGCGGACCACGATCACAATGTACCGACCCTGATATTGAACGGAGAATTGGATCCGGTTACGGCTGGAGGGCAAGCGGAACGCTATCTCGTATCTAAATCAGGCGGCGACAGAACGTTGATTGTTTTTCCGAGCATCGGTCATGCAATTTCCTTGGGTGCAATATTTGAGAAATATGATGAAGACAATCAACCTCCCATACTCAGCGGTGCGATTCGAGTGAATCTGGAGGAGAGGATTCCTCCCGGAAAAATTTGTGAAGCAAAAGGGACTGCCACCGGACTGGAGCTTAACCCCAACCTTCGTCTCGATTTGGATGAACCGGAAGAGCTAAAGAACACTATCAAAATCCATGGCTGTGGAATTGTTAGAGACGAATATCTCGAAAAGGACAAGAGTCTAAACATTATTGCTTTGGTTGAAAATAAAAGTCATACAGAAATTCAAGTCCAAGATTATGACTGGTGTTTGCACACGCCGTTGCTTCGGGGGACCGTCAAGTTTCTTGAACCACGGACAATTGCGGCACATGATACTTGTGCAATTTTTGGTAGGCTAACACACGGCGAGAAAAATCAAGAGCACGGATATGAAGTAAAGCCGATCTTCCCGAAGGAAGTCGACGATGGCCTCGAACTCGTCGGGTTCAATCTAAAGGAGAACGGAAGCCTTGAACCCTGGTTTAGAAACGCCAGTGGAAAGACTATCAATCCAAAAGTAATTCCGTGGACGATTCAGAAGGCAAATTCGCGATTTGGGTTTCGATTTCGAGTTCGTGTTCCGACGCTCAAGAAACATGAAATAATTTCTTTAGTACCTCCTGTTGCGGTGGATGGGCTTAATTTCGACCCGACGGAGTTACTGGCTATTAATCCGCCGAAGGAAGCGGCCAAATTAGCCGCGTGCTTCGATCCTAAAGCAGGAAACTCCGATAGATTGTCACTCATTGTCTGGAACAATGGGCAAAGGTCCAAGCAAATCGCTGATGGCTGGAGTATAAGCTGTCCGGTTTTTTCCGCTAGCATCAAACTTGAGAGGACGGAAATCGCTCCGAATAGCATCAAGACTGTCGCCGCTGATGTGACGGGAATAGTATGGGTCAAATGTTTGGAGATCAAAGAACCACCGCGTCAACGGGATCCCAATCTTAAATGGGATCCCAACCTTCGACTACTTTCCTTTAATATACAAGAACGCAATTCCGTCTCAATGCTTTTCAAGAACATTGGGGACAATCCAAGCGTTCCCGCTTGCTACGACTGGAAGTACGTCAATCCTCGAGTCAATGGCAACGACCCAGTTATCGCTAGCGCGCTTAATTGTCTAATTTTCTCTTTTCTTGTCGTAAGCCCGTCTCAATTCCGTACAACCAAAGACAACGACATATTGAAACGGATTCAAGATAACTTTAACAAGTCCGTCGCACGGACCTTGACGATTTTGCCTCCGTTTAAAGTCAAGCGGCGCACTGTTGATCGCGGGCTGGGGCAACTGAGAAAGGACGGTGGCAGCCCAGAAGCGCTCATTGACAAGTCCAAAGCTTCGCGTCTGAGGCGAAACCGGCTGTGGCCTGAACAAATCCTCGAGGAGATCCGCCGATTGAGGACCAAGCATCCTAATCTGAGCAAAGAGAAGCTTTTCCCTTTTGTGAAATCGTTCTGTGAGCAGAAGAAGTTAAACTGTCCTAAACCTCGAACTATTGGCCGCCTGATCGCCGATGCGCCTGACAAGATACGGAGCCGACCTATGAAGTGACGGCCAAACGGTCAGAGAATTGAGGGGGAAAACTTCAAGGGCTGGCGTAGAGTGTGACGACTTTGACATGGTGGAGTACTTTCTCGATAGCATAGGACGCTACGCGATTATCTTTACCGATCAATACGCTCGCTTTGGCTTTGCCTAGGCCACTCAGAGCCATGCCCCCTTTGGCTGCCCGAGAATTCTTTGGGATCATAACCGCGGTGTTTTCCTACCCGTTTTAGTGCGCTTACCGATAATGGCTCTGAGTTCGGGAAACACTTCGATGAGGAAATCGCACGGCTGCATAAAAGCCCCTGGCATACCCATCCCAAGACTCCCCAGAATGTACGCCCATGTGGAACGGTTTAATCAACCATTCAAGAGAAATTCATTGATTATCCAGAAGGAGTTGCTGATCGCATCTAAATCAATTCAACCGTCACCCGATCCATGGCTGATTTGGGTAGAATGCTGAACGACCTCACTGGACGCTCAAGCTTCAGTCGCCCGTGTTCAAAAAAATCTCTCTCTGTGGAATTCACGGTGAGCCAATACACAAACTTGACAAACTGATCACGACCAGTATAGAAGATGACCAAATAATGAAAGGAGAACGGAATGACCATTTCGGCCCAAACTCTAAGCGTAACGGAGAAAAACAAATTTAACGCTTTGCGGAAAGCCATGGACCCAAAGCAGAAAAGGGCGATGGATAAAAGATTGGCGAAGATCGTCCAAACTGCGATCGATGGCGCGGGGGAGACAGAAGCAGACAACATTAGGGATCGAATTGCTCTCGCGTTGCACCGCGCATTTCCGATTGGTGGGTAAAGAATAAGCGAAGCTGTATCATTTATATCGCGAACCGCGATATCATCTTCTCTTGCCTTGGGCGACCTAGGCCTAATCCTGTGCCGCCTCTTAATGAATTTTTTAAGCGTATCTTTGGCATGCGACGCGCGATCGCTTCAGGACTCCCATTAATTATCTCGTGGCCCATTTTCTCCGTCACCTGGAATTTCTCTCCTAATCTCAGCGTCCGGTCCAAACGGATCGCCCCAATCGCCGGCACGTAAACTTTTGGGTACCCGGGTGTAAACGAAAGTAAACCGCCGTTGCTCTTCAAAATTAATTGCCGTCGTATAATCATTCATCCTTGCCGAGAGGCATTGCGAAAGTCATGGGTTAACGGGGATCTAACGACGGCACCGTCCATTTTATAAACATGATTAATAGAATTCCTGGTTGGCACAGCGGCTGCTCTTAGCAGGATCAGAGTGAAACCCAAAAGAAAGGAGGTGAGTAAAATGAAAAAGAACATATCACTCGTGATGAACCTGCTGCTGGCGTCAACACTATTCTGGGGCGTGCCGCTCGCGTACGCGGAGGAGCTGAATTCGGAAGAGATGATCTCGGCGGTTCCTGCCGAACTCTCCGGCTACTGCCACATCCAGTCCCCGGCCATGCGCGAGGACAGTCTAGGCTGGGCGCATCCAGTCTTTGATGACAGCGCAGTTAATGCCGTCGATTTCTATGGACCATGTGATTATGATCCACTGGGAATCGACGCAGTTAAACGGGAGCAGCGCATACTACTTCGCGGATTCTACGGGGACGGCGATTGAAT
>Ga0075424_100007393_pt1 | contig 10656 bp, 8 predicted proteins | sample SoiMethybrSBSTD3_FD_75301 | JGI IMG/M metagenome (GOLD analysis project Ga0075424, IMG submission 75301) | Bulk soil microbial communities from a Populus tree surrounding site in Tennessee, USA - Soil MetaG P. TD hybrid SBSTD3 | ecosystem: Environmental > Terrestrial > Soil > Tree plantation...
GCGACGCCGTAGGCCTGGTACCCTTCCGGCTTAATGACATCGACGCGCCCAACCCAATATCCCTTCGGCATGTCGTCCTCCTCACCTTTGCATTCTCTGAAACCCCGGTGGTGGCCGTTCGTGAAATCGCCATAGGGAGATTGTCGAGAAATTCGCTCATTGTGCATCCCAGCATAGTATCGGCACGACTCGTTGGCTCGCCGGATTCGGACGCCATCGTCGGTTGGTTGTGAGAGCAACGGTATGCTTTGATCCATCGAATGCTGGATCCATCCGAATGCGAACGAGCGCGTGTTGCTCGGGATCGTCGATATGACGGCCGATTCTTCACGGGCGTCCGAACGACAAAGATCTACTGCCGTCCGGTATGCCCGGTGCGTCCGGCCCAAGCCAAGAATGTAATGTTCTTTCCATCTGCGGCCGCCGCCGAGGCCGCCGGGTTTCGGCCATGCCTCAGGTGCAGACCCGAGACGGCTCCCTTTTCGCCAGCATGGAAAGGCACGCGAACGACCGTGGAGCGGGCACTCCGGATGATTCAGGGAGGCGCACTCGATGAAGACGGTGTCGAGGCTCTAGCGGTGCGGCTTGGCATCGGCGCGCGACATCTCGGGCGGTTGTTTCAAAAACACATCGGGGCAAGCCCCTTGCAGGTCGCGAGAACAACCCGAGTTCAACGTGCCAAGCGCCTACTCGACGGGACCCATCTGCCGATGACAGAGATTGCGATGCGCGCGGGGTTTGGGAGCCTGCGTCGCTTCAATGCAGTTTTCGCCGAGGTTTACAGACGTCCTCCGACGGAGGTCCGTAAAGGGTTGAGAGGCTCTCGATGACCGGAGGGCCGGCCCTGTTCGAAGCGGAACAAGACCCCGAAACAGCCGACCTATCGCGACCCGCCCATCCGTAGCCTGCTGGCTCTCGGACTCCACGCCCCGCTTGGGGCGCTGGCGCGGCCTAGCTCAAAATGGAGAACCACGGATGCTGATAGCACGACTTCACCAGGGTTCTGCAGATACTACGGCGCGAAGGTCCGCCTTCAGTCAAAATCCGGCGCAGATCGCCCGACTTCTGCTCGAAGATCTGCTCGAGATTCCCCCTTGCCGTTCCCCCAAATGACGCGCCCGTGACGAGACGCCTCGATGTGCACAGGATTGGAAGTCCTTGTCATTTCTGCGACTCCTCAACGTGGAATGGGCCGGCGAGGAGGCTAGGAGTCATCGTTCTGCTTGGCGCATGGTCAGAACCCAAAGGAGAAACCGGTCGTCATGAACAGATCGGAGCGGCGGGCCGGCCCGGCGAACTCGGTCCCGATCCCCACGTCCCAGACCATCCGCGGGGTCAGCTGGTAGCGGAGGCCCACCTCGGTTCCGACGCATGTTGGCTCGCCACGCCGCGTGGACTGTTCCGCGAAGACGTCGCCCACGAGCGTCGCCCGGGTGAATTGCGGGGCTCCAATCGGATAGCTCGCGCCCAGCGCCAACGTGTAACGCCCGTCCCGATCACCCCGGGGGGTCGCGATCAGGAACTCGTATCCCGCATTGAGATGCAGGCTGAGCCGCTCGATGGACTTCGTGATGATGCCCTTGAGTTCCACGCCGTATCCTTGGGCCCCGACCCCCGTCGGCGTATCAACGCCGACCTTCAGGGCCAAGGATGGGAGGCTGATCGTCTCCTGATTGAAGTTGTAGAGCGCGCTCAGAAGGAGATCCCCGGACTTCGGACGGTCCTCAATGTCCCGCGGGTCGGTCGACAGGGTGGTGCCGAGGCCCACCTGGAGGTTCGGATAGGCCCCGTAGAGGATCTCGGCTGGGAAGAGGCCCCGATTCGGACCCCGCCGCTGCAGGGTGAAGCCTCCGCCGGCCTCGAGGGCGATCTCCCCGTCCGCGATGGCGTAGGCGTCTTCGAGTCGGAGAGGCCGGCCCTCATCGAGATTCGTGTGGTCGATCCCGTAGACGTCGCTCGTCGTCATCGCGACGACGAGCACCGACATGAGGACTCTCGTGATCATGCTGGTCCTCCGTCAGGGCTTGGGCTCAGGGTCAGGGGCTGACCGGCCGGATGGCTGCGGCCGATCGGGCGGCGGTGCGTTCCCGGCGAGCACGTCCTCGACGGATGGCGGTCGCGGCCCCATGTCCGACATCGCCGCATGGCCGCCCACCCCCCCGGCCTGCTCGTGAAAGTCGGGGTACAAGTCGGTCACGCCGTGGCTCCGGTGGAGATAGATCGGGAGGATCGTCAGGATCGCGGCGCGCTTGGCTTGCCGCGTCGGGTAGAGGTCGGGACGGGCCAGGATGTCGTCGAAGTTGTCGTGCAGCATATGGAGGTTGTCGAAGATCGCCGCCGCTTCCGGGAACTGCCGGGCGAACGCGGGGGCGGCCTCCGGCATCATGGGCATGGACTGCCATTCTTCCGGGGGTCGGCGCAGGTACCCGTGATAGAAGCCGATGACCTTCGGCATCAGCGCCTGCTGCTGCTTCACGTCGCCCACGAGCTGGACGTCGTAGACCGCCGCCTGCAGCCAGTGGTAGGCCCAGATCTGGGTATTGAACATCCGGAAGCGGTCCCGGAAGGACTTCGACTCGGGGAAGCGCCAGAGGGCCCCGTGGTGATCGAGGCGGTGCGGGGTGATCGCCTCGGGCTTCTCCAGGTAGTCGGCCAGCAGCTTCCGGTACACGGCTGCCTTGTCCGTGACCGCGTCGCTGGCAAAAAGATCGTAGAGACTCCGGTGGAAGAGGTGGGCCCAGTCGAAGGTCTTGGCGACCTCCCAGGCCATCCGATTGAACGTCGGGGCGACCTGCTCCTCGTCCGGCGGGACAGGCGGCGAGGTGAAAATGAAGGCCAGGACCTCAAGCCGCGCCTGCTCGACCTCGTGGGGATCCTGCGTGCGGAGGAGTGTCTCGGCGAGGTGCGCGTGGCCGAAGTCGATCCCGTTGAACTCGCGGTAGAGCTCGGGCAGCTCGTGCTGCACCGCCCACTTCCACGGCCCTCGCGGCTGCCAGCGGTGGTCGCGGGTTGTCCACTGGCTGCCGAACGCGACGCCGCGTGGCTCCGGGTGAGGCCGGGGTCCGGCCTCCATCTCCGGATGCTCGCTCGCGATGTGCGGCCCGGCGTGTCCCGACTGCGCGTGCTGATAGGCGATCACGGCCCATCGGTCCTCGATAGAGAGCACGTCCTTGTAGCCGGGCATGACCGACCCCTTCGACTTGTACGGCTCCCCCTGGCCGCCTTCGCTGACCCGCCAGAACCAGTAGGCGTCGCTCATCTCGGCGACCATCGGACGGTCGCGGAACGATCCCGCCCTCAATCCCAGCCATGTCGCGTCGGGACCGTCACCCGCGCCCTCTGGCCCATGGCAGATTGCACACTTGGTCCTGTAGATCGCCTGTCCCCTCAGGAGAACAGTCTCGTCAGTCCAGATATGGAGGGGGGCCTGTACCTTGGCGTAGTCGGCGGGGACCGCCGCGTGGATATGCTCACCTTCGCTCGTGGACCCGTGCGGCGTGTCGTCGTGGGCGCCACTCGATGAGACCCTGCCGAGCCAGACCATTGCCGCCACCCCGACGAGTGCCAATTCGAGAAATCGCCAACCCGCGAACCGCATTCCGTTCCCTCCCGCCCTTTGCCCTCCCCGGTCAGGACGCCGGCGGCGGCCAGCTTGCGGAGAAGCGAGATCGTGACACTTGAACAAAGCACACCTCAGCTAGTGGACGAGCGAAATCAGCGGAGACGCAGCGAAGGGTTAAATCAGGAGCGCGGCGTGAAGCAGAAACAGTGGTGGAGATGGCGTCGGCAGAGGTGAGAGGCCACCTCGGTCAGCCAATCTCTTCAGGGGTTCAACGGGGATCGCCGCGACGAAGGTTGACACCGTGAGGACTGTCGGGCAAGCAATCCCTGCCGACGGCAGTGCTTCGCAGGAAGCTGCGTGTACCGCTTCGTCGGCGTCGTGTGGCTGCGCCTGATCCCCGTGCCACGGCGCCGTTTCGACATGAGCGTGAGTCGGCAGCACGCAGATGTGGCCTATCAGCATCATCACGGCGAGCAGAAGAATACCCCACCGGGCCACGAGGAAACAGGCAGCCGGTAGCCTCATTGGAAGGAACTCTACACGGTTCCCTATTGCCGTCAAGCGAAGACGCACCGGCGCGCCCCCGCCCCGCTAGGGCTAGATATCCGACGATGGCACGTGTCCTGAAGCACCAGGCTGAAGCGGCTTCCCAGACGACCCTGCTCAGAACCGCACCCAGGATTGGAAGTCCTATGTTCGTCGCCTCGATGCCCGGGGACTGCATGGCGACTGCGACCGACACAGCGCCCGTCGCGAGGCTGAGCGGGTGCGGGGACCGCCGTAGGGCTGATATTCGATCCGATGGAGGCCCGGAAAGGACTCAGCGCGAGCCGTCGTCCTGCGCCCGTGCGACCACGCGTTGGGCCACGGTCCGACCGAGGGCCAAGCCGACGCGAATGTCGCTGGGGAAATGGATGCCGCCCCAGAGCCTCGCCATGCCTGCTTCGTCGGCCTGGGCGTTCAGGGCCGTCGCGTCGCGCGGGAACAGATAGGCGAGGACGGCCGCCGCTGACCCCGAGTGGCAGCCGTGCGCCGCGGGGTAGCTCGGATGCGCGGGGACGGGAATCAGCGGCGTGACCCGTGAATCATACTGGAAGGGGCGCATCGCCCAGTACGTGTACTTCGCGTCCCAGCACACGACCGAGGCGTCATAGGTCGCGATGCTCGTCAGGGCGTGCACCCTGGCGGCCCGGGGTGGATTGGTGTCCAGCCGGTATTCGAAGATTTTCTGATCGGCGGCAAGGATCCAGTGTGTCGTGGTGCCCCTGGGTGTCTGCCAGTAGAACGCCGCCGCATTGGTGGTGAAGGTGCGCGGGAAGTTGACAACTTCCGCCAACTCCGCAGCCTGCTCCGCGGAATCGAACGCGGGCGGGGCGCCGGGGCGCAAGGCACTCGGGGAGTCGAGCACCCACGTCCGGTAGGTCCCGAATCGGGGCGCGATGGGAGTTACCCCGGCCGGGTAGCGCTGCAGGTTCCACTTGCCTGGCTCGGTGGGCAGGCTGCCGGTCCATACCACCTCGGAGCCATCGCGCCGGGCTCGCTCGATGACCAGGTCAGCGACCTTGCGCCCCAGTTCCAGGCCCGCCGCGGTATCGCTCGGGAACTGTACGCCCGCAAGCTCACGGGAGCGTGCCGCCTCCGCCGCCTGAGCCATCAGAGATTGGGCGTCGTCCGGGAAGAGGTAGGCAAGTACTCGCGCCGCCGCACCCGCCACCACGGCGTGTTCAGACGGATAGGACGGACTGCGCGGCGTGGCGACGACGGCGGCCAGCGTAGGATCTACGGCGCTGGGGCGCAGCCGGCCGTAGGTGTACTTGGAGTCCCACGCGGCGATAGTGGCGTCGTAGATCGCCACCTGCATCAGCGCCACCTGGCGGGACGTGGTCGCACCGGCGAGGTTGTGCCTGGAGAGCTCGTCTGCCAGGATGCCGTTCCAGCGGTACCCCGGCGCCCCCGAGTCCCAGAAGCCGATCCGGTCAAGCGCGGCCGCGTCGCGTCGCGTCGCCAACGTGCGCAACTCTTGCAACTCGGCGGCGGTGGCCGCCTGGTCCGGAGGCGGCGGAAGCCGCAACTGGCTGCCCGTGGTTAGTATCCAGGTCTTCCAGCGTCCAGCCAGGGGCTCAACCTGCTCACTCACTCCCGGCCCAATGCTTCTCGGCGGGGCTCCAGTCGGCGATGCCGCACAGCCCAGCAGCGTTGCGCCCGCGACCATCGCGATGGCCAGCGCGCTCTTCGTGAACGTCATGGTGAATCCTCCTTCCCGTCGAGCTGGAAGGGCCCGATATGGACCGGCGGCCACCGAGTCGTCCGCCTCGTCGGTCCGCTCGTTCGCCATGCACCGGCTCACGACTCAGGCCGCTGTCTCATTCAACTTGAAGCTGTTGTCCCTTGCTGGCTATCTGGAATCCCAATGCCTTCGCGGCCTCACGGGTACTGGCATTTCTGAAGTTATGCCCAGTGTTGGGACGCTCCATGAAGCCCTGGCCTGCCGTGAACGTCTGCGGTGGCCTCCCTTCCATCTCCAGAACGACGGACCCTTCCATGACGTACACGAAGCGGGCCGTCGGATGTCGATGCGTGCCGGTCGCCGCGCCTGGGGCGATCTCGGCGACCCACATGTGGGCCTCCTTGCCATCCATGCCCGCGATCTCCGTCCTCAACAGCTCGGTCCGCTTAATTGGGGTCGACTGGGCACCGAGCAGATGGTGGCTCAGCGCTCCGAGCACGATGGCCGCCGCGACGGGCACCGCGAGCCTGCTGGTTCGTCTCATGGCTTCCTCCTGCGCGGCGCCTACGGCGCCGCGGCTGGGATGGGCAGGAGGCTGGCAACCTTCCACCCATTGCCCGTCCTCACCAGAACCTGGTTCATGAGGAACCGCGACGTTTGCGGTTCCTGGCCGGCTGGTCCGATCGCGAACACAATCGGGACGTAGATCTCTGCGACGTTCTCCGCGAGAAGCGTGATCTTCAGATCGGCCAGCGCGGGTTCCAAGCGCCACGTCCCCTGGTACAGGCTTTCGAAGCGCGCGAGAGCCGACGGCCGACCCCAGATCGCGGTACCTCGGGTGATCCAGAGGAACTGGGGCGAGTCCCAGAGCACGTCGGCGACTGCGCGCACGTCGTGGGAGTTCTGGGCGGCCACGAAGCGCTCCACCACCGCGCGAATGTCGTCCTCGGCTCCGGCCCGGGCGGACCCGAATGACGCCACCAGTATCACCAACCCCAGCATGGCCCATCGCGTTCTCGACATGGAGATCCCCTCCCGGGCGGTCAGGCCGCCGCGCCACCTGTAGCCGCGATATACTCCACGCGGAGCTGCCCGCGGGCCCCATTCACGGCGCGCGGTGGGCTCAGCACATGCGCACTGTACCGGCGCGGCCGTTTGCGGAAGCGTTAGCGCCGCCGTCGGGCCCCATGCTGGGTCTGCTGGGGCCGCCGGTGCTCGTCGACCGCGGTCGCCTGGTGTCCCTGCGCCTTCGCCCGAAGGCGATCGCGTTGGTCGCGTATCTCGCCCTGGCCGATTGCGAGGTTCGGCGTCACGAGGTAGCCCGGCTTCTGTTCCCGGAGGCGGAGGGCCCACTCGCGGCGCTCCGCTGGCATCTCGCCCACCTCCGTTCGGCGGGGCCGCCACTCGTCGCCCGAGGCCTCCGCGCCACGCGAAGCGCAATCTCCCTCCCTGTGGCCACCGACGTCGCCTGGTTTCGCCGCGGCGCTGACGTGGTCATGCGACGGCCCGGAGTCCCGGGCGCCGCCGGTGTCCTCGCGCTTTACCGCGACGACCTGGTGGCGGGGCTCAGCGTGTCGACAACGGCCGAGTTCGACAACTGGCTGTACGTGGCACAGGAGGGACTGCGCCGCCGCTTTCGCCAAGCGACCGTCGCTTTCGCGCGCTGGGCGCTCAGCGCGCGGCGCGCGCCTGGGGCGGTGGCCCCGCTGGCACGTCTGGTCACCGTCGATCCGTACTACGAGGAGGGCCACGTCCTCTTGATCGAGACCTACGAGGCCCTCGGCGAAAGCGGGCGCGCCGCCGCAGCGTACGATCGCTATCAGCGTATCGTACGCCGTGAACTCGCGGCCGAGCCGCAGCCCGCGGTCGCGCGACGGTTCGAGACCGCGGTGTCACCACGGCCGACGTTGCCGCGCGAGAATCTTGTCCCGTTGAGGGAGGTGACGCTGCATGTGGTGGACTGGTCCGGCGGCGAGCCGACGATCCTCGGCCTCCACGGCTCCGCCGGGATGGCGCACAGCTTCGGAGCCTTGGCCGAACGGCTCACGCCGGCACACCGCTTCGTCGGCGTGGATCTCCGCGGCCACGGCTTTAGCGACAAGCCACCGTCGGGATACGACCTCGAGCGCCACGTGGCGGACATCTGCCAGCTCATCGCGGCGCTCCAGATGCGTCGGCCGGTGCTCCTCGGCCACTCGGCCGGGGGGGCGATCGCCACCTTCGTCGCCACGAACACCGATGTCGCGGGGCTCATTCTGCTCGAGGGGATGATCGGCGACCGCGCCTTCGCGGAAAACGCCGCTGCCCAGGCCGCGCCGCTGGCCGGCAGCCTCGGCCAACCGGTCGCCGGGTTCGATACCTACTTGGCGACGTGGCGCGCGCGCTGGGGTCCCCTCACGGACGAGGCCGAACGACTCGCGGAGCGCTGGGCGCGGTTCGCGCTGGCCCCGCTCCCGGACGGGACCTATCGCGAACGCGCCATCCGCGGTGCCGTGGAGGCCGAGTGGGCGTCGATCATCGCCGCCGACAGTCTCGGCGCGCTCGCGCGAGTAACGTGTCCGATACTCATCGTCCAGGCGCTCAAGCCCTGGATCGGTGGTCGACCGTACTTCACGCCGGCGATCGTGGAGGCCCAGCGACGCGCCGCGCGGTCTGCCGAGCTGTTTGTCGCGCGCACCGCCGACCACGCCACGCTGATCCGAGATCCCGATCGCGCGCTGATCGCGGCGATCACGACGTTCGTCGATGCGTGCGGGCGAGAGCGGCCAGCTGGTCATCCGTGATGTGATGCCTCTGAAGGACACGAACGCGCGCGCTTGACGGTCGACACCCAGGGGCGCGGGCACGTCGAGCGACCTATCTCTGGCCAAGGAACCACCCGCCCGGTACGCCACCCGTGTGCTGGATGGCCGGCTTTCTCGAATCCAAGCGGTTCACATTGGCTGCGAGCCCCTGCAACGACCGAAATCGCACTGACCGGGATCAAAGCAGCGAAAGGCCGACCCGGCATTGGAAGTCCTACGCCCCTGGCATACAGGCATCCGAAGCCGACCGGATGTTCCTGGCGTGGCCGCGGGTGGGCAAAATCACGACTGAACGAGTAGCGGAGATATACTACAAGCCACCGGGTAGGCTGGTAGCGAATGAGAGCGGACGGTGCTGCAGGTCGAAGCGGCCTGCAGTCTGCGCCGCCACCCTTAACTGCGCGCTGAAGGGCGGCTTGAGATCTCGAAAATGGCCCCCAATCGCATAACCATCCTCCACGACTCTTTTGGAAGGCGCGCTGACCTGCGCAAGGATTGGGGATTCGCCGCACTGGTCGAGTTCGCCGGGCGGCACATCCTGTTCGATACCGGCAACAACGCGCAAACCTTCGCTGACAACGCCGAGGCGCTTGGCGTTGATCTCCGGAGCCTCGACTTTGCGGTCATCTCCCATCGCCATGGCGATCACACCAGCGGTCTAAGCCATCTCCTCGGGCTCAATCCAGGCATCACGGTGTACACGCCCGACGAGACCTACGGGGTGTTCGGGTCCAGTCTTCCCGGCAGCTTCTATCCGCGCCGCCCCGAGTTGCCGACCCACATGCAGTACTACGATGGCGGGCCGCCGGCGACGATCCGCCATGGCACTCCATGGCCGGACGCGACATTCGTCTGGATCAAGGAGACCTGCGAGATCGTCCCGGATGTCTGGGTGGTCGCCGTGGTCTCCGACATCCCGGGCACTCGGGAGATGCGGGAGCTGTCGCTGGCACTCCGCACCTCTCACGGATTGGTGCTGGTGGCAGGGTGCTCGCATCCCGGGATCGAGCGTATTCTAGCGGGGTCACGAGTGGTCCATGACCGGGTCTACTCCATTTTGGGCGGCCTGCACCTCGTCCTCACGGACGAGCCAGAAGTTCGGCGGACCGCCAACGCGCTGCGGGAGGAGTGGCACGTGACTCAGATCGCTCCCGGTCATTGTACGGGCGAGCCGGCGTTCCTTGCTCTCCGCGATGTCTTCGGAAACAGGTATGTATACGCTGGACTCGGAGATTCAGTCGAGATTCCGTGACCTGCCGCCCTAGTGTTCGTCTGGGCCTGGATCACCCCACCGCCTGCCGCGTCGAGGGTGACTCCGAGGCTTGTGGGCATAGGCCTCCGAACCTGGAGATGGGCTGACTCGAACTGTACTCGAACCCCGGCAACGCCTTTGCCGCTGTCGCGCGAATCCTGATGCCGGGCTAGGACCCGGGTTCAGCATTGGAAGTCCTCTCCGCCTCGCTTCCCAAGGAAATCGGTGGGTCGCTTTTCTGCTATCGGACGGCGACAGCAACTAAGAGTCTGGCCCTAGAGCACCACCTAGAGTGTTGTTGACACACGAACCGTTCCCGCATTGGACACCGTCACCAATACTCCGCGTTGACTCTGACCCGCTCGAGACGAGCCTGATTAATCCACCCCAAGAAAATCGACGGTCGCCTCCGCTGACCACTCCAGCGCCAAGTGTGAAGAAGGTGACATTGTTTTCGCGTCCGTGTCAGAGCTACAAGAACTTTGCAGATTTCGATATCGTCGATGTGCCTGGCATCCCGCGGCATCTCGGATTCGTGGAGACCGCCGGCCCGCCGGCTACAGGCGGTACGCGTCGGACAGCCGGCGCGTGGGAGCAAAACGGGAGCAGTCGTCGTCGCTGCGGGACGGCGTGGGAGCAAAATGGGCAGAAAACACGAAAGGGTTAGCGACCTGATCGCTAACCCTTCGTATTGTTTGGTTGCGGGGGCTGGATTTGAACCAGCGACCTTTGGGTTATGAGCCCAACGAGCTACCGGGCTGCTCCACCCCGCGGTGTCCAACGCAATATACCCGAGCCTGCACCGGCCGTC
>Ga0075424_100007394_pt1 | contig 10656 bp, 5 predicted proteins | sample SoiMethybrSBSTD3_FD_75301 | JGI IMG/M metagenome (GOLD analysis project Ga0075424, IMG submission 75301) | Bulk soil microbial communities from a Populus tree surrounding site in Tennessee, USA - Soil MetaG P. TD hybrid SBSTD3 | ecosystem: Environmental > Terrestrial > Soil > Tree plantation...
TTCATTTTGTGGACGGCCTGATCTCGGAACCAGTACTCACCGTCCCAGGCATCGTCCAGCAGCGCCAACACATTTAATAATGAGGACTTCCCTGCACCAGATGGGCCCATGATGGTGATGAACTCGCCTTGCCGAACTTCCAGGCTCACGCGTCGGAGCACAAAAAATTGCCCGGCAGGAGTTTTGTAGCTGCGTTCCAGATTTTTGAATTGAATCATGTGTCTCCCTTGATTGAGTTATTCCTCTCGCAACGTCTTCGCGGGATCGATGCGCGCGATCCGCAGAGTTGGCAGGCTGCTCGCGATCAGCGCGACAGACGCCAGCACTGCAACGACTGAAATCATCGTGGGCACGTCGTAGACTCGAATTCCGTAGAGCACGCTGCGCATCACTCGCAAAACTCCGGCACATAGCCCCAAGCCCACCACAAGTCCCATAGCGGCAGCGCGCGCTCCTGGCATGCCAATGTGGATCATGGCTTCCCGAATAGTTGATCCCAGGGCGATGCGGATTCCGACTTCCTTTGTTTTTTGGGCAACGACGCTTGTCACCAGACCAAAGATCCCGATCGCGCTTAGCAGTAAAGCCAATCCTGCCATGGTAGCCAAGAGGGCGACTTCCACTCGCTGCGTCGCCAGAGTTTTTCCCAGCAAGTCGCTCATTCGGTAAAAACCAGAGAAGGGCAAGTTCGGATCGGCGGTTGCAAGGGCACGCTGCATTTGAGCAGTGAGTCCTTCAACCGGGCGAGAAGTGCGGACAATCCAACTTGGCTGGAACCACATGTGTGCCAGTGAGAGCATGCGGCCGCCCATTTGGGCGGCAGGGACGTACATCATCTGCTCGTCAGTCAGCGGCGCCACGGGATCGATGCCGGGCGCCATGGCGACGTCGGCGACGACACCGACGATCAATGTGTCCTTGTGTAGGTGAAGGCCCACGGGATTCTCGCCACGGAAGAACTTGCGCACAAACGTCTGGTTCACGATCGCGACGAGTTGCTTGTCTGGGCCATCGGTGTTGGTGAAAGTGCGCCCGGAGAGCAGTGGGATTTGCAATGCGGAGAAATAGTCAGGCGTGACGTAGGTCATACCAGTGACGACTTGCTGGCCAGCGTTCTTGCCTTCGCTAAGAGTTACACCGCCCTGATTTAGCGCGCGCTCGTACGGAAGACTCAGACCGACTGCCGCGTACTGCACTCCCGGACCCCGCCCTATGGCGGCAGTACTTTCGTCGAGCAACTTTCGAAAAGCTGCCGCATCGTGGTAGCGCACATTGTCGAGCGAGGCGCGCGCGGTCATCACTCCGGTGGCGTTGAATCCGGGCGGCAGCGTTTCAAGATGGATGAGCGTGCGAATTAGCAGACCAGAAGCCGCCAACAGCACGAGCGTGAGCGCAACTTCCCCCGCAATCAACAGTTGACGGAAGCGCACCGGGCTGGCGTTAATCCCACTTCGATGAGCGATGGCGCTACGCAGATTAAACCGATGCGTCGCAGAAGCCGGCAACATACCGAACAGCACACTGGTAGCAAAAGACGCGACGAGCGCAAATCCCAGGACTCGGATATCGAGCGGCACATCCGCTACAGGTAGGAAGTGTTCCGGCAAAAGGTGCAAGAGCCCGCGGAGAGCAACGGAGCCGACGCAGACTCCAGTCGCTCCGCCTGACAACGCGAGCACGAGCGTCTCAACCCAGAATTGTTTTTGAATTTGCCAGCGCGAAGCGCCGAGTGCCAACCGGGTCGCGATTTCGGAGGTGCGACGCAGCATGCGGGCCAACATCAACCCGGCAAGATTGGCGCAGGCGATCAGCAGAATGAACCCAGCCGCAAACATCAGGGCCAGAGCCTGAGGACGCAGAACCGCGCTTTGTCCTTTTTGCAGAGGAACGGAATAGTAGCTGACCTTAGCACCGGCATTGTCGTACAACTCATAGCGATCCTTGCGAGCCAGCCAGGCTCGGTTAATTTGAGCATCGGCTTGCTGCCAAGTCTCGCCGTCGCGCAGGCGCGTGATGCAATCGAAATTTGTTCCGGATCCTTCCCCTTGGCTGCTAGCGTGGATCGCAGTGTAAACATCCGCATTCAGCGGAGTGGTCACGCCTTCAGGGAGAACTCCGACCACCATGTATGGTTCGCCCTTCAAGCGGAGTGCCTGCCCGATGATGTGGGAATTCATGCCGAAAGTATTCCGCCACAGGTTGTAACTCAGCACCGCCACGTTTGGTCCGTTTGGGACGTCTTCTGTTTCGCTGAAGTTACGTCCGATAATCGGATGAATCGTCAGGACGCCGAGGTAGTGGGCCGAAATCCGCCCCGCGTGGATATGCTCGACATGCGAATTCGCCTCGAGATTTACTCCCGAAGGCCTTATGCCAGAAACAGCGGACAGCAGTGCGGGCACGTTGTCACGCAAGAGTTCCCATTGTTCGCCGGTGATGTGGTGGCGCTCGTCGGAGACAGTCTCGCCTCGGATCTGCGTAAAAATCGTGCCAATGCGTTCAGGATCCGAGTACGGCAGGCTCCTCAGCATGAGCGCATTCACGATGGAGAAGATCGCGGTGTTCGCACCAATGGCGAGCGCCAGGGTAACGATCACAGTTGCGGTGAAGCCGGGATTGCGCCGCAATTGCCGTAATCCGAAACGAAGGTTCTGTCCAAGTCCGGTCATTTTTCCATCACTCGTACCTCAACGCCACCATGGGATCGACCTTGGCGGCGCGGCGGGCGGGGATCATCCCCGCAATCGCGGCACTTCCTGCAAGAACAGCCATGGAAACGGCCAGAATGAAAGGATTGCTGGGGCGGATGCCGTATAGCTGATTACTCAGCAAGCGTCCGGCTGCAAGCGTGGCCGGAATGCCGATGGCGAGACCAGCTATGATCTGGCGAAATGCACCGCGCAGCACCATTGAAACTACGCCGGCTCGGCTTGCTCCAAGGGCCATGCGTACGCCGATTTCTCTGGTACGCCGCCCGACGGAGTATGCCGTCACTCCGTAGATCCCGACCGAGGCGAGGGCCAGCGCCAACACTCCGAACAGAATTGTGAGTCGCGAGATCAGCCGCTCTTGATTGAAGTTCGCTTCGACCTGATCGGCTAGCGATTCGAAATCAACCACAGTGAGGCCGGGATCGATACTGGCCAGCGTGCGGCGCACCAGGCTCTCGGCATTCTGCTGAGGACCGGCAAAGTGCAACGTAATCGAGTCGATGAACATCGAGCGGGTTTCCCCGGTCAACGCGCTGGCCTCCTTGTAAGAGGTAACCTGTTGCGTGAGTGCCCGGAAAAACATTGACTCGAACGCACCTCGGGGATTGTTGTACTTGGCATCGGCGACCACGCCGACGATCTCAAAGTTGCCGGCGTAAGCGGGCCCAATCGTTCCGAAGTGCTTGCCGATAGGATCTTCGTGAGGAAAAAACTTTCTGACAAATGTTTGATTGACCACGGCAACGAAGCGGGAGGTGGCAGCATCCTGCTCCAAAATGCCACGGCCACGGATTACCGGCTGTCCGACTGTCTGGAAAAATTGCGGGCTGACCCGGTTCCACTCGGAGCCACACTTGTCCGTGGGAGCCGGTGCTGGACGGCCTTCGACAAACACACAATCGCTCCAGCTGCCGAATTCCAATGGACTGAAGAGCGCCAAGCCCACAGTTTGTACGCCAGGCAACGACGAGAAGCGTTGCTCGATCTGCTGGTAGAGCTCCGCCAGGCGTGGAGCGCTGTAACCCGCACCCGCAGGATCCAGATGGACGACGTAGCGGTCGGTTGTGGAGATACCAAAGTTCTGCCGCTGGAGATTGCGCACAGACTCGCTCAACAAACCAGCTGCCACCAACAGGACGAGCGCAAGCGATGCCTGGAAAATGACCAGAGAGTGTTGCGAAAGAGAGGAGCAGTCACGAGTCGTCCGGTTCAACCCGCGCAGGGCGTCGGCTGGTTGCGAATGCGAGTTGATCCAGGCCGGAGCAACACCGAACAGCATCCCGGTAATCATTGACAATGCAAACGCAAATGCAAGAACCGGAAGCGACGGGCTGGCATCAATCGGCAGGTTGCGCGCACCGGGGAACGCCAGGGTAAGAATGGTCCGCGTAATTAGATATGCGGTCGCAATTCCCGCGAGCCCGGCCACGCATCCCAGCAGCACGCTCTCGGTAAGCATTTGACGGACGAGCCGAACTCGAGTCGAACCAAGCGCCATCCGGATGGAGATCTCCGCTCGGCGTGACGTGCCGCGTGCCAGTAACAGGTTGGCGATGTTGACGCACGCAATGAGCAGCACTAGTCCAGACATACTCATGAGCAGGCGAAGTCCGCGTCCGGTTTCTTGCTGCATGTTTTGAATTCCACCGCTTGCGGGAGTAACAACCACGTGCTGCTTGGGAATTTGCGACTCACCTCCACCCTTGGTGTATGCGGGTTGAGTTGTGAGCCAATTCCGAAGCGAGATCGATAGTTTCTCTTGCAGAGCGGCGATGTTAGTTCCGCTCTTGACGCGACCCACCGCGTAAAGCCAGCTTGCGCCAGGATCACTAAGAATGCTGTTCTCGCGTTCAATTGCGGGCTCGGCGGCGAGGGGAACCCACAGCGCTGGGGGATTCGCTGTGACTCGGTCGCCGAAGAAACGAGGTGCTGCAATCCCAACAATGGTGACCGGCTGGGTCTTGATGTAGAGGGTCGAACCGAGGATTGAGGGGTCCGAATTGTAGTCAGCCTGCCATGACTGATAACTGAGCACTGCTACTGGGGGTGCCCCCGCAACGTCGTCGGGAGCAGCGAGTGGACGGCCGGTCCACATGCCCGCTCCCAGAGTTGAAAAATAATTCCCGGATACATACTCCGCCATGAGCACCTTGGCGTTGTCGCTACTTCGCCGCACGTTGAACTGACTGGCGCCCCCGGCTTGCATCGCCGCCAGCGACTCGAATTCTGGGGAAGAATCACGCAGGTGGAGATAGAGAGACTGCGAAAACATGTCGAAGTCGCCGTTGTTGAAGAATCCTCCAAGAACACAACAATCATCGGTGTCACCGATTCGATAGAGCTGGGCCGGGTTGGCCACCGGTAGCGAGCGGAGCAACACGGCATGCACGAGCGTGAAGATGCCGGTGTTCGCCCCAATACCAAACGCCAGCGTGATGACAGCCACCGCGGTAAAGCCCGGACTCTTGCGCAATTGCCGCAGTGCGTAACGAAGGTCTTGTATTAGCTCGTTCATTTGATTTCCTCACTCATACCGCAGCGCTACCATGGGATCGACCTTGGCGGCGCGGCGCGCGGGCGCCAGTGCCGACAGCAATGCGACTATTGCAACCAGCATCGTCGTCACACTGAGCGTTAGCGGATCGCCGCTCGAAACGCCGAACAGCTGGTTGCGAACGAGGCTGGTCAGCAACAGGGATGTCGGTATGCCGACTGCAATCCCAACACCGGCAAGCCAGAGGACCTCCATAAGCACCATCCCGATCACGTCTCGGCGATCGGCACCAAGAGCAATGCGTACGCCGATCTCGCGAGTCCGCTGCGCGGTTGAATATGCGAGAACGCCATAGAGCCCCGCCGCCGCGATGACGATCGCCACAATTCCGAAGGCTGAGGCAAGGAGCGAAATTACGCGCTCAGCAACGAGATTGACCTCAACTTGCTCTCGCATGGTGCGCAGGCCATCGGGCACCAGTTTGGAGTCAATCTCGCGCACCGCGCGGCGAATAGTCTCCTCGGCGCTTGACGGTTCTTGCCATGTGCGTAGGTAAAAGGCCATTCCGCCGGGATGTATTGCCACGGCCTGAAGATCCTGCAAGTAGGGAGTGAAAACAGTGGGAACGATTTCCCGGCGTACACCGGCGTGTCTCGCATCTTTCACTACTCCCACGATCTGAATATCGGTGTTCACGTTGCCGTGGCCGTTTCCGAAACTGTGGCCAAGTGCGCGTGCAGACTGGCCGAAGAAGCGTCGCGCGAAACTTTCGTTGACGACTGCCACCGTTTGGGTGCCCGCGCGGTCCTGATCGTTGAATTCGCGGCCGACAATCATCGGCATGCGCATCGCGGAAAAATATCCCGAGCTTATCCGCGAGTGCTCCACGTTCACGTCTTCGCCTTCCTTTGGAACATATCCGGGAATGGTGATGTCATTACCCGTGCTGTCGTCTGCAAGTTCTGGGTCGGTGGTGGCGGCAATGGCATGCACACCCGGCAGTGCAGTCAGTGCGTGCAAGACCCGAGTTTCCAGGTCGCCTGCCTTTTCGACCGGGTAGCCCGCCAAAGTTGGATCCACACTGAATGTGACCAGGTGATCGGTCGCGAATCCCACGTCGAAAGATTCGAGATTGCGCAAGGTACGGACGAAAAGGGCCGCAACGATCAGAAGCAGCATGCTCAGCCCGATCTGCACGGCCACAGAAATTCTGCGGAAACGAAGCCGCCCCGCGGCACCGATGACCTGCTGTTTCAAGGCGGAGGTCAAGTCCGGGCGCCAGAACTGGAACGCCGGCGCGAGGCTGAAGAGAACACTGATCAGCATTGCCAGAGCGAAGTTGAAGACGACAATTCGTGCATCGAGGTGAGAAGAGACAGGTAAATCCCCGGGCAAGCTACCCGCCCAAATCATGTGGGCCAGAACGGCGGAGAACTGGGGCGCGAGGAGAACGCCAAGCAACCCGCCCGCGAGCCCTAATAAGGTTCCTTCCACCAACAGTTGCGGGACCACTCGCTCAGGTTTGGCTCCGAGCGCATAACGCACCGACATTTCCCGTGCGCGTCCTGCAGCCCTCACCAGGAGCATGCTGCTCACGTTCGCGCAAGCCATGAAAGCCATCACGCCTGCCATGGCCATGATGATGAGTAACGGCGCGGCGGCGTCTTTGCGAAGCGAAGAGAGTCCTTTCGAACCCGACAAGATTTCTACATGTGAGCTGGCCAACTTGTCGTTGATGTACTGTTGCGAATGCGAACCAATTTGTTTCAGTTCGTCAGTGCGGATCGAATACCAGAGCCCGCTGATCGCAGCTGTGGCCTGTTCTCGGCTGGTCCCCGGTTTGAGCTGGGCGATGATGTTCAGCCAACTCGAGCTACGGTCTTCGAGATCGTTCCAGCCCGGCACAACCCCGGCTTTCATCGTCATGGGCACAAAAATGTCCGGCGTGTCTCCCACGACAACGCTGTGAAATCCGGGTTGAGCCACTCCGATGACGGTAAACGGATGGCTATTCACATGAATTGATTGATTAATGATCTTTGGGTCAGGACCGAAGCGGCGTTGCCAATAGTTGAAGCTCAGGACCACAAACGGATTCGCGTTCGCCGTGACGTCATCTCCAGCGACCAGCAGCCGGCCCCGCGCAGGGTGCAGTCCGAGCACATCGAAATAATTTTCGGAGACAAGCTCAGCATTGACTAACTCCGGCTCACCACGCCACTCGACGCCCGCTTGCGCCCAGGAAGTTGCGATCACCCCGTCGAAAACGGAATTGCGATCGCGCAGGTCGCGGTACATGGGGTAGGAGAAGTACAAGTGCTCGTCATCGCGCGAGTGAACATGCCCCTCATGATCGCGGGTGTGCCGCAAAATAACCAGCCGATCGGCGTCTTTCACCGGCAGATCGCGAAGCAGCACCTGGTCCAACATGCTGAAGATGGCTGTGTTCGCACCGATGTCGAGGGCTAGGATGAGCATAGCAACAGCCGCAAATCCGGGTGCCTTGCGCAACTGCCGCAGCGCGTATCGAAGATCCTGAAGTAGTCCGTTCATATTTTTCTCACTCGTAGCGCAGCGCCACCATGGGATCGACTTTCGCCGCGCGGCACGCCGGGATGTAACATGCCAGCAGCGCGGCGAAAATCAGAAGCACGACCACCGCGGCAAAGGTCAGTGGATCGGTTGCGGTCACGCCAAAGAGCAGCGATCGTATGGCGCGTGTGAGCGCAAAGGAACCTGCAACGCCAACGATTGTGCCGATGAAGACCGTGCGTAATCCTTGGGTGAGAATCATCGCAAGGATGTCGCGCTGGCGGGCACCGAGAGCAACACGCACGCCGATCTCGCGCGTACGGCGGCTCACCGAATAAGCCACCACGCCGAAAACCCCTGCCGTCGCGAGCAGAAGCGCGATACCGGCGAAGAAGCCAATCAGTAGCAGGTTGAACCGGCGCGAGCCGAGCGACTCGGAATAAATCTGTGAAAACGTCCGGAAGCGCGGCGGAATCTCCGGATTGAGTTCGTGCAGGATTTGCCGCGCTGCCGAGATGACTTGCTGCGTGTCCCCATCGTTCAGCATTGTGAGCGTCATTTGTGGCTGTGGCCGCTGAAATAGATTCACGTACACAGTTGGGTTCGGAGGTGCTTCTGGCCCGTACTCGTGGACATCGCCGACGATGCCGACAATCGTCAGCAGGCGGAGGTCACCATCCATGTTTCCGAATTCGATCGTATGACCGATGGGATCCTGCCCGGGCCAGCGCTCGCGCGCCAGGGATACGCTGATGACTGCAGCATGCGGGGAATCGGGGCCGTCGCGCTCGTCAAACATTCGGCCGCGAAGGAGAGGAATCGAGAGGGCATGGAAATATCCGTCAGTTGCGACTATAAAATCCGCTGTGCCGAGTCGCTCTTTTTGGCGGAAAAGAATGTCGAAATCATGAGACAGTTCTTGTAGGGTCGTAGGATTCTTGGGAAGTTCATTCTGTGTCATCGGCAGAAACAGGCCATTGGGAAGGCCGCCATTCATCGGGAGGCCGCTTGTGGCGCCCACCTGCCGCACACCCAGGATCTGCCTCAGCCGCCCAATCAGATCGCGAAAGAAGATTGCTTGATCTGCTTTCAACTTCCAGTCGGTCCAGTCAGGCCACGCCAGCGCTACGTCCATGGTGACGATTTGTTCCACGCGGAATCCGGGATTGACTTCTAGCACTTTCATAAGACTGCGACCGAGTAGTCCTGCGCCAACTACGAGGACGAGCGTAATGGCAATCTGCGCCGCAACAATTCCTCGGCCTATTCTTTGGCTGGATTGAGAGCCCGCCTGTTCGCGGCTTCCCTCCGCCAGGCCCTTACGGACATCGCCACCGGTGGCACGCAATGCGGTAAAAACTCCGATTCCGATTGCCACTCCGCAACAAAGCAGAAATGCGAATGCGAGGACAGGAACGTTGATGGACACTTCAGCCAGCCGCGGAAGGTTCTGCGGCGCAAGGGCGAGCAAACCGGTGACGCCGAAATAAGCCCCGAGTAAACCAAAGCTGCCTCCGAGAAGCGAAAGCACAAATGCTTCAGTCACGAATTGCTGAACCAGGCGGCTGCCCGGGGCTCCCAGCGCACTGCGAATAGCGAGTTCACGCTCTCGCACCCAAGCCTGCGCGAGCCGCAAGTTAGCAATGTTTGCGCACGCAACCAGCAACAGAAAACCAACAGCTCCAAGCAAAATAAGCAGCGCCCGCCTGGTTTCGCCGGTGATTGAGTCTTTCAGCGGGAAGACTCCGGCGTCCTTCAATAGAAAGTCGCCCTTTTCGCTGGACGCGTCGTGAATGCGCCGCCCCATCACGCTGATCTCAGCATTGGCCTGCTCGACAGTAACGCCGTCTCGAAGACGCGCGACGGCATCGTAGTTATGCGATAGTCTGCTGGGATTTTCTCGGTTGGGGTCGGCCGGCACCCAGATAGTGGCTTCAGTCGGAAAATGAAATCCTTCCGGAAGCACTCCAACAACCGAGAAGGTGGCGCCGCCGATTTTCAGGTGGAACTGCGAAAGGTCTAAAGATGCCCCGAGATCTTGTTTCCAGTATCCATAGCTGACGAGTGCAACGGGAGCTGCGCCTTTATAGTGGTCGGCTGCGGACAGACCGCGACCGATGACCGGCTGAACGCGGAAGACGCCGAGGAACTGCGGCGAGACATGCGCAACGATCGAGCGTGTCGGCTGCGAGCCACCGGAAACCGCTGCGGGATAAGCGCTGTATTTTGCAATGGACTCGAAGCTGCGGCTTTGATCACGAAAGTCGTTGAAGTTTGGATCAGCAAGCCGGTTGGGTCTGCCATTTGGCTGGATTTCGAAGACGGCCACGATCCGGTCCGGGTCGGCGTACGGCAATGGCCGCAGCAACACGCCATAGACAACACTAAAGATCGCAGTCGTAGCCCCGATTCCAAGCGCGAGTGTGAGTACTGCGACGGCACTGAAGCCTGGATTCTTGCGCAACTGCCGAAGCGCATAACGAAGATCTTGAAGTAGGCCATTCATAGAAATTCCCTCACTCGTAGCGCAGCGCCACCATGGGATCGACCTTCGCCGCGCGGCGGGCCGGAATATACGCAGCAGCAAGTATCACCAGTGCAATGGTGGTGAGTGCTGTCGCAATCGTGCTCGCATCGAACGGGCCCAGCCCGAAAAGCTGAGAGCGCAGCAGCCTGGTCACTGCAAGAGTCGCGCCGGCTTGTTGCGCACGCTGACCGTGACCGGGAAGCTGCCGGCTGCACCGACCTCTTCAAACGGCGGATGTTCCTGCGCGATCTGCTGGTAGAACTCGTAAGTAAAAATGTCGAGTGGCCCTGGGCCGATGCCATCGACCTCTCCGCCGTCGATTGCCTTGCCAAATGAGACGAGTTGTTGGGGATTGCGCACCGGCAACGATTTGAGGACCAGGTCGTTGACTA
>Ga0075424_100007396_pt1 | contig 10655 bp, 10 predicted proteins | sample SoiMethybrSBSTD3_FD_75301 | JGI IMG/M metagenome (GOLD analysis project Ga0075424, IMG submission 75301) | Bulk soil microbial communities from a Populus tree surrounding site in Tennessee, USA - Soil MetaG P. TD hybrid SBSTD3 | ecosystem: Environmental > Terrestrial > Soil > Tree plantation...
ACGCTGCCCCCCGTGATCGCGGGCATGAACGGGCAGATCAACATCGACTACTCGGTGATCGCGGCCTCCGGCTTCCTCGGGGCGCTGCCCGCCGTGCTGCTCGTGCTCTTCTTCCAGAAGTACATGGTGCAGGGCCTCACCGCCGGCTCCGTCAAGGGCTGAGGATGCCAGGGCTCAGGAAAGGACAACCGTGATGACGATCACCTCGACCGCGTCGCGTGACATCGCGTATCAGCTCCACCCCTTCACCAACCTCAGGAAGCACGAGGAGGAGGGGCCGCTGGTCATCACCGGTGGACACGGGATCTACGTCAGCGACGAAGCCGGCCGCGAGTACATCGAGGCCATGGCCGGGCTCTGGTGCGCCTCGCTGGGCTTCGGCGAGGAGCGGCTGGTGGAGGCGGCCATCCGGCAGATGCGGCGGCTGCCCTACTACCATCAGTTCAACTCGAAGGCCCACGACACCGCGGTCAATCTCGCCGAGCGCCTGATCGAGCTCCTTCCCGTTCGCATGTCGAAGATCTTCTTCAACAACTCGGGCTCCGAGGCCAACGACACCGCGGTGAAGCTCGTCTGGTACTACAACAATGTGCTCGGCCGGCCGCGGAAGAAGAAGATCATCTCGCGGCTCCGCGGCTACCATGGGATCACGGTGGCGAGCGGCAGCCTTACCGGCATCCTCTCGGCGCACCGGAACTTCGACCTGCCGCTGCCCCAGATTCGCCACGCCGACTGCCCGGACTTCTACCGTTACGGGCGCCCGGGCGAGAGTGAGGAGGACTTCGCCGCCCGCATGGCCGAATCGCTGGACGCGCAAATACAACGCGAGGATCCTGAGACGGTGGCCGCCTTCATCGCCGAGCCGGTCATGGGCGCGGGCGGTGTGGTGGTGCCGCCGCGCACCTACTTCGACAAGGTGCAGGCCGTGCTCAAGAAGCACGACGTGCTCTTCATCGCCGACGAGGTGATCTGCGGCTTCGGGCGCACCGGCCGGATGTTCGGCTCCGAGACCTACGACCTCAAGCCCGACATCATGGTGATGGCGAAGGCGCTGTCCTCCGCCTATCTCCCCATCTCGGCCACCGCGATCTCCGAGGGGATCTACCAGGCGCTGGTCTCGGGCAGCGACAAGATCGGCGTGTTCGCCCACGGCTACACCTACTCCGGCCATCCCGTGCCCTGCGCGGTGGCGCTCGAGACGCTCGACGTCATGAAGGAGCGCGACCTCCTGGGCCACGTCGACCGTGTGGCGCCGCGGCTGCAGGCTGGACTCCGGCGCTTCGCCGATCACCCGCTGGTGGGCAACGTGCGGGGGGTGGGCCTGCTCGGCGCCGTCGAGCTCGTGAAGGACAAGGCGACGCGCGCGCCGTTCGATCCGCTGGGCACGGTGGGCGGGGTGTTCCAGGCCCGGGCCCAGGCCCAGGGCCTGATCGTGCGCAACCTCGGCGACACCATCGCCCTCTGCCCGCCTCTCATCATCACGGAGGCGGAGATCGACGAGGTCCTGCGGCGCTTCGAGAAGGCGCTGAGCGAGACGACGACGGCGGCGTAGCGCGGCGCCGCCGCCGCTCAGCGTCGGTCGGTGGAAGCCGGCAGGAGGATGCGCCAGACGTCCACCGAGTAGGTGAGCTGGCGCGCGCCCAGCGTGGACGTGAGCACCGCGTAGCGCGTGGCGTCGTCGGCCACCGAGATCGCGTGGAAGGCCTTCCCGCGCGACGTGACGAGCTGCGACCGCTTGCGGGCCACGTCGATGAGGCGCATGCCGGCGCGGTCGCCGGTGGGCGCGAGGAGGCGGCCGTCCGCGGTGAAGCGAAGGCCGCCGTGCGGCGGGCCGGTGGCGTCGTTGTCCACGTCGGCGAGGAGCTCGGCGCCGGTGTCGAGATCCCACACGAAGATGCTGCCCTCGATGGTGGCGACGGCGGCGCGCTTGCCATCGGGGGAGAGCGCCGCGGCGACGGCCCACGCGGTGTCGATCTCCACGCCCTTGGGCGGGCCGTACTTCCGGCGCGACCGCCGCACCGAGAACGTGCGCACCGACGCGCTGCCGGCGAGCTCCCACACGGTCACCCCGCCGTCGTGGCCTCCGGTGACGGCCCGGCGTCCATCCGCGGAGAGGTCGAAGGCGGTGAGGGGCTCGCCATGCGGATTGGTCAGGCTCGCCGCCATCCGCCGCGTCGCCACCTCGAGGACCATGACGTCGCTCTCGCAGGCCACGCCGAGCAGCGCCCCCGCGGCATCGAAGCGCAGGAAGAGGCAGCGACCGATGGGGATCGCCGCCGCCTCCTTCCAGTTCCCGGCGCGGTCGTCCTGCCAGAGGCGCAGGGTGCTCTCGCGGTGGCGGCCGATGGTGGCGAGGAACGAGCCGTCGGGAGAGAAGGCGAGATCGGTGATGCCCTGGCGATAGGCGCCCACGGAGACCCCCTGGGCGCCCTCGGCCGTCCACACCCGGATGACCCCGCCGCGCTCACCCGTCGCCACGCGGCTGCCGTCCTGGGCCAGGGCCACCACGTCCATGTAGGAGCCCGGCGTGTTCACGTTGGGGATCTCGGCCACGCGGGTCGCCGAGATCGGCGGGCCCGCGCGCTGACAACCCGTCACGCTCAGCCCCGAGAGGAGCGCCAGCACCATCAGGCGTCGGGCGCGCCCCGGGGCACTCCGCATCAGCCGGGATTTTACGGCAGGGTTTCTCGTGGCCCAAGGAATGAGCCAACGGGGTGAACGGCCGGGACGGCCGCGCGGGGAAATGGGGTACTATCTCCCCCGTCGCCTCCCCCGGATCTGGGGCGGGCCAGCATCGCATCCGCGCTCACACAGAGGAGAGCTTGTATGAGGCACGCGAAGTGGCCCGTGAAGACGTTGGTCGCGGTGGTCGGGGTGGTGGCGCTGGCGCTGGGCGCCGGCGCGCTCGGTCAGGCGCAGCAGGGGCTCAGCGGCGAGTACAAGATCGGCGTGCTCGAGCCGCTCACCGGCAATCTCGCCGCCGAGGGCAAGCGCCATCTCGAGGGCATGGAGATCATGCGCGACCTCATCAACGAGCGCTTCGGCGGCGTCATGGGGAAGAAGCTCACCTTCGTGGTGGGCGACGCCGTCGATCCCACCGTGGCCGCCTCCGAGGCCACCCGCCTGGCCACGCAGGGCGGCGTGAAGATCATCGCCGGGACGTTCTCCTCCACCCTCTGCGGAGCGGCCAGCGAGGCGGCGGCGCGTCAGGGCGTCATCTACTGGGAGACGTCGTGCGTGGATCCCCGCCTCACCAAGCGCGGGCTCAAGAACATCTACCGCACGGAAATCGACGGCACCGGATTCGGCTGGTACAACATCGAGTTCATCGCCAAGCATCTCGCGCATCGCCTGGGGAAGAAGCCGAACGAGCTCCGCATCGCCTATCTCTCGGAGGACTCGTCCTACGGGCAGAGCGTGACGGAGACGGCCCGCCAGCGGGCGAAGCAGGAGTTCGGGATGCAGGAGACGGGGGTGGAGTACTACACCTTCACCACCAATGACCTCACGCCCGTGATCTTGAAGCTCAAGAGCCAGAACCCGGACATCCTGCATCACATCGCGCGCAACCAGGACGCCATCCTCTTCTGGCGTCAGGCGCGCGAGCAGAACTTCGAGGTGAAGGCGGTGGTGCACGCGGGCGCCACCGGCTACGGCTCGCCGGACTTCGGCAAGGCCTTCGGCGCCGACGGCAACGGCCCCTTCGCCCTCCTCGAGCCCGGCCCCGGCTTCCTCATCGACAAGATGCGGCCCGAGGGACAGCGCATCGAGCGCGCCTACCGCGAGGCGGTGAAGGCGAAGACGGGCAGCGACATCGCGGGCGGGCATCAGCTCGCGGGCGGCGGGCTCTGGGTGCTGAAGCTGGTGCTGGACGCCGCCAAGACCGACGATCCCGACAAGTTCCGCGCCGCCGTCATGGGACTCGATCTCCCCACGGGGAGCGCGCTCAACGGCTGGGGGGTGAAGTTCGACGAGAACGGGCAGAACTCCAACCCGCGCGTCCAGCACTACATGCTGCAGTGGCAGAACGGGCAGATGGTCACGGTGTGGCCGGAGGAGTTCACGAGCATGCGCGGCAAGTGGATCCCGCTCGGACCGTGGGATCAGCGGAAGTAGTGGAGCAGCCGACATAACGATCGACGTCCTCTCGCGCGTGTGCCTCGACGCCCCGGGCGCTCCCCGGGGCGTCGCGCATTCGGCGCGCCGTCGGACGGCCTGACGTGCACGCGGTCCCCCAGCTCGCCGTCTCCACCCTCCTCCTGGGCGGCATCTACGCCCTGATCGCGGTCGGCCTGACCCTGATCTTCGGCGTGATGCGCGTGGTGAACTTCGCCCACGGCGAGTTCCTCATGCTCGCGATGTATCTCGCCTTCTGGTCCTTCGCCCTCCTGGGCCTGGATCCCTACGTGACGCTCGTGCTGGGGCTGCCCGTGATCTTCCTCGGCGGCTGGCTCTCGTATCGCCTGGTGATGGGTCCGGTGATCCAGGCCTCGCACAATGTGCAGATCTTCACCACTGTCGGTCTGTCCATCGCGCTCCAGAACCTGGCGCTGGTCCTCTGGACGGCGGACGCTCAGTTCATCCGCACCCCGTACTACTCGGTGGTGGTGCGGCTCGGCGGCGCCGCGTTCAACCTCGCCCAGCTCGTGGCGTTCCTGGTCGCGGTGCTCGCCACCGCGGCGCTGTTCGCGTTCCTCCGCTGGTCGTACACGGGGAAGGTCATGCGCGCCACCGCTCAGGATCGCCACGCTGCCTCGCTCATGGGTATCGACACCGGGCGGGTGTACTCGCTCACGTGGGCGGTGGGCGTGACATGCGTGGGCGTGGCTGGCGTGCTGCTGGCGCCGGTCTATCCGGTCTATCCCACCGCGGGGCTTCAGTTCGTGCTGATCGCCTACGTGGCGGTGGTGCTAGGCGGTCTCGGCGACATGGCGGGCGCCGTCATCGCCAGCCTGATCGTGGCGACGGTGGAAGTGGTGGGCTCCTACGTGATCGGCACCGCGTGGAAGGAAGTTCTCTACCTCCTCCTCTTCATCGCGATCCTGCTGGTGCGCCCGGCCGGCCTGTTCGGTCAGCGCGGCGCCGAGACCATCGGCGTATGACGGCGGCCTTGCGGAGCATGGCGCCTGCGCTAGCGCTCTTCGGCTTCGCCGCGCTCGTGCCGCTCTTCGTGCGCGACGCCTTCTTCCTGGACGGACTGATCCTCATCCTCCTCTGGGGCTCGGTGGCCGCGGCGTGGAACGTGGCGGCCGGCTATGCCGGCCAGGTGTCGCTTGGCCACTCCGTCTTCTTCGGCCTGGGCGCGTATTCGGCGGCGCTCATGGGCACGAAGTGGAACTTGTCCCCGTGGATCGCGATGGTGGTGGGCGCGGCGCTGGCCACCGTGATGGGCTTCGTCATCGGCTTCCTCAGCAATCGCCTCCGCGGCCCCTACTTCGTGCTGGCGACCATTGCGTTCTCTCAGGTGTTCTTGATCGTGGGCAGCCGCTGGCGCGGTTTCACGTCGGGCTCGGAGGGCATCCCGGTGCCCTTCCGTCCCGGCTTCTGGACGCTCGGCCTCGTGGAAAAGCGCGTGTGGGTGTACCTGATGCTGGCGCTCGCGATCGGGCTCTACCTGATACAGCTCTACCTCGAGCGCTCGCGCCGGGGCTATCAGCTCGCCGCCGTGCGTGAGGACGAGGATGCCGCGCTGTCGCTGGGCGTGCCCGCGCGCCGCCTCAAGGTCGCCGCCATCGCGGTGAGCGCGGCCCTCACGTCCGTGTGCGGCACGCTCTGGGCGCAGTACGTCGGGTTCGTGGACCCGTTCTACGTGTTCTCGGTCGATCTCTCCGTGCGCTTCGCGCTGGCCGCGGTTACCGGCGGGCTGGGCACCGCGCTGGGGCCCTTTCTCGGCGCGGCCCTGATCACCGTGCTCGAGACGTATCTCCGCGCGCGCTTCGGCGGCATCGGCGCCGGGCTCGTGGGCATCTACCTCATCATCTACGGTGTGGCCCTGATCCTCATCATGCGCTTCGCGCCGCAGGGGCTCGTGCCCTGGCTCGCGAGCCTGAGCGGCCGCCGGCGCGTGTCCCGCGCGACCGGCGCCGCGGGGGTCGCCTCGTGAGCCTCCTCGCCGTCTCCGGTATCACCAAGCACTTCGGCGGCATCATCGCCAACCGCGACATCTCCTTCGAGGTCGCGCCGGGGGAGCTCGTCGGCATCATCGGGCCCAACGGCTCCGGCAAGTCCACCCTGTTCGAGGTGATCAGCGGCTTCTATCCCCCGGACGCGGGCGAGGTGCGCCTGGACGGCCAGCGGCTGACCGGCCTCTCCCCCGACCGGGTGTGCCGGCTCGGCATCGCGCGGACGTTCCAGAAGCTCCGGCCGTTCGCGGGGATGAGCGTGGTGGACAACGTGATGGTGGGCGCGCTCACTCGGACGCACGACGTGCGTCACGCCCGCGAGCGGGCGCTCGCCCTGCTCGACCGCGTCGGGCTCGGCGAGAAGGCGCACGCTCACGCGCGCACGCTGTCCACCGGGCAGCGAAAGCGGCTCGAGCTGGCCCGGGCGCTCGCCACCGAGCCGCGCGTGCTCCTGCTCGACGAGGTGACGGGCGGGGTGGACCAGCGGAGTATTCCCGGCCTCGTCCAGCTCGTGCGCGAGCTCCATCGCGACGGTCTCACGCTGCTGGTGATCGAGCACAACATGCGGGTGATCACCGCCGTCGCCCAGAGGATCGTGGCGCTGTATCTCGGCGAGAAGATCGCCGACGGCGCCCCCGACGCGGTCACCCGCGACCGGCGGGTTGTCGAGGCCTATCTCGGCCAGGCGTACGCCGGATGACGGCGCCGGTGCTGCTGAGCGTCGAGGACCTCGATGTCGCCTACGGCGACTTCCAGGTCCTGTGGCAGGCCCGGCTGGAGGTGCGCGAAGGGGAGATCGTGACGGTGCTCGGCCCGAACGGCGCGGGCAAGTCCACGCTCATGAACACGATCTCCGGCCTCGTGGCGCCGCGCGCGGGCCGCATCACGTTTCGCGGGAAGCGCATCGACGGGCTGCCCGCGCACCGGACGGTGGGCGAGGGGCTCGCGCACGTGCTCGAGCGGCGGCGGCTCTTCCCCTTCCTCAGCGTGCTCGACAATGTGCTGCTCGGCGCCCACAATCCCACCGCGCGCCCGCGCCGCGCGGAGAGCCTGGCCACCGTCGAGCGCCTGTTCCCGGTCATCGCGAGCCGCCGCGGCCAGCTCGGCCACACGCTCTCGGGCGGCGAGCAGCAGATGGTGGCGATCGCCCGCGGCCTCATGGCGCGTCCGCGTCTCCTCATGATCGACGAGCCCTTTCTGGGCCTGGCGCCCCGCGTGGTCGAAGAGCTGGGCGCGCTCCTGCGGCGCATCCGCGACGAGCAGGGAATCGGCATCGTGTTCATCGAGCAGAACGTGGAGCTGGCGCTGCGGCTCGCCGACCGCGGCTACATCCTGGAGTCCGGCCGCACCATCCTGGACGGGCCCTCCGCGGAGCTGCTCCAGTCGGCGGAGGTCAAGCGCATCTTCCTGGGGGACGTCGCCCTATGACGACGCAGGCGGCGATGACGCGCCGGGAATGGAGCTGCGGGATGCTCGCCGCGCTCGCCGTGCTGGGCGGCGGGTGCGCCACCGTCTCTCCCAGCGAGGAGAAGAAGCTCGGGCGCGAGGCGGCGGATGAGGTCGAGCAAACCATCGGGCTCGTGCACGACCCGCGGCCGCTCGAGTACGTACGCCGTGTGACGGGCCGCCTCGCCGAGACGGCTCAGCGCCCCGACATCTCGTGGCAGTTCAACATCGCCGACGATGAGGCGCCGAACGCGTTCGCGCTTCCCGGTGGATGGGTCTACGTGACGCGCGGGCTCCTCGTGCTGCTGAACACGGAGGACGAGCTGGCCGGCGTGCTGGGCCACGAAATGTCGCACGTGACCGAGCGCCACTCCGCCCGCCAGGCCCGCGCGACCACGCCCTTCACGGTGCTCTTCGGGGTCCCCGCGGCCATCCTCGGCACGGTGAGTCCGACGCTCGGCGGCATCGTGGGGGGCACCGGCCAGCTCCTGTCGAAGGTCACGCTCGCGCCGTACAGCCGCGACCAGGAGCGCGAGGCCGACGAGCGGGGCATCGCGCTGGCCGCGCGTGCGGGCTGGGATCCCCTTGGCCTCGCCGCCGCCCTTCATACGCTGCACGAGGAGGAGGCGCTGGCCGGCGGCGATCCTGACCGGGTCGGCTTCCTCGCCACGCATCCCTCGAGCCGCGAGCGCGTGGCCACCATTCAGGAGCTCGCACGTAAGCAAACGCGGGCGTCGGCCGCTCCGATCGCCGGGACGCGGAGCGCCTTCCTTGGTCGGTTCGAAGGGCTCGTGGTCGGTGACAATCCCGCCACCGGCGTCTTCCTCGGCACGCTCTTCGTCCACCCCGGGCTCGACGTTGCCATGGAGACGCCCGCGGGGTGGAAGACGGCCAACACGCCCGAGGCTGCCGGCGCGGTAGCGCCGCCCGACGGAGGCGCCGCGGTACTGCTCGGCGTGGCCGGCCCGGGCGCCGATCCCGTTGCGGGCGCCAAGGCCGATGGCCTCAAGGATGCCGATCTCAAGCGGCTCGAGCGGCTCCAGATCTCCGGGCTGCCCGCCGCCCGCGTGCTCGCCGAGACGCGCGACGGCGACCGGGTGGCGTTGACCTGGATCGCCCATCGGCAGCGCGTCTTCCGCGTGATGGGCATCGCGCCGCGCCGGGCTTGGGACCGCTATGGCGCCCTGCTGGATCGTGCCGCGCGGAGCTTCCGGCCGCTGCGTCCCGCCGATCGCGAGCGCATCGTGGAGAGCCGCCTGCGGCTGCGCGGCGCCCGGGCCGGCGAGACGGTCGCCCAAGTGCTGGCGCGAGGTGGCGGCACGTGGGACGCGGCGCGGGTGGCGGTGGCGAACGGCCGGGCGGTCGACGCGAAGCTCGAGGCCGGCTGGCCGGTCAAGGTGCCGGTCGCGCAGCGCTATGCCGCGGGCGGCGCCTGACACATAGGAGGGTCAAGGCCATGACGGCGACCATCGAGCGGCACAACCCGGACGGCGTCTCCAAGATCCGCGCGACCCTCTACAGCCACTGCGTCCGCGTCACGAATGCGACCACTACCCTCTATCTGGCCGGCCAGCTCGCTCGCAACGAGCGCGGGGAGACGGTCGGAGTCGGCGACATCCGCGCTCAGACCACGCAGGTGATCGAAAACATCCGGACCATCCTGGGTGCGGAAGGCGCTGACCTGGAGAACCTGGTGAAGGTCACGGTCTACACCACTGACATGCGCTACTTCGAGGCGATCTCGGAGGTGCGGCGCCGCTACTTCACGGGGAATCTCCCCGCGAGCACCATGGTCGAGGTGAGCAAGCTCGCCCAGCCCGATCTCCTCGTCGAGATCGAGGGGGTGGCAGTTCTTTAGGGCGGGATCTAGGCGCGGGGGCGCGGTCGCGCGGGGCGAAGCCTGAGCAGGCGCCACGCGATGATGATCAGGGCCCCGGCGGCGAGAGCGGCGGCGAGGAGCGGCAGGAGCAGCGCGAGGATGCTGAGCGTGAGCGAGCCCATGAGCTCGCCGGTGGCGAGCACGGGATTGCCCGTGCCCGCCGTGAAGGCGGAGGCCTTCACGCGCAGCAGGGCGGTGGCGGCCTGGACGATGCCGGCCACGCCGCCGCCGGCGACGATGGCCAGCGTCCAGCGCAGCAGCGGTGAGAGCTCCGGGGTGACCGCCGCCGTGGCCACCACGCCCGCGGCGATGGCGGCCGGCGTCGCCAGCGTGTCGAGCAGGTTGTCGACCCAGGGGATGTAATAGCCCCCGATCTCGAGCAGCGTGGCGGTGGCGAACGCCACCAACGCCATGTCCGACGAGATCCAGCTCATGCCGGGGGTGAGCGGGAGATAGCCGAAGCGCCCGGCCAGGCCGGTGAGCAGCAGCGGCACGAAGACGCGCAGCCCCGCCGCCGTGCTGAGGGCCAGGCCGACGGGGATTCCGAGGAAAGGTTCCATGCCGCGCTCGCGCCGGCCATTGTAGCCCGCAGGCCAGGGGCCGCCTTTGACTTGGCCGGCGGAGCGGGATACCCTCGCCGTGCCCGAAGCCTAGGACCGGGCGCGCGCGGCGCCACTCAACGAGGAGGATCCATGTTCCAGCTCAAGCGGCTCATCGCCCTGCTCCTGGTAGTCGTCATCGCCCTCTGGACCGGCACGGGCACCGTGACCGCGCAGCAGGGCGGCACCATCAAGATCATGTACACCGATCCCCTGTCCGGGCCGTTCGCCCAGGTGGGCGACCAGAACCTGCAGCAGTTCAAGTACATCCTCGACTACATCAATGGGCGCGGCGGGGCCGTCGGGCGAAAGTTCGAGATCGTCTCCTTCGACAACAAGTCGCAGCCGTCCGAGGCGCTGCTCGCGCTCAAGGCGGCGACCGACCAGAACATGCCGATCATCATGCAGTGCTCGGGCTCGAACATCGCGGCCGCGCTCATCGAGGGCGTGGACAAGCACAATGAGCGCAACCCGAACAACCGCATCGTGTACGTCAACTGCGGCGCGGTGGCCACCGAGCTCACCAACGAGAAGTGCAGCTACTGGCACTTCCGCATGGACGCGCACGTGGGCATGAAGGCGGAGACGATGGCGCGCGCCCTGCCCAAG
>Ga0075424_100007397_pt1 | contig 10655 bp, 8 predicted proteins | sample SoiMethybrSBSTD3_FD_75301 | JGI IMG/M metagenome (GOLD analysis project Ga0075424, IMG submission 75301) | Bulk soil microbial communities from a Populus tree surrounding site in Tennessee, USA - Soil MetaG P. TD hybrid SBSTD3 | ecosystem: Environmental > Terrestrial > Soil > Tree plantation...
GTAGGTCGGGGGAGAGGTCGAGGTCTTCCTGCTGGAGAAGCGGCCCACGTGGAAGCGATGGCGCACATGTGGATGCCTGCGTGGCCGGGCCGTCCCGGACCGCCAGCGACTGCTGGTAAGATAGGCACCCTTTATGGACGCGGTCGACCTGGTCATTCGTGGCGGGATGGTGGTCGTGCCGGGCGGGATCGTGCGGGCGAGCCTTGCCGTGCAGGACGGCGTGATCGTCGGCCTGTCGGACGACGAAGCGCTGCCCCGGGCGCGCGAGATCATCGATGCGGCCGGACGTCATGTCATTCCTGGCATCATCGATCCCCACGTGCACTTCCGCTCGCCCGGCTTCGAATACAAAGAGGACTGGGCCACTGGCACGAGCGCCGCCGCGTTCGGAGGCGTCACGACCGTCTTCGAGATGCCGAACAGCGACCCGCCCACCTCGACGCTCGAGGGGCTCCGCGTGAAGCAGGCCATCGCCGCGCGGGACGCGTACGTCGACTACGGTCTCTACGGAATGCTCGGCCAGGGCAATCTCGATGCCATCGCCGACCTCGCGAGCCACGGTGTGATCGGGCTCAAGTGCTTCATGGGGAACAATCCGATCGGCCAGATCGACGACGGCGCTTTGCTGGAAGGATTCGAGATCGCGGCGCGGCTGGGACTGCGCGTGGCCGTGCACGCGGAGAACGCGACGATTATCGAGCGGCGCGCGGCTCGCCTGCGCGCCGCCGGTCGCCAGGATGCGTCCGCGCATCTGGAGTCGCGCCCATCCGTGTGCGCCGTCGACGCGGTCGCGCGCGCCGTCGCCTATGCCGAGGCGGCCGGCTCTCGCCTGCACATCACGCACGAGAGCTGCAAGGACACGCTGCCGGTCATCCGATCGGCCAAGGCGCGCGGTGTCGACGTGACGGTGGAGACGTGCCCGCACTACCTGCTCCTGAACGCCGCCGACGTAGCGCGGCGCGGGCCTGTGCTCAGGGTCAATCCGCCGATCCGCGAGGTTGGCCACGCGGAGGGGCTGTGGGCAGGTCTTACCGACGGCACCATCGATATGCTCGCCACCGATCACGCGCCCCACACGCCTGAAGAGAAGACCGGCAAGAACATCTGGGAGTGCTGGTCGGGCTTCGGCGGGCTCGAGACGGCTGCCCCCTTGATGCTGACCGAGGTGCATCGCGGGCGGATCAGCCTCGAGCAGTACGTCGAGTGGGCATGCCGCGCTCCGGCCAGGGTGTGGGGTCTTTACCCGCGCAAGGGCGTGCTGCAAGTCGGTGCCGATGCCGACATCGTGATCCTCGACCTCGAGGCTGAGGACGTCATCCGCGGCGACCGCTTGCGCTCGAAGAGCAAGATCACGCCGTTCGAGGGCATGCGCACCCGTGGCCGGGCCGTCTGCACCATCGTGCGCGGCCGTGTGGTGATGCGCGACGGAAACCTCGAGGGTCGTTCGGGCTGGGGACGCATGGTGACGCGAGCGCCGGCGTGAGCGCCTCCGTGCGCAAGCTCGAGGACACGATCGGGATCGTACTACTCACGACCATGCTCGTCGTGGTGGTGACGCAAGTCTTCGTGCGCTTCCTACTCTATCGCTGGGTGCAGATCGCCTGGGCCGACGAGATCGGCCGGGCCCTCCTCGTCTGGTCGAGCTTCTGGGGCGCCGTGCTCGTCACGCGCGAGAGCCGCCACATCACGGTGGACCTCGTCTACGATCGCCTGTCCTCCCCTATGCGACGGGTGCTTCGCGTCCTGGGTGACATCGTGATGGGCGGCTTCCTGCTCCTCGTCATGTGGAAGGGGCTGCCCATCTTCCTCGACAGCCTCGTGCGGCCGAGCCCGGCCACGAACCTGCCGTTCGTGATCTTCGACGGCGCCTTGTGGGTGAGCAGCGCGCTCATGATCCTCCACGTGGCCTCGAACGCGTGGGAACGATGGCGCCTGGATGCCTCGCCGGAGGTCGTGGCCGTGGCCGACCCGCTGTGAGTCAGGCCGCGCTCATCGGACTCCTCTTCGGCGGCACCTTCGGCCTGGCCGCGCTACGCGTCCCCATCGCCTTCGCCATGGGTCTCGCCTCGGCGCTCGTCCTGGTTCTCCTGCAGGTGCCGCTGTCCGTCGTGTACGTGAAGATGACGTCCACCGTCGACTCCTGGCCTTTCCTGGCCATCCCGTTCTTCTTGCTCGCCGGCAACCTCATGACGGCCGGTGGCATCACCACGCGCCTCGTGCGCCTGGCCGACGTTTTGGTGGGATGGATCTCGGGGGGACTCAGCCACGTCGTGGTGGTGGTGGAGATGATCCTCTCGGGGATGACCGGCTCGGAGATCGGCGACGCCGCCGCCCTTGGCTCCGTCCTCGTCCCCGCCATGCGCCGGAGCGGGTACCAGGCGAACTATGCCGCCACGATCGTCGCCGCCTCGGCCACCATGGGGCCGATCATTCCCCCCAGCATCGCGTTCGTCATCTACGCCGCCATCAACGATCTCAGCATCGGCCGGCTGTTCCTGGCCGGGATCATCCCCGGCGTGCTGATGGGCGTGATCCTGATGATCATGCAGTATGTGCTGGCGCGGCGACATCACTGGCCCCGCGGGCCCTTCCCCACGCGCCGGGAGGCGACCCGGAGCTTCGTGGTCGCGCTGCCCGCGCTGTTCATGCCCGTGCTCATCATCGGCGGGATCCTCGGCGGCGTGTTCACCGCCACCGAGGCGGGTGCCCTGGCCGTGCCCTACGCACTGTTCCTCGCCGTCGCCGTCTATCGCGATCTCCGCCTGCGCGATCTCCCCGACGTGTTCGCGGCGACGCTGAAGGACACCGCCGCCATCTTCGTCATCATCGCGGTGGCCGGGGTCTTCGGCTACGTGATCACCATCCTCGGCGTGGGCGTCGCCCTGATCGACTTCGTGACGAGCCTGACCCGGAGCCCCTGGGTGCTGCTGCTGCTACTGAACATCCTGTTTCTGATCATTGGCCTCTTCGTGGACGTCACCGCCACTATGCTCGTCTTCGCGCCACTGTTCGCCAAGGTGGTAGCCGCCTACAATATCGACCCTGTGCACTTCGCGGTCGTTTTTGTCCTCAATGTGTCGATCGGCATGATGACGCCGCCCTACGGGCTCACCATGTACCTGATGCTCCGCATTGCCGACATCACGATGCTGGACTTCATCCGCGCCATGTGGCCGTTCCTCACCGCACTACTGGTGGCCCTGCTGCTCATCACCTACATTCCGGCCATCACGCTCTGGCTCCCCAACCTCGTGCTCGGTGCTCGATAGGAGAACGCCATGAAGACGAAGATCGCGCTGCTCACGATCGCCCTGGCCGCGGCGGTGCTGGCGAGCACGCCGGGGCGTGAGCCGCTCGCCCAGACCGCGAAGTACAAGATCCGCTTCGGCAACTCGCAGGGGCTCGGCGAGACGACCGCCGATACCATGGCCGAGTTCAAGAAAGAGGTCGAGGCCAAGAGCAACGGCCAGATCCAGGTCGAGCTGTATCCGAGCGGCCAGCTCGGCAAGATCGAAGAGGTCGTGGAGATGCTGCGCTCGGGCGCCGTGCAGATGCACGTGAACTCGCCCCAGTACCTCGCCAAGTGGTATCCCGAGATCCAGGTCACGAGTCTGCCGTACCTCTTCGACAGCCCGGAGGCGGCCGATCGGACGCTTGACGGACCGTTCGGGACGGAGCTCAAGGCCAAGATTCAGGAGAAGACCGATTTTGTGATCATGGGTGCGGAGGAGTACGGCCTGAAGCACGTGTTCAACCGCCGGCGCCCGGTCAAGACCATGGAAGATCTCCAGGGCCTCAAGCTCCGGGTGATCGCTTCGCCCGTCACCCTCAAGACCTTCCAGTCGCTCGGGGCGAGCCCGGTGGGCATGGCCTTCTCCGAGATCTACAGCGCCATGCAGACGGGCGTCATCGACGGCGGCGAGCTGCCGTTCACGAGCATCCTTGGCGCCAAGCTCTACGAGGTGACTAAGTACATCTCGACGACGGGACACTTCTTCGAGCTGGCCCTGGTGGTGGGCAGCAAATCGTGGCTCAACTCGCTGCCGCCGGACATGCGCAAGATCGTCATGGATGCGGCGCAGAACACGGCGTCGACTGCGCGGCGAACCAGCCGCAACTCCCAGGCCAGTGCGCGCGCCTTCATGGTGAGCAAGGGTGTCGAGGTCAACGATGTGGCGCCGGCGGAGATGGCCAAGATGCGGGCGGCGGTGACGCCCGTGTACGACTGGGCCCGCCAGCAGTGGGGCGAGGCGTACGTGAACCAGGTGATGAAGGCGGCGGGCCACTGAGCATGGCGCGCTTTCGCGTCGGCGTCGACATCGGCGGGACCTTCACTGACATCGTGTTCCTAGACGACGACGGGCGCGTCCACACGAAGAAGGTGTCCTCAAGTGTCGACGACTATGCGCGGGCCATCGTGGAGGGCGTGCGCGAGCTGTTCCGCGAGACCGGCCTGGCCGGCGACGATGTGGGCGAGGTCCTGCACGGCACCACGGTGGCCTCGAACGCCATCCTCGAACTACGGGGCGCGCGCACCGGCCTCATCACGACGCGCGGCTTCCGCGACGTGCTCGAGATCCGGCGCCTGCGCATGCCGCGCCTCTATGACATCGCCTGGCAGAAGCCGGCGGCGCTGGTCGAGCGCTATCTGCGGCGCGAGGTCGGCGAGCGGATCGACGCGCGGGGCGAGGTGCGAATTCCTCTCGATTCCGCCGAGGTGGAGCGGGTGCTCGATGGCCTGCTCGAGGAGGGCATCGAGGCGCTCGCGGTCTGTCTGCTCAACTCGTACGCGAATCCGGTGCACGAGGTGCAAATCAAGGCGATCGTGGAGCGACGGGTGCCCCGGCTGCCGCTCTGCATCAGCGCCGAGGTGCTGCCGGAAATTCGAGAGTACGAGCGGACCTCGACCACCGTGATCAACGCATACGTCATGCCCGTCGTCCGCCGGTATCTCCGGACGCTGCGCGGGGGCCTGGGAGAGATCGGCGTGGCCGCTCCGCTCCTCATCATCCAGTCGAACGGCGGCCTCATGACCGCGGAGGCCGCCGAGCGCATGCCCATGCACATCATCGAGTCCGGACCCGCGGCCGGCGTCATCGGGGCCCAGGCACTGGCGCGCCGCACGGGCATGCCGAAGGTCATCACCTTCGACATGGGCGGCACGACCGCCAAGGCCTCGATCGTCGAGGACGGCGAAGTCAACCGCGCGACCGAGTACTCGGTGGGCGGTGGGATCATGCACGGCTCGCGGCTCCTGAGCGGCAGCGGCTACCAGCTCCGCGTGCCGGCGGTCGATCTGGCCGAGGTGGGCGCGGGCGGCGGCTCCATCGTGTCGATCGACGCGGGCGGCTCGCTCCAGGTCGGCCCGCGCAGCGCCGGCGCGTTTCCCGGCCCGCTGTGCTACGACCTCGGCGGCAGCGAGCCCACCATCACCGACGCCAACGTGATCCTCGGCTACCTGAATCCGTCGTATCTGGTGGGGGGCGCCCTCAAGCTGAACGCCGCGCGGGCCCACGAGGTGTTCGAGGACCGCGTGGCCCGGCGGCTCGGCCTTTCGCTTGCCGAGGCGGCCTACGGGGCGCACCTGATCGCCGCCTCCAACATGATCCGCGCGATCAAGGCGGTCTCGAGCGAGCGCGGACGGGATCCGCGCGAATACGTGCTCTTCGCCTTCGGCGGCAACGGCCCGCTCTTTGGAGCGGGGATGGCGCGCCAGCTCGAGATGACGCGCATTGTGGTGCCGCCCGCGCCCGGACTCTTCTCGTCGTTCGGGCTCCTCTACGGCGACGTGGAGCATCATTACGTGCGGACCTATCGCCGTCCCACTCGCGCCCTCGACTTCGTCGAGCTGAACGGCATCGTGGGGAAGATGGAAGCCGACGCCCTGGCTCAGCTGGCGAGTGAGGACTTCACGGGCACCGCGGTGCGGGTCAAGCGCTCGGCCGACCTCTGCTATCAGGGCCAGTCCTTCGAGCTGACCGTGCCGCTCGCCACCGGAACGCTCGACGGGCGCGCCCTCGCCGAGCTCGAAGACCTCTTCGGCCGGGAGCACGAGCGTGTCTACGGTCATCGCGCCGGGCCCGACGAGCCCGTTCAGCTCGTGAGCCTCCGGGTGGTGGCGCAGGGGATTCCGGCCCGCCCGCGCGTGCCCGATCGCGTTGCCGTTGATCGCCACCAGCCTGCGCTGCCCGGCGGGACCCCGATCCGGCGCCGCGTGTACTTCGGCGCCGAGCACGGCTGGCAGGAGACGCCGATTTTGCGCCGCAGCGATCTCGAGAAGCCCGTCGCCGGTCCGGCCATCGTCGAGGAGTACGATGCGACCAGTGTGATCCCGCCGAGGGCGGCGGGGAGCCTCGACGCCGCCGGCAACATCGTCATCGAGCTGAGGTGAGCGCATGACCACCGAGCGCGACCCAATCGGTTTCGAGCTGTTCAAGAACACGCTCTTCTCGATCGCCGACGAAATGGCGTTGACGATCTACCGCACCGCCTACTCGGGCGTGCTCAAGGACGGCATGGACTACTCCACCGCATTCTGCGACGGCGAGGGCCGCACGGTGGCCCAGGGGCTCACCATGCCCGGCCATCTCGGCTCCTTTCCCGACGCGCTGGGCGCGACCCTCGCGCGCTTCGGCGATCGCATGAAGCCGGGCGACATTTACTGTCTCAACGATCCGTTCGAGGGTGGGATGCACCTGCCCGACGTGTTCATCTTGAAGCCGATCTTCTATCGCAACGAGCGCATCGCCTTCGCGGGCACCGTGTGCCACCAGACCGACATGGGCGGCCGCGTGGCCGGCTCCAACGCCTCCGACTCTACCGAGACCTACCAGGAAGGGCTGCGCATCCCGCCGGTGAAGATGTACGACGCGGGCGAGCCCAACGAGACGCTCTTGCGGCTACTCGAGAAGAACGTGCGCGTGCCTGTCCGCGTGTTCGGCGACATGCGCGCTCAGCTCTCGGCCTGCCACATCGCGGAAGAAGCGTTTCTCCGTCTCGTGGAGACCCGCGGCCCGGAGACGGTGAAGCGCTACATGCAGGAGCTCATCGAATACACCGAGCGGATGACCCGGGCGGCCCTGCGCGGGCTGCCCGACGGGGAGTGGAGCTTCGAGGACTGGATCGACGACGATGGGATCGACTACGGCAAGCCCATCCGCCTCTTCGTGACGCTCCGGAAGTCCGGTGACACGCTGGTGGCGGACTGGACGGGCTCGTCGCCCCAGGTGAAGGGGGCCATCAATAACACGCTCTCGTACACCAAGGCGGCGACCTACACGTGCATCAAGTCGGTGCTGCCGCCCGAGATCCCGAACAACGACGGCTTCCACCGCGCCGTCCAGGTGATTGCCCCGCCCGGCACCATCGCCAATTGCGTGCTGCCCGCCGCCACCGCGGCGCGCGGCCTCACCGGGTTTCGCATGGTCGACTGCTGCTTCGGGGCGGTGGCCCTCATGCTGCCCGATCGGGTCTTTGCAGCCTCCGACGGCGGCAACACCGGCATCTCGATCGGCGGCTACTACGCGGACCGGCGGCCGTTCATCTACGTCGACTTCATCTGCTCGGCCTGGGGCGGCCGCCCGTGGGCCGACGGCCTGGATGGCAACGCGAGCATGTTCGCAAACCTCTCGTCCCACCCGGCCGAGGTGATCGAGACGGAGCATCCCCTGGAGATCCTCTGCATGGAATTCGTCTCTGACACGGGCGGAGCGGGAAAGTTCCGCGGCGGCATGGGCTTCCGGCGTGACTATCGCTTCGTCGAGCAGGAAGCGGTCCTCCAGGTGCGCTCCGACCGCCGCGTCTTCCGTCCCTTCGGGCTCTACGGGGGAAGTCCGGGCAAGCCGTCCGTGAACATCATCAATCCGCAGTCGGAGCATCGCGTGGTGCCTGCCAAGATCACGATGACGATCAAACACGGTGACGTGTATCGACACGAACTGCCGGGCGGCGGGGGCTGGGGCGACCCGCTCGAGCGCGACCCGGCCCGCGTGCTCGCGGACGCGCACAACGAGCTCGTGAGCCTGCAGGCCGCGCGCGAAGACTACGGGGTGGTCATCGACGCCGACCACTGGAAGGTGGACGAGACGGCGACCGCTAGCCTGCGTGCCACGCTCCATGCTCGACGCGGAGAATCGTGGCCGCCGGTGATCAACCGGTCTGACGCGAGCGGAGGCTAAGCATGGCGACTGGTCGAACCGGTCTCGTCGTCGGTACCGGCGATTTCGTCTACGACGTCATCAGTGCCTTCGGCACTCTGCCGGCCGGCATGACCCTTGGCATCGTCAGCCACGTGGCCGTCGATTCGCGCGATCGCGTGTACTTCTACCAGCGCAAGGATCCTCCGGTCCTCGTCTTCGACGGCGACGGGAATTTCCTCAGAAGCTGGGGCGACGGCCGGCTGCGAGACGCGCACGGCATTTACATTGCCCCCGACGACCACGTGTTCGTGTGCAATCGTGACGAGCACGAGGTGCTGAAGCTGACGCCCGAGGGCAAGGTGGTGCTCACACTCGGGACGCGGGGCCGGCCGGCCCTGCGCGCGCCGTTCAACCATCCGGCCGACGTGGCCGTCGCGCCCAATGGCGATATCTACGTGGCCGACGGCTACGGCAACTCGTCGGTCCATCGGTTCACCGCCGACGGCAAGCACGTCCAGACCTGGGGCGGACCCGGCCTCGGGCGTGGCCAGTTCACCACGCCACACGGTGTCTGGGTCGACGCGCGCGAGCGGATCTTCGTGGCCGACCGTGAGAACAACCGGGTGCAGCTCTTCAGCCCGGAGGGCGACTTCTACGGCGAGTGGGGGGACGTCTACAAGCCCATGGACATCTACATCGATCCCGCCGGGATCGTCTACGTCACGGATCAGATCCCGCGCATCACCATGTTCTCGGCGGATGGCCAGATGCTCGCGCGCGGCCGTCCAGTGGACGCAGGCGCGCACGGCGTCTGGGGCGATTCCCGCGGCAATCTCTATCTCGCCGAGATGCGCCTCACCCAGGTGACGAAGCTCGTGCGGCGCGTGTCCGCGCGCCCGGCTGTGGCGCCGCCGCGGTAGGCTCACGAGCCAAGGAGGAACACGCGATGAGCAAGGCGCTCGACGGTATCCGGGTCATCGACTTCACGCACGATCAGGCCGGTCCTGCCTGCACGCAAATGCTGGGCTGGCTCGGCGCCGACGTCATCAAGATCGAGCGTCCGCCGCACGGGGATCGCGCGCGCAAGCTCTGGTACAGCGATCGCCCGGACATCGACAGCTACTTCTTCCTCCTCCTCAACAGCAACAAGCGCAGCACCGTCATCAACCTCAAGACGGAGGAGGGCAAGGAGATTGCGCGACGCCTCGTGCGCGACGCCGACGTGGTGGCGGAGAATCTGGGCCCGGGGGTCATGGATCGCCTGGGTCTTGGCTACGAAGCGGTCAAGGCGCTCAATCCCCGTGCGATCTACGCCTCCGTCAAGGGGTTCGGCTCGTTCGGCCCCTACAGCGGCTTCAAGTGCTTCGAGATGATCGCGCAGGCCACCAGCGGCGCCATGAGCGTGACCGGGTACCCCGACCGTCCGCCGGTGGTGACCGGCGTCAACGTGGGCGACGCGGGCACCGGCATGCACCTGACCATCGCCATCCTGGCCGCCCTCGTGCAGCGCCAGCAGACGGGCCGTGGCCAGCTCGTGGAGGTGGCTATGCAGGAGGCCGTGCTCAACATCACAAGGGTGAAGTTCACGCCGACCCTCAGCAATGGCCGGCCGCTCGAGCGGATGGGCAATCGCTCGGCCAGCGGCGCCTACGCCGACCTCGTCCGCTGCGCGGGCGCCGGGACGAACGATTACGTCTACCTGATGCTCCCGCCCGACAACGCCGAACCTTTCGACGCGATGGTGGAGATCATTGGCCGCGAGGATTTGAAGGCGGACGCGCGCTTCAGCACGCCGCCGGCGCGCGCCAAGCACGTCGAGGAGCTCACGGGCACCATCGAGGCCTGGACGATGAAACGTGACAAGCACGAAGTGATGCGCGCCTTTGCCGGCCGCGGCATTCCGTGTGGCGCCGTCCTCGACACGGCGGAGGTTCTCGCCGACCCGCACCTGCGCGAGCGTGGTACCGTGTTCGACCTCGAGCATCCCGCGCGGGGCCGGTTCTCGATGATCGGCAGTCCGCTCCGCCTGTCGGATTCCCCCCTGGACGTCTCCCCGGCGCCCCTGTTCGGGGAACACACCGAGGAGGTGCTCAGGACCCTCGGGCGATATTCGTCGGCGGAGGTCCAGCAGCTGAGGGAGAAGGGAGTCATCTAGCGGTGGAGACCGATCTTCCGGTCAGGGTTTCCTGGCCGGTTGCGGCGCGGCCCCGGTGCGCGACGTCACGCCGCGCGTGTAGGAGACGGAGATGAATGGCGTGTACGACGGACTCACCGTGGTCGAGCTGGCCGATCGGCGCAACCAGTGGGCGGGCAAGCTCCTGTCCGACGGCGGCGCGCGCGTGATCCAGATCGAGCCTACGGCGGGAGGCCCGGGGCGCTGGTGCGGCCCCTTCGTCGATGACACGGTCGATCCCGACCGCTGTCTCGACTACTGGTGGTACAACACCGGCAAGCAGAGCGTGGCTCTCGACGTCGGTCGCCCGCCGGCTCAGGATCTGCTGCGCCGCCTGCTGGCCG
>Ga0075424_100007398_pt1 | contig 10655 bp, 8 predicted proteins | sample SoiMethybrSBSTD3_FD_75301 | JGI IMG/M metagenome (GOLD analysis project Ga0075424, IMG submission 75301) | Bulk soil microbial communities from a Populus tree surrounding site in Tennessee, USA - Soil MetaG P. TD hybrid SBSTD3 | ecosystem: Environmental > Terrestrial > Soil > Tree plantation...
GAAGATTCGCGAGGAACTGCACTGGAGCGCGTTGAATCCAGCCAAGAAGTACACGCGGCTGATGGAGATCAAGCACTATTCATCCACCGAATTCCGGCGACTGACTGATCTGCTCAAAGAGTTGGTGGCCCAGCGGGAAGTCGATCGCGCAGCCGCCCTTGCCGGCCACTATTTTGATTTCCTCGACGAACCTGGCATCACCATTGACCCCGTGGAACTCGGACGGGCTCCAGACCTAATTCGGAGCGTACCCCTGGCGCAAGCGGCTTTCGCAGGCAAAACCTCCGAGCGGTTGGCACGTGTGTTGCTGCGCGAAGATCTTTCCGATTTCAGCCACGCTCAGGTGGCCAGCGCTCTGACAGTCTTGTCACAAGCGGTTGCAGCTTTCGAGGGCTTCCAGGCGGTGCAGATGATGGGCGCGGCGCTCGAAACATCGCTGAAGCGAGACCCTGCCCGGCATAGGAAATGCTGTGAACTGGGCCTCAGCCGGCTCCTTCCGCCTGCGGCGATCGAGAGGATCATCGAGCTTTACCTGCAGCAACGTGGAGATTCCAATTGGAGCAGGACTGCGGCTTCCCTGCTGCGATTCTCTGCGCCGGCCAGCATTGTGGCGGTGTTCAACCACCTCGTCGAGGAGCGCGATGCGCGAAATCGACTGGCATTGGTACGTCTGGTTGGTCTGCTGGGATCTGCCAGCCTGCAAGTTGCGTATAAATACATGACCGATGAGCGCTGGTACGTGGTACGCAATATTTGCGGAGTATTGGCGGAGCTGAAAGATCCGGACCTGGCAGATCACATCACGCCTGCGCTCGAGCACCCGGACGCGCGCGTACAGCAGGCTGCGTTTAAAGCGCTGATCGCCAGTCGAACCGTTCGCGCCGCGCCGGTACTTGCAACGTCACTGGCAAAGCTTGCACCGAACGTCGTCGACGAAGCTCTGGATGAGCTCATGTTTCTGCGACACGTGAAGACGGTGCCTGGGCTCGAAGAGTTTATTGCGAACAACAAAGCCAATCCGGTAAGCGCCAGAAAAGCGCTTCAGGTCCTGGCGGCTATTGACGATGACGAGGCACTGCACGCCCTTGCCCGCCTATTTCACCGCGAGGAACTGGACAGCAAACTTCGGCGAACCGCCCTCACCACGCTGTGCCGTCACCAGTCTCCTGTGGCGGTGGAACTCCTGCAGGAACTTGCGAAAGCGCATGGCCCTCTAGCTGACGAAGCGCGCGCTGAGTTGAGCCTGCGTAAGACCACTTAAGACCGCGGACATATCAAGGAACTGGTTGGAACCGCGCTGTCGCTGCTAGCATCTTCTCAGCATGGCCCTTCGCAGGCTTACCTCAAAACTGGGCGACGCCACCCGCAAGCTCAAAAACAAGAAAGCCGCTCATGACGGCCACAGAGACGGGGAACTGGTCATCATTACCGGCATGAGTGGCTCAGGGAAGGCATCCGTCCTGAAGGCATTTGAGGACCTTGGATACTACTGCGTCGACAATTTACCCGTTGGCCTGATTCCGCGGTTTGCCGAACTCGCCGGCCAGTCCTCCGAAATCGAACGTACGGCGCTGGTTGTTGACGTCCGTGAAGGTCGCCAGCTCGACGAATTGCCTGCAATCGTGAAGTCGGTGCGGCGGATGATTGCCACGAAGGTGATCTTTCTAGAGGCTTCGGATTCCGTGCTGCTGCGCCGGTACAGCGAGACCCGCCGCCCGCATCCGCTGGGTAGGCATGCTCCCGTCAAGGCATCGCTCGCCGCCGAACGCCGCCATCTCCGCCCGATTCGAGCCTTGGCGGACCTCGTGATAGACACTTCGAAGTTCAATGTCCACGAGTTGCGCGCACACATCATCGATCTGTTTCAGAAGAAGGGGGATGGCAGAAACATTCTGGTGTCTTGCGTGAGTTTCGGATTCAAGCACGGCGTGCCGGACGACGCGGATCTAATTTTTGATGTTCGCTTTTTGCCGAATCCGCATTTTGTGCCCGAGTTTCGTCCGCTCACGGGGCGTCATCCCAAAGTCGCAAAATATATCCGCTCTTTCCCACAGACCTCGGAGTTCATTCAGCGGATTTCTGATCTGCTCGTCTATCTTCTGCCTCACTATGTCCACGAAGGAAAGAGTTATCTGACAATCGCCTTCGGTTGCACCGGAGGCCAGCACCGCTCAGTCATGATTGCCGAAGATGTCGCAAAGCTGTTGAAGAAAGCCGGCTATCGACTGAAGGTCGTTCACAGGGATAACCCAAAATAGTATTTAGACTCGTCATCTGTTCCTGGACGGTTAGCAATCGTTGCCAGGTTGCTGCGCGATGTTGGGCCTCATTTCTCTTTTTCCGCAGGCGCGCCATCCCGCGGGGCGGCCAATTCCATCTCCCAGATCGGCCCGTCCTCATACATTTGCCCACGAAATTTGAGGAAGGTAGGAGACTCACTTTTGGCCAGCCACATTTCAATGTCTTTGGGTTGCTTCCCAACCAGCGGCGCGACCTTGCCTTTCACCCCGGTGATCTCGATCTTTACCAGGTAGTGCTGCGCCTTGTATGGCATGGGGCCAACGTGAAATATCGCTTCAGGCTGCGGAGAGTACTTGACCTTCACGATTTGCGGACTGGTCGAACCCGCAACCATCGAGACGATGGTGCTCGGCGCGCTCGGGTCAAGATTCTTGGCGATCGTCATCAGTAGGCCATTTGCCAGGTCAGACGGCAGCTCAAGGTGCTTGATCTGCTTCTTTTGTTTGCCCTTCTCGTCCCTGGAACTCACCGTCACGTTCCCGGTCGCGCCGTCAACTAAGGAGTCCACTTGCTGTTTGAATGACGGCCCACGCTGCACAACATGATCGCTGATCACGTGAAAGACTCCGCGCTGTGTAAATTTCGTGATCTCCTCATAAAACGAGCCATCGTTGAATTTGAATTTCATGTCATCCATTACGTAATTTTTGGTGACAACCTGCTGCAGGTCGCCATAAGCAATGGGCGTGCCCCCCTCGTCGCGCAGAATTAGAAAACCGAGGCTGGTTCCCTCGAAGTGGTGAACCGGAATTTCTTCAGCCGCGACATAGTTGGGGGTTGAAAACATCACCAGAAGCAGTGCAACGAAAATGCTGTAAACGGGAGGCACCTTCATCAGGATTCTGATGATGGTTGTGTTCCGTCTGGCTTCCCGCACTGGTAAGTTTTACGACTGAATACCTGTTCTTCCGCTCGCGGGCTCGGGCAAGATGCCTACGCGTTGGGGCACGATGTTGATAGGACGGTGTCCTGCCCAATAATGCCGGCTGGCTCAAGTAGAATAGGTCTCACCTGATGCCGCTTTCACCTTGTTGTCGCGGGTTCGGACTAACACAATCGGTGCGCGTTGATTGCCACGGGAGCAGCGCATGCGCCAACTGATGCGCCTGCTCCGGTTTCTGGTTCCCTATTCTTGGCAGTTCATCCCTTCGGTTTTATTGCTGGCAGCTGTTGGATTCCTGGATGCGTTTCGCGTCCTACTGGTCGGCCCGATTCTCGGCCGGGTGCTGAACCCGTCTACCGGTTCCGACAATATCCTGCTGCTCAAAATTCCCCATACCAACCATACGATCTATTTACAGCATCTTGTTCCGTCTCATTTTCACAATGCGTGGACCATCGTCGCTTACGCCTTCGTCGTTTCCACCGTTCTGAAAGGCATTTGCGACTATTCGGGCACTTATCTCGTCAACTATGCCGGATACGGCCTTATTACTGAGATTCGCAATTCGCTGTATCACTCCATTCTGAAACGGTCGGCGGCATTCTTTCAGAAACACACCACCGGAACGCTGGTTTCGACCATCATCAGCGACATCGAACGCGTCCAGTTCGCGATGTCCAGCGTGATGGCGGAGTTTCTGCAGCAACTGTTTACGTTTGTGTTTCTGGTGGCGCTGGTAATCGTGCTCGGTAAACAACTGGCGTGGCTGTTGTTGCTGTTCGTGCCGTTCATTATTTTTTCATCTACCAAGATCGGACGCCGTACTCGCACCACCACTCGACGTGGTCAGGATAAGCTTGCCGACATTCAAAACATTCTTCACGAAACCATAACCGGTAATCGGATCGTGAAGGCTTTCAATATGGAGAACTGGGAGTTCGCGCGCTTTCGCAAAGCTTCTCAGCGGCTCTTCCGCGCGAATCTAAGGTCCGTGGCAGCTTCATCCATCAGTTCGCCGTTGATGGACATTTTCGGCGCCATCGCAATTTCCCTTCTGCTCTTGCTAGGCCGTGAACAGGTGATCCATGGGGCGATGAAGCCCGAGGATTTCGTCGCCTTCATCATCGCTGTCTTTAAGCTTTACGATCCCGTGCGCAAGTTTGCCCTGTTCCACAACAGCTTCCAGCAGGCGCTCGGGGCGTCATCGGAAATATTCAGATTCATGGATGTGCAGGACGAGGTCCGTGACAAACCTGGCGCACCGGCGCTCCCTCCGTTCTCGCGTAAGATCAGTTTTGAAAATGTCAGCTTCTGCTACGAATCGGACGGGGTGCAGCGCGAAGTGCTCAGGAATATCACCCTCGACGTGAACGCCGGAGAAATACTTGCCCTGGTCGGATCGAGTGGCGCCGGCAAGAGCACTCTGGTTTCTTTGGTGCCACGGTTTTTTGACGTCACGACAGGCCGAATAGCGGTTGATGGCCGTGACCTTCGCGACGTATCGCTTGCATCCATTCGCGCGCAGATTGGCGTAGTCACGCAGGAGACCGTTCTCTTCAATGACACACTGCGCAACAACATCGCCTACGGCCAGCCAGGCATTTCGCAGAAGCAGGTAGAAGCCGCAGCCCAGGCCGCATTGGCGCACGACTTCATCATGGACCTTCCGAATGCATACGAAACCGTCATCGGCGAAAAGGGCGTCCGTCTTTCCGGAGGCGAACGCCAGCGAATCGCCATAGCGCGCGCTCTGCTTAAGAACGCACCGATCCTGATTCTCGACGAAGCCACATCCGCGCTAGACAGCGAATCGGAAGCGTTGGTGCAGTCCGCGCTGCAAAATCTGATGCAAGGAAGAACGGTGATCGTCATTGCTCATCGCCTCTCAACCGTTCGCCGTGCGGACAGGATCGTGGTGATCGAGAACGGGACGGTCGCAGATATCGGCAGCCATGAGGAACTCATGCAGAAGCTGGGGACGTATCGCCGCCTCTACGAACTGCAGTTCATTGACATAGAAGCGCCGCGTGTGGGAGTAGCGACACAATGACTGCGATCCGCTCCATGACGGGTTTCGCGCAGGTCAAAGGACAGCTCAACGGAGGCACCGCGTTTACGCTTTCGATTAAGTCGGTGAATCACCGCTTTCTCGATCTTCATTTCCGCCTGCCCGCAAATGCAGATGGCCTCGAGATGCCATTGCGGAAAGTTCTGAAAGAAAAGCTGGCGCGCGGGCACGTGGATGTAAATCTTTCCTTTGAGCAGAACAGCGCGGGTAGCCTGATGCTTAATCGACAGCTCGTATCGGCCTATGTGCAGGCATTTCGCGGTGCAGCGATTGAAGCGGGTATTGCCGCGGAACCCGACCTCAATGCAGTCCTCCGCCTTCCCGGCGCACTGGATTCGAGCGTTGCTCCCGACGAGTCTGAATTCACACCGGCAGTTCTGGACAAGTTGCAGGAAGCTCTCCGAAACCTGAACCGCATGCGCGAAGAAGAGGGCCGTTCCATGGACCGCGAGCTGCGGGAACGAATGGCTCACCTGCTGTCTGGCTGCGCGGAGGTACGCAAACATCGCGAGGCCGTGCTCAAGACGTACTCGGAGCGGCTAAAATCGCGCTTGCAGGAGTGGGTTGGCGCCAACGTCGATTCGGACCGCATTGTGCAGGAAGCCGCGCTGCTCGCGGACCGCAGCGACATTCAAGAGGAACTCGTTCGCCTCGAAAATCATGTGCAGCATTTTCTCGGATTGCTCGATGACGGCGGTGAAGCAGGCAAAAAACTCGACTTCCTGCTCCAGGAGATGAATCGCGAGGCAAACACTTTGCTCTCGAAAACCTCAGGCCTGGCGGGAGAAGCAGTTCGGATCACGGAGGCGGGATTGGCCATGAAATCGGATATTGAAAAGGCGCGCGAGCAAGTGCAGAACATTGAATAAAGGATGACTACCGTCTTCATCATCTCCGCGCCTTCCGGGTCGGGCAAATCCACTCTGGTAAACATCGTCCGCGGCACCGTTCCCAACCTTGAGTTTTCGATTTCTTACACGACCCGACAGCCGCGCGGCAGGGAGAAAGATGCTTGCGAATACTTTTTCATATCCCGCGAACAATTTGAGTCGATGATTCAGGGAGATGAGTTCTTGGAATATGCCAGAGTTTTTGAGACTGACTACTACGGAACCGCCTGCCGTTTCCTGCGCAACGCGGAACAGGACGGAAGCGATTTGCTGCTCGACATCGACGTGCAGGGCGCGGAGCAAATCAAACGCAAGATTCCTGATGCGGTGAGCATCTTTATTTTGCCACCGAACCGCGCCGAGCTCGAGCGCCGTTTACGCGAGCGCAGCCAGGATTCGGAGGAAGTCATTCAAAAGCGGCTTAGGGCAGCCAGACGCGAGATTGAGAATTACCAGAAATACGACTATATTTTGGTGAACGACCGCCTGCAGGATTCCGTGGAAGCGCTGAAAGCCATTCTGCTCTCGGAGCGGCTCCGGCGAAACGGGCGGCCAGATGCGGGTTTGAGCGCGCGCGCCGAATCGTGCCGTCTCGAACACATTCGCGAGCGAATCCAGCCGATCTTGAGATCGTTCGAGGACTCGGCTGCCACTGGGCAGTGATGCAGGGGAGAATCAAATGAAGTTGATTGATGGTTTCGACAGCAATTACCGATACATCCTGGTTGCTGCGCGGCGTGCCCGGCAACTCCAAGGTGGTGCGCCGCCCGTCATAGATACGCATTCGCGCAAGCCGTGCCGCATCGCGCAAGATGAAATCAAGGCCGGCAAAGTGAAATGGGTCATTCCTGAAGTTCAAGCATCTCCCGTCGAGGCCGCCGGCGAAATGCTGGACAAGGCGATGGGGGAAAACTAACACCGATGAAGAGACGTTGCTCGCAACGTCTCGCGTCGTCGGGAGGCTCCCCGCAAAGACGTAGCAGGCTGCGTCTCTACACACAATGAAGATAGCTCTCGGAGTCTCAGGCGGAATTGCGGCTTACAAAGCTGCCGAGATCGTCCGCCTTCTTCAAGACCGCGGCATTCGCGTTCAAGTGGTCATGACCTCCTCCGCGCAGGAGTTCATTCGTCCACTCACCTTCGCCGCTCTCTCCGGAGAAAAAGTCATAACCAGCATGTTCGCTGCCGACGCGGGTGCGGAGCCGAACATCGATTCCGCCATTGAGCACATCGCGGTCGCGCAATCCATTGACGCCTTGGTGGTCGCGCCGGCCACTGCCGATCTGATCGCCAAATTTGCGCAAGGCATCGCCAACGATTTCCTGACCACGCTTTACCTCGCAACCACTGCGCCGGTAGTCGTCGCGCCTGCCATGAACGTAAATATGTGGGACCATCCCGCCACCCAGCAGAACCTTGAAATTCTTCGTAAGCGCGGAGTGAAGATTGTCGAACCCGGCAGCGGATATCTGGCTTGCGGCATGACGGGCCCGGGCCGCCTTGCTGAGAACGAAGCGATCTTGACCGCTACGCTTGAGGCGCTCGGCGCGTCTCAGGATTTGAACGGTGAAACCGTGCTGATCACCGCCGGTCCCACGCGGGAAAAGATCGATCCTGTTCGATATCTGACGAACCGCTCGTCAGGCCGCATGGGATACGCGCTCGCGGACGCGGCGATCCGGCGTGGAGCGCGGGTCCTTCTCGTGACCGGCCCAACGGCATTGAAGCCACCTTCGGCTGCGGAGGTCACCGCGATCGAATCCGCGGGCCAGATGCGCGAGGCGGTGATTAGTTTGTTGCCGCAGGCGTCGATCGTCATTAAAGCAGCGGCAGTTGCCGATTACACGGTTGCCGATCCAGCCGAGCAGAAGATCAAGCGTACCGGTCCGATCGCTCTCGATCTCTCGCCGACTGCGGACATCCTTTCCGAAATTGCGCGGGAAAAGACATCGCAGATCGTGATCGGCTTTGCTGCGGAGACTGAAAACGTGATCGAGAACGCGCGCAAAAAGCTCACCGCAAAATCGCTTGACGCGATTGTCGTGAACGATGTCTCCCGCGAAGGCGTGGGGTTCGACTCGGACCGAAATGCGGTCACGATCATTACGGCGACTCAAACGATCAACGTTCCCGAGACGACGAAATGGGACGTTGCACAGCGGGTACTGGATTGTGCAGTACGGCTCGTTCGAAGCCGCCAACCTGCTGCCGCCACCCGCTGACTACCAGCAAATGCATTTCTCTGCGTTCTCGGCGATTTCCCTCTGCGTTCTCTGCGGTTAACAGCTTTTCTAAGGACTTTAACCGCAGAGTTCGCCGAGAATATGTCGAGTACGCAGAGAAAACCTTCCCTCGGATAAGAGGACCGAGATATTACAATCGAGAGCGATGTCCCAAACTCTCGATCCGCAACTTCGTCGCGCCCTCGCTGACCGCATTCGGTATTACAACGATTTGGGAATCTACGACTTCTATCGCAGGACTGCCGAGCCGAATGCATGTGGTGATCTTGTAGACATCGTGGTGGCGGGCGAGGGCGGCGCCCGCCCCACACTTGCAGAATCATCCGATCCCGCTTCTGGCCTCCGCCTCATCCGCGAAGATATCGGTGACTGCACCCGCTGTCGCCTGCATAAGCAAGGGCGCAAGCAGGTCGTCTTCGGCGTGGGCAATCCACGGGCCGAACTAATGTTCATTGGCGAAGCGCCGGGCGCTGATGAAGACCAGCAGGGCGAGCCGTTCGTCGGCCGCGCTGGTCAACTACTGAACAACATGATCAAGGCCATGGGGCTTAGCCGCGAAGAGGTTTACATCGCCAATATCATCAAATGCCGACCACCGGGGAATCGCACGCCTGAGCGCGATGAATGCGAAACCTGTTCACCATTCCTGATGCGGCAGATTCAAGTGATCGGCCCAAAAGCGATTGTGGCACTCGGCGCTGTCGCAGCGAAAACCTTGCTCGCCATCAATGCGCCCATGAGCGAGCTGCGTGGACGCTGGTACGATTTCCGCGGCACCAAGCTGGCGGTCACCTATCATCCGGCGTTTTTGCTGCGAGATCCGCGTCAGAAGAAGGAAACGTGGAAAGACCTGCAAATGGTGATGAAAGAGTTGGGGCTACAAGCACCGGCTAAGACATCGGAATAACGCCAGATTGCAACTGCCGGACGTTCCCCCAAGTGAGAATCATGACGTGCCTATCTTTCGAAAAGCAAATTGGCGATTGCGACTTTGGAGCTTGCTCGCTGGAAGTCCGCTGCTCCTTGTATTCGACTGGATTCTCGCCACAACCCTGCTGCGCGGCAAAATGACCGTTGACGAGGAGAACGCCCCGAGGGACGTACGAGTCCTGGAGATTGCCGAGGCTTCCTATGCCACCAACAATCCAAGAGTTGGCTTCACATGTGATCTCTCAGTCTTGACCGACTTGATAGGCTCCACGACTTGCCGGCGGCCAAGTAGTTGGGTACGTATTTGAGGTAAGAAATTGCAAGTCAGATCGAGGCGGTGGGCCCAACAGTAAATTTCAAGTTACAGCAACTCCAATGTCGTGCGAGGCTGGCAAGGAGGCTTTCTGTTCAGTGGTTCGATCAGATCGCAACGGGTCGGCGCAAGCGTGTCTTGATCAAGGTGTACCGCTGAACTGACCTCAGTTCCTGCGTGGCGCGGAGATCTCTTACAGCAGGCCAAAAGCAGCTAGCTCTGTCTTTCCTGCCACATACACTTTCCCATTGATCACAGTCGGCACGGTAAACCGGACTGCCGCGCCAAATTTGTCGCGAGCGCCCGCCTGGTTGCTGTTGTACAGCTCCTTCGAAACGTCGGTCGCGTCATAAGCGTGCAGTATGTTGATGCCGCCAGCCTCAATCGACCACAAAATGCCGCCGCTCGCCCCGTTCGATGAGACGCTCGTATTTGCCCCGGGATAGCCGTATTGCTGGGTTCCTTGTGCGAACGGTGTCACAGAAAGCTGGCCATTGGAAAGCTGGAATTGCTTAACAACGTCGCCGTTGCCGATGAAATAAACATTTCCCTGCCAATAGGTGCCGGTACTGTAGTCATTGTCATTCGGGCCGGAGCCGAGCGCCGTAGGGATCGACTGCACAATCTGGCTATCGCTGCCAGCCTGAAACTTACCTAAGTTGTCGCGGTTGAGTAAATAAATCTTCCCCGATTTTGCCGAGCAGACACCCAGATGTGCCACCGGGCCCGGTTGATTAGGAAGCACCGTGAATCCAGTCGATCCCAGATCCATGTCGTTGGCCTGGAGGGTTTGCTGATCGAATGGAGTGAAATAGTCGCTGACGGTCAGGGTATTTCCGTTTGGTGTCAGCTTGACGACGCTATCGCCATAGTCCGGACCGCCGTTGTTTGCGTCAAACGTGCCGTTCCCGATGATCGCGTAAATATTCCCGGCAGCATCAGCCGAGAGCGACGCTCCGGAAGTCCATATTCCGCCTTTATTTCCGTTTGGCGTGTCATTCCATGCGATAACTTGCTGTAGGGAGGA